>Ga0118677_10000249_pt1 | contig 115228 bp, 103 predicted proteins | sample AliMusrvi5mmetaG_FD_86154 | JGI IMG/M metagenome (GOLD analysis project Ga0118677, IMG submission 86154)
CGCAGAAAGAAATAAACAAGGTCGAAAAACTGATGAACGGTCGCCCGAGAAGAACACTTGGTTTCGAGACACCAGAGGACGAATTAAGGAAAAGTGTTGCGTTAGATGTTTGAGACTACCTAATGGCTATAATATCAGAGGTTATAAAAGGAGAAGGCGGATGAAATTGTTGGCCTGTTTAATGGCGCTGGTTGCTGCCGGAGGGTGTACCGCTATGAATAAGGGATATTCACTTGAACCGGGTAAGGTGAAAATATTCAACTATGAAACAGGCAAAACAGAAGAGGTTGAGAAAATCATCAAGTCGGACGACGAATGGAAGAAGTTATTGTCCCCGGAAGAATTCAAGATAACGAGATTCAAGGGGACGGAGCTTGCCTGCACCGGCATTTACGACAAGAATAAGGAACCCGGAGTTTATAAGTGCATCTGCTGCGGCACGGCGCTCTTCCTTTCCGAAGCAAAGTTTGATTCCGGCACCGGCTGGCCAAGTTTCTTTAAGCCCGTGTCAGAACTCAATATACTTTATGTTGAAGACAACAGCTTCGGCATGGCGCGGACCGAGATGATGTGCGCGCGCTGCGGGGCGCACCTCGGGCATGTCTTTGACGACGGCCCGAAACCTACGGGAAAGCGGTACTGCACGAATTCAGCCTCACTTATATTTGTCAAAAATAAGTAATTTACCAAAACGGAGGAATTATGAATAAGTTTGTTCTGTTTCTTGCCGCGGCTGTCGTCTTGCCGCTCGCTCTCGCTTCTCAGACGGTGGAAGAACTTAAAGTGATGAAAGCCAACGCCGATATACGCCAGCTGATGAATATGACAGGCGCGGGAAAGCTGGGGCCGCAGATGAAGGACCAGGTGGCGCAGATGGTTATGCGCGCGGCCTTTGAGGCCGCGGGAAGCCAGGAACTTGACGAGGCTTCTAAGAAAGTTGTGGATGCCTATACAGGCAAGATAATAGGGAAATACCTCAGCGATGACAATATTAACGCACTGCTTGACGAGGCCGTGCCTGTTTACAAAAAGTACCTTTCGTCGAAGGAAGTGAACGAGATACTGGAGTTCTATATTTCCCCTACCGGCCGCAAGATGCTTGAAACCATGCCTTCAATAATGAAAGAATATATGAGCATAGTTATGGAAAAGCAGAAAGGCTGGGGAAAATCCATCAAGGACGACACCGCGGAGATGCAGAAGGAACTGAAAGCCATTGCGGATAAGAAGACATCAAAAGAAACGAAGTAAAGTCTAATTGCCCGGGGGCCCGATGAAAAGTTTTGCGATTTTCCTGGCAGTGTTCTTTGGTGTTTCACCGGCGGTTATTGCGGGGCAGGAAACGCTTTCCGAATCAACTGTATGCACGGCAGAAGTATCAGGACAGGAAAAATGCCGGGCAAAAGTCATGAAATACGAAGATGAAGCTTCGCAGACGCCGGAGAAAAAGGCCGTTGTGACTCTGAGGGGCATCGCGTCGGCCCTTGAATTGTATAATTTTCGTTATAAATCATATCCTTTGGACCTTCAAACGCTTGTGAAAGAAGGATATATGGCTGAAAGCATGCTTGCGGATCCGTGGCAACAGGCATTCCGGTATAAACCTTTGGCCGACCCAAACGGCTGTTCTATTTCAAATTACCTTTTGGGAAGCAATGGTCCTGACGGCAAGCCTGACACGGCGGATGATATTGCTCCTGCAATCAATCCGGTAAGGCATTCATTCCCGGGCTCAAATTCAAAATAGCCGCGAGGCTGTTAACTCAAAAGCAGTAATATGGAGGAATAATGAAAAAGATAGCGGTGTTTCTTTCGGCGTTTTTGATGCTCCCGCTCCTGGCGGCCGCGGCGGACGATCAGGGGCAGGCCGGGCGCGAGGCGAAGGTCAGAAAAATGATAGAACTTAGCGGCGGCACAAGAATGATCACCCAGATGAAGGAATCAATAAAAAAGATGACTGCGTCAACCGCCAAGCACGCGCTTGAAGGCGAAAATATGGACGATGAAACTCAAAAGATAACCCAAAAATACTCGCAGAGGATGATGGATAACATCCTAAGCGACGAGAAGATCAACGGGATAATTGATATGATGGTTCCCATCTACGCGAAATACCTGGGAGATAAGGAAATAGACGATATTGTCGCTTTTTACGAGTCGCCGTCCGGCAAGAAAATGACGGCTGCAACGCCGAAAATAATGGGCGATTATATGGGAAAGATGGGCGAGCTGCAGAAGAGCTGGATGGATTCCATTAAGCAGGATTCGGAAGATATGAAGGCCGAGCTGAAAGCGCTTTCAGATAAGAGAAAAGCGGATAAATCAAAGGAAAAAGATGAAGACGATAATAACAAGTAGGAAACAGGGGCAAGCTCGAAATTCGAAATCTGAAATTCGAAAAATATTTAGTAAATAGCATTAACGCAAAGAGCAAAAACTTCAAACCGGGTTAAATGGTTTGCTTGTTTTTGCTCTTTGTTTTGTATTTGCTTTTACCTTATAAACTTTACAAACCTTATAAACCTTAGTAACTTTTACCCCTTTATATACTTTTCCGGATTCTTAGAGAATGCCTGCGGGCACCCGCCACAGCACATATAATACGCTTTTCCTTTGTAGTCAAACACTTGAGTGGTCTTGTTTACTTTAAACTTTGTGCCCATCACCGGGCATACAACATCTTTTCCTATCTCGTCCGCTTTCGGAGCCCTTGATTTAAGGACTTCAGCCGCCGCCGGAGCCGCGTTCTTAATTGCGCCGCTGTTATCCGCGCTTGCCGCCGGAGCCGCCGCCTTTTCCGCAGTGCAGCCTGCAAGGATTGCCGCAGCAGTCAAAACAAAAAGTAATTTCTTCATTTGTTCCTCCTTGAAAATGATTACGCAGATTTCAAAATGCAATTACACGGATTAAAGAGATTGTTTCTTTTACTGCTTCAATTATAACAGTTCTAAGCAGTGCTGTGATGATAATGGTCATAGAGTGTAAGGGGCATTAATCTGCGTAATCGTCATTCGTAATTCGCGTAATCACTAAAAGCCAGAGGCCCTGGTGCCTAATAGTCTTGATAATCAAATGCACAGGGAATATAATTGCTTTGGAGGCAAAATGCCTGCAAAAAAAATACTCATAGTCGGCGCCGGGCCCGGGGGATTGACCGCGGGCATGATACTCGCTAAAAGAGGTTTCAGCGTTACTATTCTTGAAAAAGAGGGCGTAGTCGGAGGGCGCAACGCCTCCATTAAGAAAGACGGCTACACCTTTGATATAGGCCCTACCTTCCTGATGATGAACTATATTCTGAAAGAGGTGTTCCTGGAGGCGGGAAAGAAGGCGGAAGATTATATGAAGGTGAAGCGCCTTGAGCCGATGTACCGCCTCCTCTTTACCGACAAGGAAGTTTCTATAAGCAGCGGTTTCGACGTTATGAAGGCCGAGATCTCAAAGAACTTTCCGGGCAACGAAGAAGCGCTCGCGAAGTTCATGAAGACCGAGAAGCACAGGTACGGGAGGATGTTTCCCTGCCTGCAGAAAGACTATTCTAAACCCTGGCATCTGCTCCGCCCGGTTTTTTTGAAAGCTATTCCGGCTCTTCAGCTCCACAAAAAATTCTGGCAAAACCTGTCGGGATACTTTAAACAGGACGACCTGAAAATCTGTTTCACCTTCCAGGCAAAATATATAGGAATGTCGCCCTGGGAATGCCCGGCGGCGTTCACGATGATTCCCTATGTCGAGCACGAGTATGGTATTTACCATGTGTACGGAGGACTAAATCAAATCTCGGCGGGAATGGCAAAGGCTTTCCTGGAATTCCCGAACGCGGAGCTGAAACTCAACACAAAGGTTAAAGAGCTTATCGCGGAAAAGAAGAAAGTTAAAGGCGTCAGGCTTGAAGATGGCACGGAAGTATTCGCGGACGAGGTGATAATAAACGCGGATTTTGCCTACTCTATGAGCGAACTGGCGAAGAGCCAGAAACTGAGAAAGTACTCGCCGGAAAAACTGAAGAAGATGCGGTATTCCTGCTCTACCTTTATGATTTATCTGGGCGTTAAAAAAAGGTACGACATACCGCACCACAATATCGTTTTCGCGAAAGACTACCGGAAAAATGTGCAGGAGATATTTGAGAAGGGTTCGCCATCGGAGGATATGTCCGCGTATGTGCAGAACGCCTGCATTACCGATCCTTCGCTGGCTCCCGAAGGCAAATCAACAATCTATATACTGGTGCCCTGCCCAAACAAAGCTTCAGGAACGGACTGGGAGAGCATAAAAGAAGAGTACAAGAACAAGGTGCTGGATATGCTGGAAAAACGCACCGTATTGAAAGGCCTGCGGGCTAATATTGAGAGCGAGACAGTCTACACTCCGGACGACTGGGTAAATAAGCATAATGTGTATCTTGGGGCTACTTTCAACCTGGCGCATAACCTTTCGCAGATGCTCTATTTTAGGCCCAGAAATAAGTTTGAAGAACTGGATAACTGCTGGCTCACCGGCGGAGGAACACATCCAGGGAGCGGCCTGCCTACCATATATGAGTCCGCGAGAATAACTTCAAATCTCATAAGCAAAAAGTACGGGATCACTTTTACTGCGCCAACAACGCTAAATCAGAAGGAGACTTTCTGATGAAGGCAAAGCCAAAAATATTTGCAAGCAAATGCCTTGGATTTGCGAATTGCAGGTGGGACGGCGCGACCGTCAATGACAGGTTTGTGGAGCGGCTCGGCAAGTATGTTGATTACATAACCTTTTGCCCTGAAATGGAAATCGGCCTCTGTTGTCCGAGAGACCCGATAAGAGTAGTCCTTATCAACGGAAAAAAGGCGTTATTCCAGCCTAATACCGGAAAAGAGTTTAGCAAAGAGATGCTGACCTATCGGTCCAAACAGCTTTCAGCGCTTAAGAAGGAAAAATTAAGCGGTTTCATATTAAAAAGCAGGTCTCCTTCGTGCGGCATTAAGGATGTAAAACTTTTCACAGGGACAAAAGAGACCTCAGGGCATACCGGCGGCAGCGCCGGATTTTTCGGGGAAGGAGTGTTGCAAGAATACGCCCCCCTTGCAATAGAGGATGAGGGGCGCCTTACAAACTTTCCCATCAGAGAAAATTTCCTTGCCAAAATCTTCACGCACGCGGAGTTCCTTGCCGTAAAAAACGCCGGAACAGCGCGCGCTCTCTCCGATTTTCAGGCCAGAAGTAAATATCTCCTCCTTGCCTACAGCGAAAAAGAGATGCGGCTGATGGGCTCGCTGGCGGCAAATCTTAAGAAGAGGCCGATAAAAGAAATTTATGAAGAGTACGGCGAACACCTGCTTTTGGCCTTCGCGAAACAACTGAGCTTCAAGCCAGTCATCAATGTGCTCACGCACGCCCTGGGTTACTTTAAGGAGCAGCTTGTAAAAGAAGAAAAAAAATTCTTTCTTGAAAGCATGGAAAAGTACCGCGCCGGGAAATTACCTTTAAGCGCCGTAACCGGGCTGCTTCAGATGTGGATAGTAAAATATAAGGTGGATTATCTTAAAGACCAGACATTTTTCTCCCCGTTCCCGGAAGAGCTGGTGGATCTGGGCGATTCAGGGAAGGGGAGATAAATACAAAAACTCAAAAAAGTTTTTAAGGTTCGTAAGGTTTATAAGGTTACTAAAGTAAGGAGCTACTTATGTTCGATAAAGAATACGCCAAGAAACAAATTTCCCTTCTTCCCGACGCCGAACTCGCGCAAACCCTTAAGAACGATAAATCCGGAGAGTTTGTGCCGGAGTATTACGAGCTTGCCAGGGAGGAATTGAGGAGGCGGGGAGTTGACCTTAATGAAATGCTGAAACCTGCCGGCTTGGGTGCCGAAGCGAAGAATAATTCCGGCGCGGGGATGAGGGCAAGCGTTTTTGTAGAACATATAAGGGGGAAAATTGGCATAAGCGCCCTTGAAACAGAAGAACTCATTGAGTTATATAAAATGGAGAGCGGGCATCCGTTCTTTATGAGCCTTATAGAAAGAGAACTCGGCGGACGGCAAATCGATGTAAAAACAATAGAAGTTGAGAAGCAGGAAGCGTCTGCTCCGGCCGCGCAGAAGGAATGCAAGTCCTGCGGCACAGGGCATGACGCTGCGTTTAACTTTTGCCCGTTCTGCGGTAACCCTCTCTAACATTTAAAAATAAAACAACAGCTGTTTGATTACGCGGATTAGGAAGTGAGATTTCGCAGATTAAATACAGGTTTAATCTGTGTAATCTGTTTATCTAATCTGCGCAATCAACCAAAGAACTTTTCCGGCTGAGGTGAAAATGATCCTTACGAAAAGCACGGACTACGCCGTCAGGGCGCTCTGCTATTTGAGCAGGAACAGCGGCCGGCTTGTTTCGGTAAAAGAACTCCACGAAAAACTCGAGGTTCCCTATCCGTTTCTTCGTAAACTTCTCCAGGTGCTGAATAAGAAAAAAATTGTAAATTCCTACAAAGGTTCCGGCGGGGGGTTTGAGCTGAATAAGTCCGCGGGGGAAATCTTTCTGCCTGAGCTCATAGAGATATTTCAGGGCCCTTTTAAAATAAACCACTGCACATTAAAAGGCAAGAACTGTCCGAACATGGCCTACTGTGTTCTTAGGACCAGAATGGATGAGGTGGAAGCCCAGGTCTATAAGATGATGAAAGATATTTCCGTCAAAGAACTCTGCAAAGATCCGCGTAAAAGAGGAGGAATATGAAAAAATTGAAGATTGCCGGATTTGCCGTTCTCCTTTCAATTATTGCCTGCGCTCCTCTGTGTGCCGCGGGAATTGCCGATGACGCGAGTTTCGCGGGTTTCGTCCAGCCGAACGGCGAGAAAAGTTTTGTCGCTTTTCCGGAGTATCCGACCGCGCGCGCCTGGCGGTACCAGCACGACGACGATGTTGATCTGCACGCCACGGCAAAAGGCGTAGGTCCGGATTCCGGAATGGTGATTTTCACCGAAAAAGGGGAAAATCCCGGCGAAGTCATGTTCTATGATGTCGGAGCCAGGGGCGATGACCTAAAGAAATATAAAGGAATCTCCTTCTGGATGCGCGGCGACGGCGGGAGCGGCAATCTTTCTCTCGGCACCAACTGGAACCAGAAAATCGCGTCTTACGCTCGGATGGGCAAGTTTCCTCTTGTCGAAAAGAACTGGAAGAAATATTTTGTGCCCTGGAAGAGTTTTACGCCGGATGTGAGCGAAAAGGGGTTTTATTTTATCAACGCAAAGCTTGAGCCGGCATCCCCAAGACAGGCCTGGGCTGTGATCGCAAGACTCAATTTCTATTCCGAGCAGGTTACCGAAAAGATTGAAGACAAAAAGACTGACGACCCGCCCGGTATGATTCCGGCGGAACAGTTTGTATCCGGAGCAGACAAGCTTATACCCAAGGTCCTCACAAAACTCAAGGCGGGCAAGCCGTTGACCATAGTTTGCGCCGGGGATTCCATAACGGCCGGCGCCCAGATGACCTACAAGCCGAACAAAGCCCCTAACAGGGATTATGACGCATATGTTTATTTTGCGGTCCTGCAGAAAAAACTGGCCGAATATTACAAATACAAAAAGGCCAGATATGCCATGAAGATGTGGCAGTCGGTGGACAAGAAGACAGGAAAAACGGCTTCAGGCGCCGCGGCGGACGGCTTTGCCGTGGTTACGCCCGGGTTTTCCGAAGCGGCCCTCGCGGGGTTTGACGGGCTTCAGGTTATAAGCGTGGGCGCGGGCGGCAAGAACACGCAGTTCGGAGCAGATCATATTTCCGATGTGACTATGTTCAATCCGGACCTGGTTATCTGGTTCTACGGAGTCAATGACACTCTGAGCAAGGGCCTTAACGCCTACACTTCCAATACCGAACGGGCTATAAAAGCATTGCAGGAGAAAAAAATAGAGGTGATACTTGCCGGGCCCACATTTTTTCTGGGAAAGGGATATTTTGAGAACGGCATCGCTTTCCGCGAGCCCGCGAGGGAACTTGCATCGAGCCTGAATGTTCCGTTTGTCGACCAGTCAGGGACTTTCATGGCCCGCGGAAGAAGATACATAGGAGACCTGTTAAGCGACAATGTGCATCCGAACGAGTACGGGCACAAAATGCTCGCTACGACGCTCGCTGCCGCGCTTGGAGTCCCGGGCCAGTTTGTTTGGGACCAGCCTGTGTTTGCCGCGCGGAAAGCGGGAGCAAAGATAGTGGAATGAACCGGCTACGCAGCAGAACGCTATAGCATCGGTTGAATTCCTGGAGATTCTCAAAGAGCTTCCGGATTGATTTTGGAGGGAAAAATGCCGGCAAGAGCAAGAAAAATATTCCTTGGGGCAGTTTCCTTGGTTTTTTCTTTGTACGCGTGGGGCGCCGGCTGGGAGCAGGCAAGCCCGGTCCCTGCGAAAGTCAGAATGATAAAATTTACGGCAAACGGCGACCTGTACGCTTCCGAAGACGGTTTCGAAGTGAGAAGGTCAAAGGACAAGGGAAAGACCTGGGAGTTTGTGCCCGGCGTCGGAGCTGCCGCAAAGGATGATTCTATCGGGCTATTTGTTAACGCGAAAGGGGAATTGATTGCGTGCCGCGGAAAGTCGCAAAGCCACAGCGGCCCGTACGGAGTGTACCGCCTGATCAACAACGGTGGCAGTTGGAAGGTCGCGACATTCCTTGACACCAAAGGAGAACCGATAAACCCTGCAGGTTGGGCTGCCTGCAACGCCGCGCCCTGCTATGCCACCGGGGACTTGATTGTCGCGACAGGAAGCACCAGAGTTTTCCGGTCAGTGGACGGGATAGGGGATGTCTTGAAAGAGGTGGAAAATAGACCTTTCAATACAGGCAGTAAGACTGTTTCCTGGTTCGGCTGGCTCGCCGTATCCGCAAATCCGGTTACAAAAGATTTGTTCCTGGGCTGTGAAAAGGACTACGCCGGAATCTGGAAATCGACCGATAGCGGCGCTACCTGGTCATACCTGGGCGAGCCGACGGCAGGCAACAACAAAATATCGTTTAATTCCGCGGGAGAGGCGTTTGATCTGACGAACCAGCGCCCCGGCGTTCCCTTGAAATGGACCGTCGGAACGAACTGGACGGAGATAACCGGAGGGCTGCGCCGCTGGCTTGGCGGCTGGAGATATACAGCCAATGATGGCGACAACATGTACATGGGCTGCATGACCGATACAAAGATCCCCGTCACTTTTAAATCAACGGACAATGGTATGAACTGGGCCGAACTGCCGAAATTTCCCGGGAGTGTAAAAAATATCAGGGAACTTGAAATGGGAGATGACGGATATCTTTATGCGGGAACCGACAACGGCATCTGGAAACTACAGGCTGGCCGGGCAAAAAAGAAGGAGAATAGTAGATGAGAAAACTGTTTTTGGTTCTTGCCGCTGTAGCGGGATGCGCTATTTTGCGCGCCGGAGATATTAAAGGCATATTGATAGCGGAAGAGAGTTTCAATTATGAAAACAAGGCAGACCTGGACGGCCAGAACGGCGGTATTGGCTGGGCTGGGCCCTGGTTTAACAGTCCGCTCGAGAAACAGCGCAACAGGATAAAAGTTCCCGGGCTTGAGTTTCCGGGACTAAAAACTTCTGGCGGGTCTCTCTTTGAGACCGGAAAAGACAACAGAACATTCCGGGATATTGACACATCGCGCTCCGAAGTCGCGGGCCTGCTGGATACGGGGGATTACAAGAAGCCGGCGTTCGGAAAGCACGGAACCACGATCTGGTTCTCCTTTATAATGAAGCTCGCCGGCGGCAACGCCTATTCCGGCCTGCATCTTTCGGACGGGGTTGAGCCGGAAAAAGATAAATACGGGAATAAAAAACACCAGCGCATACAAGTCGGAAGGTGCAACATCAGTCCCAAGTATTTCCTTGGCCGTGTCACTAACGGCGGGCCCGGAGACGGCAAATGGTTCTCGGATGTTTTATGCGATGAGAATGTACATCACGTGGTCTGCAGGTTTGACTTTAAAGAGCCGGCTGACGAGGGCTGGATGTGGATTGATCCCGCTTTGGGTAAAGAACCGGGTACTTCCTCCGCGCTGCGCGCAGAAAAGATAACGCATTTCATGTTTAATTCCATAAACGCCGGCGGGAACGCGAAGAGCGAGGTTGATGAAATAAGGATAGGAACTGCCTACTCTTCGGTTACGCCCAAATAAATGCAAAAGACGGACAACAATCCGATTACAATGATACGGAGCGATCTTTCGGGGATTCCGGAATACGAATTTCCGAAACCCTATAGCGTAAAATGGTACAGGCCGGGCGACGAAAAACGTTGGTTTGAGATTTCCAAAGCCGCGGATGAGTACAATAACATTGTTCCTGAAACTTTCAGGGAAGAATTCGGCGCGGACGAAAAGAATATTTCAAAACGGCAGTTCTATCTTCTTGACGGCGGTAAGAACAGCATCGGGACCTGCACTTCCTGGTTTGATGATAATTTCTCCGGAGAACGATTCGGAAGGATTCATTGGCTGGCGATAGTCCCCGGCATGCAGGGCAAAGGGCTTTCAAAGCCGATGCTTAGCATTGCTTTAAAGCGGATGGCCGAACTCGGTCACAAAAAAACCTATCTGACCACTTCTTCAGCAAGGATACCGGCCATTTCGCTGTATCTCAAATTCGGCTTTATCCCTCTGGCTCTTTCGGAAGCGGACAGCAGTATCTGGAAGAACATCTTTTTAAAAATCGCAGAATAGTAAAAAGGCTCTTAATATCCTGCTGCTTATACTCTATTCGGCAATCCCACCTTACAAACCTTACAAACTTTTCATTAACCTAATAAACTTTTGTTTTGCTATAATTATCCTGCCATGCCGCAAAGAGAAGATATCCGCCTGCATTGCGAAGAACTGAACCGCTGCAACCAGCGCGGCGGCCGGCTTTTGTCGCTTGTTGATCTTTACAAAGCCAAGACTATGCCCCTGGAACTGGCGGCTTTCCTGCTTTTCAAGGTGTCCCGGGGCGATTCTTTTGTCACCGGAGCGGTTCCCGGCGGAGCCGGCAAGACCACGGTAATGTGCGCCCTGGCGAATGCGATTCCAGAAGGGACTCCTATACTGCACGCGGCTAATATCAACGGCATGCTTGATGGTGAACGAGGTCCTGCATCCTGCTATATCTGCCACGAGATGAGCGAAGGAGGGTATTTCGGTTACCTTTGGGGCGAAGAGCTTCGCGCGTACTTCAATTTGAAGCGGTATGGGCACATCCTGGCCTCGAACCTGCATGCCGATACGCTGGACCAGGCAAAACTAACAATAACAAAACAGAACAAAGTGACCGAGGAAGCTTTTAACGCCGTGAATATTTATGTTTTTATTACGCCGGGGATCACCAGGGAGATAAAATCGGCCTGGTACTCTCCGGGAGACGGGATGGAACACTCCTCCGTGTATGCGGCCGGAAAATTTAACGCCGGCAGGTTTATTGAAAAAAAGGAACACGCTATGTATATGGAGTTCATAAAAGATTGCGCGGAAAAGAACGTTGTAAGCATAGAAGATTTCAGGGCTGAACTGCTGGAATTTCGCGAGTAGAACAATGGAGCTATAATGTCCGATGGCGAGCAACATAAGCATCTCCAGCAGGGAAAGCAGTCAGGCGTGAATCCGGATGGCCGCGCTGCGAGAGAAAAACTTCTTGACACATCCGAAATATCTCTGGTGCTCGACACCTATGATGATATCTTTTCCGATTTCGACCCGAGGCCTTACGACCACAGGTCTCTCTCCCAGGATTTTCTCTCCGAGGCGAAGCACGCTGCCAGGGACAAGATCTCCGGGCTGGAGCTGAAATTTCTTATACCGAAAAACCTGCAGGATCCGGGCAAGGAAGAGCTTATAGAGCTGCGCCTGCGCGAGCATTTTGAGAAGCACGCGCATATGATACGTCAGGAAATTACGTCGGGAAGGTTGAGGGGCATCGTACTGGTTATTATAGGGATGTTGATAACCATCGCGGCCGCAGGACTCGGTTACTTTTTCAAGCAAAACATCGCCGCTGAGATTGCTGTCGTGGTGCTGGAACCTGCCGGCTGGTTTACAATATGGAACGGGTTAGATATGTCAGTATTTGCGACCAGAGGAAAGGGAGTGGATCTTTCGTTTTACGAGAAAATGCAGGATGCGGAGATAACTTTTGAGGCATATTAAGGGCAAGGAGCAAATTCTAAATTCAAAAACGGGGAAAGAACCTGGTCGGTTATAAGTTAAATGGACGGAAATGGAGAGACTAATGAAAAAAGTAGTCGTTTTGGCCCTTCTCGCTGTGTCCGGATTGATATTGCTGTCCGGATGCGGGGGCGGAATAACAAGTTTCATAATAACTCCCGATTACCGGATATACTCGGAGGGCCAGGCGTTTAATGTGGTTGAAGCGGCGTCGGTAGCCGATCACTTAATAAAAGTTACCGTCCTGATAGACAATCAAACGGCAGAGACCCTGCCGTTCACTCCCGGACAGGCCTACCTGACGACAGCCGACAAAAAGGCGGTCTACGCGGGGTTGCCGCTGAAACAGGGATATGTCCAGCTGGTGCCGGTGGCATTGAACGGCTACCTGGAAAGCGGGCTTGACCGCATTGTCTCCGAACAGATAGACAGCTCGAAAAATCAAAATTGGGCGGCTTCGAGCAAGGACACTTTGATGCCTTGCCGGATCGCCCCGCATACTGCGATTAAAGGTAATTTATGGTTTAAATGGACGAAGGCGCAGACCATGCAGGTCAAGGGATCGTCGGAAGGCGCCTTGCTGGACCAGGGCGGGAATTTGCTGGAAGCGCCGCTCACATTGTATGTTGTTGCCCCGGGCAGAGACCTTATATTCCTCTTGAAGCTCAAGGATTCAAGAGGGGTGAATTATTAATGAATACATGCCTGATGAAAATGAAGATAATTTGCCTGCCGGTGTTGATTCTTTTGTCCGCCGGCTGCGCGAAAAAAGCCGATAAAATTGAAGTCAATTATTACCAGAACGGCAAGCAGGTTGCCAAGAGAATAACTTTCGAGGCCAAATACCCGGATGGCAGGAGCAGGCTGGAAAGCAAGCTTACCGGCAGCATGCCTGACGGTCAGGTGAAGGGATACAGGGCTGACGGAAAACTGTTTTCCGAAGAAACCTACAAGGGCGGCAAGCGGAACGGTTCGTACAGGGATTATTGGGGGAATGGAACTCTAAGCGGTGAATTGAATTTTGTGGAAGACAAAAAAGAAGGCCCGCAAAAGTTCTACGACAACAAGGGAGTTCTTGTTTTTATGTATAATTTCAAGGGCGGAATGAAGGATGGCCTGTGCACGGATTACTACAGGGACGGGAAATTGTTCAGGGAAGCTGGTTATACCCTCGGGAAACTGAACGGCCTCGAAAAGATATATAACAAGAACGGGAAACTTAAACACGAGTCAAATTATCTCAACGGCAAGCTTGAAGGGACCAACAGGCACTATTATGAGACCGGAAATTTGGAAAGCATAGCCACGTACAGGGACGGCGCTTGTGTTGATGCAAAAACTTTTAGCAAGGACGGAAAACCGGCCGGCGAAAAAACTTATCTTTATCATCCAAACGGAAAGGTAAAGAAGATAATAACCTCGCTCGGCGGCAAGGCAATCAGCGAGAGAAGTTTTGATGAGGCGGGGAAGCAGGTGGAAGAGAAGAAATTCTAAAGCAAGAAGCAAGCACTAAATTCTAAATACTAAACAAAATTCAAAAGAAAAAAAGAGCAAAAGTATTGAGAGAGCCGGCAATCTATAGACCGGAGCACTAATAAGATGAGTGTTTTGGGGGATGGACCCGGGGGCTGCTTCGCCCGGCTTCCCGGCGCGGTCTGAGCACTCCGTGGCGGCGTTCAGAACTTGAGTTTTGCTTTTTGTTTAAAATTTAGTGCTTAGAATTTAGTGTTTTGGTTTCGGAGGACATTATGGCTGACGCGGAGAAAGGATTGGTAAGCAAGGCCAAAAAATATCTAAAAGAAGAGTATGGTGAAGACACCGTCTCAATGACAGTCACGAGAAACACCGTGACCAAAGGCAAGGGAGTGCTCTTTGTCGACTGCACGGTAAGCATTGACGGCGAAGAATCCGATTGGAGCAAAGAGTTTTACTTTGAGGCAGGGGAAGCTACCCGTATGACCTGGGAAAGAAGGTAGCGCGTGAGAAACGACGCTTTTTTCTACTCTGAAGAAAGTAAAATATCCGCGCATCTATACCTGCCGGACGGGCTTGATACCGCAAGAAAATATCCAGCGGTCATTCTCTGTCACGGATTTGCCGGAATAAAAGAAGCGCTGGTTCCGCCCTACGCCGAAGGATTCTCGAAGAATGGGTTCATCGTCCTTGCTTTTGATTACAGGGGTTTCGGGGATTCGGAAGGCATTCGCGGCAGCCTTATTCCCGACAATCAGGTAACCGATATAAGGAACGCGATTACTTTTATGTCTTCACTAGGCAATGTTGATCCGGGAAGAATAGGCCTCTGGGGTTCGTCTTTCGGCGGGGCGAACGCCGTGAAAGCGGCAGCTTTGGACCGGCGCGTGAAGGCTGTTGTCGCCCAGCTTACCTTCGCCGACGGAGAAAGGGTTGTTGCGGGAGGCTTAAAGCCCGAAGAGAAAGCCAAGCTCCTTGCGACTTTGCAGAAGGTCTGGACCCGCGCGGTCACCGCAAACAAAAATATGATGATGTCCCTTGACCAGATACTGACCGACGCGGATTCAAAAGCCTTTTTCGCGAAGATAACGGCCGAGCACCCGGAAATAAACGTTAAAATTCCTTTCCAGTTTGTAAGATACAGCATGGAATGTAAACCCGCGGAATACGCGAAGTTGCTAAAATGCCCGCTTTTTGTGCTTGGCGCGGAGAATGACATAGTGAATCCTCCGGCCGAGTCAAAAGCGCTTTATGACGCGGCAAATGAGCCAAAGGAGCTGTATATGGTAAAAGGCGCGACTCATTATGAAGTCTATTCTGGGGCGAAATTTGACGAAGCCTTCGCGCAGGAGCTATTCTGGTTCAGGCGATACCTGTGACATCGAAGATTAGGAATTTGACCAAGGAGATACTATGAATATTATGAATGAAGCGAAAAAACTCAAACCCTATCTGGTAAAAACAAGGAGGGACATTCATTCCCGGCCGGAACTTGGCTTTGAGGAATACGGAACCCAGGCCTATATTATCAAGGAGCTAAAAAAACTCGGCATACCCTATAAAAAAATGATTAAGACCGGTGTGGTAGGACTTATTAAGGGCAAGAAGCCGGGGACGACCATATTGCTTCGCGCCGATATCGACGCCCTGCCGATACTAGAGGAGAATACCTGCTCTTATAGGTCAAAAAACAAAGGCGTAATGCACGCCTGCGGTCACGACACTCACACGGCAATGGTGCTTGGCGCCGCAAGAATCCTGTCGGCGAAGAAAAATGAAATGGCCGGGAACATCAAACTTGTATTTCAGCCCAGGGAAGAGTTCGTTGACAGCGAGTTTGATCCGGCGGAAGAAATGGTGCGTCTCGGCGTGATGAATAACCCAAAAGTGGATATGTGCGCCGCCCTCCATGCGGATCATTCAATTCCCGCGGGGAAGGTTAAAGTAGTTCACGGGCCGGTGATGGCGAATGCCGATAAATTCAGGATAAGGATACTTGGGGTTGGCGCGCATGGCTCGGAGCCGCAAAATTCCAGGGATGCGGTCTACGCGTCGGCTTGTGTAATACAGGCGCTTCAATCAGTAGTCTCTCGTAATGTTGGCCCTCTTAACCCTGCTGTCGTATCGGTAACGATGGTGCACAGCGGAACGGCCATGAACGTAATACCCCCGGAAGTCACACTCGGTGGTACTATCAGGACCTTAAACGACAAGGTCTACAAACTGGTAAAGGATTCCATGCGGCGCGTCGTTGAAAAAACCTGTGAAAGTCTTGGTCTTAAGGGTGAGATAGATTTCATAAAATGCTACCCGGCTTTTGCCAATGACGAGAGGGCAGTAATGCTTTTTGAAAGAAGCGCGGCTAAACTTATAGGCGAAAGAAATCTTGTCAAAAACGCCGTTTCAAGCATGGCTGGAGAGAATTTCGCGTATTTCGCGCGTAAAGCGCCCTCGGTATTTTGCTGGCTCGGCGTTTCAAAGGGTAAGGGGCAGTATCCGATACATCATCCGCGCTTTGATATTGACGAGAACGCGCTTGTTACCGGCGCGGCAGTTCTTGCCGGTTTTGCAGCCGATAACACCGGAATTAGTTGAGAGAAGAATGAAAAAGCTGTATATCCCAATCTGCTTGCTCGCGCTCGTCTTGTTCTTTGGCGGCTGCGCCACCATGTCAGGATACTACGGTTCAAATGCTTCGGCTCCGGATGATTCGCTCTTCGGCCAGGGCCCCGGGCGCAATGTGCTTTCAACGGCAAAGAAAATGATTTATCTGGAAAGAAAAATCGTCAAGGGAAGCTGCTGGGATTGGGTGGATGCGGTATACACGCGGGCCGGATATCCGGAGAAAAAAAGAGTTACGGTGTTTAGGGGGGACGAGGGCGGGCCTTACGCGGATGTATCCGGACTTAAGCCCGGGGACTGGGTGATGCATTATAATCTTGAGTATCTTCCTTACACGCATAGTTCTTTGTTTATCAGGTGGCTTGATAAAAGAGCCCTGCTGGCGGAGGTTTTCGATTATTCCGGGCAGGATAAGGAAGTGCCCGGGAAATTATCAAAACACTGTTACGCGAAGGTCTTCGGAATACTCAGGGCTTCGGATAAATGAAAGGGGTTTTGTTAATGAAAAAAACAGGTTTGGCCGTCTTTATCATTTTTGCCGCCTGCTCCCTGTTCGGCGCGGCAACAACGTCTGAAAGGTGCGCGCTTGCAGAAAAATATATCGAAGACCGGTACCTTGATTGGTCCCTGGTCGATAAGGGCGGTACAGAACTGGAAGGCTTGCTGAAGGAAGAACAGAATAACCTGAAGGCGAACCTGCTTCTGTCCCGCGTCTGGATTTTCAGGGGAGATAAAGCCGCAAGCAATGACGAAAAAATCAAGTGCTATGACAAAGCTGCGGAATTAGGGAAGGCGGCGATGGTAATAGATCCGAACTCGGCTGACGCGCATTTTTACTACGCGGCAGGTATAGGCAGAAACGCCCAGCTGAAAGGAATCTTCAACGCGCTCGGGGTTGTGGGCGAGGTTAAGAAGGAGATGGACCGCACAATTGAGCTCGACCCCAAACATGTGATAGGCCTGAACGCGCTCGCGCAATATTACATGGAAGTTCCCGGCATTTTCGGGGGAAGCATTGAAAAGAGCGAGGAGCTTCTCCTTCGGGCCAAAGAGATAGACCCCAACCAGTCTATGACCTATGTGACTCTCGCGACGGTCTATATGCGGCAGGGCAAGCGGGACAAAGCGAAGGACCTTTGCGGATTTGTTCTGAACATGAAGGAACCCACGAAGAAAGCCTATTATATCCTCAACGACAAGCCGGAGGCTGAAAGACTGCTTCGCGAGCTCTCCCGGTAGAACATCAGGCAATTCCTTTCAAAACCTGTTATAATGAGCCATGTCTATACCCGCAACCAGAGAAGAAATTGCCTCGTTAAAATGGGGTTCGCTTGATGTAATAATAGTTACCGGCGATGCCCTCATAGACTCGCCTTTTATCGGCGCCGCGGTTATCGCGCGCGTGCTCCTCAAAGCAGGCTATCGCGTGGCAATAATTTCACAACCTGACCTCAATTCAGGCAATGACATCATGCGTTTTGGGGAACCCAAACTTTTCTGGGGCGTCACCGCCGGCGCGGTCGACTCAATGGTCGCGAACTACACCGCGCTATTGAAGAAGATACAGGTTGACGATATGACTCCGGGCGGCGACAACGATAAGCGCCCCGACCGCGCGACAATCGGCTACACGAATCTGATCAAGAAATACTTCAAAAATACCAAGCCGGTTATCCTTGGAGGGCTTGAGGCCTCGCTCCGCCGTGTAGCGCATTATGATTACTGGTCGGACAGGATAAGAAGGTCCATCCTTTTTGACGCGAAGGCCGACGCAATTATATATGGCATGGGGGAGAAGGCTGTGCTTGAAACCGCGGCCTGCCTGAAGAACGGCGAGAGCCTGTTGGATGTGAAGGGTCTCTGTTTCGCCGACCGGGATGCCCGTCCGGGTTATATTGAACTTCCTTCGTTTGAAGAATGCTCCCGCGATAAGAATAAGTTCGCGGAAATGTTCAAAACCTTCTATGACAATACAGATCCGTTAACAGCCAAAGGCCTCTGCCAGAAACAGGATACAAGATATCTTATCCAGAACCCGCCGCAGTCAAACCTTACGCCTCAGGAGCTGGACGCTGTTTACGAGCTTCCTTTTACCCGTGAGGCGCACCCTTCGGATCTCGCTAAAGGCGAGGTGCGGGCCCAGGACACGATAAAATTTTCCATCACTTCCCACCGCGGGTGTTACGGAGAGTGCAACTTCTGCGCCATCACCGCGCACCAGGGGGCGACAGTTGTTTCCAGGAGCGAAGATTCAATTGTGGCAGAAGCCGAGAGAATTACGAGAGTGAACGGTTATAAGGGATATATCACTGACCTCGGCGGCCCCACGGCAAACATGTACGGGATAGAATGCGCGCAAAAGCAAAAAGTCGGAAGATGTAAAGAGAAAAGATGCCTCTTTCCCGCGGCATGCGTTAACATGAAAATTGACCACTCCCGCCAGGTAGAACTGCTGAAGCGGGTAAGCAAAGTCAAAGGGCTGAAGAAAGTTTTCGTGGCTTCAGGGATCAGGTATGACATGGTTATGGCAGACGGGAAGCACGGCAGGGATTATATCTCGACAGTCGCGGCAAATCACGTGTCAGGCCAGCTCAAGGTGGCGCCCGAGCATTGCGAGCATGCAGTTTTGAAACTTATGGGGAAAACGGGGACGGGCTCGCTCAAGGAATTTAAGAAGGTCTTCGACTCAGAGAGCGGGAAAGCGGGAAGGGGCCAGTTTATGACCTATTATTTCATGGCAGCGCATCCGGGCTGCACCGAAATGGACATGAAGAAAGCGCGTGATTTCGCGGAAAAGGAACTAAAGACGAGGCCGGAACAGGTGCAGGTATTCACTCCGACGCCGTCAACCTATTCCACCCTTATGTACTATACCGGAACCGACCCTTTTACCGGAAAGCCTGTATTTGTGGAAAAAGGCCTCCGGGGAAAATCTATCCAGAAAGAAGTCCTTGTTCCAAAACGCTCAAATCCCGGAAACCGCCGCTAGGAGTTTCAAAAATCACATTAAAGATGGGAACAAACTGCTCTTTTTCAGGTCTTACTATATATACTAGAATTAGCAGCGCATGTCTGATAAAATAGTTTAATTATTAGGCCCTTCGTCCCCATGGAAAAAAGCGGAAAAGCAAGCCACATACTGCTTAGGATCTTCAAATGGACGCTCATCACTCTTATGGTGACGGCGGCCGCTCTCCTTGTGCTCGATAAGACTGGCATTCTCGTTTCCTCATTCAAACCTCTAGTCCAGCTTGAACTCGGTAAAGCGTTAAAGCGCGAAGTTTCCGTTGCCCGCATAGAGGGCGGCATCTTCAGCAATATAACGCTATACGGCGTGAAGATTGCGGCAAAAAGCGAGCTAAAGGACGGTGTTCTTATCGCGATTGACAGCGTGACGATAAATTTCACGCTCAAAGACGTGCTCTTCAACGGGAAGCAGATTCAGGAGACTATCCGGAGCATCTACATTGTCAGGCCTTCTCTTTTTATTGAAAGGGACGGCGCCGGCGCATTTAACTTCACAAGCCTGCTCGATTCTATCAAGAGCGTGGATCCCGGGCAGGCCAGATTTTCCGGCAAGGTTTATGTCCAGCGCGGGTTGGTAGGGTTCAAAGACGAGCAGGTCAGGTTCAATTCTTCCCTGAGCGACCTTTCGGCGGAAATGGAACTTTCCGGCGATATAATGTCTTTAAACTTTGAGTGCTCGGCTTTTAAGAACGGCAAGGCGAATATTTCCGGGAGCGGCACGGTAAATCTTAAAACGGGAGTCCCGGACTTGAAAGTTACCGCTTCAGAAATGAACCTGCCTCATTACGCCAATTATTTTAAAGAGCTCTCCGGGGCGAAAGGTTTTGAGTTTACGGGAGGCAGGGCCGACGCCACTGCCGTTTTTGGCTCGGAAAACAGCGCCGCGGTCTCGGTGAAAGAAGGTGTTATAGAGGTAAAAGGCCTGACCCGCCCGGTCAGGGATTTTTCCTGCAATATAAATATAGACGGAAAGAGGCTGCAGCTTTCAAAATTCAATGCCGTGCTGGATAACGCCGGCGTGGCCGGCAAAGCTGAAATAGCGGACATTACAAAACCGTCAATAGACGGCTCGCTCTACGCGTACAGGCTGAACCTTAATGACCTGGAAAGTTTTGAGCTTTTCAAAGGGCTGAGGCTTTCCGGAATAGCGACTTTTTCGTCCTCTTTCACCGGCGAGTTTTCCGACCTGCGCCTTTCCGCAAGCGGCGGTTTTGCCGACGCCGGGATTGCAGGGATGAAGGTGGATAAGGCGGACTTTTCGCTCTCGCTGGACAAGACCCGCCTGAAGCTGGAAAAGTTCACTGCGGCCGCTTTTAACGGATCGCACGAATTCTCAGGCACAATGGATTTTAAAAAAAAACACATGAAATTCAGGGGTAAATCAAAAAACATAGAAATTAACAGCATTTTCACCCAACTGCTCGCTTACAAAGACCTCAGTTCACCGGCGGATCTTGATACGGTAATCGACTGCCCTGCCGAAAATTTTTCCGTTCAAACCTCCGCGGTTTTTAAGGACCTCAAGGTAAAGGAGGGTTCTTTCGGCCAGGTCAAAGGTTCTCTCAGGTTTCATGACGGGAACAAGCTCCGTGTCGACCTTTCTGCAAAGGGAGGCTCCCTGGCCGGAGGCGAGTTTACTTTTTACCCTGACAGAACAGAGCTTTCCAGCAAGATAGCGCTTAAGGACTTCCCTCTTGCTTCAGCGGCTGACTGCATAGCCGCCCGCACAGTAAAACTCGGAGGAAATATCTCCTCCGCGGTCATAGACACCTCCGGGCCGATGAGCGACCTGATAGTTCACGCCGAGGCTACGGTACTTAACCCGGCGGTAGACGAGCTGGCGGCTAAGTCCGCCGTCATCAACCTGTCTCTTCAGCAAAACACGCTTGCCATAAAGACCTTTGAACTCAAGCATGACGACCGCGGCACGCTTACGGCAGGCGGAAGCCTGAAACTCGACGGCGACGGGAATTTGGACTTCTCCGCAGATTTCAGGGATTTCGATGTTTCGAAGATACGCTATATCACGGCGAGGTACCCGCGGGCCGCGGGCCGGATAACTCTTACATCGGCGGTAAAGGGCACTCTCAAAAAACCCACATTTACTTCAACCATCAGCCGCGCCCTGCTGGCGCTCTCAGGAGACAACTACCTTCAGGCGTCCGGCGGCGTAAGCTTTGACGGAGACTCATACGCTTTCAACCGGCTCTCCTTGAGGGATGACGACGCGAATCCCTTAAACGGTTTTGAGCTGGACGGTTCAATCACAGGCAGGAACGTAAATCTTGAAGTTGACGTGAAAAAAGGAAAGCTTTCCACTCTGGCCGATTTGACCGGGATTGTCTACTCGAAGAACGATATGGCCGGCAGGTTCTCCGGTACAGGGAAGCTCGTGGGCGGCGTATCGGATCTTACGGGTTTTGGAAGCCTGGTTCTGGAAAACGGCGCGGTGGTGATGGGGCAGAAGATAGACCTTGGCCGCCTCAACTTCCAAGTGAAGGAAGGCATTCTAAATCTTTCTAAACTGGAATTTAGGGCGCAGGATTTTGACCTCTCCAATTGTTCCGGGACTTTCTCCCTGGCCAACAACGCGCAATCAAATATTATTTTCGACCTGACAAACAGGTTTGCAAGTTCCGCGCTCTCGGGCACCTACAGGTTTAGCGGCGCCCTGTTCCCGAAAGAAGGCCTCCCGGTGAAGGGAATCATCGAAAGCAAGAACCTGTTTTACGCTCCGCCAGGCAGCCCGCGCCCGATGCGTCTTGCGGAGCTTTCTGCCGGATTTGAATACGGCGCGAAGACGCGGGAATTTCAGATCTTCTTTGACAGGTGGGAAGGTTTAAAATCAAGGACGGTCGTGAATGTTGCGACGGGCAGTTTTATCTCAAGGGTTGATGTCCTGAAGGGGTTTAACCTGAAGCGCGCAGGCGACCTGGAAAAGTCCATTGCCGGCGCCGGCGGCCTGCTTGATGAGGGCACGCTGGTCCTTTCCGGCGGCGGGAAAATGCCATTTACCGCGGCGTTCAGGAATGCGAAGGGCAGGAATGTTTCCTGGAACGGGATTGTTTCAGATTTCTTTTCAGCCGAATACGCGCTCTTTATGGGCGGGGACAATCCAAAGGTGAAACTACGCAACTGCGTGTTTAGCCAGAAAGAAGGTAATGTAAGAATTGAGGGAGATATTAGTTTTAAGGGTAAGGTTTCTGAGAGCGACTCCTCGGCCGACATTTACGTAGCTTTCTCAAATACAAAAATGGCTTTTCTGGCAAAGGTTCTGGGGCTGAAAAATGATATCACCGGCACGGCAATCAGCCTGGCCCCGGGAGTGCATCTTACCGGAAGTCTTTCTTCACTCCGGGCCGCGGGCGATATTACTCTTTCAAAAATAATGGCGGACGGCACAGACCTGGGCAATATTGAAGGAAGCTTTGAGTACGGCGACCGGATGTTGTCCTTCAAAAAACTGATATTCAAGGATGTGGACCACACCGCGGGTTTCGATAATATCGTCAAACCTAACAGCGGCAGGGCGGTATTCAAGTTCAAGGCTGACAAAGAGATAGAGTCTTCGATAAAAAGCACGGTCTATTTTGAAAAGCTGCTCGGATTTGCCGTGGAAGCGGGAGTGGAAGCCAATCTGCTGATAGAGGCTCCGTCAGGCAGAGAAGGCGGGCCGGCGGTGCGAGGCAAGGTCAGCCTGGATGGCTTTAAACTGAACGGTTATCCGCTGGGCAGTTTGAATTTCTCCGGAAAGTTTTCCGGGAACGAACTTACCTTTCAGCGCGATCAGTCCTCGGCGAATACCCTCTCCGGCGGGATAGGACTGCTTTCCGGCGGTATAAACTTCCGTAACTTCACGGCAGCTGTTTCCGGCGGTTCAGTTTCCTTGAACGGCGTTCTCTCAAAGTCCAGCAATCTCGACATAGAGGTAAAACGCCTTGACACGCAGTTCATCTTTAAGTATTTCCGCGTTGATTTTGATATGGCAGGGTTTGCCACGGCCGAGGTTAAGCTTACCGGGGACCAGTCCTCTCCGAAGGTTGTAGCTCTTCCGGGCGGGCATGTGGAAGCCGCCGAGCTTTTTAATCTTAAATTCGACACCATAACCGGAGAGCTGCAGTACAACACCGACAAGAACGGCAGGTATGACGGCAAGGAGGCCTTCCGCTTGCTGGGAATAAGCGCGGTTTACAAGGAGAACTTTGTCGAGAAATACCGGCTTGATGTTAAGGGCTCCATTCCCGTTAATCCCAAAGAAAAAGATGAGGTGGATCTTTCGATAGACATCAAAGACGCGGATCTGGCTCTCATAAAGATCACGGACTGGTTCAGCGACGTAAAAGGAAAACTAAACGCGCATCTTAACGTGCGCGGCAAGATAGATTATCCTGACATTTATGACAGCTTCCTGACTATCGAAGACGGCGCGGAGCTTTACCCGCTGACAATCGCCAAAAAAATAGACAATGTCAGGGCGAAGTTCAACATAGGGCAGTCTTCCGGGAAGAGGTTTGACGGCAGCTCAATATATGAGATGAACCGGGTCGTAATAGAATACGCGACAGGACAGATTGACGGACAGCCCATAGAGTTCCTCGGCAACTTCACGGTGAGGAAATACAAGCCTGATGATCTGACGGATCTTCGCATTCGCATGCCAAAGAAAGAAGGAAAGAAAGGCGGCAAAGTTTTTATTAAGTCAATGATGCAGACCGAAGGTACGGCTTTAATCAAGGGGTTTGACGACGAATTCTTCCGTCTGTCCGGAAAAGTACCGAATTTCACGATTTCCGGGGAAGTTTACCTTAATGACACAAAATTCACCTATCCGCCGGTTATGGAGGGCGAAAACGGGGAATACCCTTTGATTTTAAAGCAAATGGGCTGGAACTTAAGGGTTGTTTTTCAGGATAATGTAAGGTATTATAATAGCTACGCCAATATAAGGCTAAAAAACGGCGGCGAAATAAGGGCAAAGGGCATTGGTTCCGATCTTGACCTCAAGGGCAGGGTGGAGGCCGAGGGCGGGACTTTTAATTATTACCTGAGCGAGTTTGATGTAAAACAAGGTGTTTTTAAGTTCAGCGAGAACGAAAAACGCACCCCTATGATGTCCGCAACCGCTGAAATAACTAAAACCTTTGACAACAGGCCGGTAAAGCTAACGGCAGTCCTGGGCGGCGACGGTGAAACCTCGGAGTTCGGGGTCTTCGCGATGGACGAAAAGGAGAGGCGACTGAAGATAAGGTTCTCTTCGGACCGCAACCTCTCTCAGCAGGAAATAGCCTCGACTTTGACTGTGGGAACCACCGATATCAAGGGGCTTTCCGCGTTTGAAACGGCATTTTACAGCGTTGTGGCTCAGGCAATCAGCAGCGCTCTCGGCAGCCTGGTGGATCTCGGGCCGATGAGGGTCTCTCTTTCCAGAGACGTGGGCAGTTACTCCGATGTGCCCTATGATTTCAACCTCCAGACACAGAACAGCATAGACATACTGGAAGGAATGAAGATTGCCGTTGAGACCCAGCTCTTTGCTTCTCTTTTGGCGAGGGGCAGCGTTACCTTCGGGAAGCAGGACCAGCTTTCCGGAGAGCGCAATGTAGTTAACACGCTGGAATTTATTTATCAGTACAATCCGAATGTCACTATATCCATGTCGGGGGACAGCAACAGCAACATGAAGATAGGTCTCGGAGTCTATAAAACATTGAGCGACCTGGAGTTTTACCAGAATAGGGAGAAAAAGAAGAAATGAAAAAATTTATCTTTTCCGTTGCCGTCATGCTGCTCGCTTTCTGCGTTTACGGCGAAACTATCTATACGGTTACGATCCGCGGGCTTAAGAAAGCTCCCGAAGAAAAAGTCAGGTCCGCCATGGAATCAAAAAAAGGCGCGCAGTTTAGCCCGGAAATGGCCAGGCGGGACATTAAAGCGATTTTCGCGCTCGGTTATTTTTTGGACGTGAATGTGCTCAGAAATGACCGCGCCGAGGGGCCGGAGCTTATCGTTGTTGTTGTGGAGCGCCCGGTGATAAGAAACATAAAATACAACGGCGCGGAAGAAATAAGCACCTATGATCTGGAGACGGACAATGAGTGGAAGGCCGGCATGCCGTTCGAACTTTTCAAACTGAAGAAAGTCGTTGATAAAATGATAGAAATGTACAAGGAAAAAGGCTACAGCAAGCCCGAGATAACCTATGATGTGGCAGAGTTTCCCGCGGACAACAGCGTGGACCTTACGCTGAACGTAAAGAAAGGCAAAAAATACACGGTGGGTTCGGTCACGGTAAAGGGTTCCAAGGCTTTTAGTGTTGACGCGATTCGGGGCAAGATGGAAACGACCACCCCCGGTTTCCTGATCCCCGGAACTTATAAAGAAGAGGTGCTCGCCAAAGACATAGAAAAAATAACGGAATATTATAAGTCTGAAGGTTTTACTGATATAAAGTGTGAAAGCCAAACGTCTATTGACGAAGCCGCGCTCAAAGCTGCCGTAACCGTGAACATAACAGAGGGTCCGCAGTACAAGCAGGGGGACATAAGAATCAAGGTGGAAACTCCGGCGGTCTTTTCCGCCGATGAGGTCGCGGAGGTGTTCCAGGTTTCTAAGGAAGTGGTCAAAGAAGAGAAGGACCGTCTTGATGAAAAGCACTATTACGCATGCACCCTTAAGGCGGCCGGCGACAAGGTCTATAACGAGAAAGCGGTGAAGATGGATATCCAGAGAGCCAGCCAGCTCTATGCCAGCAAGGGCTATATTGCCGTTAAGATACAGCAGGAGCCCACTATTGATAACGAAAAGAAGACGGTCTCCCTCTTCATAAGCATAAACGAAGGCAAGGTATTCTTTGTGGACAAGGTTCTCATAGACGGCAATTACAAAACACACGACAACGTGATAGAGCGCGAGATCAGGGTCAAGGCCGGCGAGCCTTTTGACGGAGACAAACTCAGGCTAAGTTTGGAGAAGATTTATAATCTCGGTTTCTTCGAAGAGGTTAACTACAACCTTGTGCCGAACGCGGTGGACCCCAACAAGCAGACACTTGAGATAAAATTAAAGGAGCGCCCGACAGGCAATATGAACGTGGGAGCTTCTTACAGTTCAGTTGACGGCCTGGCGGGCCAGCTTGCCGTTACCGAGAATAATCTGCTGGGCACCGGGCAGAGGCTTTCCGCGTCGTGGGAGTTCGGGGCGCTGGTCCAGAACTACGAGATAGATTATCTTGAACCGTATTTCCTGAACGAGCCGACCTCGGTCGGAGGTTCCATCTATAAGAGGACAAACAGCACTTTCGTGGATTACCAGGACCAGAGGGTCGGCGGTAACATCAGGGTAGGCCTTCCCGGCGGGGACTTCACCCGCTGGTGGTTCACTTACCAGTATGAACAGATCAGTATCTTCAATGTCTCCGCTACGGCTTCACCGATAATACAGAGCGCTCAGGGCGTCAGCGCGACCAGCAGCCTTTCTGTAAACTGGATCGAAGACACCAGGGATTCAATATTTGTCAACACCAGGAGAGGGCACAGGTACAGCGCCACTTTTGAATACGCCGGCGGCCTGCTGCTCGGCGACAATAATTATACAAAATATATAGTGGACAGCAGCTGGTTCCTCCGGTACTACGGCGACCTGGTCCTGGCACTGCATGTCAACGGCAGCTACATTACCGGTTTCGGCAGTACCGGAGGGGTTCCGTTCTTTGAGAAATTCTTCTGCGGCGGCACTGACACCGTGCGCGGCTATGATGAAAGGAAACTTTCACCTACGGACCAGGGAGTCTCGGTGGGCGGCAACTTTATGGTTTACGCGAACCTGGAGAACCGGTTCCCGATAGCCGGACAACTTTACGGAACAATGTTTTTTGATATAGGCAAGGCCTATGATTCGCCTCTGGCGTTCCAACCGTCAAATCTTTCGGCGGGTGTCGGCGTTGGAATAAGGTTCGTTATCTCGGGAGCGATGATGATACGCCTTGATTACGGCATAGGGCTTGATCCGGCGTTTGCGACTCCCGGCGGCAAGGTGCATTTCAATATAGGGAACATCTTTTAGCAGAGTTAGAAACTTTAAACTATTGTGCGGATTTAAAGAGAGATTATGAAGTTTTGACCGTTACAATTTCTGCAGGAAACGAGGAGGAATTATGAAAAAAGTGATAGGAACAATCGTATTGATGATAGCGGCCGCTTGTGCCGCACAGCAGGCGCCGGATGCGGTAGCGGCTCCGGCCCAGCCGCAGGCGCTTCCCCCGGTCGTAGGCAACCCGGTTCCTGCTTCAAACGCCGGGAAGACCGCGGTAGTTGATCTTAAGAAGGTATTTGACGCCCTGAAGGAGACCCAGGACGCGAAGAAAAAACTGGAAGGCGATGTTGACAGTGAAAAACAGAAACTGAAGAACATGCAGGAAGACATACAGAAACTTCTGCAGGATTACTATCAGAATAAGGCCCTCTGGGCTCCGGCGAAGGTGCAGGAGAAGGAGCAGGAGCTGGTAAAGAGACAGCAGGACCTCTCAAAGAGCCTTAAGGATACCGAGACCAAACTCCAGGGCAGGGAACTCGAGATGACTTCAGGCATACTTGACAAAATCCTGATCGCTGTGAAACAGGTTTACGATGAAGGCGGCTATGCCTGCGTTTATGACAGGAAAGCGCTCCTCTTCGGCGGCGAGGATATTACAGGCAAGGTAGTCGAAAAAATGGAAAAGAAATAATGATTACGCTTAAAGAAATTGCGGCCCTTGTCGGTGGAGAGCTAACGGGTGACGGAGACATAAAGATTGTTTCTGTGGCGGATATCGGCGAGGCCGATGGAACCCAGCTGGCTTTTGTATCCGAGGAAAAAAACCTTGAGGCAGCGTATGCGTCAAAAGCCGCGGCTTTTATTGTGAAGCACGGGCTAAAGCTTCCCGGAAAGACGGTCGTGGAAGTCGGGAGCGCTCATTTCGCAATCGCCCTGGTACTGGAAAAGATAGGAAGCAAAGCGGTTTATCCCAAGGGTGTTCACCACTCAGCCGTCGTATCCCGCCACGCCAGACTTGGCAAGGATGTCTCAATAATGCCGTTTACCGTTATTGAAGATGGAGCGGAGATCGGAGACGAGACTGTGATAATGCCGTTCTCTTATGTAGGCAAAGATACAAAGATAGGCAGGAATTGCCTGATCTATTCCGGAGTATCAATCCGGGAACGGATAACTATAGGCAACAATGTTATAATCCACGGCGGCGCGGTAATAGGCGCGGATGGGTTTGGTTTCACCAAGCAGGAGAACGGCCGTTATTACAAGATCCCACAGGTAGGCACAGTGGTTATCGAAGACGATGTTGAGATTGGCGCGAACAGCTGCGTTGACCGCGCTATGCTTTCAAAAACGGTCATAGGCCGCGGGACCAAGATAGATAACCTGGTCCAGATAGCCCACAATGTAAAAATAGGCGAAGACTGTGTTTTCGCGGCTCAGTGCGCGGTTGCGGGAACCTGTGATATCAAGAAAGGAGTGGTGCTGGCCGGCCAGGTCGGGGTCGCGGACCACGTGACCATCGGCGAGAACACCGTGGTGCTTGCCCAGTCCGGCGTCTCAAAAGATATTCCGGATAACAAGGTTTACTGGGGATACCCCGCGGACGAGGTTAAGAGCGCCTGGAGAGCTCTTGCGGAACTTCGAAGGATGCCGGTGCTTTTGGAGAAAGTAAAAAACCTTGAGATACGCCTAGAAGAAATGGAAAAGAGGCTCTTGAAATAGCCGTGGCCAGACAAACCACCCTGAAGAAAGAAACCAGGCTTTCCGGAGTCGGGCTCCACTGCGGGAAGCCGGTAGAGCTTGTAATGAAGCCGGGGAAGACCGGAAGCGGAGTAGTCTTTTCGCTCGGCGGGAAAAAAATCAGAGCGGGGTTGAAGAAAGCGGGCGGCGGTTTGTTTTCGGTTCACGCCGGCCCGGTCATTACCATAGAACACCTGCTAGCCGCTGTCTATGCTCTGGAACTTGACAATGTGGAATTTGAACTTTCGGCGAAAGAAATACCTATACTGGACGGAAGCGCCCTGCCCTTTGTCCTTGCAATAGAAAAGGCGGGTTTAAAAGTGCAGTCCGGGTCCAGGAAAGAGATTAATTTAAAAGATATATTTGTCGCAGGGCGGGATGGAAGGCTTATTGCCGCCTCTCCGGCGAAGAGCTTGAGTCTCCTTTGCGCGATAGATTTTCCGCATCCGCTTATCGGCAGGCAGGTTATCGAACTTGAGGTAACCCCCCGCAATTTTAGAAGGCAGCTTGCCCCGGCCCGGACTTTTGGCTGGGAAGAGCAGGTAAAAGAGCAGAGAAGGGCCGGTCTAATTAAAGGCGCGAGCCTGCGGAATGCGGTCTATTTTGGCAAAAAAACCGTAAAAAATCCCGAAGGCCTCAGGTTTAAGAACGAACCTGTCAGGCACAAGGCTCTGGATATATTGGGAGCGCTGGCCTTGCTTCCCGGAAGGCTAAACGCGAGAATTACCGCATACAGATCGGGGCATTCCCTGGATCTGGAACTCATACAGAAAATTGGAGGAGCAAAATGACGGAACAGAATGTTGTTAAGCTGAATATAGTTGACATAATGAATACCATACCTCACAGATTCCCTTTTCTGCTCGTTGACAGGGTCGAGATACTTGAGGAAGGGAAAAAGGCGATAGGTTATAAGAATATTACGATGAACGAAGACTGCTTCAACGGGCATTTCCCCGGAAGTCCGATATTTCCGGGAGTCCTTACTGTTGAAGCGATGGCGCAGACGGCGGGAGTTTTGATGCTCCGTCTTCCCGCGCTCAAAGGCAAGCTTGTGTATTTTGCCGCGCTCAAGGAAGTAAAGTTCAGAAAACCGGTTGGTCCCGGAGACGTGCTGGTAATGGAAGTAGATGTCTTAAGGTTCGGCGGAAGGATAGCGATGCTTAAATCCTGCGGAAAGGTCAATGGCGAGATTGTGGTTGAAGCTGAGATGACCGCCGCAGTGCTTGACGACCCCAACAAAAAAGCATAGTTCTGGCAGCTTTTTTTCTGAGCGCAGTTTTTTAATGGTCTATCGGTGTCATCAAAATATTTTATCGGTGTAATCAATTTTAATTGTTTTTTGTTTTAAAAATTTGTATATTAGCAATGATTTGCGGGCAAGAGCCCGCGAAACTTTTAAGGAGCGAAGGAAAATATCATGAGTGAAATGCTTAAGGTCGGGATAATAGGCGCCACCGGAATGGTGGGGCAGAGATTTGTAAGCTGCCTGCACGGACATCCGTGGTTTGAAGTTACGGTGCTTGCCGCGAGTGAAAGGTCCGCGGGGAAGAAATACGGCGATTTGATGAAAGAAAGGTGGGCGATGGCTCTTCCGATCCCGGAACATATCGCGGGGATGACCGTGAGGAATGCCTCCGATGTGGCAGGTATAGCGAAAGATGTTGATTTCGTTTTTTGCGCCGTTGACATGAAGAAGGATGAAATACGGGCGCTTGAGGACGCTTACGCGAAGGCTGAAACGCCTCTAGTATCTAATAATTCGGCGCACAGAATGACGCCTGATGTTCCCATGCTGCTTCCGGAGCTGAATGACGCGCATCTAAAAGTAATAGAAGCACAGAGAAAAAGGCTCGGCACAAAAAGGGGTTTTGTAGCGGTAAAGCCAAATTGCTCTATACAGAGTTATGTGCCTCAAATACACCCTCTTTTGGGCTTTAGCCCCATCCGGGTCGCGGTCTGCACCTACCAGGCTATTTCCGGCGCCGGAAAAACCTTCAAGGACTGGCCGGAGATGATAGATAATGTCATTCCCTATATCGGCGGAGAAGAAGAGAAGAGCGAAAAAGAACCACTGAAAATCTGGGGAACGCTTATTAACGGCGAGATAATTCCGGCAAGAACACCGGCTATTACGGCTCAGTGCATAAGGGTGCCGGTTTCGGACGGCCACCTGGCGGCGGTCTTTATTACTTTTGAGAAGAAGCCGTCGAAGGAAGAAATATTAAAGGCCTGGAGAGAGTACAAAGGGAAGCCGCAACTGCTTAATCTCCCGAGTGCTCCAAAGCAGTTCATTAGGTATTTTGAAGAGGATAACAGGCCCCAGACCAAGCTTGACCGGGATATCGAGAACGGCATGGGCATAGCTGTCGGCAGGCTGCGCGAGGACCATGTTTACGATTACAAGTTCGTAGGTCTGCATCATAACACCGTGAGGGGAGCCGCAGGCGGGGCTGTCTTGATGGCGGAGCTGCTTAAAGCCGAGGGTTATATAACTAAAAAAAGCTAAAAAGTTTGTAAGGCTTGTAAAGTCCAAAAGGTTCTTAACGTTCTTAATGTTCGTAACGTTTATAAGCCGCACTTCGTGCGTCTTGTTCTGTAAGGAAGGATATTTTCATGCCAGACTACGTCTGGCATAGCAGAATAACGTTTGTAAAGTAAAGAAAAGGCAAAGCAAAATGGCGCGAAGAGCGCCCTTTTTGTTTACCTTGAGTTTGCTATCTGCTATCATTTAGTTATGAAAGAGTTCAGGCCGAAAAACATAAAGCTGGTCATTGAGTATGACGGCGCTGATTTTGACGGCTGGCAAAGAAATCCGAACATGAGGACCGTTCAGGGTGAGATTGAAAAAGCCCTGTCAAAGATCCTCAACGAAGAAACGCAGGTCAAGGGCGCCGGCAGGACTGACGCGGGAGTTCACGCGAAAGGACAGGTCGCGAATTTTACGCTGAAAAAAGAATTTGACCTGAAAAAGCTTGTCTATGCTCTTAACGGACTTTTGCCGAAAGATGCCGCGGTAGTCAGCGCTAAAAAAGTAAAACCGGATTTTCATTCCCGTCATTCGGCAAAGTTGAAATCCTATCTCTATATTGTCCGCAACAATGAGATACCATCCCCTCTTGACAGGCGCCACTCGGTCTTCTATCCGTACAAACTTGATATTCCCGCGATGAAGAAAGGGGCAAAAGAACTTTGCGGCAGGCATGACTTCCGTGTATTTTCCTACCAGGACGAAAGAGGGCATAGCCTGCGCGAGCTGGAGGCCGTCTCGATACGCCGTTTTGGAAAATACCTGCACATAGAATTCCGGGGCAGGTCTTTCCTTCGCAGGATGGTAAGGATAATGACCGGACTCCTGCTTCAGATAGGAGCCGGCAGGGTCGATCCGGGCAGCGTCAAAAAAATACTCTCCGGCAAAGAGAAATATTCTCCGCTCACGATGCCCCCCCATGGTTTGTATCTAAAACAGATTAAATACTAAAATGACGATACGGATTAGAAGGGGCGATTACGCGGATTACAGAGAGCCTGGCTTCTGACTTTTGTTTAATCTGTGTAATCTAATTATCTAATATGCGAAATCAAAGCCGTCATTGTCCAAGCAGCAGAAAGAAACGGAGGAATAAAAATGAAAAGATTGATTCTGTGCGTTATAGCAGTGTTTCTTCTTTCAGCTGCAGCGCGTTCTGAGGCTGTCACTGCGGAATCCAAAGTTGTAAAGGCAACGGTATACAACGACCGCGCGCTGATTACCCGTGAAGCGGTTTTTAATCTTGCCGAGGGATGCCATGAACTGCTGCTTCCCAATATTCCGGCGGGAATTGACGAGAATTCAGTAAGAGTTGCGCTTGCGGATGAGGGACTGGCTATCCTTTCCATTGAAACCGGGAATTCTTTTTCTGAAAGTTCGGAAAATCCGAAGATAGCCGAGCTTGACGCTAAAATCCTCGCGGTCTCGGATTCTATTAAGCAGCTGGATGATTCCCTGACGGTCCTGAATCTGAAAGAAGATTTCCTGAAGAGACAGAGAGCCTGGGGGGAGGAACAGTCAAAAGAACAGCCGGCGCTGAAACTTCCCGGCGTTAAGGAACTAAAAGAGCTGTCCCTATATCTCGAGGAAGCTTACACCGATATTTACAAGAAGAAAGCGGCGCTTGAGCCGGAAAAGAGGAAATTGAGCGCGCGGCTTGAAGTCCTGCAGGCTGAAAGAAATAATCTTTCGCCGGACGCCGGAAAAACGTACAAAACAGTAAGGGTCTGGGTTGAAGCCGGGCAGACAAAAAAATACAGGCTATATTTGAACTACATTACCGCCGGCGCGTTCTGGAAGCCCGTTTATGACATTAGAGGTTTTTTTGAAGAGAAAAAAGTAACGGTCTCGGCCTTCGGCGCGGTTTCGCAGAGCACGGGGGAAGACTGGAAAGGCGTGGATCTTGAATTATCAACTGCCAGGCCTTCGCTCGGAGGCAGGATGCCGGAGCTTTTCTCCAGATATCTTTCATTTGAACCGCCGTTCCCGGCTTTTGGGGCTGCGTTCAAAGCCGGGAACGCAGTCGCCTTCATGAAAAAACAAAACATGGAAGAGCGGAATGCAGCAGACAAACTTGCGCAGCCTGCCATGGAGGCGGCTGAAATGTCCTCAGGCGCGACCGCCGTCTTTTACAAGATTAAAAGAAAATCCGATATAGTTTCCGGCGGCAGACCGCGCAATGTTGAGATTTCGGAAGACAGCTATGGCGCTGAATTCCAATACGAGGCTGCTCCGGAACTTTCAACCACGGCCTTTCTTAAATCTTCCGTAAGAAACGGAGAGAACAGCCTGCTTGCCGGAACGGCGAATATTTATCTTGGAGGCGAGTATTCCGGACAGTCGGTTCTTAAAAGCGCGCTTCCCGGAGAGACGATTGACCTTTACTTTAGAGCCGATGAGGGGATTAAATTAGAGCGAAAGGAAGTGAAAGCGCAGGATGAGAACACAGGGTTCATAATTGCGGAAGCCCGCAGGGTCACAAAGGCCTATAAGTTAACCGTTGATAACCTGAAATCAAAGCCCGTAACAATTTCAATCAACGAACGTGTTCCCGTGTCAAAAGACGAGAAGATAAAAGTTGAAATAACAAAGTGCGAGCCTGCGAGGAGCGGGGATATCAAGGATGGGATATTCGGGTGGAAACTGGAATTAAAGCCGGGCGAAAAACGCGAATTGTATTATGAATATAAAATAGAGTCCCCAAAGGACAGGCCTGTCTACACCAACTAGATTGATTAATGTTTTCAGAGTACGATTACGCAGATTGGGCCATCCTTAATCTGCGTAATCTGTTTCGTAAATCCGAGTAATCAATATTAGCTCTTGCCCGGCAGGGGATTAGCCGTTGACATTAAATCCCATTACTTGTAAAATATGTGGGCTTTTACCTTTTACCTTCCTCCCCCTTTTATAGGGGGAGGACCGAGGAGAGGGTAAATAAAAGACTGCGGCCTTAAAGCCGGAGTCTTTTGTTTCGGTTGGTAAGAAAATACTTCATGCCGAATTCTTCCCCGCCATAAATGGCGGGGTATTCGTCGGTATAACGAAATAAAACTGTACCCCCATCCTATCCTTCCCCCTATAAAAGGGGGAAGGGATTAAGTTGTAAAAACGGAGGAAAATTGAGCTCACCTGTAGAAAAATGGGTTGCTGAACTCGAAGAACTCTGCCAGCCAGACAAGGTTTATTGGTGCAACGGATCCGAGGAAGAGGCAAAAAAACTTATCCGCATCGGGATGGAAGAAGAAAAGCTAAACGCCAATCCGGTATTTACTGAGCTCAATCAGAAGACCTACCCGAACTCCTATTACCACAGAAGCCATAACAACGACGTGGCCAGGACGGAACAGCTTACTTTCGTTTGTCATGACGATAAGGAAAAGACCGGCCCGAACAACAACTGGATGGACCCCAAAGCCGCTAAAGAGAAGATGAAGAACCTCTTTAAAGGCTGCATGAAAGGGCGCACGATGTATGTGCTTACATATATGATGGGCAGCCCGGATTCTCCCTACGCGAAAGCCTGCGTGCAGGTGACGGATTCGACATACGTGGCCATAAGCATGAGAATTATGACCAGGATGGGAAAACATGTCCTGGATAAGATAGGGAAATCAAAGGACTTCGTAAAAGGCCTGCATTCAATCGGGGACCTTCATCCCGAGCGCCGCTTTATCATGCACTTTCCCGACGAAGGTTTGGTCATGAGTTTCGGGTCCGGTTACGGCGGCAACGCCCTGCTCGGGAAAAAATGCTTTTCTCTCCGCATCGCCTCCTGGCTCGGCTACAAAGAGGGCTGGCTCGCGGAGCACATGATAATTATAGGAATAGAAGATCCCAAGGGGAATATTTCCTACGCTGTCGCGGCACTGCCTTCCGCCTGCGGCAAGACAAATATGGCAATGCTTCAATCCACGCTGCCCGGCTACAAGGTTTGGACGCTGGGCGATGATATTGCCTGGTTGAATGTCGGCCCTGACGGGCGGCTCTACGCGATTAACCCGGAAGCGGGAATGTTTGGAGTAGCTCCGGGAACTTCCATGAAGACCAATCCGAACATGATGAGGACCTTGAAGAACGGCAAGTTCTTCCCGACCCTCTATACCAACACCGCGGTCAATGTCGAGACCGATGAGCCCTGGTGGGAGGGGCACGACGATCCGGCCCCAAAGAACGCCATTGACTGGCAGGGCAGGAAATGGGATCCGTCAGTGAAAGAGAAGGCGGCTCACCCTAATTCCAGGTTTACGGTCTCTGTCTCTAATTGCCCAACGGTATCAAAGGAAATCAACAACCCCAAGGGAGTTCCCATCTCGTCCATAATATTCGGCGGGAGGAGAAGCAAGCTGATACCGCTGGTTTACGAGAGCCACGATTGGAATCACGGCGTTTTCCTCGGTTCGATTATGGGTTCTGAAACCACTGCCGCCGCGGCGCATACAATCGGTTCTCTGCGCAGGGACCCGATGGCGATGCTTCCTTTCTGCGGCTACAACATGGGCGACTATTTCGGACACTGGATGAATATGGGCAAAAAGCTCAAGAACCCGCCTAAAATCTTCTTTGTCAACTGGTTTAGAACCGATGAGAACGGCAAATATATGTGGCCGGGATTTGGCGACAATATCAGGGTCTTGAAATGGATGATGGAGCGTACTCACGGAAAGAAACCCGCAAAAGAGACCGCAATAGGTTATGTGCCTCACGAAGAAGACCTGGACGTCTCCGGATTGAATATGTCAAAAGACACTTTGAAACAGCTCTTTGAGGTTAATCTTAAAGAGTGGGAGAACGAGATAGACGACATAAACGCGTTCTATTTCAAATTCGGGGATAAATTGCCGGCGGAGTTAAAGAAGGAGTATGAGAAATTGGAGAAGGAAGTAAAGAAAAGTTTATAGTTTAAAAGTTTGTAAGGTTTGTAAAGTTATAAGGTTTATAAGGTAGCGATGCAGGAAGCGGCACTTCGTGCGTCTTGTTCTGTAAGGTAGGATATATTTTTCATGCCAGACTGCGTCTGGCATAGCAGAATAACGTAAAGATAGGGAAGGGGATGCCCTTCCCTCTTTGCTTTAAGGGGAAATGTGGAATTCAAGCTGCTTAAAAAAGATACAAAGACAAAGGCGAGAGCCGGGATATTCACAACGGCACATGGCCCGGTTGAGACACCTGTTTTTATGCCGGTGGGAACGCAGGGCACCGTAAAGGGTGTTCTTATGAAAGATCTTACCGAGATGGATGTGAACGTTATACTCGGGAACACGTATCACCTGTACATTAGGCCCGGGCTTGAAGTAATAAAAGGCGCGGGAGGACTACACAAGTTCTGCAACTGGGACAGGACCATACTGACGGATTCGGGAGGCTTCCAGGTTTTCTCTCTTGAGGGGCTGCGGAAGATAACCGAGGAAGGCGCGGTATTTCAGTCCTATCTTGACGGTTCGGAGCACATGTTCTCTCCGGAAAGCGTCGTAAACATCCAGAACATTCTCGGCTCGGACATCGCCATGGTCTTTGACGAATGCGTGCCGAATCCCTGCAAGAAAGAGTACGCGCTTGAAGCCCTTGAACGGACGACCCGCTGGGCAAAGCGCGCGAAGCAGGCGCATTCCCTGAAATCTCAGGCGCAGTTCGGCATCATCCAGGGAAGCGTTTTTTCGGACCTTCGGATAAGGAGCGCCAAAGAGATAACCGGGATAGAGTTTGACGGCTACGCGATCGGCGGGCTTTCGGTCGGCGAGACCAAGAAGGAAATGCACGATATGATTGAGGTTGTAGAGCCGCTTATGCCGGAGAATAAGCCCAGGTACCTGATGGGCGTGGGCACTCCCGACGATCTCTGGGAATGTATTGAGCGCGGAATAGATATGTTTGACTGCGTGTTCCCCACCAGGGTGGCAAGAAACGGCCTGCTTTTTACCTCTACGGGAAGAATGAATCTGAAAAACGCTGAATATACCAATGATTATAAGGCGCCGGACGCCGAGTGCGGCTGTTATACCTGCAAAAACTACTCCCGGGCCTATCTCCGGCATCTGATTAAGGCGCACGAGCTTTCCGGGCTCTATTTAAACACTTTACATAACCTGCACTTTATGATAAAATTAACGGCTCAAATAAGAAACGCCATTTTGAGCGGTAATTTTTTGCAAAAAAAGGCAGAATTTTTTGAGAAATACAAATTGTAAGGAGGATTTTAAATGGCTGTTGTAATAAGAATGACAAGATTTGGAACTACAAAGAAGCCCAGGTACAGAATAGTTGCCGCTGACCAGAGGTTCAAAAGGGACGGCAGGTGCCTGGAGCAGCTCGGCAGCTATAACCCCTTTGACAGGGAAAAAGGCCTTGTGGTAAAAGCAGAGAAGATCTCCGCGTGGATAAAGAAAGGCGCTCAGCCCTCCAATACGGTAGCTAAGCTTCTTAAGAACGCCAAGATTCAGCTTTAACCAAACCCGCATTCATGAAGATCGATATCATCACTATTTTCCCGGGGATGTTCGACAGCGTTTTGAATGCGAGTATTTTAAAAAGGGCAGTTGATAAAAAGAAACTCAAGGTGAAGATCCATTATCTGAGGGATTTCGCCGAGGGAAGGCACCTCCAGGTAGACGATTCGCCCTATGGCGGCGGCTGCGGGATGGTGATGAAGCTGGAGCCGATATTGAAGTGCCTCAAGAGCATCAGGGGCGCGAAAAAAGCAAAGAAACTTATTTTAACTCCTGCCGGCAGTTTGTTCGACCAGGCGGCGGCGGTGGAACTTTCCAAAGAAAAACATATTGTTCTGCTCTGCGGCCATTACGAAGGCTACGACGAGCGTGTTGTAAAGTTTTTTGACGGCGAACTTTCCATCGGAGATTATGTCCTGACCGGCGGAGAACTTCCCTCGATGGTGATTGTTGACGCGATTGCAAGGCTGATTCCGGGAGTGCTCGGCAACGAGGATTCGGCAAAGCAGGATTCTTTTATGGACGGCCTGCTGGATTGCCCGCACTACACGAAACCGGCAGTTTACAAAAAAATGAAGGTACCGGAAGTTCTCCTCTCCGGCAACCATAAAAAGATAAACGAATGGAGAAGGCAGGAAGCATTGGAGAGGACAAGGGAGAGAAGGCCCGCCCTTTTTAAGGCGAAAGCAGGGAAAGAAGCTTCTGAAGCTGAAAATCGGAAAGATGGAGGAATTTAAGATGAGTTGGCAGGAAAAATATTTCAAAACAACCAAGTTGGTCTTCTGCGTCGGCGATGTAGTAAAGGTCAGCGCGAAGGTAAGGGAAGGCGGCAAGGAGAGGATTCAGGTGTTCGAAGGCACCGTGATCAGGAGAAAAGGCGGCGCTTTGAACGAGACCTTTACGGTTAGGAAGCTCTCGGCGGGGATAGGCGTAGAGAAAACATTCCTGGCGAATTCACCCACGGTGGATAAGGTTGATATAGTAAGGCACGGCGATGTAAGACGTGCCAGGCTCTTTTATCTCCGGGACAAAGTCGGAAAGGACGCCAGGGTTAAGGAAAGAGAAGAGATGGCGAAAGTTTCTTTGGACGCGGCGCCCGAAGCTTCAGCGCCGGCGGCAGAGGTTAAGAAATAAACCAATGAAAGCCGGAGAGGCTGAGAGACTTTCAAAGCTCATCCAAACCGAAAAAGTGCTCTGGAATTCAGGTCTGAAATATATAGCGGGGGTTGACGAAGTCGGGAGGGGCCCAATGGCCGGCCCGGTCGTTGCCTCCGCTGTTCTTTTTTCCGCGGAAGTCCTTCCAAAACTCATCAAGTTTTCAGGAATAAACGACTCCAAAAGGGTTCCCGAGGCAAAACGCGAGGCTCTAAGCGAAATTATCAGATCCGAGGCGGTTTCCTTCGGGATAGGTTTCGTTGACGAAGGAGAAATTGACCGCATCAATATCCTCAGGGGTTCCCTTCTGGCAATGAAAAAAGCAGTTCTGGCCCTGGGAAAAACACCTTCACATATCCTCATAGACGGTCCTTACACAATCTCAAAAGAGCTTCCTCCGCAAACCGCGGTCATAGGCGGCGACGCGAAATGCTTCTCCATTGCGGCTGCGTCTATTGTGGCAAAAGTATTCAGGGATAAACTGATGGCGGAATACCACTTAAAATTCCCGGAGTACAATTTCAAGAAGAACAAAGGCTACGGCACTGCTGAGCATATGGCTGCCATAAAGAGGGTGGGATTATGTCCGATACACCGAAAAAGTTTTGGAGGAAAAGATTAGGAGCTTTTGGGGAAGACCTGGCCCGGGATTATCTTTCGCGGGAAGGTTACAAAATCCTGGACTCCAATTGGGAATGCGATTACGGCGAGCTGGATATTGTCGCGAAGCATAAAGAAACTTTTATTTTTGTCGAGGTAAAGACCGTTTCCCCGGGAAAGACCGAGTCTGCCGCGGATACCGTAGGCAGAACCAAGCAGAAGCATATACAAAGGTGCGCCGAGCTTTACCTTAAGGATGAGAAATTAGTTTACAATTGCAGGTTCGATGTCATTGCTATAGAATATGAGAAGGGCACGGAGCCGAAGCTGCAACACATAATTGACGCGTTCTGAATGTAAGTACCTGAAAAGCAAACAGTTTGATGCCACCGATAGACTCTCAATGGTTTATCGGTGCCATCAGATTGTTTCATCGGTGTCATCGCTCCAAAGCCGTCGGCAAAGAAAAATGACAAAAATATTTGAAAGCATAGGCAGGACGCTCTTAGTTCTTCTGGAAGAATCCGGGAAGATAATGATGCTTTTGGGTCAAACCTTCTACCAGGTCTTCAGGAAGCCCTCAGAATGGAAAAGCACTTTCCACCAGATGGTTGTTATAGGGAATAATTCCCTCGGGGTCGTCACCATTACTTCGCTTTCCACCGGAATGATACTCGCGCTTCAAACCGGCAGCGCTCTTGAGCGGAAAATCTCAGGGTCGGCAGCTTTTCTTGGGGGTATAGTATCTCTTGCTCTTGCCAGGGAGCTCGCTCCGGTGCTGATAGGTCTGGTAATGGCGGGAAAGATAGGCTCGGCGATTGCGGCCGAGATAGGGACGATGAATGTCACCGAACAGGTCGATGCCCTGCGCACCATGGGGACCAATCCCGTAAAGTACCTTGTGGTGCCGAGATTTCTTGCGGCTCTTGTTATGCTTCCGGTTTTGACCATCTACGCAGATCTTCTCGGCATTCTTGGCGGTATGTTTATAAGCGTATCAAGCTTTGACGGAAGTTCCGGCTCTTTCTTTGAGAGCATGAATATGTATCTTCAGGTCAGTGATGTTTATAAGGGGCTTTTCAAAACGATTTTTTTCGGCGGCATAATTTCGATTATAGGTTGCTATAAAGGGTTTGAAACTCAAGGCGGGGCGGAAGGTGTCGGAAAGTCAACAACCTCCTCCGTGGTTGTCTCTTCAATGCTAATTCTCATGGCAGATTATCTGCTTACCTGGTTCCTCTGGTGAATTTATGATAAAGATAGAGACAGTAACAAAAATTTTTGGAGAGCAAAAAGTTCTTAACGAACTTGATCTTTACGTTGAGGACAAGAAGACGCTGGTTATTATAGGGCGAAGCGGCTGCGGTAAATCCGTGCTCCTAAAACACATGACCGGGCTTATCAAACCTGACTCCGGCAGCATATTTTTCCGCGGTAAGGATATTACAAAACTCAGTGAATCAGAACTTGATCCAATAAGGGTAAAGTCGGGGATGCTTTTTCAGGGTGCCGCCCTCTTTGATTCTCTCACCGTGGCCGAGAATGTAGGATTTGCGCTCGCCAGGTTCACGAAAAAGAGCCCGCAAGAGATTGCCGTAATCGTCAGCGAGAAGCTCGCACTTGTGGGCTTGGAAGGCGTTGAGAACAAAAAACCTGCGGAGCTTTCCGGGGGAATGAAAAAGCGCGTAGGGCTTGCCAGAGCGATTGCAATGGACCCGGAAGTGATATTTTACGATGAGCCGACCACGGGACTGGATCCTATTATGGCTGATGTTATAAATGATCTAATAGTCGATTTGAAACAGAAACTAAGGATTACAGGCGTTGTGGTGACGCATGATATGAAGAGCGCCTACAAGATAGGCGATAAAATTGCTATGATGTACGAAGGCAAAATAATAGAGATAGGGTCTCCGGAAGAAATCCAGAACACAAAGGACCCGGTGGTCAGGCAGTTTATCAGCGGTTCCGCGGTCGGGCCGATACATGTGCTCGGCTGAGGAAGTTTGTTTCATGGAGGATTTATGGCATTGTCAAATGAAGCGAAGGTAGGCCTTTTCACCACGCTGGCCCTGGTTATATTGATCGCGTCAACCTTCTACATGGGAGGCCTGACGGTTTTCCGGCAGGGCTATTCCGTCAATGTGCTCTTTGATTCCACTCCCGACCTTAAGACAAACGCGAAAGTGAGGTACGGAGGCGGAGTAAATGTTGGGAAAGTAAAAAAGCTGTACCTTAACCGGGAGAATAAGATAAATGTGGAGCTGCTGATTGATGTTGACCGCCAGCTTCCCGGTGATGTGGATATCAGTATCATTACCTCCGGGATGATGGGGGAGAAATTCGTGAATATTTCCGGCGGGACGAAAGGCGCGCCGCTAATCAAGGCGGGCGACACGCTGAACGGCAAAGGCGGAGGCGGTATTGACGCGGCAATGGACAACATCAATCAGGTCTCGGCTGAATTCAAAGATGTACTCAAGGCTCTCAATAATATCCTTACGGGCGTTGATAAATCAGTTGTCGGTTCCGTTGAGAATGTTAACGAGCTGACGAAAACAACCAGGGATATTGTGGCGAAGAGCGAGCCGGCCATTACCAAATCTGTCAGCAATTTCCAGAAGGCTTCGGAGAACCTGACGGCCGCGACCGCGAATCTCAAAGACCTTACGGCCCAGCTGAACAAACTGGCCAAAGATATTGATAAGAGCAATGTCCCGCAGACCATGGCAAACCTTAACAAGATAAGCGTAAAGCTGGACGAGACGGTAACGACGCTTGATTCCGCGGCAAAAAAACTTGATTCCGGAGACGGCACGCTCTCAGTGCTTTTAAACGACAAGAAAATGGCTGAGGATTTAAAGGCGGTAGTGAAGGATATCAAGGATAATCCCTGGAAAATACTTTGGAAGAGGTAACCTTATATCCCCCTCCCCTTTATCATAAGCCCTCAAGCAGAGCTTTCGGGCTTGTTTTGTTAAGAAGATACATTCACGACAAACTACGTTTGTCGTAGCAAAATAAGGGGAGGGACGGGGTGGGGTTCATGCTATTCTCAACAATTAAAAGAGGAATGTTGGCTGGTGATTAATGAGCAGGACATATTAAGGAGACGTGCTAAATATTTTAGAACCAATATGTCTGTATCAGAGGCATTAATGTGGAATTTGTTAAGAAACGGAAATATCCTTGGAGCAAAGTTTAGGAGACAAGTAATCAAAGGGCCCTACATACTAGATTTCTATTGTCCTGAGCTGAAACTGGCAATCGAAGTGGATGGTAAAGAGCACAATAGCATCAATAGATTTAGAAAAGATATCATTAGAGAAGAATACCTTGGAAAATGCAAAATCAGGGTAGTAAGAATAAAGTCGGAACAAGTACAAACCGGAATTAATAATGTGTTGAAATATCTAAGCAAAGAGATACTCTTGCGGCGAAGATAAGGTGTTAAATCGAGATTACGAAACGGAGAGAAATAACCCCCTCTCCGTCTCTCCCCCTTATTGAGAAGGGGGAGAGGGTTGAAGGAGAAAAAGTGGCTAAGGATAAAATAGCTTTTGTATGCCAGGAATGCGGTTATGAATCCTCGAGGTGGCTCGGGAGATGCCCGGCCTGCGACAAGTGGAACACCTTTGTTGAAGAGAAGAAGTTCAAGCCCAAAGAGTCCAGAAACAGCGGACTTTCCGGCGGTATGACCGAAGCCGTCTCAATTGCCGAGATAGACAGCAAAGAAGAGAACAGGTATACAACCGGCATTAAGGAACTGGATAAAGTGCTCGGCGGCGGCCTGGTGATAGGCTCGCTGGTTCTTGTCGGCGGCGAGCCCGGCATAGGGAAGTCAACGCTGGTCCTTCAGATGTGCCACGAGCTCAGCAAAAAGTACGGGCCGGTCCTCTATATTTCAGGAGAAGAATCGGTCCAGCAGATTAAGCTACGCGCGACCAGGTTGGGCGCGCTTTCAAAGGACCTTCTGCTTGTTTCCGAGACAAACATCGCACTTATCGAAAAGCATATTGAACAGATAAACCCCAAGGCGGTTGTCATTGATTCCATCCAGACGATGTATAACGAAGAAATCCCCTCTGCTCCCGGCAGTGTTTCGCAGGTAAGGGAGAACGCGGCAAAATTGATGTACCTCAGCAAGGGAAAAGGTGTTTCAATATTTCTGATAGGCCATGTAACCAAAGAAGGCGCGCTTGCCGGCCCCAGGGTGCTGGAACACCTTGTGGATACAGTCCTTTACTTTGAAGGCGACAAAAACCACAATTTCAGGATACTCCGCTCCTATAAGAACCGGTTCGGCCCGGCCAATGAGATCGCGGTCTTTGAGATGCGCGAAACCGGGCTCATAGAAGTGGAGAACCCCTCGGAAGTTTTCCTTCGGGAAAGAACTTCGGATACTTCCGGATCCGTAATTGTTGCTGCGATGGAAGGCACCCGGCCTTTCCTCGTTGAAATTCAGGCGCTGGTTTCTCCTTCGTATTTCGGAATGCCGCAGAGGAGATGTTCCGGCGTGGATTACAACAGGTTTACCCTGCTCTCGGCGGTGCTTGAAAAACGCGGCGGTTTCAGCGTGGGGAATCAGGATATCTTTGTCAATGTCGCGGGCGGCGTGTCAATTGACGAGCCGGCGGTCGACCTCGGGGTGGTTCTTGCGATTGCGTCAAACATAAAAGATTATCCGGCGGATCCAAAGACCGTGGTCTTCGGCGAAGTAGGCCTTGCGGGAGAAGTCCGGGCGGTGTCACAGGTTAACGAAAGAATAAAAGAAGCGGAAAGGCTCGGTTTCACGCAATGCGTTATTCCCTATAGCAATATCAAAGGAATAAACCTAAAGAAGAGTTCCTGTCAGATAACCGGAGTAAAAAACATTACCGAGGCGTTGAGGGCGGTGTTTAAGTGAAGAAATCCATAAGCGTGCGGGATATCAAGAAAGCCGTCAAATCAGACAGGGCGAATATTCTGAGATTGATGAAGCAGCTGGTCGGCATTCCCACTGTCAACCCTCCGGGAATAAATTACAGAAAGATGGTTGACTTGCTCGGGTCCGAGGGAAAGAAGCTGGGCCTTTCGGTCAAGAAGATAAAAGCGCCGCTCAGATACACGAGCCAACTTCCGCCCGAAGCAAAAGGCGAAAGATGGAATATAATCCTTGGCTGGAAGACCGGTTCAAAGAAGAAGCTCCACTTCAACGGGCATTTTGATGTCGTTCCCGCTTCCGGCGGTTTCAAAGCCGATCCGTTCAAACTGCGGGTGCGGGGCAGTAAATTGATAGGGCGGGGCGCCGGGGACATGAAATGCAGTATAACCGCCTGTTTTGCCGCGGTTAAGGCGCTAAAAGACCTCGGCATAAAGCCGGCGTGGGACCTTGAGTTCTCTTTCTGCTGCGACGAAGAGACGGGCGGGCTTTGCGGCACGGGAATGCTTGTGAAGGAAGGGTTTATCAAGGCCGATGCCGCTGTTGAGACCGACGGTTCCGGCGGGACCAAGCTTACGATTGCCCACAGGGGCATCTATGAACTTATAGTCACGGTTATCGGCAAATCAGCTCACGCGGCGACGCATACCGACGGCGTGAACGCCTTTCTTAAGGGGATTGAAATAGTAAAGAAACTAGAGGCATACAGAAAAAAACTGGAAAGAAGAGTTTCCGGTTATAGCGCGGACAGGCGCATTAAGAGGGTAGCGACGCTAATGGTTGGCGGCAGGGTTTCAGGCGGGGTGAAGGGCAATGCAGTCCCGGACCGGTTTACTTTTACGGTTGACCGTAGAATTCTTCCAGAAGAAAGCCTGAAGAAAGTCAGGTCGGAACTGCTCTCGCTTATTAAACTTGAAGCGGGCCGGATTGGTGTTAAGGTGAAGATAGAGGAGGAAATGCTCTCTCCGTCGGCGATTAAGAGCGATGCTCCGGTGGCAAAAGTATTCACCGGAGCAATAAAGAAGGTCTTTGGAAAGCCCGCCTTTATCTCAATGACCGGCGGGCGCCTTGATATGGAGTACCTGATAAACGGCGCGAAAATTCCGACGCTTGCTTACGGCGTCTCAGGCAAGAACTTTCACGGGGACGAAGAATCAACGGATATCAGGGATATAATTGACACGGCGGCGGTTTACGCGGAAGTGATGAGAACTTAAAGAGAAATACAGGCTTCGCAGGCCAGCCAAAATAATCTTTCCCTTACAGAATGCCTGTTCCAGCCGCGGTGGTCCCAGGAAATGCCGCTGCAGTCATCCCCGCTGTACAGCATTTGCCCGAAGACAACTTTTCTATACTTTGCTACGGCAAAGAACGCGGCTGCTTCCATTTCTACGGTCAGGCAGCCCTCGGCCTTCCTGGCTTTTATCTTGGAGAGTGTTTCGCGGTAAAAAGCATCGGTCGTCCAGGTTTTCCCGGTGATATATCCTATGCCGTGCTTATCAAGGACTTTCCTGATGGCCTTGACAGCCGCGCTGTTTGCTTTGACTTCTCTGCTTGGGGGGAGATAGTGGTAAGAGGTGCCTTCATCCCGGACCGCGGAAGTAGGGCTAACTATCTTCCCTACCGCCAGGTCTTTCCTTAGCACACCCGCGCCGCCGCACGCAATGAATTTTTCGCAGCCTAGCGCTATAAGCTCATCCATAAGACCGGCTGCCAGGGGAGCTCCTACACCGGAAGGAAATACCGCCACGCGCTTTTTCTTGAATTTTAGCTCATAGATTGGAAGCTTGCCCATCTCGCTTGCCAGGTGGCTGATTTGCTTGAGTTTTCCGGCGCGTTTAAGAGCGTCCAGCTCATCTTTGAAGAAGCAAATGACGCAGTTTTCCGGCAGAGTCCCTTTCTTGTAAAACCTTCCCGGATCAAGAATTGTTTTTCTTGAAGGGTCGTATTCAAGTATGGGGTATTTGTTTTTTTTCATGGTTGCCTGCCTTGAGAATAGAAAATGGACAGTAGACCGTCCGCCGCCGCAAGCGTCGGCGCCTGCATTTGTCTGTGATGGCCCCTGAACCACTCACTGCGTTCGGGTTCAGGGCATGTACCATTCGCCTCTATATTCATCTTAGTTAGCGTGCCATGTACCCTGAACTACTCGCTGCGCTCGAGTTCAGGGCATGCCTGAGCGAAGCGAATGGTACATGGCTCCGGGGCGTGGACTCGAACCACGAAGTGCGCCTTCAAAGGGCGCTGTGTTACCATTACACTACCCCGGAATGGCAACATTATAGCAAAACCAGCCATCTTTCTAAAGCCAAAACACGGAAAAGCGTTGTTTTACAAGGCAAAAATCAATTGACTTTTATGCGATAATAATCAATTATAGAGAAACTATCAAGGTGTATCGGTGTAATCAAATAATTCATCGGTGTCATCAAACTAAATTGTTAAAGGAAGATTATGCAAAGGAATGAATGTGCAGTTCTTGGGGGAGGTTTCGCGGGTTGTTCCGCGGCGCTTGAGCTTGCAGCCGCAGGCAAGAAGGTAGATTTATATGTAAAGGGCAGTCTTTTTGAAGACAATAACAGCGTTCTTGCGGCAGGCGGTTTTGCGGCTGTGCCTCTGAATGAAAACGGCAAGCCTTCGGGCGATGACTCTTTTGAACTTCACATCAAAGATACCTTGAAAGCCGGAAGAGGCCTAAATGATGCCGCCGTTGTCGAGTATTGTGTAAAACATTTTTATCCGGATGTAATCCTCTGGCTGGAAAAACTCGGAGTAAGATTCGACAGGATCGGAAATGGGCTCAGCCTTCACAAGGAAGGCGGCCACTCACGTTCAAGGATCATCCATCACGAGGATATCACAGGCCTTACCATAATGAAGGTGCTGTCCGATGCTGTCCGGTCCAACAGGAATATAAAACTTCACGAAAACCATACCGTAATAGACCTCATTACCAAAAACCGCCTGCTCGGAAAGAAGGGAAAGGATGCGGTGCTCGGATTTTACATCTATAATAATTTGAGCAGGCGCGTTGAAACGGTATCGGCCGGCGGGGTTTTTATAGCGACGGGCGGGCTTGGCAAAGTATTCATGTACACCAGCAATCCCGATGTGGCAACCGGAGACGGATTCGCGGTCTGCTGGCGCGCGGGGCTCAAGCTTGTGAATATGGAGTTTGTGCAATTCCACCCAACGGTTTTCTATGACCCTTCAGCAACCAATGAATTCGGCAGGCGTTTTCTTTTTACGGAAGCGCTGCGCGGGGCAGGCGCCTTTCTTAAACTTTCCAGGGACTCAAACCAGGACTTTGTGCTCAAATACGATATCCAGGGGTCAAAGTCCACGAGGGATGTTGTTACAAAAGCGGAAGAAGTGGAAATGAGAAAGAACGGGCTTGATTGTGTCTGGCTTGACTGCACGCGGATTCCCAGGCATATCCTTAGGACGGAATTTAGGAACTCTTATGAATTCTGCCTGAATAAAGGCATAGACATTTGCAGGGATCCGGTGCCGGTAGTTTACGCGGAACATTACAGTAATGGAGGAGTCCAGACAGGCAGGTACGGTGAAACAGAGATAAACGGCCTCTATGTCCTGGGGGAAACCGCCTACACCGGGCTTCACGGGGCGACAAGGCTTGCGAGCAATTCAGGCCCGGAATGCGTTCTTTTCGGCAGGCTCGCGGCCCAGCACTATGTATGGAAACCGCACACTCCCCAATCCGTAAGGCTTCCGCTCTGGGACCACGGCAAAGCCGAGAAGGTAAAAGACAAGGCGGCAATAAGCTATTACTGGGAAACGGTAAGGCGCACAATGACCCAGCTTTGCGGCATCTCGCGCAACTGGGAGCGCTTAAGCGCCGCAAAAGATGTTATGGCTACTCTGACCGGCAATATAAGAAAGTTCTACTGGAATTACTATGTGACAAAAGAATTCCTGGAAGTGAGAAACATCGCGACCGTTTCTTCAATAATTATTCAAAGCGCCATAGCGAGGAACGAGAGCCGGGCCTGCCACTTTCGGGAGGATTTCCCGAAAGAGAGCCGGGATTTTCAGGGTTTGACGGTCATTCAGAAAAATGGCGTCGCTTCAATAAAAAAATGACAGTGGTATAATCTGTGTAATCGCTTTCTTAATCTGCGTAATCCTTTTAAAACGGAGGAAAGGTGAGCGGAAAACCGCAGTTTGGGTTCATGAAAATCGCTTTTAAGGTCAGGGACCTGCTTTACAGCAGGACAAAGGTCCTTTTGGAAACCTCAATGAAGCAGGGGGATGTTGTGCTCGATTTCGGCTGCGGCACCGGAAGTTACCTGCTCTCCGCATTTTCAATTATAGGGGAAACCGGCAAATATATCGCGATAGATTCCAATCAGGAAGCCGTGGATAATATTAAAAAACTCGCGGAAACGAACGGCATCAAACAGATAGAATGTGTCCGCTCCAGCCTGCTAACCGGGCTCAAGAAAAGGTCCGTGGATGTTGTCCTGCTCTATGATGTTTTTCATATGGTTGAAAACCAGACCGGCCTGCTCGCGGAACTCTCCAGGGTTTTAAAAGAGACAGGCGAGCTTTCTTTCAGCGACCATCATATGAAAAAAGACGAGATCCTTAAAAGGGTAACCTCTACCGCGTTCTTTGCTTTCAAAAAACAGGGAAAGAAAACTTTTACTTTTGTGAAAAGATCTCAAGAGGTCTGAAGCGCAGACGCGCAGAGGCGCGGATGCGCGGCAGAATGGAGGGCAGATGGGAAAAATGCCGGTGGTGTTTATCGGTCACGGGTCGCCGATGAACGCTATTGAAGATAACGAATTCGCGAAGGGCTGGCAGGGCATCTCGGCTAACACTCCGAAACCAAAAGCAATTCTCTGCGTCTCGGCGCACTGGTACGGCGAAGGCACCTTCGTAACCTCCGCAAAGGCGCCTGAACTTATCTACGATTTCTACGGCTTTCCCAAGGAACTCTACGGAATACAATATCCCGCTAAAGGCGCTCCCGTTCTTGCCGGGAAGGTTAAAGAGGCTGTGAAGAGCGTTAAGGTCAGGTCTGATGAGACACGGGGACTGGATCACGGTGCCTGGGTCGTGCTTTACAGGATGTACCCCAAGTCCGATATCCCGGCAATCCAGCTTTCAATAGACGGAAATCTCAGCCCGCGGGAACAATTCAAAATCGGGCAGGAACTCTCGGTTCTCAGAAATGAGGGAGTGCTTATCCTCGGGAGCGGAAACATTGTTCACAATCTTGGCCTCGTCGACTATAACGCAAAACCCTATAGTTGGGCGAAAGAATTTGACCAGTTTGCCGCAAAGAGTCTCAAGAATGAAGATACCTCCGCCCTTTTTGACTGGAAGCAAAACAAGAACGGCAAGCTAGCCCATCCTTTTGAAGACCATTTTGTGCCCCTTTTTTATGTAATGGGAGCTGCCGCAGGCGAAACGCCCAGGTTTAGCGTCGAGAAAATATTCGCGGGGTCTTTGTCTATGAGATGCGCGGTGTTTTAGAACAAGATGTTCGGATGCTCAGAGGGTCAGAGGCTCAGCAAGACCTAAATAGCGTGAAGGGCAGGCGTGAAAAAGATTATTGTCAATGACATGATGCAAGAAGGATATTCCTATGTATTGGCCGCGCCGGCGGGGAAGAAATTTGCTCCCGAATTCAAGCCTGAACTCACGCCGAAAGAAATGTTAATGCTCGGGGTCTTTGGCGGGAAGTATATGACTGACTGCGGAAAGGAATTCACGCGGGACTGGTTCGGGACGGCTAAACTCTGTCACGAAAAGCACGACCCGAAACTAAATCTCTTTGGCGTTAACGCCTCAAATCCTCTCTCGGTTTGGCGCAAAAAGGGCTGGCTGCATCCTGACGACCCGAGAGGCTGGTTCCAGTGGTACTGCAGGTATTTTATGGGAAGACGCCACGAGGATGACGAGCGCCAGATAAAGCGCTGGAAAGCTATACGGCGCCACATCGTTCAAATAGAAAAGAACTGCCTTCCGGGAGATTTGGATTGCAGGAAAAGACAGAGACAAGCGGTATTGCATTGGGCATACGACTCCAGGAACATATAGATAACACGGCTTAAATAACAAATCTCAAGCACCAAATCACAAATAAAAATAAAAAAGATAAATTACAAAAGTGATCTTTAAAGCACTTTGAACTTTATAGTCCTATTTTGTTTCGAATTTGATGTTTCGAATTTCGAATTTTGTCTTCTTGGTGCTTATTTGGTGCTTGGTGCTTGGTGCTTGTGATTTGGTGCTTATTTTCTGCGTTCCTGCGTACTGGAGGACTTATGAATTCAAGAGAACGTTTTGTCGGGGCTTTGACAGGAACAAAAATTGACCGTGTCCCGTTTATGGTTGTCTTCGGCGGGGAAGGAGCGGTGGCTCCCGAATGGGAGGCCAAAGAACCCGGTCTTTCCAAAAAAATTGACGGCATGCTCAAATTCGAAGGCCCGTACAGGGGCTGGCAGGACACCTGGGTGAACACATTCCTCGTAGGTGAACCGGATCCGGTAGTGGTCGAGGAGAATGAAGAGAAGAAAATTATAAGGACAGGCTGCGGCGGGCTGAAGCTTGTCTCAAAGCGCGGTGATTTTCATTCCGCCGTGCTGGAAGCCCCGGTTAAGAGCAGGAAGGACTGGGAGAACATCCGGGACAGGTTCCTTGATCCGAATGACGAAAGAAGGTTTCCTGGAAACTGGAAGGAAAAATGCGCGGAGTATAACAAAAGGGATTATGCTCTTGGCCTTAACCTGCAAGGGGTTTACAATACCGCGCGGATGCTTATGGGGGACGAGGGGCTTTCCTACGCGTTCTATGATGAGCCCGAGCTTGTAAGCGAGATTATGGGCACGGTTACCGATAGGGTCTTAAAAATATTCCAAAAGATGTGTTTGGACGTCAAACAGTTTGACCTTATTGAAAGCTGGGAAGCTATGGCTTTTAACGGCGGAAGCATGGTCTCTCCGGACACCTTCAGGCAATTCATCAAACCTAATTACCTGAAACTCGCGGGGTTTGCGAAGGACCGCAATATCAAGATACTGCTCGGAGACAGCCACGGTTTTATTGAAGACCTGGCAGCGCTCTTTCTGGAAAGCGGTTTTACCGCAATGTATCCTTTTGAGGCCCAGGCGGGCAATAATGTGGGAAGGGTTATGGATAAGTATCCTCAGCTCGGGATCATAGGCGGGCTGGATAAGAACGCGATGGCGAAAGGCAGGAAAGCTGTAGACGCCGAGATAGAAAAGGCCCGCCGGCTCCTGAAAAGACGCGGGAGATTTATACCGGGCCAGGATTATTTCCCGCTTGGCGATATTTCTTTTGAGAATTACAAGTGTTTCATGGAAGAATTGAGGGAGGCAGTCCTGGAATCAGAGCGGCAGGGATAATGGAGCTGACAGCTTCCCCGAAAAAACGCGAGTTCACCGGAACCCTCGGGATACTTCTTGCCTGCGCCATCTGGGGTTCGTCTTTCTTTATGGTCAAGGATGTTGTAACCTATCGCCTTCATCCCTGGATACTGACTTCCTGCGCGACAAGCCTTTCGGCGCTTGTGATGTTTCTAATAGCTAAAGCTTCAGGCAAGAACCCTTTCAGCAATTTCGGTTCAGGCATAGCCCTGGGAATCATTCTGGCCTTTATTCTCCTGCCGCAGGGATTCGGGATGCAGTTTACCACGGCCTCCAACTCGGCGTTCATCACAGGGCTCTTTATACTTTTTGTGCCGCTTGTGAATTATTTTATATTTAGGAGGAAGCCTGCAAAGGAAGTATTTTTTTCGGTTCCGGTCGCTTTGCTTGGCCTATGGTTCCTGACGGGAGGCATCGGAGGCATAAATACCGGGGATCTGCTTACAATGATAACGGCTGTTGCCTGCGCGTTTCATGTTTTGTATGCTGACAGATTCATAAAAGAGGGGAACGATCCTGTGGTGATTTCCTTCCAGCAGTATGCAACCGTGGCGGTTTGCGCCATTATTATGTCGTGTCTTTTCGGGCGCCTCCCGGAGCATTTTGCGCCTAAAACCGGACTGATAATCCTATATCTCGCGCTTCTCCCCAACTGCGCCGCCTTCTTTCTGCAGTTTGCCGCGCAGAAAACAGTGGCGCCTTTCAAGGTTTCACTGTTATTCCTTTCAGAATCAGTCTTTGCGGCTGCATTTGCGTGGACCGTGGGCGGGGAACCGTTCATTCCGATGAAAGCTGCCGGCGGCGCGCTTATGATCTCCGCGATGGTTATGGCAGAGGTCGCTTCCATAAGGCATTCCGCCAAAAAAACCTAAAAGAAAAAGAGGGAGGCGATATCCGCCACCCTCTTTGTTTACGTTATAAACGTTAAAAACGTTAAGAACGTTATTCTACCATACCAGACATAGGCTGGTATGAAAAATATCCTTCCTTACAGAACAAGACGCACGAAGTGCGGCTAATAAACCTTATGAACCTTACAAACTTTTCTCTTTTACTTAAAATCAGGCAGTTCTTTAATACATCTATCCATATCTTTTTGATCAAACTCCACATCCACCATCTTGCCTGACAGGTAGCTCTCGTAGGCGGAGAGGTCAAAATGGCCGTGCCCGCTGAGGTTGATAACGATAGCCTTTTCTTTCTTTGTTTCCCTGCAGATAATGGCTTCGTCGATAGCCGCCCTTATGGCGTGGGAGCTTTCCGGCGCCGGAAGCAGGCCCTCGCTCTTTGCAAAGAGTACCGCCGCTTCAAAGCAGGGTATCTGCTTGTATGACCTGGCTTCCACGAGTTTCTTGTTCACAAGGTAGCTGACGATAGGTGAATCTCCATGGTAGCGCAGCCCGCCGGCGTGAATGCCTGACGGCATAAAGTTGTGCCCGAGCGTGTACATCTTCGCAAGAGGCATAAGTTTTGCTTCGTCTCCGAAATCATACCTGTACGGGCCTTTGGTAAGCGTCGGGCAGGCCGCGGGTTCAACGGCAAGGAAGCGGATGTCCTTTCCTTTCATCTTGTCCGCAACGAACGGGAATACCGCTCCCGCAAAATTTGAACCGCCGCCGACACAGGCCGAGATAATGTCAGGATAATCTCCGATCAGCTCCATCTGCTTCTTAATCTCAAGACCGATGATGGTCTGGTGCATGCAGACATGGTTTAAAACGCTTCCCAGGCAGTACTTGGTGTCATCGTGGGTTGCCGCGTCTTCAACAGCCTCTGAAATAGCTATGCCGAGAGAGCCGAGGGATTTCGGATCCTTCTTCAGAACTTCCTGCCCCGCGTGTGTCAGGTTTGACGGGGACGAGAAAACTTCCGCGCCGTAAGTCTGCATCAGGAAACGCCTGTAGGGTTTCTGGTCATACGAGACCCTTACCATATATACCGTGCACTTTAAGCCGAAGAACTGGGTCGCGAAGGCCATCGCGCTTCCCCACTGCCCGGCTCCGGTCTCTGTGGCCATTCTCTTTACGCCCTCGGCCTTATTGTAGTAGGCCTGTGGGATGGCGGTGTTAAGCTTGTGGCTTCCGGCCGCTGAGACGCTCTCGTTCTTATAATAAATCCTCGCCGGGGTCTTTAGCCGTTTTTCAAGATTAAAGGCCCTGCAGAGAGGCGACGGACGCCAGACTTTATAAGCGGATATTACTTCATCCGGTATGGGTATCCATTTCTGGGTGGAAACTTCCTGCTTGATGATTTCCATCGGGAAGACAGGGGCGAAATCCGCGGGTCCCGCCGGAATTCCGTCAGCACGGATAATCGGGGGAAGCGGTTCCGGGAGGTCTGCCGCGACGTTATACCATTCTTTCGGCATGTCTTTTTCGGAAAGTATCACTTTGTTGAGTTCTGCCATATGAAGCCTCCGGTAAGCAATTTGTTCAATTATATAGAAGGGAAAGGGAATATTCAATTTGATTTTAGGGTGTTTTGGGGCTATATTACAGATGGCTGCACTGATAAAAGATATTATTCGCGCTGATGTTTTGATGTCTGTTGGCGCATTCGTATTAGCGGAGGTTATATGAAGAAATTTGTCCTGCTAGTCTCGCTTCTCGCTTTTTTCCCGCTTTACTTGCCGGCAAAAACAATGATCCCGGTGAATATTGATAAAGGAGAGATGTTTGACGACAACACGGAGAAAGTGGAAGTGTCTCTCGCTGAAGAGAATACCGGCGGCGGCGCTGCCCTAAGCTTACTGGCGGCTTACCCTGCGGAAGGCGGCTGGGCGGGTTTCTGGATGCCAAAAAAGAGCGCCTGGGCCGGATTCAAAAGCCTCAAGTGTTTTGCCTATAGTGCGGCCAAAGAGAAGTTTACAATGTCTTTTGTCATCAAGGACCAGAACCACAAAGGCGGAGTCTCGGGACGCGGCAGGGAAGGATGGGAAGTAAGAAAAACCTGGTATGTGGTTCCGCTTGAGATAAAGCCGGGGATGAACGAACTTAGCATCAGCCTGGAAGGATTAAAGACTCAAGAAGGCAAGGATGTTGATCTTTCAAGAATATATCACTGGGGATTTTACTACAGGTTTTTCCCCGAGCTTAAATGGGAATCACAGGAAGCCGTTCCCGCGACCGTATGGATCAGCAAGGTGAGGCTGGACTCCGAAAAATGAAGAACAGGCTCGGACTGCTGGGATTATTGCTGCTTGGTGCCGCCTTGCTCTTTGCGGCGCCGGCCGGCAATGTGCTTGTGGTAATAAATGACGCGAACAAAGATTCCGCGGCCGTCGGCTTGCATTACGCGAAACTTCGCGAAGTCCCGGAATCAAATATCTGCCATATCAACTGCAATGACTCAAGTTTAAACCCCAAGGAATACAGCGAGATGCTCCTGCCCGAAGTGAAAAAACATCTTTCCGGCATTTCCTATATCGTAATGTCCTACGGAACCCCGATTACGCTCAACATCAACAGCGTGACCTACTCGCTTGACGCTTTTCTGTGTTTCCCGTTTGACACAATAGGCGCGCTTGAACCGTTCAAAGTTTCGGGAAACATCGAGAGCGGATACCTCGGAGAGAAGAATCCTTTTTATTCGGCGGGCGGCCATTTCTCCGCAAACGGACGAAGCTTCATGGTCACACGGCTTGACGGCCCGACTGCCGAGATAGCAAACGAGCTCGTTGAAAGGTCACTCTACGGTGAAAAGTACATCACAAAAAACTATGGCAGGGCCTATATCGATTCGCGGGGCCTGACAAACAAGGCCAGCGGTTATTATGAACTGGACAGGGATATCGTTGATTCCGCGGATTATGTAAAAGCCGCCGGCTTCGAAACTACCCTTGACAGATTTGAAGGGGAATTTGACAACAAATGCTGCCCGGACGCGCTCTGGTATTTCGGCTGGTACAAGTACAACAATTATAATGACGCGTTCTACTGGAAGGTAGGGGCGGTTGGAATCCATTTTGATTCGGCCTCGGCCCTCGGCATTCGCGGCACGAAGTGCTGGTCCGGAGGCGCTTTGACGAAGGGGATTACGGCGACAGGAGGTTCTGTCAACGAACCGTACGGGCAGACCTATACGCGCGCCAATCTCTTCATGAAATACCTGATGGAGGGTTATAATTTTGCCGAGTCCTGCTACATGGCAACCCCGACCTCCAAATGGATGATGACATTTATCGGCGACCCTTTATATACCCCTTCAAAAAGCCTTGGACTGAAAGATACCGTAAAGCCGGTGATTACAAAAATAGAATTGGTCAAGGGTTCCGATAATCCGGACACTTTCTGGAGAGTCCTGGCGGAATCGGACAAGTTCGTGAGAGTAAAAGTGGAATACGCTGCCGCCGGAGCGGAGGCGGAAGTTAAGGAGACAGATTCTTTTTTCAAGAAGGCAAGGCTCAATATGCCTGACCTTACCCCGGACACGGAATACAAAGTGAAAATCAACGTTACGGATTCCGGCGGAAATACGGCTTCAAAGGAAGTTTCATTTAAGACCAAGCCTCCGGTCCCGGAGCAGGTAAAGAGCTTCGCCGCGCAGAAACTTGACGGCGGGATAGACCTCGCGTGGACGGCAAGCGCCGCGGATGATGTCACGGGCTACCTGCTCTATCGTTCCATTGCGGGCGGCGGAGCAGAACCGGAGAAGCTTGCAGAGCTAAAGAAGGACGCCGTTTCCTATCAGGATCGCGGGCTGGTCAATAACACGACTTATTGCTATAACATAAGGGCCGTAAATAAGAACGGCGATATGTCGCCGAGGTGCGAGGTCTTCGCGGCGCCGACCGATCTTGCCGCCGTTACCGGGGTCAAAACGGAGTTCAAACTCAACGCGCTTAAAATGTCATGGGAGCCTGTGAAGTCTGCAGCTGTTTCTGGCTACCAGGTATTCAGGCATATCAGGAAGAAGGGGAATTACAAGAAGATAAAATCCACGGAAGAAAACAGCATAATAGATTTTGAACTGAAACCCGGGCAGACTTACTACTATAAAATAACGACTATCGGCAAAGGAAAGCTGGAAGGCGAATCCACCGACCCCATTGAAGTAAAGATAGAGAATTAGCCGCTTCCCTCTGATTTTTCCCCATTATTTCGAATTTAGTGCTTAGTGCTTGTTTTTTTGGTATAATGTTGAGCTATGATATCCCATATTAAAGCCATAATACGTAATGATCCGGCGGCCAGGTATATAGAGATTGTTCTGTATCCCTGCCTCTATGCCATTTTCCTGCATAGGATAGCTCACTTTCTCTGGCAGCTCCGCCTGCCGTTTTTTCCCAGATTTATCTCTCAAGCCGGAAGGTTTTTGACAGGCATTGAGATACACCCGGGTGCCGTTATAGGCAAAGGCTTCTTTATTGATCACGGGATGGGTGTTGTTATAGGAGAGACGGCAATAATCGGAGATAATGTGACGCTTTTTCAGGGAGTGACTCTCGGCGGCACGGGAAAAGAGACGGGAAAGCGCCATCCGACGCTTGGAAACAACATCGTTGTCGGATCCGGCGCCAAAGTGCTTGGAAATATTAAGATTGGCGATCACAGTTACATTGGCGCCAATGCCGTAGTCCTTCGGGAAGTTCCTGCGCATTCCACAGTTGTTGGAGTTCCCGGGCGTGTCGTTAAACACAAAGGCAAAAAAGTGGCGCTTGAGATGAGTTTTGACCACACCGGAATGCCTGACCCCCTGCTTCAAAAAGTCGCTCGTCTCCAGAAGGAACTTGAAACCCTCCGCAAATCCAAAGGCAAGAGCTGAGCTTGGATAAGAAACGCCTCACTCTAATAACCCTTGCCCATATAGTTACGGATTCCTACGGCGGCTGGATACCTATTCTTCTCCCAATGCTGTCAGGGCAATACGGCATACAACTCGCGGCTTCTTTCCCGGCTATAATGGCGCTCTTGGGCAATTTCCCGCAGCCTTTTTTCGGCCACTATTTTGACAAAACAAAAAAATCGCTGCTTTGGCTCGCGCCGCTTGGCGCGGCGCTATTTGCCGGCACCTTTATTTTCATAGACAGCTACTTTCTTAGAGCCCTCTTCCTCGGGCTTGCCGGTCTGTCTATCGGAGCGTTTCACCCTGAAGCGACGCATATTGCCAGAAGCTCAGGGGGGGAAAAGAAGGAACTCTCGGCCTCCATCTTCCTTGCCGGCGGCACAACCGGATTTGCTCTCGGGGCGCTCGGCTGCGGCGCACTGCTTCATTTTTTTAAGTTGCCGGGGCTTTTAATAGGTATCATCCCTGGATTGGCGGCATCTGTTATGCTGCTGGCAAAGAAAGATACGGTAAGCGGCAGGCAGGATGAAACTCGCGGCGCTTCGGTCCGGGAATTCAAACAGTTAAACAAAATCCCTGAATTCATTTCAATGCTCGCGGTTGTTACGCTCGTTGTTTCCTTCCAGTCGCTGGTAAATACTTTTCTCCCGTCATTTCTTGCCCTGCGCGGGTTCGGAGAACTTGGAAAAGGGCTTTATACTTTCTTTTTCGTTATCCCCGGTTCAATTGGAGGAATCATTGCCGGGAGATTCGTTAAAGAACACGGGTTGAAAACGCTGGTTGTAGCGTCGCAACTGCTGGGAATTGTATCAATGGTATGTTTTATCTATATGCCATATCCCTGGTATCTGATATTTATCCCCCTGACAGGGGCATTCAGCCTCTGTTCTTTCCCCGCGCTGGTTAGCCGTTCCTTTAAGCACCTCCCGGGAAATGCGGGAGTTGCCGGGGGCGCGGTGATAGGTCTGACCTGGGGTGTTGCGGGCATTCTCACCCAGTTCGCCGGTTTTCTGGCGGGGCTTGCGGGCGGTATTTCCGGAATGTACCTGTGGTTGTTGCTGCTTCCGGCGTGCGGGGCGCTGCTTACACTTCTTCTAAAGTTCTAAATCGTTTGATTACACAGATTAGGAATGAGATTGCGCTGATTAGGGAACGCTTTAATCTGCGGAATCTGTTTGTCTAATCTGCGTAATCAAAAAAAGGCCTTAATATATCCTGTTATTTCATGTAATATAATTGAGTTGTTCAAAGGAGCCCCTATCAGCGAATTGAAGCATTTCCATCCAAAGAAAATGTTCGGACAGAACTTCCTGTCCGATACCGGAATACTCCGGAGCATTGTCAATGCCGCCGCGGTTAAGCCTGAAGATACGGTCTTGGAGATAGGCCCGGGCAAGGGAACCTTGACCGGAATAATCGCTTCCTTTTGCAAAGTAATTGCCGTGGAAATTGACAAGAAGCTGGTCCTGTATCTCAAAGAAAAATTCAAGGATAACCCGAATGTGACAATAATTGAGGGAGACATCCTTGAAATGGATATTCCGGCGCTTCTTCCCAAAAAAAGCAAGCTCATTGCCAACATCCCCTACTACATCAGCACGCCGATTATTTTCAAGATACTTGAAAACCGCGAGTATTTCACGACTGCCGTGCTTACGGTCCAAAAGGAACTTGCCGACAGGATCACGGCCGAGCACGGGAGCAAGATATACGGAGTCCTGACCGTAATGGTGCAGTTCGCGGCTGCCGCCAGATTTATGCGGTTGATACCGGCCGCGGCGTTCCACCCAAAACCGGATGTTGATTCAGCCGTACTGCGCCTGGATATCCCCTCTAAGCCGACATTCAGGTGCAATAATGAGGCGTTCTTTCGGGAGATGGTGCGGGCGGGATTTCAGCACAGGCGGAAGATGCTGCGCGGCAGCCTGCAGGATATAGGGTTAAGCAGAGAAGCAATTGAGAAAGCCCTGGCCGCCTGCGGCATAAAACCCGAGGCGAGGCCCGAAGAGATAGATATCCCGGGGCTGGTGGCGTTATCAAATGCTCTCTCCGGCGAGAAAAGGGAAAAAGCGTAAAACTATCCGGCCGGCTATGGCCGCAAGGAGGAATAATAATATGAATAAGAAAGTTGGATTGCAGCTCTACACATTGAGGGAGCATCTGAAGACGGAGTCAGATATCGCGCAAACGCTGAAAAAGGTAAAGGCTGCAGGCTACGATATCGTGCAGATATCCGGCTGCGGCGTGAGTGATGTGAAAGTGCTCAGCAAGCTTATCAAGGACGCAGGCCTGATTTCAAATTCAGTTCACGAAAAATATGACAGGATAACGAAGGAAACGGACGCCTTTATCGAGGATTGCAGGGTAATGGGTTATACCACCGCGGCCATCCCGTATCTGCCGGAAGAAATGAGGACCATTGAGGGGTATAAAAAGGTCGCGCGCGAGGCCAATGCGGCAGGAGAAAAACTTTTCAAGGCCGGAGTCATCCTGACTTACCACAACCACGATTTTGAGTTTGAGAACCTGGGGGGCATTCGCGGCATTGACATTATTTACGGTGAAACAAATCCTAAATATCTGCAGTCGGAGCTAGATGTTTACTGGGTGCAGTCCGGCGGGGCGGACCCCGCGGCGTGGATTCTAAAGATGAAAGACCGGGCGCCGATTGTGCACCTGAAAGAGATGGGGATAAAAGGGAAGGAGCGTTTAATGCTGCCCGTTGGCGAGGGCAACATGAACTGGCAGTCCATCCTTAAAGCGCTGGAAGAGGTTAAAACCGGGTTCTACTATGTCGAGCAGGACAGATGTAACGGCGAAGACCCTTTTGCATGCATAAAGAAGAGCCTGGATAATCTAAAGAAAATGGGAGTGGAGTAAGAGCAAAGGACAAATTCTAAACTCTAAATTCTAGACAAACAGAAAAGTGTACCGGGGCTTGCTCCGGTATATTTTTTTAATCTTTGAGGAGTGTCTGCCGCCTGTTGCCAAACCGGGACGGTCACTTTCCGCTGTAGCGCTTTTTCCAGGTTTCCCAGGATAGTTTAGGATTCTTGCCGCTCTCAAAAAGGCCGAAACTCGCTTTTTCGTCCCAGGGGACGCCGGGAAGGTCCCTGGCGTCATAGAGTTGCCACCAGGATATTCCGAGCAGGTATTCTTTCTCCGCGGCGCAATTAAAAAGCATGTCAACATAGCCGGACTGAACCTTTACCATATCCTTACCGTTCTTCGGGTTAACGGAGAAGCACGAGGTCTCAATGATGAAAAGGTCTTTTCCTGTTATTTCGTGAATGCCGTCAAGTACCCTCTCCATGGTCGCGGTATTAAAGTTTTTAAAGTCGCCGTAGTAAGCCTTCACTATGAAGTAAAAAACAAGCCCCACTGCGTCATCTTTTGAGCCGCCGAAGAACTTTAGGTATTTTCCCGGAGCCGCTTCCTTTTCAGCGCTGTTTACATCAGAGATAATAAGCATGCCGGGAGCTGCGGCATGTATTGCGTCAACAATGCCGTTGTACGAGGATTTAAACCCCTCCCATTGGGCCGGATACTTTTCAAAGTAATTATTGACGCTGTTGCCGACGGCAATATACTTCGCGCGCCCCTTATACCTCTTGGCTGCTGCGGAAAAGAAACGTTCCGCGGCGTTTCTGAAGCCGGCGGACCCCATATCCTGATCGACAAAACCGGGTATCCTTGATAATGCCACGAACCTGTGGTTGTTGTCATTTCCGCAGAGAACCAGCTGCAGCCTGAGCCCGGTATTGAACCCGTTGCGGACAGCCGCATCTACCCGCTCGTCAACCGAGTTCCAGTCATATATTCCGGGGGCTGTTTCTATGCTCTTCCAGCTTTCAAGTATCCAGATGGTGGAAGCGTTGCCTTTCAAAATATCCATGGCTTCCCGGGATGAGATTTCGTAGTACGGATCATTGGGCTTTCCCGGAGTGACAAATATGCCGATTTTATCTGAGGGGTTTGCGCAATTCAGCAGGGCGGGAAGAAACAGGATCAATAAACTCATTGCGGTGATCTTTGTCATGGAAACTCCGCTATTGCTTTGCCGCAAAAAAAGAACAGCAGGTTTTGTCTGTCCCGGAACATCGGCAACAAAGCAGAATACGGCGCGCGAAACGGCTATAACCGCCGAAAAAATTACTTGTTCGTTTTATACTCAAAGAGATCTGATTTATTGTGTTCTTTGCAGATTTTTGTCGGTTCAGTGCCCTTGATAAAATTTTCATCAATAATGTTCTTGCATTTGTCTCCGGCCAAAAGTCCGGTGTCGGCGTCAATCTTTAAAGTTATAACATTCACCGGTTTTTCGAAGTCAGCCGGAGGCGCGACATAAACCTGCTGCATAAAGTCGCCCCATATCGGAGCAGGTGTATTGCCGCTTGAGATGACCGTGCCGAGTGACCTGTGGTCGTCAAAGCCGACCCATATACCGCAGGAGAGGCCTGAAGTGTAGCCCACGAACCAGACGTCAGAATAATTATCAGTTGTTCCGGTCTTGCCCGCGCAGGGAAAATTCACGCCGGCCTCCCTTATTGCCCTAGCAGTGCCTTTGTTAATCACGTCTTCCATCATCGAGATCATTACATAGGCGGTTTCAGGCTTAAGCACTTCCTGCAGTTTCGGGGTGTTTTCTTCTATTATCTTGCCTGCGCTGTCTTTTATGTAGAGTATTGATACCGGTTCCACCCTGACGCCCATATTCGGGAAAACACAGTAGGCCGAGACCAGTTCCAGAAGATTTACCTCAGAAGTTCCGAAGGCGAGAGAAAGGTTCTTTTTGATTTTAGATCTTATGCCCATTTTCTGCGCGTAACTTGCGGCAGCGGAGGTCCCGACCTTTGTCAAAAGCTTGAGCGTGACAACGTTCCTTGAGGTGTAAAGACCTTTTCGCAGGGTTGTCGGGCCGAAGAATTTCTTTTCGTAGTTCTCAGGTTTCCATTCAGTCCCGTCCCTGTCCGTTATCACAATAGGGGAATCAGTTATTAGGTCGGCCGGAGTGAACCCGTTGTCTATGGCCGCAGTGTAGATAAAGGGTTTGAAAGCGGAGCCGGGCTGCCGGAAAGCCTGGGTGGCGCGGTTAAATTCGCTCTCCTTGAAGTCCCTGCCGCCGATCATTGCTCTGACGTAACCGGTCTTAGGTTCCATGCATATAATTGCTATCTGCAGAGGAACATTCTTTTTGAAGTTGGGATCTGAGGAAATGTTTTCAGCCGGTATTCCCATCTCTCTCGCGATTCTGGTTTCGGCGTCCTCGATGCCTTTTGCGGCTGCTATCTGCGCTTTGTCCTGCAGGCGAAGGTCGAGGGTGGTGTAGACGGAAAGGCCGCCCTTGTAGATCGTATTGCTGCCGTAAGTTTCCTCTATGGTCCGGCGTATGTGCTCTACAAAGTAAGGGGCGTTCCTGGTTTCTGTCGTATGCAGTTCTATGGGGGACGCTTTGGCGAGCGAGCCCGCTTCCTTGGTGACAATCTTTCGTTTTATCATGCGCTCGAGGATCATGTCCCGGCGCGCTCTTGCTTTTTCCATGTTATTGAAAGGAGAGGTCTTATTCGGGGACCTTACAAGTCCCGCCATCAACGCGCATTCCGGAAGCGAGAGCTCCTCCACGTGCTTGCCGAAGTATGTCCTGGAGGCGGCCTCGACGCCGTATGCGCCGGAGCCGAAGTAGACCTGGTTCAGGTACATCTCGAGTATTTCCTTTTTCGTGTAACGGTATTCTATTTTGAGCGCGAGCATTGCTTCTTTAATCTTCCTGGAAATGGTGCGCTCCTGGGTAAGGAAAAGGTTTCTCGCGAGCTGCTGGGTAATAGTCGAAGCGCCCTGTTCCACTCTGGCGTGTACCAGATTCACAAGGGTTGCGCGCATTATGCCGAGCGGATCTATTCCCCAGTGGCTGTAAAACTTTTCGTCCTCCACGGCGAGCAGGGCGCGTTGGAGATTCTCCGGGACTTTGTCTATGGGGACAAGGGTTCTCTGTTCCACGAAGAGCTGGGCTATGAGTTCACCGTTGACATCGTAGAGCTTGCTCGCAAGCGAGGGTTTGTAGCCTTCGAGCTCGCTTAACGGCGGAAGCTCCTGATAGAAAGCGATAAGCAGGCCGAAGAGCCAACCGACCAGGACGCAGAGCAGCACGAATACCCCGGTGCGGAAGTTCCTATTTCTTGCCCAGAGGGCTGCCAGTTTTCCAAACATACCATATTATATAGAAAAGCCGCGGATTTTTCAAATATTATTGCCTGTTTTGCCTTGTTTTTCAATGCTTTCCGCCTGGCATATTGACAAAAAATGGGTGCTTTGTTATAATCAACTTGCTGGCTGGGTCATTCGGTTTACCGGTTTCCCGGCGGGCTTTTCGAAGGTTCCCTCTTGACGGGAACTTTTCTTTTTTAAAAAATCTGTCAAAAAAGGTGGCGATTAAATTGGTGGAAGTCATAGTGAAGTCCGACGAATCGTTCGAATCGGCCCTCAAGAGATTCAAGAGGAAATGCCAGATGGAAGGCATCCTTACGGAAATCAGGAAAAGGGAGTATTACGAGAAGCCGAGCGAAAAGCGGAAGAAGAAAGAAGAAGCGGCTGCCCGTAAGCTGAGAAAAAGACTTGAAAAGATGGACTAAGGAGCCGTTCAAGTGGGATTAAAAGAGAAGATCGACGAAGATATCAAGTCGGCTATGAGGGCAAAGGAAGAACTTAAGCTCTCGGCTTTGAGAATGGTAAAGGCGGCAATAGGCAACGCCGAGATAGCCAAAAAGAAATCCTTTATTGACGAAGATGTTTTTGCGATACTCCAGACGGCTGTTAAACAGAGAAAAGATTCGGCGGAACAGTTCAGGGCGGGCAACCGCCCTGAACTCGCCGAGAAAGAAACGGCGGAAATAAAAATACTTGAAGCCTATCTTCCGACTCAACTCGGCGAGCAGGAGCTGCGCGAGCTTGTCGCGAAGGTTGTTTCGGAAACCGGAGCGGTCGGAGCAAAAGACACCGGCAAAGTGATGGGCAAGCTTATGCCCCTCGTAAAGGGAAAGGCTGACGGCGGACTGGTGAACAGGCTGGTACGGGAGATTCTTAAGTAGCTTGCTGAAAGTATTAAAACGCAGTTTCTATGCAAGGTCTTCCGCGCTTGTAGCTAAAGAGCTGCTCGGTAAGATTATTGTAAGGGAATTTTCCGGAAGGAAGATCACCGCCAGGATAGTTGAAACCGAGGCCTATCTCGGAAAAAATGACCCCGCCTCGCATGCCGCCGGCAAGATGACCAAAAGAAACTCCGTGATGTTCGGCGCCCCCGGGCACGCGTATGTATACTTTTGTTACGGATGCCATTTCATGTTCAATACCGTTACCGAAAAGGAAGGCAGGGCCGGTGCGGTGTTAATCAGGGCTGCCGAAATCGCAGGAAGCAGCCCCAGGGCCGGCGGGCCCGGAAAGCTCGCGAAGTATCTTAAGATCGGGCGCGGCTTGAACGAACATGATCTTACATCCGGAAGAAAACTCTACATTGCCGATGACGGCTTTGTCCCGGAAAAGACCGGGAAAAGCGGCAGGATTGGCATCAGCGGCGCAAGAGAAAAGCTTCTGCGGTTCTTCATCAAAGGGAACCGGCATGTTTCAAAGTACAGGTGACGGAGGCATTATGAAACTTCGCGAATTTTACAGGCTGGCTATAGAGACGGGCATGGATAATGACCCGCGAGGCAGGAAGAAAACGGAAAAACTGCTGAAACAGGCTAAAGAAAGTTTTATAGAATTGAAAGCGGAAAAAAAGAAATACTTTGACCGCGACAGGCTTATTAATCCTTACGCGGATACCAGAATATTGAACGGCGATAAAGACGCCGAGATAAAAAAAATACTCGTCGGGATTGACATGGAAGCAGGAGAGATTGTTCTTGCGGACAGGCTGATGGAAAAACAGAAGATAGACCTTGTTCTGTCTCATCATCCGGAAGGCAGGGGGCTTGCCAACCTGCACGAAGTGATGTCAATCCATTCCGATGTCGCGGCTTCTTTCGGGGTTTCAATTACCGCGGCGGAAGGGGTAATGCTTACCCGCATAAAAGAGATAGAAAGAAGGCTTATGCCGGTCAATCATTTCAGGGCTGTTGACGCGGCGAAGCTTCTTGGGCTTAACTTCATGTGCGCTCATACCGTGGCAGACAATTGCGTCGCCAATTACCTCCAGAAGAAGATGGACGCGGAAAAACCGGAGACCATAAAGGACCTGCTTGAACTGCTTCTTGAGATCCCGGAATACTCGCTCTCTGAAGCGGCGGGGGTCGGACCGAGCCTTATAGCCGGGCGCGATAACGCTAAGGCCGGCAGGATAATGGTGGACATGACCGGCGGCACCGAAGGCTCCAAAGACCTGATAGAAAAATGGGCGCAGGCCGGCGTAAATACCGTGGTCGGCATGCATTTCTCGGAAGAGCATAGAAAAGAAATGGAGAAGCATTATATTAATGCCGTTATTGCGGGGCACATAAGCAGCGACAACCTCGGGCTTAATCTGCTTTTTGACGAGATAATAAAAAAAGGCGGCAAGCTTGAATTTATCGAATGCTCGGGTTTCCGCAGGGTAAAAAGATAGTTTAATGGGGCTTATCCCGCAGGACAAGATAGAGCTTGTAAAAGACGCCAATGACATTGTTGACGTTGTTTCAGGTTATGTTTCTTTGAAAAAGACCGGTGCAAGTTTCAAGGCGTGCTGTCCTTTTCACACGGAAAAAACGCCGTCTTTTGTGGTCAGTCCTGCAAAACAGATTTGGCGCTGCTTCGGGTGCGGCATCGGCGGAAATGTTTTCGGTTTTGTGGAAAAAGCCGAGCATATGAGTTTTGCCGAAGCGGTAAGGTTTCTGGCGGAAAGAAGAGGCATCAGCATTGAATATACCGACAGCGGCAAACCGGAACTTCGGGACCAACTTTTAAAACTCAATGAACTTGCGGCAAAATATTATAAATATGTGCTGGAATCAGATATGGGAAGGTCTGCCAGGTATTATCTTTCGCAGAGGGGCATAAACGCAGAATCTTTGGCGAGATGGAGCCTTGGGTTCGCGCAGGATTCCTGGGACGCGTTCTTGAAATACGCTAAATCCAAGGGGTATACGGAACAACTGCTGGAAACCGCGGGTCTTATTATCAAGAACGAGCAGCGGGGAAGTTACTACGACAGGTTCCGGAACCGCATTATTTTTCCGGTCCAGGACAGGAACGGGAAATACTGCGCGTTCGGCGCCAGGGTGACGGACAAGTCCCTGCCCAAGTACCTTAATTCTCCGGAGACGCCGGTGTACGTGAAAAGCCGTATACTCTACGGCTGGCCGCAGGCGAAGGCCGCAATCTCTGAGAGCAACACGGTTATCATTGTCGAAGGCTACATGGATGTTGTCATGCCGCACCAGTACGGCGTTTCAAATGTCGTCGCGAGCATGGGTACTTCCCTGACAAAAGAACAGGCGCAGCAGATCAAACGCTACGCCGAGAACGTGAAACTCTGCTATGACCTTGATAAAGCGGGAATTAACGCCAGTATCCGTGGAATAGACGTGCTGATAGAAGAAGGGCTGAATGTCAGCGTGGTGGTAATGCCCGAGGGCTGCAAGGACCCTGATGAGCTTCTGGTAAAGAAAGGCAAAGACGCTTTCCTTGAGGCAGTAAATAATGCAAAGGATATTGTTGAATTCTGGCTCGAGGCGGAAAAAACCTCGGCAGGCACGGAGCTCTCCGGAAAGATTGCGGTTGTCGCGAAGATGAAGCCGGTAATCAACAAAGTAGCCAACGAGCTCCGCCGCAAAGGATATATTGAGACCATCGCCAGGAAGCTCGGCCTGGAAGAACGGGTGGTGGAAAAAGAGTTTTCCAAGGAAGAAAGGTCCTATTCTGCTTCCGCGGTGAAGGGGCAGTCAAAAACGGCGGCCAGGGTAAGAATTTGCCCGCCGGCGGAGAAAGAACTTTTGACCCTTATTTTGAACAGCCCGGAGGCCGCGGGCAGAGTCTGCCTGGAGCTTATAGAAAGCGATTTCACCGACAGCATGAATGCGGGGATCTTTGCGGAGATAAAGAAGAGCATAGAGGAAAAGGGCGCGGTTGACCATTCAAAAATTACCGCCGCGCTGGAAGGCGAAGCTGCAGAAGTTTTTACCGCGCTCTCCCTGGACGAGCGGGAACTCGCCGGGCAGGAGAAGGCGGAGAAGGATCTGGTTCGGCATATTAAAAACAACAGAATAATCAGCAGGCTGAAAGAACTTGAGCCTGAGGTAAAGAAGGTCGGCCGCGGCGAATACGATAAGAACCTTGTGAATGAATACTATCAATTACTGCGCAGGCTGAAGGGGATGAAGAAGTGACGGAAAAAACCAAGAAGGCATTACCCGGGAAAAAACCCGGCAACCTGGCACAGCTCGTGGAAATGAGCAAAGAAAAAGGCTATCTTACTTACCAGGACGTTAACGAAGTCCTGCCGGAAGACGTTATTTCACCGGACGAGATAGACGGCATTCTTTCCAAGCTTGACGAGATGGACATCCACGTAACGGACGCCCCGAAGGACGAAAAGGGGCTGAAAACCCCGAACGGGGAAATACATTTCGCGGCGGCCTCCGATGTCGGGCTTGACGATCCTATCCGGCTGTACCTGCGCTCCATGGGGCAGATCTCCATACTTTCCCGCGAGGAAGAACTTTCCCTTGCCGAAGAGATAGAAAAAGCCGAAGAGGAAATAGACAAGATACTTTACGAATCAAGGTTTGTGCTGGAGAAGGTAAACGCGTTCACGGTGGAAGTGCTGGACAACACGAAACCGATCCAGGACCTGATGAATATTGAAACCGACGGCGAGATAAGCCCCCGTATTATCAAGAAATACAAGAAGCACCTGCGCGACATGCTCAGAAAGATTCGCGGGGAAGAGGGAAAGCTTGCGAAGTTTGACCTTAAACTTTCCAAGAAAAGGATAAGCGACAAAGCGCGGGCGCTTCTCGAAGAGAAAAAGATAGAGAGCCGGGGCAGGATAATAGACTGTTATATTGACTTAGACATCAGCCTGGACGAGAAGAAGATTATGATCCAGAGCGTTAAGGATATGGCTTTTGAGATTATCAAGGCCGAGAAAGAGATAACTGAGCTGGAAAAAGACAGCAGGCTTTCCCGGGATCAGATAAAGAGGGCCGCGGCCGGCAAAAAGACGGATGCGAAACATAAATTTACGCAGTCAGAGCTTGCAGAACTTGGCAGGCAGATAGGAGTTTCAGAGAAGAAGATAAAGGCCGTAGCCGAGACCGTTGGCAGCAATCCGTTTAAAGTAAAGGCGGACACCAGGAAGATAGAAGAGAACGAGCGCAGGGCCTACAACGCCAAGATGAAGCTGGTACGCGCCAACCTTAGGCTTGTTGTTTCAGTCGCCAAAAAATACACAAACAGAGGCCTGCATTTCCTGGATCTTATCCAGGAAGGCAATATCGGCTTGATGCGCGCTGTTGATAAGTTTGAGTACAAGCGCGGTTACAAATTTTCGACCTACGCGACCTGGTGGATTCGCCAGGCTATAACCCGCGCTATCGCGGATCAGGGACGCACCATCAGAGTTCCTGTGCACATGATAGAGACCCTGAACAAACTTGTGAAAAACTACAGGGAACTGCTCCAGTTGTACGGAAGGGAGCCTTCGCCGGATGAGCTTGCCAAGAAAATGGTTCTTCCCATAGAGAAGGTCAGGGAAGTGTTAAAGATAGCGCAGGAGCCCATATCGCTTGAGACTCCGATAGGCGAAGATAAGGACGGGCATCTCGGTGATATAATTGAAGACAAGGAAGTTATTTCCCCGCAGGTAGCCGCGGCGCACATGATACTTCAGGAACAGCTTGAAAAGATACTGCACACTTTAAAGACCAGGGAAGCCGAGGTCATCAGGCTTCGTTTCGGCATAAACAAACCGTATCCCTATACGCTCGAGGAAGTGGGCAATATTTTCAATATTACGAGGGAAAGGGTAAGGCAGATAGAAGCCAAAGCTCTTCGGAAGCTAAGGCACCCGGTAAGAGCGAAATACTTGAAGGGTTTCCTCGAACAGCAGTAACATCACATTTCCCTCCCCTTCTTAATAAGGGGAGGGTTAGGGTGGGGTTAATAATTCAATCGAACCATAATCAAAAGGGCTCCGTTATCCCGGAGCCCTTTTTTTGCCTGTCGCTTCTTAATCATCCTTACGTTATAAACGTTAGTAACGTTAAGAACGTTAAAAACATAAATGTATCATCTTTCAGGGAAATACCTAACTTGCACCGGCTTTCTCCTCGGCACCGAATTGTAGGAAAATGCCGGGTACCCCAGCATCATGGCATATCCGGGATTCGCGTCCTCGGGCAATTCAAGCGCGGCCTGCAGAGGTTTCCAGCCCTTAATGGCCCGCACAAAAAAACCTCCCCAGCAGGTTCCGATGCCCTTTGCGAAGCAAAGCAGTTCAAGCTGGGTCATAGCTATTATTGAATCCGTTGCCCCGCTGCCGTTTACCGCGCTGTAATAATTTATTGCAAGGTGAGGCGCGTTCCTGCAGAAAAGGTCTTCGCCTCTTTCCTGCGCGTTGATGAAATTATCGGCGGAAAACTTGAGTTTCGCTTCGGGGTCGTTCTCTTTCAGGAACTTCATCCAGTCAACGGCCATACCCGTGAACTTTCGAACCTCTTCCTGCCCGCTGATTACCAGCCATCTTATTCCCTGGCTGTTCCCTCCTGTCGGAGAATATTTTAACGCTCCGAACACAGAGTCAAGTTCCTGCCGCGGGACAACATTGCTCTTGAAGTTTCTGATGGAGCGCCTGTATCTCAGGAAGGCTTCAAGTTCCTTTGGCGCGATGCTTCCGGGCTTCGGGCTCTCACTGTCTTTCTCCGCGGGACGGAATTGAAGAACAAGGGCGCCAGCCGGGCATACAGCTTCACAGTGACCGCACCTTATGCAAAAAGGTTTCCGTGTTTCAGGTATTTCGGGAAATCCGTCTGAGCCGGCCGTCATTACCCCGGCAGGACAATCTTTTACGCAAAGCCCGCATTTGCTGCACTTTACCCTATCAAGATTAATTTTGCTCATTTTTCACCTCGCTGGATTGTAGGTTATGCACAAAGCTTTGTCAAGCGAGCGCTTTGCAATATCATTGAAATTCCTTAAATTCTCTGATAAAATCATCAACTGTGTTTTAAGATCCCAGTCTATAGCCACATTAAAGGAGATTATGATGAAGATTGTCGTGCTTGATGGTTATGCCCTAAACCCGGGGGATCTTTCCTGGGAAGGGCTAAAAATGCTCGGAGAACTCTCCGTTTATGACCGTACTTCCGGTGTTTTTGTCGTTGAAAGGTGCAAAGACGCCGAAGTGGTGCTTAGCAACAAGACGGTGCTGGGAGAGAAGGAGTTCGCGCAGCTGCCGTCACTCCGTTTAGTAAGCCTTCTGGCCACCGGCTATAATGTGATAGACACTGTTGCCGCCAAAAAAAGAGGCATTATTGTTTCTAACATACCGACCTATGGTACGAGTTCGGTTTCCCAGATGGCCTTTGCCCATATTCTTGAATTCTGCCACCATGTCCAGCACCACAGCGATGAGACCAAGAAGGGCCGCTGGGCAGAGAACTCGGACTGGTGTTTCTGGGATTTTCCTCTGATTGAACTTTCCGGAAAAACTATGGGCGTTATAGGTTTCGGACGCATCGGTCAGGCTACGGGCGATATCGCTCAGGCCTTCGGAATGAAACTCCTCGCCCATGATGTATACAGATCGGACCAGTCGCACAGGAAGGATTTCAGGTGGGCGGATACCGCGGAACAGGTGCTCCTTGAGTCGGATTTTGTCAGTCTGCACTGCAACCTTACCGGCGATAACGCTAAGATGATAAATTACGAGACGCTGAAAAAGATGAAGAGAACGGCTTTTCTGGTCAACACCTCGCGCGGGCCGCTTGTGGATGAAGCAGGGCTTGCCAGGGCGCTTAATGAAGGCCTGATTGCGGGAGCGGGGCTGGATGTTCTTGAACAGGAGCCGCCGGGAAAAGATGATCCGATCTACAGGGCAAAAAACATTTTCATCACACCGCACATTTCCTGGGCGACTAAAGAAGCGCGCTCGCGCCTTATGGAGCAGACGGTGGAGAATGTGAAGGCGTATAAGGCGGGGAAGCCGATTAATATAGTAAATAAGTAAACAAAAATTCGAAATTCGAAGCACGAAATTCGAAACCGGAATTGTGGGTGGAAGGGTTTGTTTCGAATTTCTAATTTGATTCTTCGAGCTTGACTTAGGGGCCTATGCTTAAAATAATTCTAATTGCGCTCGGTTTGCTTCTCGCTCTTGTATATGCTAACGCGATTTTTTCTGTGCTCTTTTCCGTTGTAATGCGCCTCGGAATGACCCCGGGTAGTTCTGCGCTGAAATTCCCAACAGCTTCCTACGGAAAGAAAGGGAGAAAAGTTCTTATCGCGTACGCGTCGCGCGCGGGTTCCACCGCGGAGGCCGCGGAAATAATAGGGCAGACGCTCGGGGAAGCCGGTTTCATTGCTAATGTAATGAACCTAAAGGAAGTGAAAGACCTTTCCGCTTATGACATCTTCATTCTCGGCACAGCGGTACGGGCGGGAAAGACTATGCCAGAGTTCGAAAAATTTGTTTCCGCCAATCTGCCGGTTTTTAATTCCAAACCGGTGTCAATCTACCTTTTCTGCATGACGCTGTCGCAGGATACTCCGGAAAACAGAAAGAAGGCGGCCGGCTATTTTGCTTCCGTGAAACAGAAACTTAAACCGGCTTCGGAGGGATACTTCGCGGGAAGAATGGACTATTCGAAGCTTAATTTTATTGCCAGGTTCGCCGTGGAGAAGAGGGTGAAGGTGCCGCAGGGTGATTTTATGAAGATAGAGGAAATAAGGAAATGGGCCCTGGAAGCTGCAGCAATTAAAGCAGAAATATAAAATTCTAGCACTAAATTCGAAACAATTGTTAACAGGTAATAGATCCTGATTATTGAGACATGTTTTGGCTTGCGTTTTGTCCTCCTGCCTTGCATTATACCCAATTAAAAGCAGTAATCTTGCGTAAATACGCGCCACAAAAATCAAAAATATCCAATCTGTAGACCATAAACACCTGTAATTACATAAAAAAGCAAAAATAACTTGACACAGCGGGAAAACAGGGGTAGAATTCGGCTGGAGGGTATAAAAATGACCAGAAAAATCAGTGAGTTGTACGGGGAGTTGACCTTCAGCCGCAAGGTAATGAAGGAGAAACTCAGCAAAGAGGTGTATGCCAAGCTCGTCGAAACCATAGACGAAGGCTCTCCTCTGGATCACGACATCGCGGCGGATGTTGCTCATGCCATGAAGGAATGGGCGATAGAAAACGGCGCGACGCATTTCACGCATTGGTTTCAGCCGCAAAGAGGCGGCACGGCAGAAAAGCATGATGCTTTCATAACCTATGGAGAGAACGGAGAGATCGTTGAGAGATTATCCGCTTCTCAATTAATACAGTCTGAACCGGACGCGTCTTCTTTCCCTTCCGGCGGCATAAGATCCACTTTTGAAGCCAGGGGCTACACGGCCTGGGACCCGACCTCACCCGCGTTCCTGCTTGAATCAGAGGACTCCAAAACGCTGGTAATCCCGTCGGTCTTCCTGTCGTGGACAGGCGCGGTGCTTGATCTTAAGACCCCGCTGCTCCGCTCTCAGAGGGCGCTAAACGAGATAGCAATAAAGCTTCAGCGGCTGCTCGGCAATCGCGCGGCAAAGAGGATCAAGATTAATGTCGGGCCGGAACAGGAATATTTTCTCTTCAACAAGGAACTCTTTGAGAAGAGGCCGGACTTGGTGATTACCGGCAGGACGCTTTTCGGAGCCGCGCCGGCAAAAGGCCAGCAGATGGAAGACCATTATTTCGGCTCCATCAAAGACAAAGTACTGAACTTCATGGAAGATTTTGACATGGAGCTTTTCAGGAGAGGGATACCCAGCAAGACCAGGCATAACGAGGTCGCCCCGAACCAGTTTGAAGTCGCTCCTATATATAGCGAGTCAAACCTGGGCATAGACAACAACCTTAAGCTCATGGACATCATGAAGAAAGTCGCGGAAAAGCACGGCATGATTGCGTGCCTTCACGAAAAGCCGCTTTCCGGAGTGAACGGGTCCGGCAAGCACTTGAACTGGTCCATTGGCGACGACACCGGGACTAACTACCTGGAGCCTTCAAAGTCGCCGCTTAAGAACACGAGCTTCCTTCTGACGCTTGGCGCCATAATGATCGGCGTGAACAAGTTCGGCGGAATTCTCCGCGCGGCTGTAGCCGACGCGGGCAACGACCACAGGCTTGGAGCTAACGAAGCGCCGCCGGCAATCATGTCTATTTACCTCGGCGAGTACCTGGATCAGATCTTCAACGAGATCGCGGGCATTGGCAGCAAGCCGACCGAAAAGCAGATTGCGCAGATCAACCTCGGCGTCCAAAACCTGCCGAATGTCGCGAAAGATTATTCCGACAGGAACAGGACCTCGCCGATCGCTTTTACCGGCAACAAGTTCGAGTTCAGGGCGGTCGGGTCTTCGCAGAACTGTTCGGAAGCGGCAACCATATTCAACATGATAACAACGTACGGCTACTCCGAGATTTATGACAGGCTCTCAAAGATGTCCGGGGACGATGTAAAGGCTAACGCGCTTGTCCTGCTCAAGGATATAGTAAAGGAGACCAAGCGGGTCAGGTACGAAGGGAACGGCTATTCCGAAGAGTGGCATAAGGAAGCGGTAAAGAGGGGCTTGCCAAACACCAAGACAACCCCGGAAGCGCTCGCGCAGTTCCATGCCAAGGATGTGAAGGAGCTCTTTATAAAGTTCAAGATTCTTTCCGAGCACGAGCTTGACGCCAAGATAGAAGTAAAGCTTGAAACCTATGTGAAGATCAAGGACATAGAGTTTAAGACCGCCATTAATATGGCCAAAACGCTTGTAATGCCGGCAGTCGCTGAGCATATAAAAAATATAGCGAAAGCCGCAGTTGCATCCGCCGAGGCAGGCGTAAAATCAAAGGCGCTCATAAACGAGCTGAAAACCGTCGAAGAGGTCTATTCCCAGATCAGCGGGAATGTTTCAAAGTTTGACGCGCTCCAGGCCAAGATAGGAAATATTTCCGACCTGCACAAGAAGGCAAACGCCTGCGCAGTAGAGGGGGCGAAAGGTCTGCTTGAGCTTCGCGCGGCTGTAGATACGGCGGAAACTCTGGTCGAAGATTCTCTTTGGCCAATGCCGAAGTACCAGGATTTGCTGCTTAAACTATAGTGTACCAGGGCCTTCGAGCCGCGAAATAAGACTTTACGAAGAGGGCCCGCGAAAGCGGGCTCTCTTTTCATTTCTGCTTTCACAGATGTTCTTGTGCTATAATTAGTACCGGAAAAAATATCTGGCCTAAGGGAAGGAAAATGACCAAAACGGCATGCCTGTCAGTGATCCTCTCGCTTATGTTCCTTCAGCACTCCTTTGCTCTTGCTCCCGGGCAAAACCGTGAAGAGTTCGCCGGCGAAGACCGCGAGGAAGAGGCCTTTAAAGAGGAAGCAAAATGGCATTTTTCCTCGGCGCAGGACCAGCTAAAGGGCAAGGACGTTTCTGAGAACGACCGGAAAGAAGCGGTCCGGATACTTAACGAAGTTGTCGATTGTTATGATGCGGATTTCCTGGAAGCTTACAGCCTGCTTGTCAAGCTTTACGGCGAGCTGGGGGATGAAAAAAACAAGTCCGCGGTTGAGGAAAGGTACCGCTCCCGGGAGAAATATTTAAAGGGTATCAGTTCGGAGGAAAATAAAGAGGTTTATTCCAAAGATCCCGGGCTGGATACGGCGCTCAGGCTGCTTGGATCAGAGAACCCGGAAGAGAGTTCTCGCGCAAGAATAGAAATTTTGGAGAGGCTGAAAAAAAGCGATCTCACGCCGGAGCTGTCATCCGCTCTTTTAAGCGTCAATACGCGCAGGGCAAGGCGCGCGGCGGACCTTCTGGGAGAAGCAAAGTCGGCTAAGGCCGTTCCCGCGCTCGGCTCGCTGCTTTTGTCTTCGTCGCCGTCCCTGAAAATCAGAGCCCTGCTTGCGCTTTCAAAAATAGGGGACGACGCGGCAATCCCTTATTTTATCAAAGCTTTTTCCGATGATTATTACAGCCACTATGACGCGAAGTTTACCGTGAGAGAAAACGCTTCGGAAGCGCTTTATTCCGTTTTCAAAGGGAAGGCGCTCCCTTTACTGCATGAAGCTTTGAAGGACGAAAGGTTAAGATGGTATGCCCTTGAAACGCTTAACAGGTATTCGCCGGACGGCGCGGTAATAGAAGCGCTTAAGACAGCCTTAAGCGACCAAGATGAAAAAGTCGTTCTCGCCGCGTTGAAGGGTATCGGTAAATTGGAAAACTACAGGCAATTCCTGCCTAAACTTATCAGTCTTGCTTCCTCGGGAACCCACGGAGCGCGGGTTTTGGCGATAAAGGCAGCGGGGCGGCGTAAGGAATTCCTGGAAACCGACGTGAGGGCATTGTCAGACAAAGACAAATATGTTGTAAGAGAGGCTGTAAGAGTCCTGAGTTCTTTCAAGCTTGATGAGGTGAAAGACGCCTTGCTTGGCCTGGCGGGTGACGAGAAAGCGGATGTCGCGGCAAGGTGGCATGCAATCAGGGCGCTTGGCGAGAATTACAGGCAAAACAGCGCGTTTGATCTGGAAAAACTGCTGGATAATGATAACTTCTGGGTCAGGTCGGCGGCAGCCTCGGCATTGGGGGTAGATGTTCCTGAAAAGAAAGAATCAGGGAAACCGGCCGTATCGAAGAGCGAAGCCGGACTTGACCTGCTTGCGCTGAAACTTATGCGGGATTCCGGAAAGGTTTTTGAGGAGAACAGGCAGGCTGCCCTCAGAAAGACCGCCGAATTTCTTTTTGCTGCGCAGGATGCTGACGGCCACATCAAAAGCAAATACTTTCCGCTTGGCGCGACCCAGCTGGCGGTAATTTGTCTGGCTTCACGCGGTTATAATGAGAGCGACGGAAGATTTAAGAAAGCGGTGGAGTATGTCTTGGCGCACAGGAACAAGGACGGGTCCTATTTTTCCGAGTGCGAGTCAGAACAGGGGAAAATATCGTACCTGACGGCTTACGGCATCAGGGCGCTGGCCTCAACAAGAAATGATAGTTATTCCAAAAGCATCAGGGAGTCGGTGGCTTTCTTAGGTTCAATACAGGAAGATACCGGCGGGTTTGGCTACTTCAAAGGAAGCAGGGACGACTTGAGCGCCACGGAAACGGTGATTTCAGGGCTTTCCGCCGGCTACAATTTTCTCGGCAAAAGAAAGACTGATGAGCTCTGGATGAAGGCTTCGGTATATATAAAAGACGAGCAGAATAAAGACGGCGGCTTCGGCTATATGAGCGACGACGAGATTGACAGAAGTTCCTACGGAAGCATGACCGCGGCAGGACTTACCTGCCAGATGCTGCTAAACAAAGACAAATCCTCGGCTGAAGTAAAAGGGGCGCTGGCCTGGCTCGGGAAAAATTACACTCTTGCGGAAAACCCGAAAGCTCCGTCCGACAAGCATTATCCGTTTTACCTGAAAAGCCTTTCAGAAGGATTGCATTTGACCGGTATTAGCAGTATAAAAGATGAGAAAGGGTTTGAACACCTCTGGTTTGAAGAGCTTGCGGAAAAACTCATTAAAACCCAGCGCGCTGACGGCGCCTGGACGGAAAAATGGTACGAACCGGTGCTGGCAGCGGAATTTTATATGCTTATTCTACAGTCGGAAGAACTAAAGGAATCCGGGCTTGGGATAAATTAGGAATGCCGTCGCGGCGGGCGAAAATTTAGCCCGCAAAGGAAGGTTATATGGTCAAAGAAATTGAAAAGAAAGCCGATGAAAGAAAAGAGGACGATCTCGCGGCCGTTGAAGAGCTCCGTGAGAGTAACAAAAAAATAAGGAGCGAAATAGCAAAGGTAATAGTCGGCCAGACGGAAGTGATAGACGAGCTGCTCATCAGTATTTTTGCAAAAGGGCACTGTCTGCTTGAGGGCGTGCCGGGGCTCGCGAAAACTCTCCTCATCAGCACTCTCTCCCAGGCGCTTTCCCTGCAGTTTAAGCGGATTCAGTTTACCCCTGATCTTATGCCTTCGGATATTACAGGCACTGAGGTTATACAGGAAAACAAGGTTTCTAAGGATAGGGAATTCAAGTTCCTTCCCGGCCCGCTCTTCGCCAACATCATTCTTGCCGACGAAATAAACCGAGCCCCGCCGAAAACCCAGGCGGCCCTGCTTGAAGCCATGCAGGAACATAAGGTTACCGCGGGGGGAAGGACCTATACACTGGACGAGCCGTTCTTTGTGCTGGCGACCCAGAACCCGGTTGAACAGGAAGGAACTTATCCTCTGCCGGAAGCCCAGCTTGACAGGTTTATGTTCAAGACCTATGTGGGCTATCCAAAAGAAGATGAAGAACTTAAGATTATGCGCACGACCACTTCCGGCATAAAACCCGAATTTGACCGGGTGCTGGACGGCAAGAAGATTATAAAGCTTCAGGATATTGTCAGAAAAGTCCCGATCGCTGACCATGTGCTTAAATACGCCTACAATATCACGAAAAACACGCGGCCAGGCTCGGCGGATGTCCCCGACTTTATAAAAGAGTATGTGGCCTGGGGCGCAGGCCCGCGAGCCTCGCAGTATCTGGTGCTGGGGGGCAAAGCGAGGGCTATTCTTAACGGCCAGTACTATGTCTCCTGCGATGACATTGAAGCGGTAGCGCGCCCGGTGCTTCGGCACCGGATTGTGGTTAATTTTACGGCCGAGGCTGAAGGGATAAACACCGACGAAATAGTAGCCCGAATATTGAAGACCGTGTCAAAAACTTCAAAGTAGAATACTCCGAACGAAATAAAGGCCGGGAAAATGGCTGAGACATTCAAAAAGTATCTTGACCCAAAGACGCTTAGCAGGGTCTCCGCGCTGGAACTTAAGGCCCGGCAGGTCGTTGAAGGCATTGTTACCGGCCTGCATAAGAGCCCGTATCACGGGATTAGCGTGGAATTTGCGGAGCACCGCGAGTATGTTCCCGGCGATGAGATCAAGCACATTGACTGGCGCGTCTACGGGAGGTCCGACAGGTTCTTCGTGAAGCAGTACGAGGCGGAGACAAACCTTCGGGCCTATATCATCCTGGATACAAGCGAGTCAATGCTCTACGGCTCAAAGGGCTCTACAAAGCTTGAATACGCTTCCTTCCTTGCGTCAGCGCTTGCATTCCTGCTTTTACAGCAGCGAGATTCCGTCGGGTTCATCGGTTTTGACAGCAAAATAAATTCTTACATCCCGCCGCGCAACAGCCCCAGGCATTTTCGGCTGATACTTAAAGAGCTTGAGCAGGCGTCTTCCGGGCCGAAAACCAACCTGGAGGAAGTGTTCCATGATCTTGCCGAAAGAATTAAAAAAAGAGGGCTGGTAATTGTTATCTCCGACTTCTTCTATGACGTGGAAAAAACGCTGCTAAGCCTCCAGCATTTTAGGCACAAGAAACACGAAGTAGTGGTCTTTCATGTGCTCGACAGGAGTGAACTGACCTTCCCTTTTGACGAGATGACTCTCTTTAAGGGGTTTGAAGGCAACGAGGAAATACTTGCCGAGTCGTGGTCCGTTAAAAAAGGCTATCTTAAGGCGATGGAAAATTTTATTAAGCGGCTGAAGACCGGGTGCATGGGCAAGCGCGTGGATTATGTGCCGCTTGTGACCGATGAACCGCTTGACCTGAAGTTAAGCAAGTATCTTGCCGCAAGAACGGGTAAACGCTGAATGTCCTTGATATCATTTTCTAACCCATCCCTGCTGTATTTCGCCCTGCTTGCAGCCCTGCCGGTAATAATACATCTTCTTTTCCGCAGGCGTTTCAAGGTTGTCCGCTGGGCGGCCATGGAGTTTCTTGCCGCCTCCAGGGAAAAGACCAGAAAGCTCATGAGGCTGAAACACCTGCTTCTTCTAATCCTCCGGTGTCTCATACTTGTTCTGATTGCCGTTGCCCTGAGCCAGCCTCTTATTAAAACGCCCGGGCTTTCTCTGTTTAAGGGCAGGCCGTCTGTTTATGCCGTTATCATTATGGATACTTCCTACAGCATGGGTTATAAAACATTGAACGGCACGGTATTTGAGGACGCGAAGAAAAAAGCCCTGGAAGCGCTCGGGCTTCTTGGCCAGGGGGATTCTGTTTCGCTGATTACCGCCGGCTGGAAAGCAAAGGCGGTAATAAATGAACCGAGCTATCAGATCGGCACCGCTAAGAGAGAGATAGAAAGGCTTGCCGTATCTGCTTCCGGGAACGACCTGGCGGGAGCGCTGCAGGCCGCCGCCGGGCTTTTAAAAAATTCGAAGGAGAATATCAAAGAGGTATATATCTATACTGACTGCCAGTCCCTGGTTTTTAAGGAAAAGGAAGCCGAGATCAGGCGGAATCTCGCGGGGATAAGCGCTCTTGCAAGGGTTTATCTTGTGCAGGCCGGTTCCGGGCCGGCAACCGAGAACATCGCGGTGGAGAGCCTCGCTTTTTCCCGCGAAGCCGTCGACACGGTTCTTCCGGTCCGCATAGACTGCAAATTGTCAAACTTCGGGAATGCGGATGCAACGGATCTTGTTGCAGGGCTCTATATTGACGATAAAGCAAAGGACAGCAAGCGGTTAAGCATCAGGGCAAAGAAATCGGAAAATGTATCCTTTTTCTTCAGGTTCAGCGACAGCGGTCCGCATCAGGGTTATGTGCAGATCTCCGACGATCCCCTGGCTATTGACAACAGGCGGTATTTCAGCGTTAATGTCAGGGATAATATCAGGGTGCTGGTGATTGACGGAAAGCCTTCCGAGAAGCCATTTGAGAACGCCGGCGATTACCTCGTCTCCGCTTTTTCCCCCTTCGGCAGCGCTGACGGTCCGGCCAAACAGGCGATTATTCCCGATACGGAAAACCTCTACAGTTTTTCCGCGCAAGGGCTTGGGAAATACGACGTGCTGATACTTTCAAATGCCGCTTCACTGAACGGAAAGAGCCTTGAACAGGTTGAAAATTTCGTCAGAAAAGGAAAAGGGTTGATAGTTTTCGCGGGGGATCTCGCTGAGAGCAGGTTCTACAATGAAAAACTTTTTAAGGAGAAGAGCGGATTGCTTCCCGCGCAGCTTAACCGCATCGAGACTGTAAAAAGCGCCGGCGACAGGTTTTTTCTGGAAGGTATTTCAAAGGACCACCCGGTCCTGGCCGGGTTTAACGAGGCGCAGATAAAAGAACTGAAAAAAATAAATTTTACCAGCCATTGGGGGCTTACGGCTGATGCCGCCGATCCGTCAGTCAGCGTACTTGCGTATTTCAACGACGGGAAACCCGCTATTGCCGGAAAGAGATACGGCAGGGGTGAAGTCCTGCTCTTTCCCTGCGGCGCCGACAGGCTCTGGTCAGACCTCCCGGTCAGAAACATGTTCCTTCCGCTGCTTTATGAATGCGTCTATTATCTCTGCGAAGGAAGCGAAACAAAGAGGAATTTGAAGGTCGGAGATTCGCTCTCCAGGCTTCTTTCCTTCAGCGAATTTTCGGAATCCCCGAGGATTGTCGCTCCTGATAAGAAGATTATGGCGCCGAGGACCGGAGTCATCCCTGAAGGGAAGGAACTGAGTTTTGATAATACCGGTCTGCCGGGAATCTATGAACTTGTTTTTGGCGGTTCGGAAACCGTGTCTGATTTTTTTGCGGTAAATCCTGAGACAGTCGAATCCAATACCGAGAAAGCCGGAAAAGACTATCTTGCCGGGCTCGCTCCGGGAGACAAACTGACAATTGTCGGAGAAGATTCTGATATAAGGCAGATAGTCGGGAAGTTCAGAAAAGGAATCGGTATCTGGCGGAATGTGCTGGTTTTGCTTCTGTGTCTTATGGCAGCGGAATCAATACTTGCGCTTTTTTACGGCAAGAGGGAAGCCTGATGTTTAACGGAGTCCTTGCAAAAATATTCGGAGGAAACGCCGTAAGCAGCATTGACAAAATAGGCGTTTTCTTCGCCGGAAAAACCCCTGTATGGCTTCTCTGCCTCGCAGGCGCCGCTCTGGTTTCTCTTGTCATTTATGTGTATAGAAAAGAAATAAAGTCGGCGCCGGTTAGCATTAAAACCCTGCTTGCCTCGCTTAGAATACTTGCACTGCTGCTTCTGCTCCTGATGTTCCTGGAACCGGTACTGGTGATAGACAGGGTTAGTTTCCTGAAGCCTTACGCAGCAGTCCTAACGGACGATTCCCTGAGCATGGGAATAAGCGATTACGGGAGGCCGCGCATTGAGGCCGCGAACGGCGTGCTTGAAAATGACGCTTCCGGCATCCTGAAAAGGCTGGAGCAGAAGTGCCGCCTGAAACTTTACAGGTTTTCCCGCCAGGCCTCGCTGATTGAGCGTGAGGAGAAGAAAAAAACAATTGTTGCAGTGGACCGGAACGGGTATACAACTTCTCTTGGCATGGCCGTGCGGAAAGCCCTGGAAGACCTGAACGGACAGCCGGTCGCCGGCATAGTTGTCATTACCGACGGAGGCAATAACAGCGGAGAAGACCCTCTTGACGCGGCCGCCGCGGCCGCCGAGCAGGGCATACCTGTATACTGCGTCGGCACGGGAGATCCTAAAGAAAAGAAGGACCTGATTATTTCAAATGTCTTTGCCGATGAAGCCGCGGGCAAAGACGACATTGTCAATCTCAGTGTTACGGTTGAGGCCAGGGGGTTCAAGGGAGTCCGGATACCGGTAAGGCTGATGAAAAAGGGCAGGCTGGTAAAAGAAGCGGAAGTTTATCTTGAAGACGGAAATTTCAAGAAAGAAATTAATATGAATTTCACGGCTGACGAAGCCGGGGAATTTGATTACACGGTTCTGACCCCGCCGCTTCCCGGAGAAATCTCCGAACTCAACAACAAGAAGACGGTAAGAATAAAAATAACTGACGACAAGATAAAAGTTCTCTATCTCGAGAGATTCCCGCGCTGGGAATACCGCTACCTGGTGAGATCGCTGAAAAGAGACAAGAATGTTATCCTGAGCGGCCTGCTTGAAAACGCGGATGCCGGCTTTTCCGAGGGGTCAAGGCCGTTGGCTTCTTTTCCTGACAGCCGGGAGCAGTTGTATGACTTCGATGTTGTTATTCTGGGGGATATCAGCAAGAACTATCTGAATAAATCCGCTCTTGCCATGATTAGGGATTTTGTGCAAGAAAGAGGAGGAAGCCTGCTTTTCATGCCGGGAACGGCCTGGTCCGGCTATTCTGAAAGAGTCCAGGAGATTGAGAACATGCTTCCGGTCGAACTTGGAAGCGGCTCGTCTCCTTCCGGCAAAGTGCAGCTAAAACCGGAGCTTACCAGGGAAGGGTTGCAGTGCCCTTTCCTGCAGCTTGAAGACAATTCAAAGGCCAATCTTGAGGCCTGGAAAAGCCTTCAGGGGTTTTACTGGACCATAAAAACAGCCAAGCAAAAACCGGGCGCAACGGCCTATGCGGGTTTCCCGGGTTCCAGATCTCCCGGCACCAATGTTTTTCTGGCGGGCCAAAAACTCGGCAGCGGCAAAGTGTTTTTTGTGTCTTCCGATGAGGTTTGGAGATGGAGATACCGCAAGGAAAATGATTATTTTTACAGGTTTTTCGGTCAGCTGATCAGGTGGCTTGGCCCGGAACGCGCATCCGCGGAAAGCAAATATGTTAAACTTACAACAGACAAGAAGAAATATGTGGCAGGGGAACGGGTTCTGGTCAACGCAAAGATAGTGGATAAAGACTATAATATGATAAAGGAAGAATCGGTTACCATTAACTACGAAAGCGAGGGCGGCGCCAAAGAGAGACTGAAGCTTTCCAGGATCTCCCCGGATGCAAGTGTATATACCGGCGAGTTTATCGCCACAAAGAGCGGGGATAACGAGGTTACGATAGATTATCCGCCTCTCGCGGCTGAACTGAAGAACCTGAAGGCCGGATTCACTGTGGAGATTCCGAACCTTGAATTTGAAGCTCCTGAGTTGAACGAAACTTTGTTGAAAAAAATATCCGGGATAACCGGCGGCAGGTATTTTACGCCTGAGACCGCCGGGCAGATACCGGAAGCGCTTGTTGCCGCAAAACCGAAAGTTACGGTTCGGACCGAAAAGGACTTAAAGGATTCCCCGCTGGTTGTCCTGGTGTTTGCGGCCCTGTTGGGGCTTGAGTGGTTTCTCAGGAAACAAAAGAATATGATGTAACCCGCGGGAGCGTATTGAAAGCGTTTTTCCCGGAGAGGAAAATTGCATATGAGGAAAAATCTTAAGAAACAGGCAGAGCCCAAAGACGGAATAAAATCGGGTATTGGCAGGGTCAAGAGGTACCTTAAGCGCCTGATATTCCTGGAAGGCCTGGAAGTGGTCCTGTTGTCCTTTGCGTTCTCAACCGTTGCGGGATTCCTGCTGGACATGATCTTCAAGCTGTCCTACGCCGGGCGATATGCCGTTCTTTGTTCCGGGCTTTTTATTATAGGGCTCTCCGGACTTTTCTTCCTTGTAATTCCGCTTTTTAAAAGAATGGACGACGAAGAACTGGCCTTAAGACTTGAGGAGGCGAATCCCGGTTTAAAAAGCAGCCTGATCTCCTCGGTCCAGCTAAAGCGGGCTCGTTTTTCCGAAGAGCTCGCGGTATCTTCACAGATGATTGAGGCTCTTCGCGCGGAAACTTTTTCACATCTGAAATCTGTAAAATACAAGAAAATTTACGGGAAGATAAGGCTTGCCGTTCTTGCTTTCTTTATTGCGGGGGCTTCTCTCGGAATGATCAAATATGCCTCCTCGTATCCTGCCGCGGTGAGAACTTTCCTGGACAGAGTATTAAGGCCCGGAGCCGATATCGCGCCGTTCTCTTTCACGAAAGTGGAGCTTTTGCCTAAAGACTGTTTCATCCTGAAGGGCGGAAAAGTTGACATCAGGGTAACCCTGACCGGAGTCATCAAGGATAAAGCTTTTCTGCATTACAGGCCAAGGTCCACTCCGGAATGGCAGACCCTTGCTCTGGATAGGCAGAAGCCCGGCGAGTTCACTTTTGCATTTAACGGGATAACCGATTCGCTCGAGTATTACGCGACCGGCGGCGACGGAACGTCAAATGTTTACGGGATTCTCGTCAGAGAAAGGCCAGCCCTGATAAGGACGGCGTTTACATATGTGTATCCGGAATACACGGGGCTTCCCTCAAAGACTGATGATGTCAGCAGCGGGGGGCTGGCGGCCGTCTATGGGACCAAGATCCGGGCTGAATTTGCGGCTAATACCGGAATAAAAAAGGCGGAGCTTGTTTTCAAGAACGGAAGCAGAAAAGCGCTTAATGTTGCTGGCGGCAATAATATGACCGCCGGGCTGGAGGTGCTTGAAGACACTGCCTTCTCGATTAATATGCAAAGCCGGGAAGGTTTCAGCAACACGGAGTCTCCGGAGTTTTCCGTAAGCGTGTTGCCGGACAATCCACCGCTCCTTTCAGTCTTAGAGCCGGAAAAGAATATTTCCGTGACAAAAATAGCGGTTCTCGGTCTTTCTGTAAAGGCTGCGGACGATTTCGGAGTAAAAAAGCTGGAGTTAAAATACACGGTTGTCAAGCGCGGCAAAGAAGTTACGGTTCCTATCCCCGCAAAAGACATTGGCGGCAGGCAGGTAGGCGCATTTTTTAGCTGGGACCTCGGGCCGCTTAGGCTTTCGCAGGGACAGAAGATAGAATACACGGTTCTGGCGTATGATAATAATCCTTACAAGCAGGCCGTGACCCAATCTGATATTTACACGGTTAATATCATCGGAAAGACGGAAATGCTGGCAAACATCAGGGAAAAGGAGAAGAAGAGCAGCGAGGAAATAGGCAAACTGATAGCCAGGGAGAACGAAGAAAAGAGCAAGGCCGATAAACTTAAGGATAAGCAGGCTTTTAACGATGACGAGAAGAACGAGATGACGAAAAGCGCGCAGGCCCAGGATGCCATTTCGGAGCAGGCTTTGAAAATATCCGATGACCTGAAAGAACTGACTGAAGAAAGGAAGAGCAATCAGGTGGCAAGCCTATCCGAGCTAAAGTCGCGCGAGGCGCTTCAGTCCTCGCTTGAAGAAGTGGCAAAGAGTGAAATGCCGGATGCCGCGAATCTGACGAGGGCAGGCGCTCTTTCGGAAGATGCCGGAAAAGCCGCAAAAAGCATGGCCTCTGCCTCCCAAAAACAGCAGGATATATTGCAAAAACTCGGGCAGCTGCAGAATTCGCTCGGAATGTTTGATTCTTTGGAACAGCTTATTGCCGAGGCCCAGAGGCTCCTGGGAGAGCAGACAAGGGTGAACGGGACAATGAAGAAGGTAAAAAAACCGGCGGATGCGGATTTCGGCCAGCTTGCCGGCGCGGAAACGGTGATAGCGGATGGCGTAAAGAATCTGAGAGCACAGACCGAAAGCGTGAACGGGCTTCTAAAAGGCACAAGCCCGGAGATTTCCGCCTCCCTTGAGCAAATAACAGCGGAGTACACTCCGATACAGGACTCTTTGCGGAGTATTCAGTCTGACATTCAAGCAGCCAACACAGTTTACCTCATATTAAACAACCAGGAAATCCTCATCGGGCAGATGAGAAAACTCGCTGCCGATCTTGAAGCTTTAAGGAAGCAGAAGGGGGGGCTTGCGGCAAAAGACGCGCAGGTTGACCCCGAAGAAAAGAAACTGGAAGATCTAACGAACGCGTTGGACGCCGCAAAGCAGATGGCGGAACAGCAAAATGAGCTTAACAATCAGACCAGGCAGCTCGACAGGAATCAGAGTAAGACGCAGCTGGAAGCAAGAGAGCTCGCCCAGCAGCAGGCCCAGCTTAAGAGCGAAGCCGCGGATCTGGGGGCGGAGCTTGCAAAAGACCCGGGTACGGAAAAGCTTGGCGCCGATATGAAGGATATAGCCGGCAAGATGGACCAGGCAAGCGCGCAACTTAATACAAAAGACACGGGAAAGGGAGTTCAGAAAATGCAGCAGGATATTTCAGGAAAGCTTAATAAGCTCCAGTCTAACCTTCAGGGCGAGCTTGGAAAGGAGCAGTCCAAGGCGGGTATGGCCGGCATGGCCGGCGGAGGGCAGGGACATGAAGCGGAAGCGGTTTCCTTCGGGAAGCAGCAGAAGGTGAACAAGTTATCCGCGAGCTGGGGGGATCTGCCCCCCGAAGTTCAGAAAGAGATGCTCGGTTCGGCGGGAGAGAATGTTCCTCCGGAATACGCGGAGTTTCTCAGGGCGTATTACAGAAAACTGGCTGAAAAGGGGAATCGATGAAGTATTCAGGGGGCAGTCCGCTGCCGCTAAGATTTTCGGTATTGTTTACCGGGATATTTATTGTTGCTATTGCTTCCGGGCCTTTCGCGGCTGAAAAAGAATACCTTGGGACTCCCGCTTCCGAAAAAGCTGCCGCTAAAGCGCTTGAGTATCTTGCGGGCCTCCAGGCCGCTGACGGAAGTTTCGGGAAAGTCCCTTTGGGAAAAAACGCGGCCATAGTCGGGTTTGCCGGTCTTGCCTTTATGGCCGGAGGAAATACACCGGACAAGGGAAAGTACGGGGACAATATCTCAAGGATAGCCGACTATATTAAATCCTGCCAGACCGACAAGGGCGTTATTTCAGCGTCAGGCCAGGCTATGTACGAGCACGGTTTTTCCACGCTGGCGCTTTGCGAGCTTTATGGAATGACGAAAAGAGAAGACCTTCGGGACGCTATCAGAAAGTCCGTAGATTTGATAGTATCCTGTCAGAATGATCGCGGCGGGTGGAGATACCAGCCAAAAATTGCCGATGACGATGCAAGCGTAACTTCCTGCCAGGTCCAGGCCCTGCGGGCGGCAAGGGATGTCGGCTTTATTGTCCCGCAGGATACCATTCAAAAAGCCCTCCAATATTTAAAGTCCTGCAACAATCCTGACGGAGGGTTTTCCTACGTTCCGCACTCGGGCGGCAGCAATACCGAGCGGACCGGCGCCTGCGTTCTCTCAATGATGGCGCTCGGCGACTACACTTCCCCTGAAGTTGACAGGGGCTGCGAGTACCTGCTAAAGACCAGGCCGAACGAACAGTCGGCTCATTTTATTTACGGACTTTATTATTGCACCCAGGTGATGTTTCAGAAAGGAGGCGATTACTGGAAGAGCTGGTATCCTGAAGTAAGGGACTTGCTTGTCGCCTCGCAGAATTTTGACGGCAGCTGGTCTTCAAAGAATTATGGAACCGTGTATGCCACGGCGGTGGCGGCCATGGTTCTGCAGCTTCCGGCGGCTTACCTGCCTCTTTTCGAGAGATGAATATTTTAAGCGAGCTTTGGGTGTGATATAATCGGCTATGAAGACGCTTAGAAACAGAGACTTCTTCCCGCGGCCTGATTATCCATTTATGATAACCAGAAACAATATTGCGGAATATCCGGTACACAGGCACGAATTCTACGAGTTTTTTTATGTCGTCACAGGGAAATGCCTGCATGTCCTTGAAGGAAAGGAAGAGGTTGTCTCCTCCGGGGATATCATTTTGCTGGAGCCGGGAAGGTCGCATGGATTAATCAAGGCCGTCATAGGACAATTTGAAGTCTTTAACTGCATCTTCCTTCCGGAACTGCTTGATTCTCACGCCGCCCTGCTAAAAAATGTTAAAGGATTCCTTGAGTTCATGTATCTTGAACCGTTTAAAAAGGGTTTCAACAGGCTCCACCTGAGCGGCCCGGTAAATCTGAAAACCCTGATAATCCTCGAAGAACTCTTTTTGGAATACGCTAAGAAGCCGAGAGGCTTTGAAACTGCCATCAAGATACTGCTGTCCGATCTTCTTATAACTCTGGTGCGTTTTAACGAGCGGCAGAAAGCGGAACTGCCCGGTAAGGGCGGCGGCCTGAACCGGCAGGCAAGCGCCATTATGAAGAGCCTTGAGTACATCGATGGAAACTTCAGGAAGGAGATCTCGCTGGAGGATATTTCCCTGAACAAGACGGGCATTACCAAGGAATACTATTGCAACATCTTCAAAAAAGTTACGGGCAAGACCTTTACTGAATACATTAATTCTCTCAGAATAGAATACGCGGCAAAACTGCTGGCCGGATCCGCTAAGCCCGTCACTGAAATCGCTTATGAATCAGGGTTCAACGACCTTTCATATTTCAACAGGGTTTTCAAAGCGCTAAAGGGCCGCAGTCCCGGAAAGTACAGGGAAAAACAGAATTAGCGGCCCCGCGGGAAATTAATCCAGTCCAATTCTAATCTTAACCCAGTCCAAGCATCCATCCTGTAATGTTGTATTATTGAGTTATCTAAACCAGAACGACTGGAGGATTGCTATGACCGGAAGGGAACGCCTGCTAAAAGTTTTAAAGGGTGAGATACCTGATTGCGTGCCGTGCGCGCCGGATTTTTCAAATATGATTCCGGCAAAACTTACAGGGAAGCCTTTTTGGGACCTCTACCTCTATAACGATCCCCCAATCTGGGACGCCTATGTTGACTGCGCCAAATTCTTTGATATTGACTCGCTTATGGACGGGTATTTCCCTCTAAGGTTTCCGGATGAAATTGATCAAAGGCCGTGGAAAAAGTATTTTGTTCATAAAGACGAGCGGAAGCTCATCACCCAGAGGGCATATAAGGATAACGGGAAGCTCGTGTGGGACCCGTTCGTGGAAGTTTTTCATATAGACAATCCGGCGACGGGAATGCTCGCAGGGAAACTCGGCCTGCCCGCGGTGCCTGAAAAATATGAGCTTGTTGAAGGGATAAAGGACGTTGATACCGGTTACGAGGGTTTTAAGAAGCTAAAAGCAAAGCTCGGAGACCAGGGTTTAATCGGCATCGGGGGAGGCGCAGGAACTTCCGCGCTCTGGGACGAAGAAATGGTAATGTGGTATTTTGATCATCCGGAAGAACACAAGAAAGTTATGGACGAAAGAATGGAAGCGGTTGAACGCAGGTTTGCCAACATCGCGAAGATGGAAATAAAGCCTGATTTCATCTGTGTCGGCGGCTCGGGTACGCTTGTCTTTCAATCGCTGGACACGGTTAAAAATTTCTCACTGCCGGCCGTAAAACGGGCGATTGAGCTCGCAACCAAGCTGGGGCTGCCGACTCATGTACATTCCTGCGGCCCGGAGAAGGAACTGGTAAAGCTGATGGTTGAGGAAACGAACCTTGCCGTTATTGACCCGCTTGAAATACCGCCCATGGGCGATTGCATCCTAAAGGATCTCAAAAAACTATATGGAGACAGGATAGTTCTTAAGGGCAACCTGCACACTACCGAAGTCATGCTAAGAGGTTCGGTGGAAGATGTTATCAGGGAATCAAAAAAGTGCATAGACGACGCCGCGAAAGGCGGGAGGTTTATCCTGTCTACCGGCGACCAATGCGGCCGCGACACACCGTTTGAAAACCTTAGGGCAATGGTGGAAACGGCAAGAACCTATGGCAAATATTGAGAAAACAAAGGGGACAGACCCTAGTTTTCCATTCTCAATGCGCCGGCGTGAATCAGAGGACGGAGGGCAGAGGACTGTTGGATGATTAGAGGGTTGGAGGGTTGGATGCTCAAAGGCTTTAGAGGACGGAAGACGGTGGACCGATGACCGATACATTTCATAAACCAGGCGTCTTTAATTAGCAATTAGTTGTCAGTAATTAGTAATCCGCGGAGCGGCCGACCGAGGCACAATGGATTTGACAACTTTGCTTAAGCCCATGGAGTGAATTGACAATGTCAATTCGCCAAGGTGCATCGGTACGCCTGCAGTAAGGCGGAGGTTAGAAGACAGCAGACGGAAGCCTTAATCTCTGAGTATGTAATTAGTAATCATCAATCAGTAATACACAGAGAGGTGGACCGATGCACAATGGATTTGAGAACTTTGCTTAAGCCCATGGAGTGAATTGACAATGTCAATTCGCCAAGGTGCATCGGTACGGCTGCAGTAATGATGTCGTGGAGAGGCGCAACAGCTGCAATTTAATCCTTGCCATGAAAACGCTTCCGTATTACAATCAAATTAGAGTTCAATCTGAATAATTGTGTTGCGGAGGGAATATGAAAGTAGTGGCGTTCAACGGAAGCGCGAGAAAAGACGGTAATACGGCAGTTCTGATAAAGAAGGTTTTTGAAGAGCTGGAAAAGGAAGGGATAAAAACGGAACTCGTACAGATGGCCGGGCAAAAAGTGCAGGGCTGTATCGGCTGTATGAAATGCTTCTCCAATAAGAATAAGAGATGCGCGGTTACAACAGACATTATCAATGAATACATAGCGAAGATGTGGGAAGCCGACGGCATTATTATCGGCTCCCCGACCTATTTTGCCGATGTGACTGTTGCCGCGAAAGCGCTCATAGAGCGCGCAGGCATGGTTGGACGGGCAAACGCCGGTTTCTTAAAGAGGAAGGTTGGAGCCGCGGTGGTGGCTGTCCGGCGCGGCGGCGCTATCCAGACCTTTGAGACTATCAATAATTTCTTTATGATAGAGGAAATGATAGTCCCGGGTTCTTCCTACTGGAATATGGGGATAGGCAGAGAACCCGGCAAAGTGGAAGGCGATGAAGAAGGGATGGCAACCATGAAGACGCTCGGACAGAATATGGCCTGGCTCCTCAAGAAGCTTAATCCAAATGGATGAGGCGCAGGAAGCCGAAGGATTGACCGGGAATTTCCGGCATATCTTCCGCACCCTGAAATACAGGAATTACAGGCTCTTTTTCACGGGACAGAGCATCTCTCTCATCGGCACCTGGCTGCAGATGATCGCGGTCAGCTGGCTGGTTTACCGGCTTACCGGTTCGTACATGATGCTCGGCTTGGTAGGGTTCGTAAGCCGCATTCCGACCTTTGTGGTGGCTCCGTTCGCCGGGGTTCTTGCCGACAGAGCGAACAAGCACAAAATAATAATCATCACCCAGGTTCTTTCACTCCTCCAGGCCGCGGCTTTCGCGTTTCTGATCTTCACCGGAACTATCCAGATCTGGCACATCATCGTTCTTGGGGTAATCCTCGGGATTATCAATTCGTTTGATATTCCCGTCAGGCAGTCCTTTGTAGTGCAGATGGTTGAAGATAAGAAGGACCTGGGCAACGCCATCGCGCTCAACTCTTCCATGGTGAACGGAGCCCGCCTGATAGGTCCTACTATTGCGGGGCTTCTGATAGCCGCAGTCGGGGAATTCTGGTGCTTTTCCCTAAATGCGCTGAGTTTCATCGCGGTTATTGCCGGCTTACTGATGATGCGCCTCGAGCCGCTTCCGGTTAAGGCTAAGGCCAGGAGTCATTTCAAGACGCTAAAGGAGGGGTTTAAGTACGCCTCCCGTCATCCGCAGATAAGTTCACTGCTTCTCCTGCTTGCTTTTGTGAACCTGCTTGGCATGCCTTACCAGACTCTGCTCCCCGGATTTTCCGACAAGGTGTTTCAGGGAACTTCAGAGCTGTTCGGAATCAGCATTGCTTCGGTAAAATACGGCCTGCTTATGGGCTCGGCCGGGCTCGGTGCCTTGCTTGGGGCGCTGTATCTCGCCGGCAGGAAGAAGCAGGAAGGCCTGGCAAAAGTCATAGTCAACTGCACTTTGATTTTTGGCGCGGGACTCATACTCTTTTCTCTTACAAGGACTCTTCTTTTAGCCCTGCCGATGCTCGTGATCTGCGGGTTCGGCATGATGGTGCTGATGGCCGGTACAAATACCCTGCTCCAGCAGGTTGTGGAAGAGGATAAACGGGGAAGGGTAATGAGTTTCTATACTATGGCCTTTATGGGCATGCAGCCGTTCGGCAGCCTGCTCTCCGGCTGGCTTGCAAAGATGTACGGCGGCCCTGCTTCCGTGCTTATCGGTGGAATAGGAAGCATTCTTGCCGCGCTCTATTTTGGGCGACGGCTGCTAAAAAGTTCCCCCTTGAAAGCCTGATTTTAAGTTTTTAGTAATTCCTTCTGTATGATTATGCCGCGAAGATCGTCCTTGGGAACGGATGTTTCTTGCAAACCGACAAGTACGATTTTATTCTTTCTCGTTGAGCGAAGCAAAAGTTCCATAGCATTCAATTCAGGCTGCAAGCAGTTGGTTTCTTGTTTTGCACATTTGGGCGTGAATAAAAAGCTAGCCCATTTGGTTCAGAAGCATCTTTCCCTTGTCGCTGAACGCGTCGTTATACGCAAAAGAAGGCCAGTCCTTGTCATTTACCATGCTTAAAGTAGCGTCGTGGTAAACAGCCGGAACCTCTTTTCCTGTCTTGAAATCGTAGGCGTCCTTGTTTACATCCCATATCTTCCCGATAAAATCCGTGTCAATCATCATTTCCAGTTTATCCAGATACTTGCTTATGATCCCGTCCGTATTCTGCGCCATTCCGCCTCCATAGAACCCGGGTAATTTTATCATGAAATTATAATGAGGAACTCAAAAAAAGCGCTGTTTATGTTATAATGGCTGCTGTTGAAAAAATATTTACCGGCGGGTTTTGTCCAGGAATAAAATACTTGGAGGAAAAATGCTAAAGAAAATGGTTGTTATGTTGTTGTGTTCTTTTTCCGCCGCGCTTTTCGCGCAGGATGCGACCGCGGAGATGGAAAAGAAGGCCATGAAAGTATTTGCGGCAGATATGCCGGCCGCCAGTGTCAGCACCGTAAAGATAAAGAAAAGAGTCGGCAAGATATACGAAGCCTTCGTAGAGTGCAACGAGAAATTCACGGCAACCGAACTGGACAAGGCCAGAGGGTTCGGTATCTTCCGCTATTCCAACACAAGGGAAATATATCCGAATACAGTTCCTGAGAAGAATCTTTTCCGGGCCACTTTGGACTGCACTTCCTCCCCCGGAGAGAAGAACATCGCGGTTCTTGGAATATATCCGCTGGAAGACATAAAAAGTATCAAGGTAACCGCGGGAGACTTGACCGGGCCCTCCGGCAAATCCATCCCGGCAGGCAATATCGAGATAAATGCCGTTGCCTATGATTATGAGCCTGTAGGCGTTTCCTGGTATTGCAGAGGGAAGTTCGCCATGCCTACGAATGAAATTATATGCCTTAAGGAGACCCCGAGACTGTTTTATATCCTTGTGGATGTGCCCAAAGACGCGGAACCCGGGAAGTACACCTGCAAACTCTCTATTACAGGCGGAAAGCTTGATTCAGTCGCCGAGCTAACCGTGCAGGTAAGGAATTTTAGGCTTGAGAGTTTCTCCGATGAGTATTTCTTCGGCTGCTTTAACTATATCGATTTTAGCGGGATGGAACCAAATGGCAAAAACCTCGAGAAGAAAATACAGGAGATTAAGAAATACGGAATGAACGTTCTGCATGGCAAGCTCCAGAGCGCAATTGTTATAAACGGTTCCGGGGCCGAAATAGACTTTTCCAAGATTGAAAAGAACATGAATCTGATGAAAAAATACGGTTTCAGAAAGTGCGTTATAGAAATGACGGGTCTCCCGAACGAATTTGTGGACAAGATGGGCTGCAAGTATTACGATGAAACCTTCAATAAGGCGTATAAATCTATGCTTAAGTCTCTTAAAGACACGGGTGAAAAGAACGGCTGGCCGGACTTCATGGTAATGTACGATGAGCCAAGGGAAATAGACACCGAGAATTCAAGGCCTCTTGCAAGGACCTTCTGGGATATTGAGAACCTCCTGAAACTGCATAATGAAGCCGGACTTTACGCGATACCGACTTATATGGGCGATGAAGGCGGCCCCAGGTTCGAGGATAAGAGAAAATCCTCGACCTATTGGGAACAGGGTTCAAAAAACAAGTTTATAATGACCCATGCCTATGAGTATTCTGATAAACTTATGAGAGAGACCGTGAAGAACGGCAACACCCTCTATATTTATAATTCAAAATACGGCAGGTACGCCTACGGCCTGCTCACCCACCAGGTCGGCGCTAAAGGGAGGCTGCAGTTCTGGTATGAGAACGGCGAAAGATCTTTCAACTCGTGCACCGAGTTCCCGAACTCCTACGCCGTGCAGATACTTGCCGACGGGACCTATGTTTCCACGCTGCAATGGCTGCGAAGCATGGAAGGAGTCAATGATTTCAGGTATATTTACACTCTAAAGAAGCTCATAGAGCGGGCGAAGGACAAGCAGTCGCCGGATGTCCTGGCGGCGCAAAGGTACCTGGAGGATATAGGTAAGATTAATTTTAAGAGCAAGACAAAAGTTGACGGAAGAATGGACGATACGCTGGCTTCTGAAATAGTTAAGAAATATACAGGCGAAAAGCTTGATGAGATGAGGGAGAAACTGGCCGGATATATAATGAAGCTGAATTAAAAAAATGTATATCTTTTGAGGTGTAGAATGCCCGCTCAATTGCTATAATTAATTGCATGACAGACGAGCGCTATAAAAAAAATCTGATCTTCTACCTGTCCCTGATAGGCTTCTTCGGCATATTCACGACTACAATGGCGAAGAATCCCGTGTTGCCGCTTTTTGTCAAAGGGATGGGAGGGACTCCCGAGATAATAGGGATCATCTCCGCCATATCCCCGCTTGCCGGAATACTCTTTTCTTTCCCTATTGGCGTAATGTCCGACCGGATAGGGCGCAGGAAAATTCTTTTAATTTCAGGCAGCGTGTTTCTGCTTGCTCCGCTTATGTATATTCTTGTTTCAAACGCCTGGTATCTGATTCCCATCCGGTTCTTTCACGGGCTGGCGACCGCGATTCTCGGCCCGGTGGCCTCCGCGGCCATTGCCGAGGCCTATGACAAGAACAAGGGGGAGAAGCTCGGGACCTATTCTTCGGCAACCCTTATAGGGCGCACTCTCGCGCCGATAGCCGGCGGCGCCATTATCTCGTTCTTTCTTTATAAGGGAGGGCTTTTCCCGTATAAAGCAGTTTATGTGACGGCCTTCATCGCTTCAATACCGGCATTTCTTTTCTGCTTCTTCATCAAAGACGCCGAAGTGAAACTTGAAAAGAGAAAACCGACTTCGGAAGAATTCCGTGACAGCATAAGATACTTCTTCGGAGACGGCCGGCTGGTTTCCACGGCGCTTGTAGATATGGCTACCTATTTCGCGTTCGGCGCTTTTGAGACCTATCTTCCCATATATCTTACGGACAATAAATTTTCACCAGGTCAGATTGGGCTTATATTCTCCCTGCAGATACTATCAATCGCTCTCACTAAACCGCTCTTTGGAAAGCTCGCGGATAAGATTGACAAGCGGTTCCAGATTGCCATTGGGCTTATTGTTCTCGGTTCTTCCATGCTGGCGCTGACTTTCTTTGTATCTTCTGCGCTTGTAATTGCCGTTTCTCTGCTCTTTGGCCTCGGAATGTCGTTCTCCACGGTGGCAACGAGCGCTTATACGGGAGATATTGCGGATAAGACAAAACTCGGAGCCTCAATGGGCGCGCTCTCGTCGGTTATGGATGTAGGGCATTCCACGGGGCCTCTTGTGACGGGTTTCATTATTACCTGGGTCAATATAAGAGCAGGATTTGTTACAAGTTTCGCGCTCTGCGCGGTTGTGGCTCTGATATTTGTTCTCTTTACTGCAGTAAGGTCTGAAGCGAAGTGACATGAAGGTGTCTGAGGCGGAGCCATGAAAAAAGCAGTGCTTCTGATGGTTTTTGCGGCGCTTTCTGTCCTGGCTGCCGACGAAATAAATCCTCTCCTTCAACAGGAAATAGAAGAACCTTTAAACGCGGGGCAGAGAACCTCGCTGAAATTGATGCTAAGGACCGGCAGGTTTTCCGTTACAGAGCCGCCGGTCTCTGCCTCCGAAAATGTAAAGTCTTCTGATTCTAACCGCAAGCAAGGATTCATCCTTTTTTCACGCAGCATAATGCGCGTCGTCAATTACAACACAATCCCGGAACCCGCGGAGTTAAACCCGAAAGAAATCTCCGCGGTGTGCTGTCCCGGAGAATATGAATCCCTGGCCTTCGGGCTCCTGCCCCTTGAAAACTCCAAAGTAACTGTCAGCCTGCCGGAGCTCAAAGATGCTTCCGGCAATGTTCTGCCTGCAGCCTGTTTTCAAGTGAGGCCGGTTAAGTATATGGTTAAGTCAATCCTTCACGGCATACTGCAGGCCACTCCGGAAATGATGCCTAAAGAGAATCCGGTGACGATTTATAGCGGCGTCACCCGCAATGTGTGGCTCTATGTGGATGTGCCGGAGAACCAGGCGGCCGGAGTTTATTCCGGAGAGATCACCCTGAAGGCGGAAGGCAGGGAAGAAGCAAAACTCTGGATAAGAATAGAAGTTCTGCCGTTTCCGCTGCTTTCAAATCCAAGTATGAGTTTCGGCTGGTACCGCTCCCCTGTTGACGATATCGGCGTCGCGGATTACAAACGCCACGGTTGCAGCAATTTCGCGCTGGAAGAACCAAGACTGTTAAAGGCTTCGCCGTCTTCCGCGTCCCTGGATTTTGGGAAGTTGGACGCGGAGATGGAAATCATAAAGAAGCACGGGCTTGGTGACGGCGGAGTATTTACGATAGGCGCCATTGGTTTCGCGAACAAGATTATAAACGATTTCGGACAGAAGGAATTTTCCCCGGGGTTTAATTCCGCCTATAAGAATGTGCTGTCCGCGGTCCGTGATTGGGCGGCCGCGAGAAAAATACGCCTGGTTTTCTGGCTGCTTGACGAGCCAAGGGAAAGCATGATAGCCGCCTGGAACAGAAACCTGTCCGACACGCTGGCCTACGCCAAACTCGCGAAAGAAGTCGAGGGGATACGCACGGAAATAGATGTGATGAGGGATACGGACGAAGGCAAAGATTATACGGTAATGGTTCCCCTGCTTGATATCTGCGCCCCTCACGCGTCGGAGCACTGCAGGGGCTTCATGGCAAAGGCGAAAGAGCTCGGCAAGGAATTATGGTTATACAACAGCGGGCGCACAAGGTTTTCTTTCGGGTTCCTGTCCTGGAAGCACGGCGTGGCGGCGCGCCTTGAGTGGGCCTATGCCTGCGGCTGGAACAGGAACACCTCCCGCGATTTCACCACCTGGAGCACTTCGCGGGGAGGTGACCCGGCCTGCGGGATAAATTATCCGTCGGAAGGCGAGAATATCCCGACTCAGTATTACGAATGGACAAAGCAGGGCATTGACGACTACAAATACGTCTTTACGCTGGAGCAGGCGATTTTTAAGGCGGCAAAAGGCAGTTCCCCGGCAGTCAAGGAAGCGGAAAAAGCAAAGCGTATGCTCGAAGATATAAAAGCCAAATGTCCTGAATATTCCAAGTCTACCGACCTTGGCGGGAAAGAACAGACGGATATGACGGTTTCTGCCTGGAGAAAACAGCTGATTGAGGAAGTGAAAAAGCTGCGGGTCCTGTCCCGTTAACCGGAATTAATCCTGCCTTAATGAAAAATTAATGATTATACACTAGAATGATAATGTAAGGGACCGGAGATGTGAGGTAAACTTTTTTCCGGCGGGGAAGTCTAATTATCAGACAGAGAAGTTCAATACGGAGGTTATATGAAGAAAATACTTGTTCTGGCAGGTTTGGTCTTTGTAAGTTTCGCCGCCGCTCCGCTTTTTGCCGATGACGGGGTTGATCATCCAAAACAGGAGCGGAAGCTGCAGAGGGAGGAGAAGGCAGAGGAGTTCTGGAAATCCGCTGCCGAAAGAGAGGAGCTGAAGGAAGAGAGAGAGGCCTTGCTCTCCGGCAAAAAAGGTTTTGGGAGGCTTACCGAGAAAGAAAAGATTGAATACATTCTTGAGAACAGCGCGAAGCACCCTCGCCTCGCGATTGCGGCATTTGAATACGCCGAAAACCACCCGAAGGTAATGAGATGGCTCAGCGCTCATCACAGATTCGCCGAATGGGTAGTCAATCATCCGAAAGCCGCGGAACTGCTTGAGAATCATCCTCAACTTGCAAGGCTCTTTGCGAGGCATCCTGGCGCGGCCAAACTCCTTGAGTCCAGACCGGAACTTAGAAAATATCTGAAAGACGAGTGGCTGGAACACAAAGAAAGGAAAGAAAAGTAATTGGAAGGGTTTTCGCAGGAAATATCAACGAGTTGCCTGCTTATGCGGGCGGTTTTTCTTTGTAATTGTAAGGCGCAATTGGATATAATTAGAGCATGAAAAGAGAAGAGTACTTCTTTGAGTTTTTCAAAGACAAAAAGAGAGTCCTGGATATAGGTTGCGGAGAAGGTTTCTTCCTCGAGCATCTGAAACAGAACGGAATAAATGCCGAGGGCGTAGACCTTTCCCCCGAAGCGGCGAAGAAAGCCGCGGATAAAGGGCTATCAGTTACCTGCGGCGACGCGATTGAGTTTGCAGAAAAGAAACCGGGATACTACGACGGCGTATATATGAGCCACATGGCGGAGCACCTTGATTATAAGCAGATTACGGCGCTGTTCTCCGCGGTTTATAAATGCCTTAAGCCGGGCGGTATCTTCGTTGTCGTTACTCCGGACATAAAGAACCTGCGTGACATTACCGACGGCTTCTGGAACGATCCCACCCACGTAAGGCCCTACCCAATCCCCGCTCTCAAACAAATATTCGAAAAAGCCGGGATCACGGTTATCAAAGCCGAAGAAAAGAAGCGCCCCTATGACCGCCTGCTCTGGAAAATCCGGGATTCCATCCGCCGGGCGCTGGTGGGTGATTTCTGGGGCCGGGATGAAATATTTGTAGTTGGGACCAGGCCTAACCTATAGTCTTTTTCAGGAGGAAGAAATGAATACTGAGGAACTTCTTGTTGAACTGAACAATAAGGTAAAAGAGTTAAAAACGGGAATTCCCTTTATTTGGCGTGTCAGCCCGGAATCTTTGCAAGACCCTCTAAATGCCAGCCCTAAAGAAAGTTGGCCCACCTACAAGCACTTAAGCACTCCGGTAAAGAAGAACGGAAAGAACTGGTTTTATACGAAGGTTGTTTTTCCGGCAAAAAAAAGCGGGGTTTCCCTGAAAGGTACAAAGGCGCTCTTGACCTGCGGTTTCTGGGCGCCTTTCACTCTCTGGCTTGACGACAAGGAACTCTGGAAAGAAGAGCACACCTGGTACGCCACCGGTCCCATAGCGGATCCTTTCCCTTTCAATATTGAACCCGGAAGAGAGTATAAAGTTGTCTATTGCTCCGAGCCTACGGATATACCCAACAACATCTCCGGAGGTTTTGCGGTACAGCCTGAAGTTTGCCTTGACCTGGCGCTCCGGCTGGAAACATTGAGCGCGCAGCTTTCCTTTGCTCTTGAACTTGCAGAAAGCCCGGGAGAAAAAGCGCTTGTGGATGCTGCACGCGGAAAGCTTAATGTCGCGGCTCTGAGGAAAGAAGATTATGATGCCTTCCTTGCCTCTTCGGCTGAAATGGAAAGGGTTCTGCTCCCTCTCTCGGAGAAAGCGAAAGCGATAAAACTTCACACTCTCGGTCATTCGCATATTGACATGGACTGGATGTGGACCTGGAAGGACACTGAATATTGTATAAGGCGGGATTTAAAGTCAGCAACCGGCATTATGGATGACTATCCGGAGGTTACTTTTTCCCACAGCCAGGTGCCGACATATATGGTTGCCCGGGAAAAAGACCCGGATGTTTTCGCTAAAATTAAACGGCGCATCGGCGAGGGGCGTTGGGAGAACACTGCCGCCACCTGGGTTGAAGGCGACCTGAATATGGCCGACGGGGAATCTATCGCGCGCCACTTTCTCTATGCCCGTAAATGGACGAAAGAAAATCTTGGAACCGAATCCGCAATAATGTGGGAACCCGATACTTTCGGCCACCCCATAAACATTCCCCAGCTGGCGCGACTCGGCGGCGCTGAGGCGTATTTTCACATGCGCTGCAACCCGGCGCTTACAACGAACTGGCCTGTGAGGGAGTGGAAGGGGCTTGACGGCACGAAAATAACGGCGTTTTCCTGCAACTACAATAACACCTTGTCCCCCGGCGCTCTGGTCGCTAACGCGATACTGGCAAACAGGACCGGCATAAAGAACGGTATTCATATCTGGGGAATCGGGAATCATGGCGGGGCGCTTGCCAGGAGAGAGCTTGAATGTCTCAAGAGATTCAGGAATAAACCGCTTATTCCGACTGTAATTTTTTCTACGGCAAAGAACCTGCTTCAAGAGGTAAAGAAGAATGAGAAAGCCCTTCCCAAGAATTCAGGGGAGGTCTTCTCTCTTTTTGAAGGCTGCTTTACGACTCATGCTTCTATAAAGCGCGAGAACAGGAAATGCGAAGGAGGCTTGCTTGCGGCGGAGGCCCTGTCCGCCATGGCGGGCCTTGATTCCGGGAGCGTCTTAGCTTCTGCCTGGAAACCAGTTCTTTTCTCGCAATTTCACGATATCTATGACGGTTCCTCAACGCACGGTCCCTATGCCGACGCCACGAAAAGGGCAGCTTTTTCCCTGTCTCTGGCGGAGAAGGTGAGCAAAGCAGCGCTTGAGAAAATGTCCAAACTGAAAAAGAGCGGGAAAACTCTTTGCGTGTATAACCCCTGCGGGTTTGAGAGAACAGAACCGGTGCGGGCAAAACTTCCGGCCGGTACAAAGAGCCTGATAGATGTTTCCAGGAATGTAATCCCTGTGCAAAAAGACGGAACGGAATATGTTTTCCTGGCTGAAAAAGTCCCGGCCTATTCCAGAAAGATGTATATAATTTCCAAACAGCCCGCAAAAACTGCGGGTCAAGTAAAAATCTCCGTTGAGCGCGGGCCGGAAATGGTGGATGATAACTTCAAGGTTGAAACGCCCCTGTACACCGCGCAGCTCCAAAAATCTTCCGGAATAGTTGCCTCCTATCTTGACAAAAGGCAGAATCTTGAGTTTGTCGCTCAAGGCATCTCAAAATATCTCCAGCATATCCGTGTAACCCGCGCCGAATTGGCCCTTAATGTCTTCCAGGTGATAGACGAATCGCCAAATACGATGTCGGCGTGGAATATTAACGAGATACGCCGCGAGGAAAACCTTGTGTCGGGCGCTTCGGTAAAGCTTCTTTCCGCCGGGCCGGTATTCGCGCGCTTTTGCGTGAAGCATAAATTCAGATCTTCAAGCATTACGGAAGATATTTTCTTCTACAAGGACTCCAACCGGATAGATTTCGACGTTAAGGTCGATTGGAAGGAAAAGGGAAACGACGCGGCCGGGATTCCCCAGCTGAAACTTTCTTTTGCCGGAAATATATCCGAAGCTAGAGCAAGATTCGAGGGGCCGTACAGCGTCATGGAGCGTCCGGCGAACGGGACCGAGCAGCCGACCCAGAAATTTGTTGATGTGTCGGGAAAGAACCTCGGCTTTGCCCTGCTTAATGATTCCAAATACGGCTGCGATGTTTTAGGAGGGCGGGCAAGGATGACGATGCTTCGCAATCCTTATATGCCCGATCCTGAAACGGATAACGGCAGGCACCTTATTAAGATGGCTTTCCTGCCGCACGGCCCGGCATTCCTGGATATTGAACTCATCAAAGCGGGAACGGCTTTTAACAGGCCTCTTGTCGCCGCCGTGACGGCTGATAAAAATGAAAAAACCGCTCCGGGAATAGAAATAGCAGGCGCGCCTTCCGTGCTCTGCTCGGCTTTTATGAATGCCGAACATTCAAACGGGAAGCTCTACCGGTTCTTTGAGACAAGCGGGAAACCCTGTACCGCGGTGATTTCGGTCAAAGGCGGTATCAGAAAGGCGGAAGAAGTGAATTTCCTTGAAAGGCCAATCGGCAGAAAAGTCAAACTGAAGGGCGGCAAAGTGGTCTTAAGTTTCAGGGGTTATGAAGTCAAAACTCTTAAGGTTTGATTTGTTTAATTAGTAATCAGCAATCAGTAATCGGTTTAAAGTCATGGGCCCTGAAGGACTTGAACCTTCGACCAACGGATTATGAGTCCGCTGCTCTAACCAACTGAGCTAAGGGCCCTTGTGGGGCAATTGCTGATTCCTGATTTCTGATTGCTAATTGGGTTCAGATAGAGAAGGATTATACCAAAAGGAAGGCGGGTAAGACAAGCGGCAAATTCCAGGGGATTGGCGGCAAAATGAGCAAAAACAGCGTTTTAAAAATTGCTTTTGCGGGAATAGCAGGCGGATTTGTGGGGAACGGAATACTTGGGGCTTTGTTCTCAACGCCATTTATCCAGGAAGTTCTTTACAAGCCTGAGTGGCAGAGCAAAATATATATTGAACTCACGCCGCAGAGAAACATTCCAATATCTGTTGCCGGTTTAGTCGCGCTCAGTATTGTTCACTCCTGGCTCTTTAACCTGTTAATGCCCTCAATCCCGGGAAATACCTGGGTAAAGAAGGGGCTATTCTGGGGGACTGCGATTTGTTTGATGTACTGGCTCTTCCAAGAATGGTTTATGTTCAACGCGCTGCTTCGTGAGCCGCTTCTTCTTTGCCTTCTGGAAATGGTTTTGCTCTTTATCGGTTCAATTGTTGAGGGCGTCGTTATTGCATTTTTCCTGGCACGAAAGTCCAAAGGGGGAATATGAAGAAACTAATCGTCCTGCTCGTATTATTCTCAAGTTTTGCCCTTGCCGAAGAAATGACGGTCTTTAGTTTTGAAGAACAGGACGCCGCGGCGAACTGGAGCGCTTCAAACGTGCCGGGTTTGAAGCCTGAAACCGTCGAGATAAAGGCGGAGAGAGTGAAAGAGAACGCGACGGAAGGAGAATATGCCCTGAAACTTACTTTCAACGGCGGTAATATGCCTGCCATAAAAGCTGCAGCGCTTCCTGCAGACAAGAATATCTGGGGGCTTTACAAGACCTTCAAGGCGGATGTGACCGTAAGCAGGGAATGCGTTGTCTTCTTTATGACAAAGTACGGAAAGAATGACTGGGTGAAGATAGCCCGCTTGAATGCAGGGAAAAACACCGTTATTGATCTTTATCCTCAGGCCGTCGATCCTGTGGCAGAATTCTATATAGGAATGTACGCCCCAAAGCAGGGCGAGCAGCTATACATAGACAATATTAGGCTCACTACAAAACAGCCGGAAACCATAACTCCCTTTAGATTCCAGGAGCCGCTTGATCTCGGAAATTCCGCGCGCCGTTTCGAAATAAAACTCGTTCCTAAATTCGGTATCTTAGGCGGCAATCTCACCGCCGCCAATGTTTCGGACTTCTACGGCAAGATGAGCGGGCAGGAAAATTCCCTTGCGGGAAAACCCGTGGCAGAGATAGAAAAGGCTCTATCGACGCAATACGAGGAACTCAAGAAAACTCATCCGAAAGCCCTTTTGTCCGTGTTCCGTTCGGGAGACGCAGGATATGATCCCCAATCCCCCTCAAAGTTGTATACGGGGTGGAAAGATTGCGGGTTGAGTTGTCACACCCCCGCCTCGGTTAACCTGCATAAATATGCGAATATTGCCGGCGCCGCGACCCTCGAGCTTTTCTCTCGCGGGAGAGCGCCGCTTATGCAGGCAGACCTTGCTGTCATACCCGCGGGGTCCGAAATATTGTCGGCACAGCTGGTATTGATGCTTGCGCAAGGGCCCGGCGGCGCTTACGCCGTGGAAGCCTGCAACCGGCCTTGGGCGGAGAAAGAATATACCTGGATGGAGTACGCGAAAGATAAATTCTGGCAGGATAGTAACGGGTTCTCCTGGCTGGGCGATGACCCGGATTTTTGGCCGGCATATATTGCTTATGGGGTTTGCTATGAAAAGACCGGGATCTTTGATTTTAAGGAAGCAGTTAAATTCTGGACGGACGGAAAACACAAGAACTACGGTTTCATAATGTATGGTTCCGGGCAGGAAAGGGCCAGGGCCTATTCCTACAATGCTAAGGAAGTGAAACAGCGTCCTGCTATTTATGTGGTCTATGAACCAAAGTAATGCTTAATCGCTGTTGATCATTTTTTTGATAAGCGGCCAGGCCTGTTCCGGGTAGAATTGATGCCCCCTGGACCCTATCAAAAGCTTTAGGTTGTTCTTCGCGCCTGCGGCCGAAAAAATCTTTTCAGTTGTTCTATAAGCTTCCTTTACGCCCGTCAAAGGAAATATTTTATCACGCTTTCCGGCCACTATCAGAAGTTTCTTCGGCGCGCGCAGTCCCGCAAGGTCCCCCATTTCGGCGTATTTTAAGATACCGGGAATATAGTTGTCAACGCAGTGCCAGATGCTCATAAGGGACTCTTTGAACGTGCAGTAGGTGCAGCTCGGGACAGCCAGTTTGATCCTTTTATCAAAGATGCCGAGGTAAAAACTAATTGTGCCGCCGCCGGAGTTCCCGACACAGCCGATTCTTTTTTTGTCGACAAAATCCAGGGTTTCGAGCAGGTCAATTGCCCTCTGGGCGTCCCGCACGCGCTCCTCTATCATGGTTTTGCCAAGCATGAACGAGTGCAGCGCCGCGTCCGTGCAGGGATGGTCGCACATAAGTTTCTGAATTTTTAGTTTCCTTTCTCCGAAGCACCGCTGTTCAATCGCCAGGCCGACAAAACCGTTCAAGGCGGCCTGGACCGCGAAGTCCCGCCCGCCGCTTATCGCTCCCGCGTCTCCCGGATATTTGGTTATCCCGGCGGAAAGATGTAACCCGGTTGTATGGCCCTGAAGGCAGACCATCGCCGGAATTTTTCCTTTTACGCCCTTTGGGATTAGAAGGTAGGCGGGAACGTCCGAGTTTTCTTCTGAATTGAAGACAAGGCGTTTTCTGGTGTACGAGGGGAATTCCCTGATATCGCCCCAGGTGATTTTCAGCGGCTTTTTTCCAGGCTCTTCATAACCGGTCAAGTCTTTCAACTTCCGCAAAAGCGCGGATTTCCACTTCAAAAACGCTGTTCCTTTCCTGAAAGTAAGTTGTCTTTCGGTGGTTTTATAAAGCTCCCGGTGATAGTATTGCGGGTCGAAATAACGCTTCATGCTATTTCCCCTTAATGGCATAGGCGTAAAGGTTGTTTTCGCGCCGAAGATAGAGCCGCCCGTCAAGAATGACCGGATGGTTCCAGGATTTGTCCCCGCCGTCGGGAAGAGAGAAGGTTCCGTGCTCTTTGTAGCCGGAAGAAGAGGCCTCGACAAGCGCAACCTGTCCGTTCTCGCCGAGGCAATAGAGCATCCCGTCTGCATAGAGCGCAGCGCCGGCTCCGACGCCTTTGTTAACCCACATTTCATTGCCGGTTTTCCAGTCAAGGCAATGCCAGCCCTTGAGAGTATCGCCCGAGCCGTAGATATAGCCGCCGACAAGCACTACGCCGCCGAGCTGGCAGTCCAGTTTCTTGCTCGACCAAACTTGTGAAACGGAAGCCCCGTCATCGCTAAGTTTGATCATAGCGTCCGCGGAACCGTAGCCGCTGGTGAGGTAGATAAAGCCGTCCTTGTAGACCGGGGTTATGGGATTAATATCGTACTTTGTGATGTGTTCAAAATTCCAGAGTATTTTGCCTGTCGCGGGATCCAGCCCCAGGGCATTCTTCGCGCTCATAGTCAGGTACTGGCGCTTGCCTTTGTGGGTAATCAGCGCCCCCGAGCAGTAGGACGCGTCATCCTTGATGCCTTCGGACGCCCAGACTTTCTTGCCTGTCTTCTTGTCAAGCGCGATTACAAGCGCTTCACTTCCCCCGGTTGTGCAAAGCAGATTCCCGCCGTCAATGGTAACGGATTCCGCGTAACCCCAGTTGCCGGCCTTTCCCTTAAAATCTTTTACAAGGTTGGCGCCCCAAACTTTTTTGCCCGTTTTTGCTTCCAGCGCTATGAGATCGCCGCTTCCGTTCAACTGGTAAAGCATCCCCTCGCTGTAAACCGGCGTGGATTTTGAGCCCGGGTATTTCAGTATGAGCATTTTGCCCATGGAACCTTCGCCGTTCTGCGCCGTCCAGATTGCCTTTCCGTTCAAATCCAGCGCGGTTATCACGGTCTTGTTTTTAATGTCGCCGGCCGTGAAGATCATGCCGTCGGAGAGGCTTACCGAGGAAAATCCCCTGCCGCACGCGTCAAACTTCCAGAGAAGCGCCGGGCCTTCTTTAGGCCAGTCTTTGAGCAGGTTTTTTTCTGCCGAGATATTGTTGTGGTTTGGTCCGTGCCAGCCTGTCCAGGAAAGTTTTTCTCCAAAACAGAGATTTGCGGAAAGAATCACCGCGGCCAGCATTACAAGTTTGAGCAGTTTCATTCTAAACTCCTTTTGCGGTTAATTGTTGTTGCCGCCTATAAATGTTTTTATCTTGGGCCAGTACTTGCGTATTATGTATTCCGTGCTGATGTGCCCGCCCCGCGTCAGCGTGTTGAGTTTGATGCCCGCGGCGTCCGCGAAACGTTTTACGCCTTTGTAGGGAATATAGGGATCGTCCTTGGCGTGAAACATCATTATCTTTGAAGGGTTTAACTCGTCCGCGCGATCGGCGGGATTGAAGAATTTTCCGCTAAAAAGTTTCTTCCAGTTCTTCTCCGGCAGGCGGTAGCCGTTACCGAAGGCCTCTTTAATGTATGCCGCGTAACTCTTATTGGAAGTTTCTTTCTTCTGTTCCTCCGGCAGGATAGCCCAGTCAACGACTGCGCAATTCGCAATGACCTTTTTTACGCGCTGATCAAGTGAAGCAAGCAGGGCTGTTGTTCCGCCGAAACTTCCTCCGAAAACAAATATCTCTTCCGGCGATAATTTCCATTTATTACCGAAAGCCGCTTCTGTCAGGCCTTTGGGAAGCTCGTCAATGATAGCGGAGATATCTCTATCTGGAGAGAACTTCATGAATTCACCGCCGCTCTCCCACGACCCGCGGTACCTGGGGTATATTACCCAGAATCCTTTTGAAGCGAGGAATTCGGCAAGCGGTTGTTTCCGCGGCATGGAAGGCATTCCGTCGCAGAGAATTATGATTTTCTGTTTCCGCCCGTGGTGGGAAGGCGGAAGGAACTCGGCGACTATCTCTTTTTTGAAACGGGTTCTGAACATGGCTAATTTTATTAGATATTACACTGCATTACAAGCGATTCTTTTTGCTTGAAAATAATACTCTAATTTGCAAGGATAATTGGTTGTACGGGTTGTTTGTGCGAAGGGGGGGGGGATGAAAAACACAGGGTTTCTTCTTGTCGTGCTTTTTGCCGGGCTGCTCTCAGCAAAGGAAATAAGGCTTGACACGCTTAAGGATATAAAATATGACGCAGTAAACCTGTCAGCCGCGAATAATGGCTGGAAGATGGAAAAGTTCCTGAGCGTTAAATCGGATGTTCATCTGGATATAATCCTGCCGAAGGTCTACACGGTCACAAAAATTGTCTTTGATTTGGCCAAGTATAAGTTCACGAGGGGAGGGCTTGACGCTAAAGAGTACCCCGGGCTGTACAACTTTGAAATACTCTGCATCGATCCGGTGTATAAAGAAATAAAGACCGTAAATACCTATTCCGAGAACACGCTTTATTCCCTGACTCTTAAGGAAAAATTCAAGACAGATACCATAAGGATCAAGCTTAATCAGGTGTTTCCCGGTACTGCGTATTGCTATTGGGGCGGCATCGGAAGGATGCAAATATTCGGATTCGAAGGAGAAGAACCAAAAAAAGAGAAGATAAATGCAGCAGATATCAAGACCGCCGATGAAGCTAAAGAAGCCTACCGGGATGGAGTGCTCACTTCGGCGGAATACGTGGAATTGCTGAAAAAGTTTAAGTAAAAGTTCTCCTGCAAGCCCTCTGAGCTGCGCAATTTATTCATAACGCTGTGAACTTTTTCCTGTCTTAAGCTACTAACTTTACAAGAATATAAGAGAACATTCAGGCCAACCGCAGGCTTTGCCTTGGGCTTGTTCCGCCTCCTGTTTGATGTTAATTGGAACAAGCACTCCTTCTTCATGGGCCGCCGGGCTCCGAAATTAACCGGCGGCCTATTTTTATTATCGCGGTGAACCAGAAAGTAAAAAAAGTGCAATTAAAAAGAACGTCCTGGCAATGGTTTCTGTGTTAACACGCCTTTAATATAAAAAAATAACTTGACAAAAAATAGAAGTTTTGCTAAAACAAGTAAGACGATAGACAAAGTAGTGAAAGGAAAAATGAAAATAACATTTAAAGGCGACTACGCGACAAAGATAATCTTGGATCTTTCCCTTACATATGGAAAGGGAGTGACCCAGATTAAGGATATCGCCAAGCGCCAGGATATTCCGGAAAGGTATCTAGAACAGATAATTACCCTGCTCAAGAACGCAAGATACATTAATACGGTGAGAGGGCCCAAGGGCGGGGTTTGGCTGGCGAAGGCGCCTTCCGCGATAACTCTCGGAGAAATAGTAAGGCTTATAGAAGGCCCGACATCTCCGATAACTTGTGTAAGCAAGTCTTGTTATACAAAATGTGATTTTGAAAACGGCTGCGTGCTTAAAAGCGTGTGGCAGGAGGTGAGGGAAAAGATAAATGAAGTGGTTGACAAGACAACATATCAGGATCTTGTTGACAGAGTTAAAGCGCAAAGCAACGAAGCAGTTAATTACGCGATATAGAAAGTTTTTTTTAAACCAAAAGTCTACTATGTCTGTCGACTTTACGGAAATCAAAAAAAATTCAGCGGCAAAGGAGATAACACAATGAGCAAAATCGACACGAAATTGACTATAGAGACACTTGCATTGCACGGCGGGCAGGAACCGGACCCGACAACCGGCTCAAGGGCGGTACCTATATATCAGACCACATCATATCAGTTCAAGGATACGGACCACGCGGCCCGTCTTTTCGGACTTACGGAGTTCGGCAATATATATACACGCCTTATGAACCCGACTACGGATGTACTGGAAAAAAGGATAGCCCTTCTTGACGGCGGCGTCGGAGCGCTTGCCGTGGCTAGCGGTTCATCGGCGATCTCGCTCGCGCTCCTCAATATAGCGCAAGCAGGAGACGAGATAGTCTCGGCCGATAATCTCTATGGCGGGACTTATAACCTTTTCCATTATACTTTCGCGAAGTTTGGCATAAAGGTTAAGTTTGTAAAATCAAATGACCTCGAGGCAATTGAAAAAGCCATCACGCCTAAGACCAAGGCGGTTTACGCGGAATCCATCGGCAACCCGAAACTTGATGTAGCTGATATAGAAGGCATAGCGAAAGTCGCGCACAAGCACGGCATCCCGCTGGTCGTTGACAACACGGTCTCTCCGTACCTTGTGCGTCCAATCGACTTCGGGGCGGACATAGTCGTTTATTCCGCGACAAAGTTCATCGGCGGGCACGGTACTTCGCTCGGCGGGCTTATAGTTGATTCCGGAAAGTTTGACTGGACCAACGGCAAATTTCCGCTCATTGCGGATCCGGATCCCAGCTACCACGGGCTTAAATTTGTCGAAGCGCTTAAGCCAATCGGCAATATCGCATACATTATAAAGGCGCGCGTTGTGCTGCTCCGCGACCTGGGGCCCGCGCTTTCGCCGTTTAACTCGTTCTTATTTCTGCAGGGGCTTGAAACCCTGCACCTGCGTCTCCCGCGTCACGCGGAGAACGCCCTGGCTGTCGCACAGTACCTTGAGAAGAATCCCAAGGTCGGCTGGGTTAACTATCCCGGCCTTGCGACCAGCCCGGAAAAAGCGCGCGCGGAAAAGTACCTCAAGAAAGGGGCAGGCGCGATAATAGGTTTTGGGATCAAAGGCGGCCTTGAAGCCGGCAAGAAATTCATCAATTCGCTCCAGCTTGTTTCGCACCTGGCAAATGTCGGCGATGCGAAATCTCTGGCAATCCACCCGGCGACCACGACTCACCAGCAGCTTTCCGCGGCTGAGCAACTGGCTACCGGCGTGACGCCGGACTTCATCAGGCTCTCAATAGGTATTGAGAATGTCACGGATATCATTGCAGATCTCGAGCAGGCGCTCGAAAAGGCTGCGAAGTAACTTTGAAAAATCCGATAACGGGAGAATACTATGGCGAGAATATTTGAAGATATAACAAAGACTGTAGGAAATACGCCGCTGGTTAAGATAAACCGCCTGCAGAAGACAAAGGCGGCAACCATACTGGTAAAGCTGGAGTCTTTCAATCCGCTTTCCAGCGTGAAGGACAGGATTGGAGTGGCTTTGATAGAGGACGCCGAGAAGAAAGGGCTGCTGAACCGGAACTCGGTGATAATCGAGCCGACAAGCGGCAACACCGGTATTGCTCTGGCATTCACAGCCGCGGCAAAAGGCTATAAACTGATACTCACCATGCCCGAAACGATGAGCGTGGAGAGAAGGCAGCTGCTGAAAATACTTGGAGCCGAGGTGGTGCTTACCGAAGGAAGCAAGGGAATGAAAGGCGCAATCGCGAAAGCCGACGATCTTGCCGCATCCACTCCCAATAGTTTCGTGCCCCAGCAGTTTAACAACCAGGCAAACCCGGAGATACACAGGAAGACGACCGCCGAGGAAATAATCAGGGATACGGACGCAAAAGTAGACATCTTTATAGCCGGGGTCGGGACCGGCGGGACTGTAACCGGCGTCGGAGAGGTTTTGAAGAAAAAGATTCCGGGCGTGAAAATTATTGCTGTTGAACCGAAGGATTCACCTGTGCTATCCGGCGGAAAGCCGGGTCCTCACAAAATACAGGGGATTGGCGCGGGGTTTATTCCCGGAGTTTTTAACGGCAAGACAGTCGACGAGATAATTCAAGTTGGGAATGAGGATGCCGGAATTATCGCGAGAAGGCTGGCAAAAGAAGAGGGCATCCTTGTCGGGATCTCCAGCGGAGCAGCCCTCTGGGCGGCACTGCAGGTCGCGGAGAGGCCTGAGAGCAAAGGAAAGACAATAGTTGTTGTGCTCCCGGATACGGGAGAACGCTATCTTTCCACTTGGCTATTCCAGGATCAGCCCTAAAGACCGGAGTGTGAATAGGAACTAAGCCCGGTCTCTGTTTATGGAGACCGGGCTTTTTTTTGGAACATTCTAAAGTTTTGCAGGGTCTAATCTTTTAGAAAAGGTAATTGGGATTTGGAGGTCATATGCGTGCCAAATTGACAAAAATAGCTTTAATAGGGTTGATTTCAACGGTATTTTCCGGCACCTGTCTGCTTTACGCAGGCGACCGCTCCGACAGATTTGACAGATCCCCGGGGTTCGACAGGCGCTATTATAGGTATTACGACCATCCCGGGTTTGGCCTGCATATAAGGTCTATTCCCTACGGTTGCTATTGGTTCTCTTTAGGAGATACAAGGTACTATTATTACGACGGACTTTATTACAGCCTGGCCGGTTCTGAATATGTTATTGTCAATCCGCCGTTAGGAGCGGTAGTTAATACTATTCCTGAGGATTTCAATCCGGTAACTATCAACGGCGTAACTTATTACGCTGATAGCGGGATTTATTACATTCAGACAGCCGGCGGGTTCAAAATAGTGCCGTCCCCGATAAAGGCTTCCATCCGGGCGGCGTCCCCGGTTCCGGAAAAAGAATCCGTTCCCGCGCCCATTGAGGCTGTTTCCCCGTCGCAGGCTCCTATATCAGTTTCTCCGGATTCCTCCGATGAGACTATAATCGTGAATGTCAAGAATTACGCCGGGGCGATTGTGCAGGTCGCTCTGAAGAGGACCGATAAAGGTTTCCTCGGCCCTAATGGCGAGCTCTATCCGGATTTTCCGAAATTAAAACAGCTGCAAGCTCTTTATGGTAAATAGCAGGAGCCGGAAAAGGAGATTTAGATGAGAACGCTTATAGCGGTTTTTTGCGGGTTTTGCATGCTTCTGTCTTCAATACCCTGTCTTGCCGATTTGATTGAACTTAAGGACGGCATGGTTGTCAAAGGCGAAATTCAGAAAGAGGAAGGCGCTAAAATATATATCAAGACGGATTCGGGAATCAAGCAACTGGATATTTCCGGCATCAAAAAGATAGACACCGGCAGTTCCGTCTCAACAGCTTCGAACGGATCGGTTCCCGCCGGAGCGGCAAAGGACACGGCTGATAAATTTGAATCCGGCAAATTATCCATTAAGCAGGTGGAAGTTTACAAGCAGTCTGTAGAAAGAATCGGCACAAGGTATAGGGGATACTACCGCTATCCGGAAAGAATTTATGCGGTAACTCTTCAGCCGAGGCAGGAATGGGAAGTGTTGAAAGGAGGTACCGGCATAACAGACCTTGAGTTTATGAAACTTGTCGACGCTGAGCGGGCCGCCGGATTGGAGAAGGACATAAACAATAAAATTAAAGAAGACCAGGATGCTGCCGGTTGTTACTCTTTGACCGGCATTACGGGAGCTGCTTCTATGCTGGTTTCAGCGATACCTTTTCAGGAGAACGCGGATTCTGTAACCGGAAGCAAGTATTACAGCTACAACCAGTTGAATTCTATTTTGCTCGTTGGCGGAGCGCTGCTGTTTATTCTGGGTGTTTTTGGTGTTGAGAGTTCCAATGATGAGGCTGCGAGCCTTGAAAGGATGAAAACCGACCCTCTGCTGCATTTTAATGACCTGCAATACACGCAGGGGAAGATAAACGAATATAACAATAAGCTGAAACTTCAGCTGAATATTCATTTTTAAGACGGCCGTTTTTCCGTGAAAGCGCCGGTAAAAAAATGATTGACTATGCAATTCCCGCCTAGTATTATCATTTGGTATGCAAAGCCAACTAATTAGCTCGCTTGTGGTCAAAAAAGTTCCGCTTATCATGGGCGAGATCAGGAAAGAAATGCGCAAGGCCGCCAGTCCGGATTTCAGTGTTCTGCAGTTTAGAACATTGGCCCGGCTTTCGGCCGTCAGCCTCACTAATAAACAGCTAGCGGAATGGATAGGAGTGGATAAGACCACCATGTCCAAGGCTGTGCGCGGGATGGAAAGCAAGGGGCTTGTAAAAAAAGAAATAAGAAAAGAAGACAAGCGGGAAGCGTACATAAAACTTACGGAAGCCGGAAAAGAAAGATACGGAAAAATAAGCGTGCAGGTCATGAAGGATATGGATGGAAAGTTGAGCAGCCTGTCCGGCAAGGATCTCAAAAAAATCTATGAAGGGATAGAAATACTTTCGGGGGCGATGAACAGATGACTATTGCAAAAAATGCGGTTGTGCTGGCGCTGGTTGCTTTCATTTCGGTGCCTGCTATGGCAAAAGACGAAGCAGTGGATCTTCGCGGCGCTTACAGCGCGGCAATCAAAAAGACAGAGGTTATACCAATAGAAGAAAGCCAGAGGAAACAATATGAATCCCTGGTGAACCAGGCAAAATCCGCGTTTGCTCCGTCGCTTACGGCGGGCGTTTCCTTGGGACTCGGCGATCCGGGGAACTTCTCCGGAGTGGCAGGCGCTGCAAGTTTCGGCCTGAACGCCGTCCAGCCTATATATCAGGGCGGGAAATCTGAGGCTTCTCTTGCCGCAGCACAGTCAGGCAAACTGGCCAATGAGCTGTCCCAGAAGGCTTCCAGGGTGGCGCTATTTTCCGCGGTCTCTCACGCCTACAGCCAGATACTAATGACAGAGCAGGATATAAAAAACTTGAAATTTATTATAGGGCAGACTGATGAAATAATCACTGAACTGAGAAAACGAGTTGATATCGGGAAATCAAAGCAGAGCGAAGTTCTGATGGCCCAGTCCCAGCAGGCAGTTCAGCAGTCGGAACTTAAAACAATAGAGGGAAATCTGGAAAGCTCGCGCGAGCTTTTTGCTTTTCTCACCGGCTTGAAGAGCGAGACGAAGCTTACTGATGTCGGCGCCTCGCTGCCTCAGCCGAAAGGTAAACTGGGATACTATCTTGAGCTTGTGAAAAACCGTCCGGATATCGGGTATTTCAACGCAAATATTGAGGTGAACCGCCAGCTTATCAAGGCAGAAGCAGCGGCTAACGCGCCGCAGCTCAGCCTTTTCGGGGATTTCTATCCCTACAGAACCGGCTCCAACCATGATATTTATTGGGACGCAGGCATCGGAATTAACCTGAACCTGTTTAACGGAGACCTTACATCCTCAAGGATTTTCGGGGCTGAAGCAAAACTTAAGGAATCAGAACTTGATTTGGACAAGCAAATGAGACAGGATATCACCGAGATCAAGACCGCGTATAAGAATTATGTCAGCCTGAAAGGCCAGGTTGATTCACTGGAAAACGCCCTTTCTATCACGAAAAAGAATTACGAGGTCCAGAAACAGGATTATATTTACGGACTAGTTACAAATCTTGATGTGTTGCAGGCTTTTAACACTCTGCAGTCAACAAAGAGGTCTTTTGATAAGACCCGCTATATGGTCTTCTCGGCCTGGACTGATGTCTTAGCATCTACAAATCAACTGCCTGAAGGGGATAAATAATATGAGCATATCCGAAGTTTCCATAAAAAATAATGTC
>Ga0118677_10000250_pt1 | contig 115189 bp, 99 predicted proteins | sample AliMusrvi5mmetaG_FD_86154 | JGI IMG/M metagenome (GOLD analysis project Ga0118677, IMG submission 86154)
TACTTTAAGGAAGTAGTGAACTTGGGACCTCCATAAAATTAAACCAGAACCTACATTAAAAATTATTCAAAAAATCAATTTTTAGAACCTCCCTTAAACCAGAACCTACATTAAAAATTATTCAAAAAATCAATTTTTAGAACCTCCCTTAATAATTAAAAAAATGGAACACGAACTGGAAAAGAATCACGAAAATTCAGGGAAAGATGAAGTAACAAAGAAACGTTCAATCAACCGGAAAGAGGCAATCAAAAAAACCGGCTACATCGCTTTATCGGCTGCAACGATGATGCTGTTAGTAAGTAAACCAAGCAAGGCAAATGGAGGACCAAGTTCGTCGCCTGCTCCTCCTATCTGGTGAGATTAGTTTATTTTTTGATACAGATTGTTATTGAGCCAATGGAGATACAAAATCCGATAATTCAATAACAACCTGTATAATTTAAAACAATTAACAGGGTCTTGGTAATTAACTGTTTTGCATTCATCGGAATTGCTACCGTGATTAGTAAAATGGACTATTCGTTTATTGTTAAATTAGTCAATGAAAATCAGATTCTTCGAATAGATAAATCAGCCAACTCAGACTTTCAACCTATCTGAAGGATCATGGAATTTATTGAAGAATTGTAATATTGAAGGGGTCAGTACCGCGATGGGCCGGGAACATCAAACCATTTTGAAGCCTGCTCAACGGGAATGTAGTTATGAATGTAATTAATTGCTTCTTCGGAATCAGCAGCGATAAAATAGGTCGATTTATAATCTTCTTTTGAAAAAGAATCGCGGTAAGCTCTTTCAAACTGAGCAAAAAGGGAGTTGTAGAATCCGTCGGTATTGACGAAAACGATGGCTTTGTTATGGTATTGCAATTGCTTAAGCGTAATAACCTCAAGAATTTCTTCCAAAGTTCCGAAGCCACCCGGAAGCGCGATAAATGCATCGGAGCGTTTTCGCATCAGGTATTTTCGGTCGCGCATGTTAGGCGTGATGATCTGCTCATGATCAAGCGGTGAAGAAAGCCGCCGTTGGTGAATTGATTCAGGAATAATTCCAACTGACCTGGCTCCCGCCTGTCGCGCTGCTTCTGCTACTGTATGCATTAATCCAACTGTCGCACCACCATAAATAATTTCATGGTGATGATCACCAATGAGTTTTCCTAATTTTTTGGCTTCGTCGAAATAAAATTCAGGAATGGCATTACTGGAGGAACAGAAGACGCAGATATTCATGATTTGTGGTTTAGGCAATTGACTCCTTAGAAATTCACTTCGACAGCGTGAACTGATAACAGATTAAAACCATTGTAAGAACTAACTAAGATGACAATATGATGCTTCAATCTGTCAATCAATTTTTAAATAAAAAACAGCTGCCAGCCCGGGGTAATCCGTGCCGACAGCTGAAAAATAAATTAAATATCAATATTCGCGTAAGTTGCGTTGTCTTCGATAAACTTACGACGTGGCGGAACATCATCACCCATCAGCATTGAGAAGATATGATCGGTCTCTGCGGGATTCTCGATAGTTACCTGGCGCAAAGTACGTGTCTCAGGATTCATGGTTGTATCCCAAAGCTGCTCTGCGTTCATTTCTCCAAGACCTTTGTAACGTTGAACATGAAGTGATTTTTCGCTTCCACCACCCCACTCTTCGATTAATTTTAACCTTTGAGCTTCTGTCCAGCAATACTGTTCCTGTTTTCCCTTTTTTACCAGGTAAAGCGGAGGAGTTGCAATGTAGAGGTAACCATTCAAAATCAGATCATACATATATCTGAAAAAGAAAGTCATAATTAATGTAGCGATGTGAGAACCATCGACGTCCGCATCGGTCATGATCACGATCTTGTGGTAACGAAGCTTCGAGAAGTTTAAAGCTTTCTGGTCATCTTCGGTACCAATCGACACACCAAGTGCTGTATAAATATTACGTATTTCTTCGCTGTCGAATACCCGGTGAGTCATGGCTTTTTCAACATTCAGGATCTTACCCCTCAATGGAAGTATCGCCTGGAACTTACGGTCGCGACCTTGTTTTGCTGTACCACCAGCCGAATCGCCCTCGACAAAGAACACTTCGCACATTGCAGGATCTTTATCAGAACAGTCGGCCAATTTGCCGGGTAATCCACCACCTGTAAGGACACTCTTACGTTGAACAAGCTCACGAGCCTTGCGTGCCGCATGACGTGCAGTAGCAGCAAGTATAACCTTATTAACGATGATCTTTGCTTCACGCGGATGCTCTTCGAGGTAATTCGAGAGCATCTCACTTACAGCCTGATCGACTGAAGCGCTGATCTCGGAGTTACCAAGTTTTGTTTTGGTCTGACCTTCAAACTGTGGTTCCTGAACTTTCACTGATAAAACGGCGGTTAAACCTTCACGGAAGTCATCACCACTAATTTCGAATTTCAGCTTCGAAAGCATTCCGCTTGTGTCGGCATAATTTTTCAGTGTACGAGTTAATCCTCTGCGAAAACCCGTCATATGTGTTCCACCCTCAATCGTATTGATATTATTGACGTAAGAGTGAATATTTTCAGTAAATGAATTATTATAGCACATTGCGATCTCGACCGGAACATCATTCTTCTCTGTTGCGATATGAATAGTCTCATCAATGAGTCGCTCGCGTGTACCGTCCAAATAATCAACAAATTCAGCCAATCCTCTTTCTGAACAGAACAATTCTTTTTTCATCTGATCATTCTCATCAACAACCCTGTAATCGGATATCGATAGACGGATACCGCGATTCAAAAAGGCAAGCTCACGAAGACGAGCTGCAAGAATATCATATTTGAATTCAGTCGTTGTAAAGATGGTCGCATCAGGAATAAAAGTGATAATTGTACCTGTACGATCAGATTCACCAATGATTTTAACATCTCCCTGAGGAAATCCCCTTTCGTATTCTTGTTCCCATATTTTACCATCGCGGTGAATCTCGGCGCGCAGGTAAGATGCCAGCGCATTTACACACGAAACACCAACTCCATGTAATCCGCCGGATACTTTGTAACTGTCTTTATTAAACTTTCCACCAGCATGCAATACGGTCAGAACCACTTCAAGCGCCGATTTGTTCTCTCCTGTATGTAATTCAGTAGGAATCCCACGACCATCATCAATAACGGTTACAGAACCATCGGCATTAATAGATAAATCGATGTTTTTGCAATAACCGGCCAATGCTTCGTCTATGGAGTTATCAATCACCTCATAAACGAGATGATGCAATCCTTTAATATTAATATCACCAATGTACATTGCAGGACGCATCCGTACAGCTTCGAGTCCTTCCAAAACCTGGATGCTGTCAGCACCATAACTTGCAGATCCGTTGGATGGTTTATTCTCTAAATCGCTCATTCTTAAAATAATTTTATTTAAAACAATAAAAACAGCTGTTCCTGATTTCAGAAATAACAATTAATCATGCAATCGGAAACCTGGATTTAACCGTTGCGCCCTTCTTTTTTTCAAAAAAAGGTGCCCCATTTTTAGAGGTTTGCAAATATAACTAAAAATACCTTACTGACGAAAAAAAACATTGTCAAATAACTCGAAAACAGATTTTTTTATAGCATTATATGTCATTGTATATCAATATAAAAGCCTTTCAAATATTTGAAAGGCTTTTATTTCATGCCTGCTATTTTATCAGAACGAAAAGGTCAATCCGGCCATCAATCTTAATCCTTGCGATGCATAACCTAACCATTGTTCATTTTTACGACTCAATAGGTTGTCAACACGTCCGAACAGTTTGAATTTGCTGGTCAGTTCGTAAGTTGCACCAAGGTTTAACCGGATAGAAGGATCCATTGATAAAACTACGGGTTGAGATACTGTATTGTCAGGTATAAAGGTAAGATGATAAACCAAAGCCTGCCTCTTACCAATTACATCAAAATCAGCAATTCCTGTCAATCTGTCTATGATCCTGAAACTTGCTGATACGTTCATATCGAAGTTAGGTTTCTGGGGAGCAAATGATAATGATTCAAGATTATAATTGTAAAAGTTACCTTTGAACACAACTGAAAGATCTTTCCCCGAAACGTAAGAAAACTCAGTTGACAAATTGAAAATTCCTGCATTATCGTAGACCATACCAAAGGCATTATTATAAATCACTGGTGTTGGCATTGTATTGGAAGAAAAATCATCATAACTATTCATCACATAAAAATACTGATCCTTTACCTGACTATAATTTAATCCGACATTATAGGAAAATTCACGTGTGATTTTCCCCTTTAAACCTCCGGATAATACATAGGTGTAATCTGTATTATGCACATTGTGACGCGGATCAGCCCAATAGTTTTCGTAGGCTATATCTCCGTAACGATTGTTTTTTAAGTCTCCTTTAAAACCTGCATATAGTGTTAGAATTCCTTCAATCGGCCTGAAGTTAGCTTCAAAGTCGGGATATAGTTTGGTTGTGTTTTCGAAGCTCTTGTCCTGTACTGCCACAAATTTAACTCCGCCACGTAATGACCAGTTTGTGCCATCCAAACGAATCGAAGGTGCTACCTTTACCCAGCCTTCTGATTTAGTACCTAAAAATGGCTGCACTTCAAGGTTGATGCTGTCAGTTTTATAATGGTCATACGAGATATCCAAAATACCGTTTAGCTTTCCGAAGTTGTAATCGAAATTACCGAAAAAACCTCCGCTACTTTGTTTCTGGCCCGTCTTTGCATCAAAATATCCCATGTTAATACCGCCATTAAACTTTAAATCGCTCTCGTTCTTTACATCGCTTTTCAGAGCAATTTTGATATTCCCATTCTGATAAGCTTGTTTTAAACCGTAATTGACATAGGAACTAAACGAAATATTCGAAGGTAATGATGCCGGATAACCATAATACCTCATTGCATCACGATCGTAAGAAAGATCAGCCGAAAGTATTGTACCTCCAAGATCCAAAGAACCAAAAACAGACGCATTATTCTGACTATACGGAGCATCAACAAGATCGCCACTGCTAAGTTTTGTTTTACCATCCGAAGAGAGGTGCCGCAGGTGGAGTCCGAAATTGGCAATTGTCGATTTCGGAAGATTCAGAAAGAATTCGCCATAAGCTGTGTTGTAAGTACCGAGTCCAAGTTTCAAATAGCCCAACCCTAAATCTTTTGAAGGCAAACCATTCACATCAGCGGCTCCAATCGGCGAAGCAGTAAACCCTGTTTTAATGGGATGGCTTTCGATCGAATATTTAAATTCAGGTGAAAAATGTGTGGTGTCATTTATCACAGGTAAGAGATTAACCTTATTGGCATTTGAGATACTCGGGCGATAAGCTTTCATCACTTCTACTGACTGATTAAGTTTTGTAGAATCTTTTTGCGCCACAGCAGAAAGAGCTGAAAGTGATATGATTAAAATAAAAACTAATATTGAACGATATAACTGTCTCATAACTCTCTCTTATTTTATTTTTTATTCGATCTTACACCTGTTGGCTGTGTTTTTGTATCAGGTGCTACTGTTCCCGGAGTTTCTTTCGATTCCAACTTCTTAAGATATTGATTGGCCTCGTCTAAAATACCATCTTCTTTTTGATCGTAATTTTCAATAATACTTTTCAACGTATTCGTTGCCTGAAAAAGATCATTTTCATTTTCATATACATGAGCAAGCAATACAAAACTTTTAGCCAGCCAGTATTGGTGAGGAGTATTTTTTTCGATAAAATCCATCACTTCATTTTCGGCATCTTTCAACTTATTATTCGCGTAATAGTATTCACAAACCCTGTATTTGGCTTCAGCACCTTCGAGTGATTTTGAATCAGCCGAAAGTTTTCGCCAAAGCGGAAAGGCTTTTGCCGGATCATTCAATTCAACGTACGCTTTTGCAGATTTAAAGGATGCTTCTCGCTCTAATTCGGGAGGTATTTTATCCATACTTCTGATCTTCCATCCTATTTTCGATACAGCATCAAACTCTTTCAGCTCATAATGACAACGCAACCTTCCGGCAAGTGAAAGCAGGATATTGTTATTGTTATTTGAGACAGTTTCAAGCCGTTCGTAATAGCCAAGCGACTTCTTGAAATCACCAGATTTATACGTCATTTCAGAAGCCCTCAGGAGTGCATTCTCTGTGAAGATATTATCAGGCTGAGCAAGAATAAAATCGTAGTCAGATATTGCGCCTTCTGAATCATTATCTAAAAATTCAGTCTCTGCCTTATAAAAATGGACATTCAGTGCAAAACTACCGGTAGGGAAGTTTTCGAGGTATTTTCCAAGTTCTCCCTTTGCCTTTGGATCTTTTGCCATATAAAGTTTTTCAGCAGCATAATAAGTCAATGAATCCTGCTCATTTTCCGAAGGAGTCGCAGAATGACCCAGTTTCTTTGTATAGGCAATGTATTCACTCACATTGTTGTTTTCGACAGCAGTATTTCGAATTCCTGCCATTGCGTCTTTGGCTTCAGGACTATTTGGATAATTTTCAGCAACTTGCTTATAATAGGCTACCGAAGTATTAAAATCGTTTCTGTTATAAGCCAACAGCCCCAATTGCACCAAAGCTTTGGGTTTATAAGGACTGGAAGGGAATTTTGATATTAGTGTCTGGTAATTTGCTTCAGCTTTGTCGCCATTCTGAAGTCGTTCCCACGATTTACCTGTTTCGAACAGCGCATCATCAATATAATTGGATTGTGGAAACTGAGCTTGCAGTTTTTCCAATTCACTTATTTTGAGATCATTTTTATTTAATAATCCATGGCAGAAAGCTTCCTGGAACAAAGAATAATCAGAATCCAAAGAGCCCGCTTCGTAAGCTTTTTGATAATAGATAATCGCCTCATCATATTTGCTGTCGGCAAAATTGCAATCACCAAGACGATTGTATGCATCGGTATAAAGCGATGAGCTTTTATCTGTTCTGCCTTCGAAATATTTTAAGAACCAAGGTATTGCGAGTTCATATTGTTCCCTGTTAAAATAATTATACCCAATATTATAATTCGAAATCGGAAATTCCTTAAGCTTTGAAGCGCCTGGTATACTTTGGAATTTTTTGTAATCGGCAACAGCAATGTCGCTTTTACCCAAACGAAAATTAGCATCACCGCGCCAATAATAAGCCAGTGCCCTCAATTCATTGCTTTGTTCGCCATATTCAAGCGACTTATTAAAAAGCTCTATGGCATCATTAAATTTAAGGTCCCTGAAAAACTCGATTCCGCGGTTCAGTGCCACTCTTTGATAAGCCTTTTTAATTGCCGGACTCTTTACTTTAATTTTTTCGAGTGATACAAGTGCATCCTTATAGTTTCGGGTAGTCATAAATACCTTTACAAGGTAATCATAGGCTACATCGTTTTTCTCGGAATTCGGATATTCAGAAATATACCTGTCAAAGGCCTTAATGGCCTCGTTAAATGGAGAATAATCGAGTTCGTAAGTGATTTTTGCATAATGGAAAAGTGCATCTTCCCTGATTTTCGGATCGAAGTTTAAATTCGAAGCATTCTGAAATGCCAGCATTGCCCGCTGCTTATCCCCCTTTTTAATATAAAGGCCTGCCAATTCATAATAGGCATTTTGAGCAAAAGCATCTTTCCCTTTCGCAGCCTTTTCCATATTTTGAATTGCCTTATCGTTCTGCCCATCTTTACCGTAACAAAAACCAGCTACATAGTATTGCTGTGGTGTTACATCTTTACCTTTAAGATAATTCTCAATGTATGGAATTGCCTCTTTATATCTCTTTAATTGGTAGTACGATACACTGAGAACTTTCGATAGCTCAATTTTTCTTTCATCTGTAGCCTGATCCATTAGCTTAGGAGCAATTTCAATTACAAGCTCATATTTCTCCTGGGCAAAATAAATTTGTGCCTTATAAAAAGGGATGATCTTTGCATATTGAGGCGTTTTTTCGATTTTCTCAAATTCTTGTAGCGCAAGATCATATTTGCCTTCGAGATAATTAATGTGTGCCCAATAATATTTCGAAGCATCCGAAAATGTACCCGGTTTATCTTTCAATTCGGCAAAAAACACCTTTGCTATATTATTATTCCCTTCCTGAAGGTTGCAAAATCCAGATTTAAAGCTGTACTCCTCGAGCTCTTTACCTGACAATGCATACCTGTCGATTTTCTTAAAGGATGCAAGCGCCTTTTTATATTGCTTTTTATTAAAATCGGTATTGCCTAATCTGAAGTAAGCATTATTAATTCTGGGCGATTCCGGAGCAGCCTTAATAAATGCTTCCAGCATGCTTCGGCCATTTTGATTTCCCATTTCGAGGAAACATACCGGAATATGGTAATCAGCTTCATCGACATAGACGGAACCAGGCAAAGACATATCGCGAAGTTTTTGAAATTCGTGAATGGCCGACCCGTATTTTTCGGCATTAAATAACTCCATTGCGGTCCGTAATGTCTCTTTACAGTTTTCAGGTGTAGCCACAGGTTGTGAATACAACGATAAAGAAGAAAAGAAGAAAATCACGAACAGCTTAATTAGCTGGCTTTTAATTTTCATTTTCATACAATCAAATCCAATTATTAGAACTTACAATTAAGTAAATATTTCACAAAATCACTGTTAAACCAAATACACTCTTAATAAAAATCATTAAAAAGCATTAGTTTTGTACTAACGTGGTTTTACAAATATAGTCTATTATAAAAACTTTTCGTAACGTGGAGCCTATCATTGAATTAAAGAATGCCGACATTTATCAGCGTGAGACGTTGGTTTTGCAGAATATAAACCTGTCAGTCAATAAAGGAGAATTTCTTTATATCATCGGAAAGGTGGGAAGCGGCAAATCAAGTTTGTTGAAAACTTTTTATAACGAACTACCCCTGGTCGCAGGAACAGGTTCTGTTTGCGGATATCAACTCGAAAAAATCCGGCATCAAGATGTTCCCTTTTTAAGGCGCAAGCTTGGGATTGTTTTTCAGGATTTCCAGCTATTGACTGACCGCACCGTTTTCAAAAATTTCGAATTTGTATTAAAGGCTACTGGCTGGAAAACCGATCAGTCAATTAAAGACCGCATAAACGAAGTGCTTGCAATTGTTGAGATGGGCCATGCGGGTCCGCGTATGCCTCATCAGCTATCAGGTGGAGAACAACAACGCATTGTGATTGCAAGGGCATTATTGAATAACCCTGAAATCATTCTTGCTGACGAACCTACGGGAAATCTTGATCCGGAAACTTCTGATGCACTATTACAAGTGTTTATGGATATCAACAAGGAAGGCAAAACGATCATTATGGCTACTCATGATTATCCAATCATCCAGCGGTTTCCAGCCCGTAAAATTATCTGTGAAACAAATATCATCAGGGAGATTTCTGATGAAACCGAGATTATTGATTTTGAATCATTACTTGAGGATTTGCCGATGAATTAATGATTCAAAAATTATAAAAACTCATTATAAATCCCGACAATCATTTTTTTCTCTTTGCACCAGTTAAACTCCTTTGCTGTCGCAATAGCATTTGTACGCCATTGTTTTACCGATTCATCATCCAAAAGCATTTTGCGAATTTGAGCTGCCAGTATTTCAGGCGAACGGTTAGCAATGATCTTACCAATCTGCCTCCCGGTCACAATTTTCTCCATTTCAGGCATCCCCGACACAAGAACAGGTATTCCGGCATGAATATAATCGAACAATTTGTTAGGCAATGAGTAACGGTAATTCAGACAAATATCTTCTTCTGCAGACAAGCCAAGATCAGCTTGCATGGTCAGAAATTTAAGTTCTTCGAACGGGACTCTTCCGTAAAAAATAACCCGGTTGTAAAGTGATGTTTTCAGAACCAATTTCTCCAATTCTTTCTCTTCATCCCCCTCGCCGACAATAAAAAGCATCGCTTCGGGAAGGTATTTCATCGCATTGATCATCAGCTCATGACCTCTGCCCTTATTGACAGCTCCCTGGTAAATCAATACTTTATGTCCTTCGTGAACAAGGCGATATTCGGGAGGAAAATTCTTGATTGATTGGAATTCAGGTGTATTTCGAACCAAACCGGCATTGATTTTATATTTCGATCCAAGAAATGCGGCAATTGATTCACTGTTTGTATAAACATGTCGCGCTTTCCGGATCAGCGATCTTTCGGTTAGTCGCCAAAACCAGCGCGCAACAGGTTTTCCGATCAACTCTGCACTTTCGGTAAACAGATCATAGCTATCGTATATATAAGACTTTCTTTTCAGGAAAGTGGCCAAAGCAATTCCGGGAAGCGTACCTAATCCATTGGCAACAAATACATCATACCCGCCTTTTAATGCGAATAAGAATAACCGGATATTGTATTCAAAGTAAAAAAACCGCCCGTTACGAAAGAACATCTCCAACCGATGGATACGATAAGGTCGCTTTAATTCTGATTTATCCCTGAATATACTGCCAACCAAGGTTACATCAAATCCCATCGCCTGTAAAGTTGTGGCGGTCCGATGTACACGATAATCGGTAATCAGATCATGGGTGACTGCAAGTAATATCTTTTTCAAAATATCAGAAATATATTAAAAACCTCTTTAATGTTTATATTACATTCAAAATTAAGCGCTTTTATTTGAAAAACCGCTATCTGCATTTCGCCATTCGATCTAATTCATGCACGGAAAATGGTGATGGTATTAAATACAATCACCATATTTTCATTATTAATGAACCCAATCATACTTCCTGTTCGTTCTATTTCAGTCTGTATCCTTATTTCTTCCTGACTTACTGCTCTGAATTTAAGATTCTTGTATTCCTTCAATGCAAAAATATCTATCAAAAAGCCAGTCTGTATGCAATATTTATCATGATCAATATATAAAAATCCGCCTGTTGCATGGTTTGCCTAAGTTCCAACGCTAGTAAAATGCGATTCGCCAATTTGTCCTTATTTTATTTTGATCATTCCTCCTATTGATGTGCCATGTGCGATTTTTCCTGATACGTCGATGGTAACGCAATTAACAACGCTGTATTAGAGTGGTTCCTCTCCTTTATTTCAACAATTCCGGAGGTATTTGAAACCGCTTTTCGGCTGTCAGATTTTTCTGATCCTTTGCTCCAGCATTAAAGTTCAACTTCCGAAAGCCTCATATGAGTATATTTGTCGAAAATAGATTTCAATGTACCACCTTCGACACAATTTTTCGCTCAAAAATAACAATACATTCGGGATATCTGCAATTGCTAAACACTATTTAACAGTGGGTTCACCAGAGGATCTGATCATGTATTTCAAAGAGCATAACACCCAAATGAATGAAAAACGATTATTTGTTGGAGCAGGAAGTAACCTTCTATTCGTAAACGACTTCGATGGCCTAATCATTCATCCCGAGATAGACGGAATTCGTATCCTGTCTGAAAATAATGATAATGCTATAGTTGAAGCCGGTGCCGGAGTGATCTGGGATCATTTTGTTGATTGGTGTGTTGAAAGAAGTTTAGGTGGCATCGAAAACCTGTCATTAATACCTGGTAATGTGGGTGCAGTACCTGTACAGAATATTGGAGCATATGGCATCGAAGCCGAATCGGTCATCGCTGAAGTTAAAGGCATCGACCTGAATACGCTTGAATACAGATCTTTTAATCATTGCGAATGTCAATTTGGTTATCGTTCCAGTATCTTTAAGCTTGAACTGAAAGAACAATTTATGGTGACATCGGTTATATTCAATCTTACTAAAAAACCTGAATTTCATCTTGAATATGGTGCATTGGAAACCGAAGTTGACATGTTGGGAGAGATCAACCTAAGGAATATCCGCAAAGCAGTAATTTCAATCCGTGAATCAAAATTGCCTGATCCATCCAAGGTAGGAAACGCGGGTAGTTTCTTTAAAAACCCTGTCGTTCCGGAAGAAGTGGGCTATGCACTCAAAAATATTTATCCTGACATCCCTGTTTATCCTGCAGGAAAAGGGCACGTAAAACTCGCTGCAGGATGGCTTATCGAAAAAGCGGGATGGAAAGGACGATCAGTCGGAAATGCTGCAGTTCATGACAAGCAGGCACTCGTGATAATCAATAAGGGTGGAGCTTCGGGAAAAGAGATTTTTGAGCTCTCTCAAATGGTAATGAATGATGTTTTACAGAAATTTAACATTGGGCTTGAGCGCGAAGTCCTCGTGATAGTGAATTAGCAGCCCACAAAGCCACTGTTTGCCGTAATACAATCACTTTTAAGATACAACACAGCATTCTCATCAAACTACAAAGCACTTTTATGGAATAGAAGTCATGACTTTTATGGTAATAAAGTACTTTTTTGAAATAGGAAAGTACTTTCCTGACATAGAAAAGTACTTTTATGAAGTGAAAGTCATGACTTTTAAAGTAACAAAGCGCTTTGATGAAACTACAAAGTGCTTTGATGGAGTATAAAAGTACTTTGATGAAACTACAAAGCGCTTTGATGGAGTATAAAAGTGCTTTGATGAAACTACAAAGCGCTTTGATGGAGTATAAAAGTGCTTTGATGAAACTACAAAGCGCTTTGATGGAATATAAAAGTGCTTTGACGGAGTATAAAACTGCTTTGTTGTAGTAAAAAAGCGATGTATTTAAACAACAATGTGCATCAACATCACAGTACTACCTCCATATCGCACTCTTATTCAATGCTTGCTGATATTTGGACGCATTACGGTTATGCTCAGCAAGTGATTGTGCAAAGTTGTGATAACCGGAGAAATCTTCTTTCGCACAGAAAAACATATAATTGTGATGCTCGGCATTCAGAACAGCTTCTACACTTGCAATATCCGGAAAGTTGATCGGACCAGGAGGCAATCCGGCATATTTATAGGTATTATATGGTGATTCGACTGTCAGATACTCCTTCAATACCCTTTTAATCTGAAAATTGCCCATTGCATATTTAATTGTTGGATCTGCCTGCAAAAGCCATCCTTGCTTTACACGGTTAATATAAACACCAGCCATACGTGGCTTCTCATCGTTCTTATTCGTCTCTTCCTGAAGAATGGATGCAATTGTTACAACCTGAAGGGGTGTCAGTTCCAAATCAGCCGCCTTTTTCTTGCGCGATTCATTCCAGAAGCGATCATATTCGAGCTTCATCCTTTCAATGAATTTCGCCGGTGAAGTATTCCAATATATCTCGTATGTATTAGGTATGATGAGCATTGGAAACGATTCGTGCGAAAAGCCTAAATCGGATGCTATCTTATCATTGTTGAATGTGGTCAAAAAAGCAGATGAATCTGGTTCGAGGTAATAGGCCAAACGTGCAGCAAGATCTTCCCTGAACCGGATATTATTAAAAGTGACTTTGATCGGGGTTTGTATGCCAGACCTTAAAAGGTCAATCACCGTATTATTACTCCAGCCCTCTTTTATCTTATAAGCTCCCGAATGGATATTTCCCGGGTAGCTTTTGCGGGCCGCAACCCATTGAAAAGTAGAGATATTCTTCATAATATCGCGATGCCTTAGCGAATCAACTATTTGTTCGAAACTTGCACCTGTAGGAATGTAAAGCATTCCTGTCTTTTTTACATTATCCTGTAATACATCATTATATATCCTGTAGCCCCAAACTGCGGCAGTTATTACAGCAATAAAGACGACAAAGATCGGCCATTTCCTTGCTTTTGAAAAAACCAACAACTTGTTACTACTCTTTAAACTCATTTATAATTTTTTTGATTCGTATTACCGGTATTCCAATAATGGCACAAAGTTACAAAATTAGACCGGAAATGTCGAATCAGTCATATGCAGAAGAGCATTGCACTTAAGTCATATTCCTTTTATTAGTATTTTTGTGATTTAAAAATATTAAGAGATTATTGATTATAAATTTATCCTATGCATCAGATTAAGCTTGCAGACAATATCTATTTTCTGGGTTTCAACGACCGCAGAACTCAGCTATTCGAGAATATTTGGCCAATCCCTAACGGAATTTCATATAATTCGTATTTAATTGACGATGATAAAATTGCTTTAATAGATACAGTCGAAAGACAATTCATCGAGGATTATCTCGACAAGATTGAATTGATTATCGGCGAAAGGAATATCGATTACCTGATTATTAACCATATGGAACCCGATCATTCGGGAGCGTTGAAAGCAATAAGGGCACGTTATCCTGACATCACATTGGTTGGTAATAAAAAGACTTTCAGTCTGGTCGAAAGCTTTAGCATTGAGACTGGAAATGTACATCTTGTGAATGACAATGATACGCTTTCTCTTGGAAAAACAGTCCTTCAGTTCCAGACCATCCCCATGGTTCACTGGCCCGAAACAATGGTCACTTACGACGAAACACATAAAATAGCTTTTTCGGGCGATGCTTTCGGAAGTTATGGCACGCTCGACGGTGGCGTATTCGACGATGAAATTAATCTCGATTTTTACGAAGTGGATTTGATGCGTTATTTCACCAATATCGTAGGAAAATATTGTGCGCACACACAAAGAGCAATGAAAAAGCTTGCGGTTCTCGATATCCAGATGATTGCTGCCACACATGGACCAATTTGGCGAACAAACTTAGACTGGGTCCTCAGCAGATACACCAAATGGAGTACTTACGATATGGAACAGGGAGTTGTAATCGTATACGGTTCGATGTATGGCAACACTCAGAAAATGGCAGAGGTGATTGCCCGTCAGCTTAGTGTGCGCGGAATTAAAAACATCAGGGTTTACGACTCTTCAAAGACCCATTCATCCTATATTATCAACGATATTTTTAAATACAAAGGGTTTATTGTGGGTAGTTGTGCTTATAACAATGCCATGTTTCCCAACGTCGAGACATTACTTTCAACCATCGAACACATGGCTCCAAAGAATCATTATCTTGGTGTGTTTGGCAACTTTCTCTGGAATGGCGGAGGTGTGAACAACCTCAAGAAATTTGCCGAGATGATTAAATGGGATATGGTTTATGAACCAATCGAAGAGAAAGGATCACTCAAAGCCGATAAATTCAGAATGTGTATCGAAATGGCAGATGCGATGGCCGATAAATTACTCCAACCAGTTGATCCAAATAGCTTTGATGCTACTGCTTGTCATTAATATTCATCACATTTAGTATGGAATCACACAAAAATAGACTTGCGTAAAGCAAGTCTGTTTTTATATCTGTTTCTCCCATTTTTGGAGTATGTTTGTCATAACCGATGAGTTGTCTTCGTAAGTAGCCGTGAATAATTGATTATTGAAAAACTTCTTTTTGAATGAATGAATTATTTGAGTTAATAGTACACACAGACGTCGCATTAACGCGCATAGTGGCTGAAAATGTGGTTGAAGCTTATGTGATTCTTTTTCTGATCGTTTTCTGCGAAACAGGAACCGTTTTTTTCCCATTCCTCCCCGGTGATGGATTGTTGTTTTCGGCGGGCGTAATCTCTGCTTCAACAGCGCTCAATATCGTATGGCTGGTACCCATATTAATACTGGCTGCAGTACTTGGCAATCTCTCCAATTACATTGTAGGATCTTTTTTTGGAAAAAACATTGAAAGGAGCCAGAATCACTTTGTGCGAAAGTATTTGATAAAATATATCATCCAAACGCGTTATTTCTACGAAAAGTACGGTGCAAAATCGATTGTGATCGGCCGCTTCTTCCCTGTGATCAGAACCTATATTCCATTTTTCGCCGGCCTTTCAGGGTTTAAATATCATATATTCTTTGTTTTTACAATCATCGGATCTGCACTCTGGGTTCCGTTCTTCACCTTAACAGGCTATTTTATTGGTGAAAATGCATGGGTAAAAGAAAACTATCTGATCATTTTTCTTGGATTGATTATTGTGACACTCATTCCATTCTTTTACAATGTCATCAAATATACATTCAGAAGAAGACCCAAAAATAAGCAATAGGCGATGAAATAGTAATATTTCAAATCAGACTTGAGCCGGTAGGTTATCATCCCAATTTAAAATACATATTCTGATGGAAATTCAGTTACTCATTGTCCTGGTCGCATTTAATCTGATCGTCATCATTTTATTGTTAGTAACCCGAAGCAGAAAAACCACAGATCTTTCTTCGCGTATCGATGACCTCGACAGAAGTCTCGCTAAAATCGAAGCTGCACTTCGTGAAGATTTCAGGATCAATCGCGAGGAGAACTCAACTATCGCAAAGGAAAACAGAGCTGAACTAAATACTACCCTTAAAGATTTTCAAAAGGAACTTGCAGTTACTTTACGTGAAATTACCAACCAATCGAAAGGTGACAGCGAATTACAACGCTCAACATTAATCAACTCATTTAAAGGATTTCAGGAGACATTTGATAAGAATGTCGAATCGTTCAATCAATTGCAACGCGAAAAGTTCACAATCCTTGGCGAGGAGCAGAAAAAAATGGTCGAAAGTACCGAAAAACGACTGGAAGAGATCCGTGTTACCGTAGACGAAAAACTACAGAAAACACTGAATGAACGATTAGGACAATCGTTTGAATTGGTTGTAAGGCAATTGGAGAATGTCCAAAAAGGATTGGGTGAAATGCAAACACTCGCACAGGATGTTGGTGGCTTAAAACGGGTCCTTAGCAATGTTAAGATGCGCGGCAGTATCGGCGAAGTGCAATTGGCCATGTTGCTCGAACAAATCCTGGCTCCAGGTCAGTATGAAGCCAATGTAAAAACCAAGGTTGGAAGTGCCGAAGTGGTTGAATTTGCCATTAAGTTACCAGGCCGCGACGATAATAACTCGGTAGTGTGGTTACCTGTTGACGCCAAATTTCCAAAGGATATCTATGAGCAACTGCAGGCAGCTCACGATACAGGCGATTTGCTAAAGATTGACGCAGCTCAAAAAATACTTGAGCAGACCATCAAAAAAATGGCAAAAGATATCCACGATAAATACATTGATCCACCCAATACCACAGATTTTGGAATCATGTTCCTGCCGTTTGAAGGAATTTATGCAGAAGTTGTACGCAGAGCTTCTCTTCTTGATGATTTGCAACGGACCTATAAAATTGTTGTCACTGGACCGACTACTCTCGCTGCTATTCTTAATAGCCTGCAAATGGGATTTAAAACACTTGCCATACAGCAACGAAGCGGCGAAGTTTGGAAAGTGTTAGGAGCAGTCAAAAAAGAGTTTGAATTATTCGGGGGACTTGTCGAAAAAGCACAAGGTAATATCCAGACAGGACTCAATCAGCTCGACGATGTGCTGGGCAAACGAACACGCGCTATTCAGCGGAAACTAAAGGATGTTGAAGTATTGGAATCGATAGAAAGTAAAATCATCTTACCGGAACTTGCAGATGATGAACTTGCCGAAGATTAAAATTTTCAATTTTATTCACTTGCAATTTTATCGCTTCAATGTAGGAAAATCGGGCTTCTTTACAGATGATAAAATTTGAAATTCGCAGCAATTAGCTATGAATTTACCCTTAGAAAATAAATTAATCAAATAAAGTTCATTTCATTATCCTTTTGGGCGTCCCGTTAATTCTGTGGCAGATTGAATCCCTGCATTTACTTCTGAAATTATCCCTAACCTGATATAGATTGGGCGAATCGATCTTTTTATTTCGGGGAGCTTTCTTGAATATACGATCGCACCTAAAATACAGCAGATCCCTCCTATTCGTAATGTATTTGGTGCACCAACAACACTTGCCAGATAACCAGCCAGCAAACTGCCAAAAGGAGCAGTTCCCATAAATGCCATCGTATAAAAACTCATAACACGGCCACGCTTATCATCATCGACTATGGTTTGAAGAATGGTATTGCTTGAAGTCATCTGCATAATCATACCTGCGCCGACGACCAGCATCAATATCAACGAAAGTAAAAAAATACTCGACTGAGAAAAAGCAATAAGGCCAACACCAAAGAGCGCTGCAAACCGCGGAAGAATCTTTCCAAGCCCCAATACGCTCTTTCTGGAAGCCATATAGATTGCTGCTATTAATGCGCCTATTCCCGATGCACCCATTAAGAAACCAAACGTGTGAGGTCCGCCATGAATAATGTTCTTTGCGAAGACTGGCATAAGTACGGTGTAAGGCATTCCCATTAAACTGACCAATGCAAGTAAAAGGATAATGTACCTGATGGGCAATGACCGGAAAGTATAGAGAAATCCCTCTTTTAGTTCTTGAAAAACTGGAGTATACTTCTTTCTTTCCTTTTTCGGGGGGATTTTCATCATCAATAGAAAGGTGATCACAAATATATAGCTTAACCCATTCACAAGAAAACACATCCCTTCACCGGTTAAAGAGATCAATACACCAGCTACAGAAGGCCCTATAAGTCGTGCGCTATTGACCATTGATGAATTTAAGGCAATCGCGTTTCCTAAATCCTCGCGCTTTTCGATCATGTCAACTACAAATGATTGCCTTGCGGGCATATCAAAGGCATTGATGCAACCAAGGAATATGCTTAAAAGCATAATATGCCATACCTCAATGGATTTATCGAAAAATAGAAATGCCAATACCAATGCCTGTATCATGGCAAGTATTTGGGTAATGATTAATATGGTGTAGCGGTTCCACCGATCAATAAGCACACCGGCAAAAGGAGCAATTAAAAAGGTTGGAATTTGTCCGGCAAACCCAACCAATCCCAATAAGAATACCGAATCCGTTAAACTATAAACGAGCCAGGGAGTTGCAATCCGCTGCATCCAGGTACCGATCAGCGAAATGCTCTGACCATAGAAAAAATACCGGAAATTTTTATATTTAAGTGAGCGATATATGTTTTTAAACCTTGATTCCTTAACCGTACTATTTTCAGGGAATTCTTTTCCCATAACCTTGATCTTTAGATATTAGATTTAAATTTCATTAAATCGTTTCTTACTTATTCCCTGAACCAACAATTCTCAAAACAGCTAACAATACCGGTACCTTTAATTAGTAATAATGCTACCATGTTCCACCAGGTGAAAACAAAAAATCTGTATGACTATCGACGTCATAAAGCCATTGATAACCTTTTGTTTGTCTTTTACAAAAAGGGTCCAACAGTGAAACCATATGTTCGTATCCGACTATTGTCAGATCACAATAGAATTTTTGTTTCCCTGTTCTCACAATTCCTGTGTCTTCGTTCGAAATACGAAGGATTAGGTTGCAGTTTCGTGCCTGAATAAAGTCGACCGTTGACAAGTCAAGCGGTTTTTTTTCAGATACAATTGTCTGTTGAAGGATCTGTTGAAAATATTTAGCTTCCAGACTATCAAAGTCGTAAAGCCGAACGATATTATCTCCGAATTCATTTATTTTGTCAATATAGTCCAGTTGCATATTGAATGTTTTTTGGTTTAAAATTGCATGATTTCTTAAATATTCACCATTTTCATGGCGATTTCTCCGTAGCGATCACCCGTATTCGGATATTTTGCAATGATACTTTCTATCTCAATAATCTCATTCTTGCTAAGGAGAATATCAACGGCTTCTGCGTTTTGTTCAAGGTATTTTCTTTTTTTCGTTCCCGGAATAGGAATGACATTTTCACCTTTAGCTAAAACCCATGCTAAGGCTAATTGGGCAGTTGTGATATTTTTTCCATCGGCACAAACTTTAAGCGCTCTCGTTAATAATTGATTGTTGACAAGATGCTCTCCCTGGAACCGGGGTAATGTCCTCCTTGAGTCAGATTCACTCACCTTATCAAAATTCTCAAAGTTATCGGTAAACATTCCTCTGCCTAACGGAGAAAAGGGGATCAGACTAATTCCAAGTTCATTCACAACAGGTAATATTTCTTTCTCAATATCCCTCGAAAGCAGTGAATATTCGCTTTGTAAAGCAGCAATGGGGTGAATTGAATTGGCTTTTCGAATTGATTTTACTGAAGCTTCCGAAAGTCCCAGGTACCTGACTTTGCCTTCTGTCACCAATTCAGACATAGCGCCCACAGTTTCATCTATTGGCACATTGGGGTCAACACGATGGGCATAATACAAATCAATGCAATCAATATTTAACCGTCTTAAGCTTAATTCGACAGCTTTTCTCATCCATTTTGGTGATCCATCAAACCTTGTACTGAAATTACCTCCAGCTTCGTCGTAACGAAAACCAAACTTGGTAGCGATAAAAACCTTGTTTCTGTTCTCTTTCAGCACCTTGGAGATTAATTTTTCATTCTCTCCCTTTCCATAAAAATCTGCTGTATCCCAAAAATTAATACCAAGATCAAACGCTCTATATAATGTGGCAATGCTTTCAATATCATCTTTTTCTCCATATGCATGCGACATTCCCATGCATCCTAAACCAATAGATGAAATCTTTTCGGTCGTATTACCTAAGGTTCTGTATTTCATAATTCAAATATTAAGCCGTTTATAGAATTTTTGACTGTCCTTTTTAATATTCTCTACCTAACCAAAAAGAAATGATCATCCAGGTTATCCTGCTGAATAGGCAGGTCAAAAATACATATTTCTACTGGTCAATCTGAATCAATCCGATTCGATTAAGAAGATCAGGGAATCATAGTAATCAATTATCCGCCTACTTTGCCCTCATTTTATTCCCTTTTGCATCGTGAGTCACTTCTGCAAGTCCTAACTTCTCCATTAATGGTGGAATATACATCGCAAAGCGTCCGCGAAGTCCTTTCTTTATTCCATACCAACCACCAACCGGATTTTTTTCTGAACGCCCCCATTCTTCAACAGTTCCTTCTTTTGCAGGTTTTTGTTCATCTGCACTTCCCAATTCCATCCAGTCGCCATGCTTTTTCAACATGGCAGAAAGATCTGCAAGGCTGCGATATTGGTAAAACAATTTAGTCTTGCCAACTACACAGACGATAACTTCATTTCCATCCTTCTCATCTTTATACATTTCATAGTAAGAAGTTAGTGACGGGGATCTTAATTTCCAGGGATTTTCTTTTGTCCCCTCTGCTAATATTTTGATTGCCATATTTATATTAATATTTTGGATGAATGAATTAGTTCCAGAAACACACATTTATTCTTTGTGAAAAATAGCTATAAATTTATAATCATTCTAAATAATGCAACAATCTAAATAAATGAATCTTAAAGCAATTTTCATTGAAAAAAGATGGCTGTAAAAAACTAAAAAACGTCAGAATATGCCTTAAAACAGTTTAAATTTGAAACAACATGATTGGCCTGAGATTAAAGAATTCCTCCCTTGGGATAGTGTAGTTGATCATTCTAATTAATGCAGGTATTTTTTGAATTGAACTTTCGGTAGTTCCCGATTCTGTTCGATGAAGGAAATTATTCGCATTGGAATATATTTTGCGGTATCTGATTATTTGCCTGCCGATTTATCAGTACTCCAAGTTAAATAATTTCGTATTTGCAAAAGACGAATCAGATGCTTCTTAACCCTATTTCCAATGATACTTTTTGCAATCGCAATAAAACCTGATACGGACATGGTACAGGGAAGGTATGGAGAAGGTATAAGGAGGGTATTGGGAAAACCAGGAGAAAATCGAGCTAAATTAGTATATCATTATACTTAGTAAATATTGAGACATTATTTTATTTGCATTACTTAAATTCGTATTTTTACCTTTATTTTAATTTGATTGATAATTTGGTTTAAAAAACTGTTAAACAGTAAAATTGAATATTATGGCAATTAATTTACAAAAAGGTCAAACCATTGACCTTCGCAAAAACGACAAAGGTGACAGTTATGATCTGTCGCAGGTAACTGTCGGATTAGGATGGGATATCCGCAAGAAAAAAGGAGGGTTCCTAAGTAGTTTGTTAGGTGGAGATAAAGAGGAAGATTACGATTTGGATGCTATCGCCTTTTTGCTCGATGCAAACGGGAAAGTTGCAAATCTGGGTCGTAAAGCCAAGATGCCTAATGGCAAAGAGATCAACTTATACGAAGGCGATGTAGTCTACTTCAATAGTCAGAAACATCCGTCAGGTCAGATTTGGTTAACAGGTGACAATCGTACTGGTGCAGGTGAAGGCGATGACGAACAAATTATTGTCAGGCTTGATTCACTTGATCAGAAATATCAAAAAATCCTATTCCTGGTCACCATCTATCAGGGGAAATCAAAAAATCAACATTTTGGTATGGTTGAAAATGCCTTTATCCGTGCGGTGGATGCAAAAGGTAAGGAGATCGCTAAATTCAACCTCTCGGGTGATGCATCGTTGAACGGCGTTTGTGGAATGATCTTTGCCGAAGTATATCGTCGCGAAGGAACATGGAAATTCAGAGCCCTTGGCGAGCCACAAGCAACCGATAATTTTGTGGAAATATTGAAAAAATATATAAATAACTAAAAAACATCACATTATGGCAATTAGTTTAGAAAAAGGACAAAGAGTAAATGTAACTTTACCCAAATTTACAGTCGGATTAGGCTGGGATGCCAATTCTGCAAGTGGTGCAGATTTCGATCTTGATGCTTCGGTTTTCATTCTTGGCGAGAATAAAAAAATACTTGCTGATGAATACTTTGTTTTTTACAACAATCTAAAATCTCCTGATGGCGCAGTAGAGCATACAGGTGACAATCTGACAGGTGCGGGAGATGGCGATGACGAAAGTGTCAAAGTTGATCTATCGAAAGTCAATCCAGCTGCAACAGAATTGTGTTTTGTAGTTACAATTCATGAAGCCGCTTCAAGAAGACAAAACTTCGGTCAGGTACGCAATGCATTTATGAGAATTTATAATACTGACACTAACGAAGAAATTCTGAAATACGATTTGGACGAAGACTTTTCGATTGAAACTGCAGTTGAATTTGGTAGGCTTTACAAACGTAATAATGAATGGAAATTCGAAGCAGTAGGTGTTGGACTTAAAGGGGGTCTTGAAGATTATTTAAGCAAATACAATTAAAAAATTTAAGTAATGGCAATAAAATTAGAAAAAGGACAAAGGATTAATCTCGAAAAAACGAACGGAAGCAAACTGGTAAATCTTTGTGTGGGTGTAAACTGGGGAGCTATCGAGAAAAAAGGATTCTTTGGTGGAAAGAAGATGGAAGCAGTCGATTTGGATGCCAGTTGTGCTACATTCGATGATAACAATAATGGCTTGGAAGTGGTTTATTTTGGAAACCTTAAGTCAAAAAATGGATCAATACGGCACAGTGGCGACGACGTTGTGGGTGATACTGGTGGTGATGATGGCCTTGATAATGAAGTAATTTCTGTCGATTTAAGTAAACTTGACTCTTCAGTGTCTAAAATTGCTTTCGTACTAAACAGCTTCCGCGGACAGGATTTCAAAACAATCCCATTTGCTTCTATCCGCATTTATGAAGGCACACCAACCCGAGTCAACGAGATTTTTGCAACTTATGATATTGCCAACGGACCTAACTTTGCTGGTCATGTTTCGATGGTAATGGGTGTATTCTACAAAAAGAATGGCGAATGGAAATTCAATGCCATTGGTGAACCTACAGCAGACAAAGATTTAAAGGGAACATTAAATAGTGTAGTTACCAAGTATTTATAATATGAGAAGATTACCAGTTTATTTAGTTCTGGATACATCCGGCTCAATGACCGGCGAACCGATTGAAGCTGTTAAGAATGGCGTTCAGGTTTTGGTATCCACTTTAAGACAGGATCCTTATGCACTCGAAACGGCTTTCTTAAGTGTCATCACTTTTGATAGTTCAGCCCGGCAATTGGTTCCGCTTACCGAACTGTCAATGTTTCAAATGCCCGATATTCAGGCTAACGGAACAACAGCTTTGGGTGATGCATTATCGTTACTTGCTTCAAAATCTGACAGCGAAGTTGCAAAAACAACGCTCGAACAAAAGGGTGACTGGAAACCTTTGGTCTTCCTAATGACAGATGGAGAACCAACGGACAACTGGCAGAAAGGTCTGGCAGAATTTAAGAAACGTAAATTCGGAATGGTAGTGGCTTGTGCTGCAGGCTCTGGCGCTAATACTTCTGTATTGAAACAAATTACAGATGTGGTAGTTCAGCTTGATACCGCTGATTCAGCAACGATAAAGGCTTTCTTTAAGTGGGTATCTGCCTCAGTTAGTTCAGGAAGTCAGAAAATTGAAGCCAGTGGCAAAGATGTCACAGGTCTTAACGAACTGCCTCCTCCCCCTCCCGAAGTTAATATTGTTGTTTAAATACAGCGAAATTTATTACATGCTAAAAACGGGTGGTGCATTTGCACTACTCGTTTTTAAAAATAACATTTGATAGTAAATTCATCGCATTCATTTGCCGGAGCGGTTTTTTATCTGCTACACACAAGCAGATTTCCGCAAAATCGTGGTTTCCTTAAAATATCTGGAATGCTTCATCAATTTTATATTTCAAAAACTTTAAAAAACAATACCCATGAGCATGTATGTTGAAAACAATCTAATTGCTGGTGAAACAATTGAATACAAGACAACTTATCACTGGGTGATTTTTTTTAGTTTGCGAGCACTTTTTACGCTGTTCATTGCACCCATGATTGATCGGTATACAGATGAGTTTACAATCACTAACAAGCGCGTGGTTATTAAAACAGGGTTAATCAGCCGTAAAACAGTCGAATTGAATCTGAGCAAAATAGAGAGTGTTAATGTCGACCAAACCGTGATGGGCAGAATCTTTGGTTTTGGCAGTATTTCAATTATTGGAATTGGTGGCACACACGAGGTTTTTGTGAATATTCGCAAACCACTCGAATTCAGAAAGAGATTTCAGGAATTATGCTAAGAAGAAAAGGAATTTAAGCTTTAGATGATTAGGCTATAGGAAGCTAATAAAAGCCTAAAGTCTTCAGCCTAATAGCCTGTAATGTTTTAATTCAATATAATAGAATCTTAAAGATGAGAAGATTACCTGTTTACATACTGATTCAGACTTCCGGCGCAATGCATGGCGAACCGATTGAATCGATTAAAGTTGGCCTCGAATCGATGATTGCCAGCTTACGTCAGGATCCGTTTGCATTGGAGTCGGTCTACATCAGTCTGATCACTTTTAACCGTATTGCAGAGCAGATTTTACCACTTACTGAATTGGAAAGTTTACAAGTACCCGAAATTATTCTGCCCGAATCGGGAGGAACACATCTCGGGGAGGCATTAAGATTTCTTTGTGAAAGGGTTGATCAGGAGATCCAATTAACTACTTCCGAACGCAAAGGCGACTGGATGCCGCTTGTATTTATCATGACCAACGGAAAGCCTTCAGATAATCAACTGTATATGCAGATGATTCCCGAAATAAAACGCCGGCACTTTGGTAGTATTATAGCATGCGCAGCCGGCGCTAAAGCCGATACTGCAAAATTAAAAGAGCTTACAGATAATGTGGTCAGCCTCGATACAACAGATAGCGCCACATTTCGCCAGTTTTTCAAATGGGTCTCTGCATCAGTAAGTATGGGAAACCGGAGCATCGGTGCATCGGCCGAAATGCAATTACCGCCACCACCACCTGAAGTACATACAGTTATATAGGTGATAGGTATTTAGGCTTTAGGAATTAGGCTTTAGGAATTAGGCTTTAGGCTTTAGGAATTAGGCTTTAGGCTTTTAGAAGAAATGAAAAAGATAAAATATTAATTGATTTGTAATGAACTGTAAATTAATAGGCTACGATCTTAAATGCCTGGAGATTATACTTAATCCGGGTGAACAGTTTTTCGCTGAAAGAGGTGCCCTCATCTATCTTGAAAAAGGGATCGAACGTGAGATGAAAGTACTTCAAAACGGCGTTTGGGGAATGCTGCAAAGAGGCATTTCCGGAGAAAGTGTAATCCTTGTTGTATATAAAAATACAAGTCGCGATCCTAAGAAGATGGTAGTTGCTGGTAGAGGAGGCTTGCTCTCTGTCAATCTGGCAGAAATGGAGGGTGGTATCATATGCAAAAAAGGGTATTACGTTGCATCAAGTCAACAAGTCGATGTAGATTTTAAAATCTCATTAGGAAGTTTATTTAGCGGTTTAGGTCTGGTTTTACAGAAAATCACGGGAAAAGGTACTGTTTTTCTCGATTCGATTGGTTCTCCCACGAGGATCGATTTGCAATATGGACAAGCAATTCAGGTTGATGAAGGAAGCCTGATTTGCACAAGCCTTAGTCTCGAAGGTCGGATTCAATCTTCCATGTCAGCTTCAAATATATTCTCCGGTGAAGGATTCTCGCTTGTTGAGATTACCGGTCCTGGAATAGTTTATATCAATTCAGTCAATCTGCGTACACCATAAAGTAATCATTGATTACCGGATATAAAATTTGTATTTCAATTAAAGCTTTATTATTCAATAATTAAACTTACACAAAATGAGATTATTACTTTATATCTTTGTGAACATCCTTATCGTTGGATTATTCCTTTATTCCAAACTCACCCCATACAAAGACCGGCTAACCGGTAATTACCTCAAGACATTTAATTTTTTCGACAAGCTATTTAATCCGATCCTTGCCATTTTCCGGCCATTGGCACGGCCAACACAGGTTGGAAATGGAATTGCTGTAGATATGTCGCAGATTATACTGCTGGTCATATTATTGATCGTATTAAAATTCGTATGATGGATATTACAAAATACTTACCAAGTATAGAATTACCGGCAAAAGATGATATTCAGGTAAAAGCATTCCTTGTCTCAAAAGGAAATGAATTGCATGATAGCATCTTACTTTTATGGAATGATTTTTTGGTTGAAACTGAAAATACAAATATCGTTGTAGAGACGCATAATAATGCGTCTCAAAGCACTATTCCGAAACCAGATTACCTGAAAGAACCCGCTGAGCTCGTTCAAAATACAGATGAATCGACACAAAAGGCACCATTATTGTCGGATGTAGAGAAATTGGTAATAACAGATTTAAAACCATCCGATATGACAATCGATACAAATTTACCACCAAAGGAGGATGAAAAGGAAATTTCACAAAATGAAGAACTGGCACTTCTTATCAAAAATAAATTCATCACTTTACCCAACGGGAAAGTAGGACAGCCCTACAATTTTGTATTCAACACAGATAAGATTGGCATTACAGATATTGATGACTTTTGGTTTACGGGACTTGAACCGCTTGGGCTCTCTTTTGATACGAAAACAGATGCAATTACGGGAACTCCCATTGTTGCTGGTGAGCAATCGATCCAGCTTTTTCTGAAACGCAAAGGGTGGACCGAAGGAAAACCAGTCTTCGAACGTAAACTTACACTGACAGTAAATCCCGACCCACGTTCACTTTGGCAGAACAAAGTATCAGATAAAACAGATCCTTATTGGAAACCGGACTATTCTTCTCAGTTCCTTAAGGTAGAATCAACAGGAGTTCTGCTGAAAACCGAACGAAAAGATGTTGTTGCTGCTAGTCAGCGAGGACGCTCTCACGCTCACGAAGGTATTTTCAGGGACGACGATTTTGGGATGGATTACGATAAAAGTACAAACTGGTATATCATCACTGTAGCTGATGGCGCCGGATCGTGCAAAGCATCCCGAAAAGGCTCGCAGATTGCATGTCAAACAGTGGTGAATGTTTGCAAAAATCAACTCGAAACTCAGCATAAAGATTTTGAACATCTCATCCTTGAGTTAAGTAAAGAAAAATCAGATGCCAATCGTAAAAAAATGGGTGATGCCCTTTACGGAATCGTTGGAACTGCTGTCTTCAAAGCATATAAAAATATTGAATCAGAAGCCGCAAAATCGGGAAGAGAAGTAAAGGACTTTTCAACCACCTTGATTGTCTCCATCTGTAAAAAATTCAGATTCGGCTGGTTCGTTGGTGCCTTTTGGGTAGGAGATGGCGGAATTGGTATCTACAATAAAACCACCAGGTTTTTAAAAGTGCTCGGTGAGACCGATGGCGGAGAATTTGCAGGACAGACCCGATTTCTTACAATGCCTGAAATTACGCAACCTGCTGAACTGTATCGCCGCTTAAGATTTGATATTGTAGATGACTTCACTGCTTTGATCTTAATGACAGATGGGATTACCGATCCAAAATTCGAAACTGATGCAAATCTTCTGAAGATTGAAAAATGGGATGAATTATGGGCAGACCTTTCAAATGAGGTTGAATTCAAAGATAATAACGAGAAATCGGCTGAACAACTCTTAAAATGGTTAGACTTCTGGTCACCAGGAAATCATGATGACCGAACGATTGCAATTCTATTCTGATTATGGCCAAAACAATTAAAATCACCGCTACTGACGGGGCATCCATTGAATTTGTGGATGAAATGATCGGATCAGGGGGAATGAAAGATGTCTATTTCAGTCCGGATAAGAGTTATGTGGTAGCTTTTTTCCGCGACAAGCAGGATTTTAATGCAAAAGATCGGTTACAAAATATTACGGGAGTTTACCGTGATCGAATTTTCAATCAGCAAGGAGGCGACTACTGGCAGGATCTTTATTGCTGGCCAACGAAAATAGTCGAGTATAACGGTAAACTGGGACTTGTCTGTCCCACCTATCAAAAACATTTCTTTTTCTCGAAAGGATCAGTCAACAACGATTTTTTAGGGATAAAAGGAAAAGAGAAAGAGGGAAAATGGTTCGCATCGGCGAAAAACCAAAATAAATTTCTGGCACCGGAAGAAAAAGGTGATTGGTTTAAATACTTCCAGATTTGCATACGCATCAGTCGTGCTGTGAAGCGTTTACATGCAGCTGGACTCGCCCATTCCGATCTTTCGTATAAGAATGTATTAATCGATCCGACAACCGGAAGAGCCGCCATTATTGATATCGACGGGTTAGTGGTTCCCGGGAAATATCCTCCGGATGTTTTGGGAACTCCTGACTTTATAGCCCCAGAAGTAATAGAAACACAGCATCTTAAAATTACTGATCCTGCAAGAAAAGTTCCAAGTATTGCGACAGATCGTCATGCACTTGCAGTGATGATTTATATGTACCTGCTTTATCGTCATCCGCTTAGAGGTGGAAAGGTAAACGATCTCGACTGTGCCAAAGACGAAGAACTCTCAATGGGTTCGAAAGCTTTGTTTATCGAACATCCCACTGATAAAAGCAACCAGGTAAAAGTTAACCAACTGAATCCAAGTCAGCTGCCTCAAGGTGATCCTTCAAAAACACCCTATACAGTTTGTGGGCCCTACCTTAAAACACTATTTGACAAGGCGTTTATAGAAGGTCTTCATAATCCTTCTGCAAGACCTACAGCCAATGAATGGGAAGATGCACTATTAAAAACAGTAGATTTAATGCAACCTTGTCAGAATCCGGCATGTTGGCACAAATGGTTTATATTTGACAATAGCACAAAACCTAAATGTCCATTTTGTGGTACGGTATATAAAGGACAGTTACCAGTACTTAACCTCTATTCGTCCCGAAAGGCAGGGACGTTTAATCCGGATAACTACAGGCTAATGGTTTACAATAACCAATACCTTTATCAATGGCATGTAAACCGGAATATATCTCCAAATGAACGACTTACTGAAGAACAAAAAAAACCGGTTGGCTATTTCGTTTTTCACAACAATAAATGGCTTTTGATCAATCAACGCCTCAATGATTTGGAAGATAAAAGTGAGGGAGTTAAAATCCCAATCAATCAGGCCGTTGAACTCACTGATGGGAAACAAATTCTCCTTTCAAAAGAGGAAGGTGGAAGACTAATTATCGTTCAGCTGGTAACAGGATAAAACAATACATAAAAACCAAACACATTGATAAAACATATCTCATTCGATCTTTGGCTTACTTTGATAAAATCGCATCCTGAATTCAAAGAACAGCGTGCAAAATACCTTAGAAAGGAGTTTAATCCATTCGGTTATTCTGCAAAAAAAATCATGGAAATAGTACAATCTGTAGACAAAGTTAGCGACAGGTTGAATGAAATCAATGGCAAAAAAGTCCCGACAGATTGGATGTACCGCCGGATTTTGCATAAACTTGGCTACGATCCGAATTCTGTATCAGCGAATATATACACAGAAATCAAACGAAAGGTCAACGATTTATTTATGAATTATCCGCCACCGCTTCTGAATGAGTCAATTCAGCCCATGTTGCATTCTTTAAAAAACGAAGGGTACAGTTTAAACATCAGCAGTAATACTGGTTACATTGAAGGAACAACTATAGTCGCCACATTAAGGAATTTGAACATCTTTGAATATTTTGAATTCTGTATTTTCTCAGATGAAATCGGGCTTTCGAAACCTTCGGTAGGCTTTTTCGATAAAGTATTTGAGCAAATAAGTTTGGAAAAGCAAGAGGTACTTCATGTTGGTGATAATCTTAAAGCTGATTATGAGGGTGCTGTAAGGTACGGATTCAAAGCATTTCATATTAATAATCAACAATATACAATTAATGATATTAAAAGACACTTACAAACGAACAATTGAGAAGTTTAGTGCCTTCCAGGTTTCAGACCCTAAAAATTTTGATTTCCCAGCCGAAAAATATTCAAAATTCAAATTCGGATCAACCTGCATTGCCCGCGAATTTGGTTATACTCTTGCCGATCGTTTTATAAATCAATTATTTAAATTCAGTTATTCCGGAAAGCCGATCGTTGTTTTGCCAAGCGCATATTCCCATATTCCTACGGCTTCCTACTTTATGACAATTCATTTTATAGATAAACTCAATCAGTTTCTTTACGAAAATGACTACTCACCTGTTGAAACAGGAAAGATTAGCAGAAGTATAACTTATCGTGAAGACTATGGGGGGATGACCGCGGAAGAACGTTATGATCTGATTAAAGGGGATAAATTTCACATTGATGAAGCGCTGCTCAAAAACAAAATTCTTATTTTCCTTGATGATATTAAAATAACGGGAACACATGAGCGTATTATCATCAAGATGTTAGATGATTTTGACATCCAAAATCATTGTTATATGCTCTATTTCGCCGAGCTTACAGATCCTGCAATATGTCCTAAAACAGAGAATTACCTGAACCATTTCTTTGTGAAATCAATTGCTGACCTTTATTCCATTATACATCAGGAAGATTTCAAATTCAATACACGGATTGTAAAATACATTCTCAACAGTAATCATACAGAATGTCACCATTTTCTTCAGAAACAAAGTAAATCATTCATCAATGAATTATATTATAAGGCATTAGGAAACGAATATTATAAATTTCCGGAGTACGTTACCAATCTTCGCGCGATTGAGGAATTGGTAACGGAATAATCCGGCAACTTATAAATGAGTATCTTTATGCACATTTTATGAGATTATAAATCAGAAGAATAAATAAATGGAACACAAAAAACATTATACAGGACTCAACAGTGAGCAGGTAATTGAAAGCCGGAAAAAATACGGAAGTAATCTCCTTACTCCTCCAAAGCGTGAATCATTGTGGAAACTCTTTCTTGAGAAATTCGAAGATCCGATTATCCGAATTCTTTTAATTGCGGCCTTTCTATCGTTGGGAATTGCGTTTGTACATAAAGAATTTGCCGAGACGATTGGCATTTTCTGTGCAATCTTCCTGGCAACAGTCGTTGCTTTCTGGTTCGAGATGGATGCAAATAAAAAATTTGACATTCTGAATCAGGTAAATGACGACACGCTGATTAAAGTTGTACGCAACGGAAATGTAAGTGAGATACCCAAGAAAGAAATTGTTGTTGGAGATATCGTTTTATTGGGGACTGGAGAAGAGGTACCTGCAGATGGGGAACTATTGGAAGCCATATCATTACAAATCGATGAATCGTGCCTGACTGGTGAGCCAATCATCGATAAGACAACGAATCCGGAAGAATTCGATAAGGAATCAACTTATGCCTCGAACTGGGCCATGCGTGGAACTAAAGTAATGGATGGTCATGCAGTTATGGAGATTAAGTCAGTGGGAGATACTACCGAATATGGTAAAGTAGCTGAGAAATCAACAGAGATGTCAGGCGAAGAGACACCACTGAATAAACAACTCGACGGATTGGCCAAGTTCATCGGTGTAATGGGTTTCGGATTGGCCGTACTGACTTTTAGTGCCTTGTTTATTAAAGATCTCTTTCTTGGAACAACCCCTTACTCACTTGTCCAATTGGGTTCTGTAGGTATTGTAATAATTTCGTCAATGGTTGCTCTTGCAAAGGTTTGGATACCTATTATTTACGACGGATATGAATTGGTTGGAATTGAAAAAGAACTCCCCAAAAGTATAGAAAATGGTGGCTGGTTCAAATGGTTTGGATTTGGATTACTTACCTTCGTTTTTCTGACCTTACTTGGTTTTGCGTTTGGTATCGATCCCACAAGTCCCAAATCGTGGGTTAGCGTTGATGTTGCAGGAAGAATTCTTCAGTATTTTATGGTTGCCGTAACACTAATTGTAGTTGCCGTCCCCGAAGGATTACCGATGAGTGTCACTTTAAGTTTGGCATTAAGTATGCGTAAAATGCTGCAGGCTAATAATCTGGTCAGAAAAATGCATGCCTGCGAAACAATCGGGGCAACCACAGTTATCTGCACTGATAAAACCGGTACATTAACGCAAAACAGGATGCAGGTTGCTAAAACCAATTTCTTCGGCTTGAAAGATCAACTTATGTCGGATGATGAATTAAGTAATCTTATCAAGGAAGGAATTGCAGTAAATTCAACTGCCTATCTTGATTTTTCGGATAATGTCACGATCAAAACTTTAGGAAATCCAACTGAGGCAGCTTTATTATTGTGGCTAAATAAGAAAAATATCAACTATTTGGAATTGCGCGAAGATGCCATTATCACCGAACAACTAACTTTTTCGACCGAGAGGAAGTTCATGGCCACGATTGTGGATTCACCATTACTTAACAAAAAAGTGCTTTACGTAAAAGGTGCTCCTGAAATTGTTCTTTCGAAGTGTAATGATGTTTTGTATGAAGGTGTGCGTAAATCTGTTGTTGATGTAAAAGCATCCATTGAAGAACTCCTGCTTCAATACCAAAACCAGGCAATGAGAACTTTGGGATTTGCCTACGAAATCATTGATGACGAAAAGGAAAGGTTTGTGAACGGCCATCTTGCAAATGTCAACCTCACTTATCTTGGTGTTGTGGCCATTTCTGATCCTGTACGGAATGATGTTCCTCAAGCTGTAAAAAAATGTCTGAATGCCGGAATTGATGTTAAAATCGTAACCGGTGATACACCTGGAACTGCCCGGGAAATTGGCAGGCAAATTGGAATCTGGAACGATAGCGATCAGTTAAATAACATCATTACAGGGACCGAATTTGAAGCTTTGACCGACGATGAAGCAGCAAAAAGGGTTCAGCATTTGAAAATTATGTGCCGTGCAAGACCAACAGACAAGCAGCGGTTGGTTCAGTTGCTTCAAAAGACCGGTTCAATAGTTGCAGTTACAGGAGACGGAACAAATGATGCACCGGCACTGAATTTTGCGCATGTCGGATTATCGATGGGATCGGGAACTTCGGTTGCCAAAGAAGCCAGCGATATCACTTTACTCGACGATTCCTTCAACAGTATTGCAACCGCAGTAATGTGGGGAAGATCGTTGTATCAGAATATTCAGCGATTTATTCTCTTCCAGTTGACCATCAATGTTGCAGCTTTGGTCATTGTATTGCTTGGTTCAATATTTGGACATGAGCTGCCTTTAACGGTTACACAAATGCTTTGGGTGAATCTTATCATGGATACCTTCGCCGCCGGGGCCCTCGCCTCTCTTCCTCCTAACGAAATGGTGATGCAGAATAAGCCTCGTAAGTCAACTGATTTCATTATCACACCTGCAATGCGGTCCACAATTTTAATTGTTGGATTTTCATTTGTAATACTACTTATGGGTCTTTTACTTTACTTCCAAAAAATGGGGGATGGCAAAATCAGCGATTACGATTTATCACGTTTCTTTACCATTTTCGTAATGCTTCAATTCTGGAATATGTTTAACGCGAAAGCATTTGGCACAGGAAAATCCGCTTTCAATAAAATGGGACAAAGTATTGGATTTATCATAGTTGCAGTAGTTATTTTCGTAGGACAGATTTTAATTGTCCAATTTGGCGGTGAAGTATTTAGAACAGTTCCCATGTCTTTAAATGACTGGTTTTTTATTATTGGGTCTACATCATTGGTGCTTTGGATCGGCGAGATCTATCGGCTTATAAAAAGGATTTAACGATTTTACAAAATTTAAACAAAAGCAGGGGATATTTTCTCCTGCTTTTGTTTATTCATGTGTGATTAACAAGAATTCATATTTCCTTATTTTTGAAGTTTGATAAGCATTTCTGGAAAACTGGAGTAGTACATGAGACGAAAAAAGTTAATAGTTCCTGTTATCGTAACATTCGCTGTTGCATTCACGGTCTTTATGGTTTATTTTGTTGCCATAAACCGTGCTGAATCGCTTTTGCAACAACTTGTAAAAACTCAATCCAATGGCGAATTAATATTTAAAGTTGAAAAAGTTAAGTTTGATATCCTTCACTTAAGATTTAAATTTAGACATCCTGAACTTCAGACAATAGATACTTCCTCTTTAGTAACTGGTTACCATATAAAGGCAAATAGTATATCTTTCAAAGCGAAATCATTTATTCCACTCCTTTTAGGTAAGCCTGTTGTTGTCGATTCAGTACTTATTTTAAATCCTGAAATAGATGTACTTAAATTTAAAGAGGCGGAAAAAAAGAAAGTTTCGTTGCCCGAAGAAATGAGCAAAGTTTACAAATCGCTCGAAAAAGTATTAAATATACTGCAGCTAAACTATTTGTACATAGAATCCGGAAAGTTTAAAATATTCGACGGATCAAATCCAGCCAACAAACCTTTAGAAGTCTCCAGGCTTAACCTGACAGTGAATAAAGCTACCCAGAGACAAGGAGATAACCGTTTTTTATTTGCTGACCGTATCCTACTTGATGTTTTCAACCAGGACATTTCGCTATTGGATGGACTTCACGGAATAAGATTCAAACGGTTTAGCCTGAATACCGAAAAACAGACCATAAAATTGGATAGCTGCAACATTTATGGTAATCAGGCTGATTCAACACGAGGCATGTTTAATAGCTTTGTTGATACGTTGCGAATTTCAAAACTTGATCTCAATCTTTTGGCTAATAACGATGTTCTTAAAATGGATTCAGCTTTATGTATTAATCCTAAAGTAACTTTTCTAATACCTTTAAACGAAAAACAGAAAACGAAAATTTCATTTAGAAATGATTTATTAAACAAAGATTCACTAGATTTTGTACTTAAAAAATTATTGGGAAATCTTGACATCGGCTATCTCACCATCAGAAATGCAAAAGTGAGAATTATTACAAAAAAAGGAAATATATCGAAAGTATATAACACATCAAACAGCAATTTTAGCATTGAAAAGTTGGTTGTAAACAATGATCCAAAAGTACCAATCAAAGTTGGCCGTTTTAAGTTGGATGTTCGCAATTATGTTACTTATAGTCCTGATAGTCTTTATGTTGTCAGATTTGATGATATTCAGATATTGAATAAAAAAATATCACTTTCAAATTTCAGAATTGGTCCAACTAACGCGAATCATGAACTTCTTAGCCGGGAAATTATGATGGAAGCATTTGAATTTAATAACATAAACTGGGCGACACTGCTTTATGAAAGCCGGATAGTGGCAGGTAATGTAATCATGGTAAAGCCCGAATTGCATTTTAAACTTATCGGCACGAAAAAAAATACGACGGATAGTATTAAACAGAATCCATTCTCTTTACTTGAGGAGATTCGAAAAAAGATTCAAATCAATGATATATTTATTGAGGATGGGTCAATTCGTATTGAAAATTTAAAAAAGACTTTTTTTTCAATTAACCATTTAAACGCGCGATTAAATGTAAATCAATTACTTCTGTCTAAAAATACATTCGGATTGATTGATGCGCTCGATACGCTAACTTTTGAAAATGGAGAATACAGAGATCCTTCAATTCAGCTTCTAATTAAAGTGGGAAGCTTCTCAAAAAAGAATAAATCACTAAGATTAGGAGAGATCATCGGGAAAAAAGAGGATCAAAGCATACAGGCAAAAATGAGCAATGTGAATCTGAATGGAATTCGTATTAATGGTCATGAAAACTATTCTGTAGCAATGCTTTCATGGGAAAAGGCAGATTTAACTATGAATATTGGAAAGAATGAAAAAGTAAAAAACAAACCGATAACAATTTCAGATAATAAACTTACGATCGGACATCTTACAGGTGGCACTACCCATTTGAATTTTTACGGTAATAATATTGAAGCATCCTCGCTGGTAAATCATATTTCGGCAGATGAAATTGTTATTGAAAATAATCATACCCCCAGAATATCAGGTCTGATTATTAATGGCGAGACATTTGTACTAAATCAAAATAAGGTTAAAAACACTATTTCTGATTTTAAAATTCAGGATCAGAAAATATCCTCGCTCAGCAATGTAACAATCAGAATACCAACAAACAAAGAAGTAATAAACCTCTCTATTCCAAAACTGATTTTTTCAGCAGATCTTTATAAAAGCATAAATGGAAAAATAACAGCTGATTTTATTGAATTTCAAAAGCCGGTGATTTCATTTACTGCTTTGCCAAAAGATTTTATAAATAAAACAAAAGATATAGATGGTGGGTTTCCGCTTATGAATATTGGCAGGTTAACAATTGACCAGCCTGAATTAACCACTCTCGAAGGTAATCTACACACAAATATAAAGATAGATCCCGGAAAGTCAAATTGGAATTTGATCGGCCTAAATTCTGATAACAAATCGATTAAAGCAGATAGTATCCGAATTACGCTCATTCAACCGAACTTTCGCAACGATAAAATCAGCATGATTTTTACTGGAAAGGAATCTGTTTCGCTTACCGGATCTGATTTCGCAATCAATCGTAACGGAGAGGATAATAAAATTTGTTGGTCGGTAAAGATGGCATCTACAAAGTCCGCCGGATTGAGGTTTAATATTCATACGAAAGATTCTGATTGGCAGAAAATTGCGATTAGTAGTTTAGACCTTGAAAACCTGATTTTGAATAATAGAAATGTATCCGATATACATGAACTTATCCAAAATAATGAACAATTCCGGGTATTAAACGGAAATATTGCCGTTGAAAATAGCAAGAACAAAGTAGAGGCGTTCAATTTAACGATGGATAAATCGTCCAATAGTATATCAATTGATAGTATTTCCTTTAATCCACTGGTTGACAAATATAAATTCATGAATGACAGGCAGTATCAAGGTGACTTTATGCAGTTGAATACAGGTATGATCAAAGTAAATGACATTGATTTTAACATGTTAATCAACAATTCTGTTATCCATTCTAAAAAATTAACCATCAATAATCTGTATTTTTACGATTACAAGGATAAACGACTTCTTTTTCAACACGGCATCGAAAAACCCCTTCTTACAGATTTGCTAAAAAAAATCAAACCGGGGATTTTAATCGATTCAATCCTCATAAAAAATTCAGGCATTTTATACGAGGAATTTAATGATAAAACGCAACAGCTTGGCAAAGTGAAACTGAGCAAAATAAGAGGTGCGATAACAGGCGTTAAAAACGTTGATTTTTCATCTGCTGACAGCATCAAGTTTAATTTATATGCAAGGTTCATGGATGCTACCGACTTGAGAGCAAGTTATGCACAATCTTTTACAGATAGTCTTGCAGGTTTTCAGCTTAAAGTAATAGCAAGCTCATTTAATCTCAGATCTCTTAACCCATTGTTAAAACCCTTTGCTTCAGCTCTTATAAAGAGAGGATACCTTGATACCATCAGAATGAGTGTTGTTGGTAGAAAATATGTGGCTTACGGAATTATGAAAATGCATTACCACAATTTGAATATACAATACCTTAACAATGGAATTGAAGAAAATCGAACATTGAAATCAAGATTAATTTCTTTTTTCGCTAATGGGATTGTAAACAATAAAAACCTGGATGGTTCGGGCGAAGTGTATGCTGAAAGGGATCCTGAAAAGGGGTTTGTCAACTATTGGGTGAAAATAATTATTGGAGGTCTTTTTACGAATACTGGCGTCAGAACCGATAACAGGCAGGAAAGAAAATACTTTCAAACTATCGAGAAATTCAATGTGCCCCCGATTCCGAATATTCCAATTGATTTTTGACTATCACACAATTTGTTATTGTAGTTAGTATTGTGAATAAATTAATTGCTTGCTCGTTTTCTTGCCAGTATGACATGTTTTGGCATATTGCCCTATTAGTTTTGCACTGTAAAAATATCGACCACTAAAATATTAGAGTTCGTTGACAAATTTAGGGACGAATTTAGATATAAGACTTACTAGAAAGACAATGCTAAAAGAAGACGTAACATGTAAATATTTCCGATGCGCCATACATTACTAACATGCTGCAAAGTAGCAGTTTCAGTAAAGTTCGTGCTCCTTCAGAACCACCCATAAGTAGAACAGTTAACGATCATTGTTCGGCCCCTGCAACCAAAACTAAAAGTTCGGCCACTCAACTTCTGCAATAACCAGATAATATGAAAAAAATCATTCAAATTATTGAAAAGATCGTGTTTTCATTGTTTTATTACGCAATAAATATTTTTTGAATATAAATGTATATTTATTGCTATTCAATAAATATTTACTATATTTGCGGTGTAATATTAACTCTGAACATCATGTCAAAAGGAAACATCTTCGTATTTAAAGCCTTGCATATTGTTGCATGGATCATCTTCGTTGGATTGTGTATTGAAGCAGGAGGCTTGATCGTCAATTTTATTTTCAGCCTCTACAAACCTGAATTTGTCCAAAATCTATTTCAAAAGTTGGACTTAAGTGTAATGTATAATCGTAGCAAATTGGCTTTTTTCGGTATGTATGGTTTTATCCTGGTCATCTCGATTTTAAAGGCATATCTATTCTATGTAGTCATAAGACTTATAAACAAACTAAATTTGGCAAAACCATTCAACACCTATGTTGCTGATCAGATTACAAAAATTAGTTACTTCACTTTTGCCATTGGAATCCTAAGTAACTTAGCCCGACAAATTGCCCAAAATTTGCAGCAACTTGGTTATGATATCGACAAGCTAAACCAGTTTTGGCCGGATAGTCAGGCATTTATTTTAATGGCAGCAGTAATCTATGTTATTGCGACAATTTTTTCAAGAGGAGTTGAAATCCAAAACGAAAACGATTTAACTGTTTAAGATATGCCAATCATTGTAAACTTAGATGTAATGATGGCAAAGAGAAAGATGTCATTGAATGAGCTTTCAGAAAAAGTTGAATTAACTTTGTCCAATCTTTCTATTTTAAAAACCGGAAAAGCAAAAGCAATCAGGTTTACCACCCTCGAAGCTATTTGTAATGCATTGGATTGTCAGCCTGGTGACATTTTGGAATACGCAAACGACGATGATACAAGAACAGCAAATCGCTAACACGCGGTTGGAAAAAAAAGTGGGGTTCAGTGCCTGATTTAAGGCTTTGTGCTTCATATCAGGTTCAGTACTTCTAAATCCGCTCCTTATCAAAGCGCCAAAACGTAATGGATACCTCGAATATTCCAATATGCAAATGTTTTTGATCATGCTATTGATGACATCTACAAAAAAGGTAATGTCAGCCTTTGAGATAAAACGACATATGGCAGATTCCAGGTACAATACGATTTTGTCAGTTATGCTGCGAATAATAGTTCTGATGGGCATCCGCGATATCCGGTACCAACTTAACGACGTGGTTGAATCGGAAGGAGGCTTTTTTGAAACTGAAGTTAGGACAAGTATTCGCTCGAAGTTGAACAGAAACAAAAATAGTCAACGTGTGGCTAATTTTTTCGCACACAAAACAGATCGGTTGATCGCAATAAAATGTCACTAAATTTACATCTTATTTTCATTTTTCTCATTGCAAAAATACATTTTCGCCCTACCTAATTCATGGTTTGTGTAAGGTTTCTGTAATCTTTCTGTAATGTATCTGTAATAATCATTACAGAAAGGTTACAGATATATTAAACAAAGCTTACTTAAAACATGAATAAAGTATGGTAAAATTAACAGGATGCAAAAATGCAAAATTTTATCCGGGTACTTAATAATTTCCTTTTGGTTCACTTCCCTCTTCTTTAACTTCACTATAATTGAAATACATTTAATTCATTTCAATGGGTTTTAGAGTGTCAGTTTTAAGAAAACGTTTTCATTCAGCTTTAACAATATCAGGTAGCTTATTACAAAAGACAAAGTGAAGTTAAAGTATGTTAATCAAGTGAAACTATTAAGGGCATTTCCTCGTCTAATAGATACTTTTGCATGAAACTGGTACGCATATTGTAGTGTTAAAAGGAAATAAATTTTAAAATTTTGAGTTATGGACATCGTTAAAAAAATTGCGTCATCGCTGGCAATTGCTTTTGCCGGAGCCATCGTAGCTATCTTTTTATATTCGAAAATTATTAATCAGCCCAGGGAGGTATCGGTGCAGGGGACTTCACCCATACAATTAGCAAGTTATGCAGCGCCCGCAAGTCCTCAGGCACAATTGCCGGATCTTACACAAGCTGCTGAAAAGAGTGTACACGCGGTAGTTCACATCACTACCAAGATGAAAGCTCAATCCTTTGGTGGCAGTGAAAATCCGCTTTACGACTTTTTCTTCGGACCAAGAGGCAATAGTCAACAGCCCAGAGGCTACAACCAGGAGCCTGAATACAGTATGGGTGCAGGTTCTGGAGTAATCATCGATCGTGATGGTTATATTGTTACAAATAACCATGTGATAGAAGATGCGGATAATATCGAAGTTGTTTTGAATGATAACCGAAAGTTCACTGCGAAAGTAATTGGAAGGGATCCGAATACAGACATTGCTTTGATAAAGATTGATGCAAAAGAACTTCCATATCTTACATGGGGTAATTCTGAATCTCTTAAATTAGGGGAATGGGTTCTTGCAGTCGGCAATCCTTTCAATTTAACTTCTACTGTAACGGCAGGAATTGTTAGCGCCAAATCACGGAGCATCGGAATTATGAGCGGTCAGATGCCACTCGAATCCTTTATTCAGACAGATGCAGCGGTGAATCCGGGAAACAGTGGTGGTGCCCTTGTAAATGCGAGTGGCGAACTCGTGGGTATCAATGCGGCAATTGCATCAAGAACAGGTTCCTATTCGGGATATTCATTTGCTGTGCCCGCTTCAATTGCACACAAAGTTGTTGACGATCTGAAACAATATGGAGGTGTTCAGAGGGCACTTTTGGGCATTGAAATGAAACCGATAGATGATGACCTTGCAAAAGAGAAAAATCTGGGCAAAATAGAAGGAGTGTATGTTGTTAGGATAACTGATGATGGTGCTGCTCGTCAGGCAGGAATAAAGGCAGGTGATGTTATTACTGCCGTCAATGGAAATCAGGTAAATGCTCCTCAACAATTACAAGAGCAGATTGGAAAATACAGACCTGGTGATAAGGTTGCCATTACTGTCAAAAGAAATGGTGATTTAAAACAATTCGAAGTAGTATTGCGAAATACAAAAGGTGACACTTCCATTGTGAAGGAATCCTTTTCAATTTTGGGAGCAGAATTTGCACCAATTACTGAAAAAGATAAAGAACGCCTTAAAATTGAAGAAGGAATTCAAGTAGTAAATCTATCCAACGGCAAATTAAAAGAAGCCGGAGTAAAAGTTGGATTTATCATCACCGATATAAACAAAAGTTCAGTTTCAAGTGTTGAGGAAATAAAGAGAGTCCTTTCACAATCCAGCAATAAAAAACCAGTATTGGTAGAAGGGGTATACCCCGGAGGCGAATGGACATATTATGTTTTCAAACTGGAATAAAAAATTTCCGTTGAATAAAAGGTGAAATTAAAGAGAAATACCGTCATTTCGGTATTGGACAAAACCACAAATGTTTGTAACTTTGCAGACTTTTAATCGGAGAGCATGAGACAATTAAAGATTACAAAATCTATTACGAACCGCGAGAGTGCATCGCTTGACAAATACCTTCAGGAAATTGGCAAAGAAGAGTTGATTACTGTAGAGGAAGAAGTTGAATTAGCACAACGCATCAAGAAAGGAGATCAGGCTGCGCTTGAGAAACTTACGAGGGCAAACTTACGGTTTGTGGTTTCTGTTGCAAAACAGTATCAGAATCAGGGTCTTAGCTTACCTGACTTAATTAACGAAGGCAATCTTGGACTGATTAAAGCTGCCGAAAAATTTGATGAAACTCGTGGTTTTAAGTTCATTTCATACGCAGTTTGGTGGATTCGCCAGTCGATTCTTCAGGCTTTGGCTGAGCAATCAAGAATTGTTCGACTTCCCTTGAATCAGGTTGGTTCTTTAAATAAAATCAACAAGGCTTATTCAAAATTTGAGCAGGAACACGAAAGAAGACCATCACCAGAAGAACTCGCAGAACAGCTTGAGCTGCCAGCAGATAAAGTTGCTGATACACTGCGTGTTTCTGGAAGACATGTTTCAGTTGATGCTCCCTTCGTAGATGGCGAAGATAATAGTTTGCTTGACGTTTTGATCAATAACGATTCACCAAGTGCTGACAGGGTTCTTATCGACGAATCTTTGTCACGTGAAATCGATCGTTCATTAACGACTTTAACAGAACGCGAAGCAGATATTATCAGGATGTTTTTCGGAATCGCTTGTCAGGAAATGACACTTGAAGAGATCGGCGAACGATTCGGTTTGACCCGTGAACGTGTAAGGCAGATTAAAGAAAAAGCAATCAGACGTTTACGTCACACATCAAGGAGCAAACTTCTTAAAACTTATTTGGGATAGTCAGAAAATGACGTCTTTAATTAATAAGCCCTTTTCCTTAAAAGAAAAGGGCTTGTTTTTTTGAATGAAGTTCCACTTACAATTCAATGTTTGGGAAAAGCAACTTCAGGTACATCAGTCCACTTTCGGACTTGAAGATGTTCTTTGCAAAATGGGTGATCTGGTGGTTTGATAGATGATCTTCAGTTGAATTCACGAGAAAATCGGCTTCAACGAGCAATTGAAAATCAATTCCATCAACAGCAGTAAAAGTATGATGCTTACTGATTATAAAGCAAACACGATCAACAATCTCCGGTTTGACATCGAAGGCTATTAATATCTCACGAGCAACGGGCGGACCTTCTGTTTCCTGATAATGACTTGTTGATCTGCCATATTTCTTTTCTGCAACATGAATACCAATATCATGAAGCAATGCCGTTAACTCAAGGATTTCAAGTGTTCTGTCATCAAGTGATTCAGCAACTCCAAGTAACTGTGCATATCCAAATACCTTAAGAGAATGCTCAATTCGTTTGGTATCGCCACAATTTCTCTGCATCATGGAAAATGCAACTTTTGCAATTTTACTATCCATTTTGTCGTTGTGCCATTAGTTCTTTTAAGCGGTACATTTCATCGCGCAAACGGGCAGCTTCAATAAAATCGAGCTCTTTTGCTGCCTTTTCCATCTCTTTTTTCGTTTTCAGAATTGTTTTTTCCAAAGCCTCTGTACTCATATATTGTACAACAGGATCGGCAGCCACATCCGTTCGTTCAGGTGGAATGTATGCCCGACCCAAAGGCGATTTATCCGGCCGGTATTCCAAACCAATAATTTCGCGCGTTGGTTTTATTATTTGAGTTGGTGTTATGCCGTTCGCCAGATTATAGTCATTTTGTTTGATCCGTCTGTAATTGGCAGCATCGATGGTACGTTGCATCGAATCGGTAATTTTGTCAGCATACATGATCACAAGACCATTCAGGTTTCGCGCAGCACGACCTGCAGTCTGAGTAAGCGACCTTTCAGAACGGAGGAAGCCTTCCTTATCAGCATCCAATATTGCGACTAATGAAACTTCCGGTAAATCAAGTCCTTCTCGCAAAAGGTTAATCCCAACCAAGACATCAAATACTCCTTTTCGCAAATCTTCCATGATTTCAACCCGCTCCATCGTATCGACATCGGAATGGATATAACGACATTTGATATTCATCCGGTCAAAATATTTTGACAACTCCTCTGCCATCCTTTTGGTAAGTGTCGTTACGAGTACACGCTCATCCTTACTTACCCTGATATGAATCTCTTCCATCAGATCATCAATCTGATTAATCCGTGGTCTGATTTCAATCATTGGATCTAGCAAACCTGTCGGCCTGATAATCTGCTCAACAACTACCCCCTCACTTTTTTGCAACTCATAATCAGCAGGTGTAGCACTAACAAAGACAATTTGCCTGGCAACATCTTCAAATTCTTCAAATTTCAATGGCCGGTTATCAATGGCGGCTGGTAGCCTAAAGCCATAATCAACAAGTGTAACTTTTCGTGACCGATCGCCACCATACATCGCATGAATCTGGGGCATTGTGACGTGGCTTTCGTCAATCACCATGAGGTAATCATCCGGAAAATAATCGAGCAGACAGAATGGCCTCGATCCAGGTTCCCTTCTATCGAAATACCTCGAATAGTTTTCAATGCCGGGACAATATCCAAGCTCGCGAATCATTTCAAGATCGTAGGTCACCCGATCTTCAATCCTTTTCGCCTCTACAAATTTTCCCGATTTCTTGAAAAAATCGACATGTTGCACAAGGTCATCCTGTATTTTCCGAATGGCGAGCTGAATGCTCTCCTTTGTGGTCACAAAGATAGTGGCAGGATAAATAGTGCAATTATCTACCGATTCTATCGCATATCCGCTATCGGGACTAAAGATGCATATCTCTTCAATCTCATCTCCAAAGAACACAATCCTGATCCCTTCATCGGCATAGGCTGGGAAGATATCAACGGTATCACCTTTGACCCTAAAATTTCCCCTTTGAAACAGAATTTCACTGCGCGAATACATCGAATCGACTAATTTGCGCAGAAAAACATTGCGGCTTACGACTTCACCAACCTTTAAAGAAATCACATTTGCATGAAAATCTTGCGGATTTCCAATTCCATACAAGCAGGAAACAGATGAGACCACGACAACGTCTCTCCTACCTGAAAGCAATGCAGAGGTAGTACTCAACCGAAGTTTTTCGATCTCTTTGTTGATCGATAAATCCTTTTCAATAAACGTATCAGATGAAGGGATATAAGCCTCTGGCTGATAATAATCGTAATAGGAGACGAAATATTGAACTGCATTTTCGGGAAAAAACTGCTTCATTTCGCCATAAAGCTGTGCAGCTAATGTCTTGTTATGACTTAAGATCAACGTTGGCCTTTGCACCTTCTCAATAACATTTGCCATTGTGAAAGTCTTACCCGAACCTGTGACTCCAAGTAAAGTCTGATAAGGAACACCCGTAACAAGACCATTGACAAGCTGGTCAATTGCATCGGGTTGATCGCCCGTTGGCTGATAATCTGATACTATTTTGAAATCCATATTCGCAGAAGCTTAACCGAATGACGAAGTTAGTAATAAATGTCACTCAGTCATTAGGTCCTTATATCTCTAAATTTCCCCTGAGATGAACAGTTCCCGATCTTTAGCCAGGCTTATTGATCCGTTAGAAGACGGAAAACCCTTTAAGATTCAGGATTGTAATTCAATATATTATAAAATTTTTCTTTCCAATAAATGACTTAATGACCTAATGACCCAATGGCCCACCATATCTATCTTTTTCTATCAGCCGAAGGGTGTGCAACCGATTCAAGAGTAGGCTCATATTGTCATAACTCCTGTCCGATGGTGACTTCGTAATAGGGCTTTACATCCACACACATCATCCCGGCACTTATGGCGGCCTGTAATCCGAGTTCACCATCCTCAAAAACTTCACAATCCGACGGCTCAACACCAATCAATTCAGCAGCTTTTAAAAAGGTATCCGGAAAAGGTTTGTGATTGATCACATCTTCAGCGGCGACCACATAATCGAAACAATCTTTAACTCCTGCAATCTCAAGTGTTTTCCAGGCAAGGTATTGCGATCCGCCTGTTCCGCAAACCATAGGAAGCTTACCTTTGTTTGCCCTGATAATCTTTACGACCGGTTCAATGGGTTTGGCCTTGTGCATATTTTGTTCGAAACGTTCCTCTTTTAAACGTGTAAATTCAAAAACATCAAAATCAGCGTCAAATTTATCTTTGAGATACTGACTTGTTTGTAATGCGGGTATTCCGGTAACTTCCAGGAAAAGATCAGTTGTAAAATCGATGCCTTGTTCTGCCGCGGTTTCACGCCAGGCAATATAATGAACTGGCATTGTATCGCAAATGGTTCCGTCTATATCGAAAATCAACCCTTTTGCACGCGGGTCTTTTGTTAATTCTTTTATCATGAATTGTTCAATATTTAATCTTCAAAAATAAGGATATAAAAACTAACAATTGTTTTATCAAATTGTTAAGATGGAATTAACTCCTTAACATTAAATGTGGTTAAAATGAAAATCATGCGAATAGTAACTGGCGATTGGTAACATGCAATCAGTGCTTCACAGGTATTAAATTTTTATTGAAATAACTAAAACATACTTGATTATAGGTAATTGGAAATATCTCACACAGCTTAAAACAAGAAGCCATATCAAAATAATCAACAGCTAACGCAAAGAGATTAAAATAAAAGTGCAAAAAATCACCAGCAAATACATTTATTGAACCAGGAAAATCCCTACTTTGCATCAGATTATTAAGCTATATAAAATGACCAGCGCACAGTTATATCTTCCGAACGTCCTGCCTCAGTGGGGAATATTTGCAGGAGTTGTTTTAATTACGATTGGATACGTCGACAAAAGAGAACTTTTGACACGAATTGGATGGATAGTTCTGATTGCGACGGGCTTGTTAGCGCTTTATTTTAATCTTTTCGGTGGATTACAGGAATTGTCTAATACAAATCCAGCAGTTTCACTCTTGATTTCAACAGGATGGCAGACCACTGTAGGAGGAGTTCTTGCAATTGTGTCGTTATTGATGTTGTATTACAAAAGAAAGCGATATGCACTTCTTGCGGTTCTTACGCTCATCTATTTTACATTAATCTTCTTTCTGTATTCGCAGGTATCAGATAGTAAGGATATAAAAATCAAGATGGAAGTTCCGTCAGAGCAGAAAAAATAAATTTAATTAATTGCAAATAAGCATTATGGGAAGTGATATAAATGTATTCTGGGATATCCTTAAAATAGTTCTCCCCGCACTCATTGTTTTTCTTACAGCCTATTTCCTTTTCAGGGATATGCTCGAAAACGCACAGAAAGAACGTGAATTCGAGTTCAGAGTAAAAAATAGTGGACAAATAACCCCTGTCCGTTTACAGGCTTACGAACGTCTTACGCTAGTGCTCGAACGTATATCTCCACAATCACTTTTGATGCGACTTTCACCACACGAACTAAACGCTTCCGAGTATCATCAACAATTGCTTTCGAATATCCGGCAGGAATTCGAGCATAATCTGTCTCAGCAAATTTATGTCTCTCCAATGTTGTGGGAAACCATTCGGGGAGCACGTGAAAATCTGATTGGAATCATTAATAAATCGGCGGAAGAAGTCGGAAGCGAGGCACCTGCCATTGCACTCAGCAAAAAGATCATCGAAAACTACATCGAAGAAGATAATCAGCCGGTTGTGATTGCGATGAACGAGCTTAAAAAGGAGATTGGGAAATTGTTTTAGGAAAAAACCGATCTTGATAACTCTGATTAGATGTCCTTAATCAGCGACAAATACATTACTTTATTATTTCAAGACCTTCGATCCTGTCAAAGCGTTTAGTATTCAGGGTAGCAATTGGAATATTATATGAAACGGCAGTTGCTCCAATCAATATATCGGCCAAATCAATCATTTTATTTGCCTTCAACAGGTCGATGTAAATCGTAACTGCACAATTTGAACACGCTTTATCAAAAGGAATTACTCTCAGATTTTCGCTTAATAAATCCCAATAGTCTGAATGAGATTTTCTGTTGCCAACGCCAATTTCATAGTGGGTAATTGAAGAAATACACAAATCGGTATAAGTCTGAGATAAAGAATAAAACAGCGTTTTATCTTTTTCCTTTTTACGGAACAACTCGATCAATATTGAAGAATCGAGTAGTATCATGCAATCCTTGATTTATTAATATGAGTCCTAACCTTATTATAATCATCAATGTCTAAATCAGTCCAGGTTGGCGCATTCAAAATCATTTCTTGCAAATCGATGGATGACTTTTTCAATGAAATTTCTGATTGCAATGTATGTGTTAATCTTTCAATCTCCCTTTTTGGAAGTTGATGTATCAACCCAAGTATTTGATTGTAATCCAAATCTATTCTTAATTCCATGACTTTCTCAATTTTAAATCAAAGATATAAAAAATCATTGAGGTAAAATCTTGTGGAAGTGCCAAATTTAGTGCATTTGATTAAAAGAGAACAGGCGCGTAGCAGCTCGTGGCGGTACATTTGTTGGCAATACCCGCAAAGAGATTGAAGCAAATATCGGTAAAAGCATTGTTTCACCATTGAATGCAAAGAGTAAAGAGTTACCCGAAAACTCTGAAAAAGAACTATAATTGAATAATTATTTCTTAAGAATTAACTTATAGAAGTTCTCATTTGCCCAAACCATAAAATCCTTCTCACCAAAGGTTTGTATAAGCTTCATCACATGGTTTTTGTACCAATCGATCGGATTTATCTCCGGCCAGAAAGTCTTCATGATCGGGAAATCAGTACCAAAAAGAATTCTGTTTGATAGACCGGCATCACAAATCATTTTCATACTTTCAAAATCCATAAATGAATTATCCACATAAGCATTTTTAGCTCCTTTTAAAACGGTTAATGTTTGAGATATCGGTCTCCCATGGGCCAAAATGAATGTAACTTCTGGAAATTCGCGGCAAAATTTATAAAATTGAATGGCATTGGAACCACGCCATCCTCCCGTATGAAACATGATCGGTACACCTTTATTATAAGCTATTTGTATAACATTTCTTATTTTATCTGGCATCACGTCCCATTCTTTACGGGCATACGCATGTATCTTGATTACTTTATAGTTCAGGGTATCATATATTTTTAGAGTAGGATCTGCATCAACCATTTCGGGGTTTAACCACAAGTAAGGGACAAACCTTTCATGCGGCAATGAAGTCATTATTTTTTGATCAAGGGGAAATTCACTTTCCATGGATATTGGCATAATTCCAACCTTATTGATACCCAATTCCTCAAACCACTGGATGATATCCATTGGATCATAATAGTCTTCACTGAATTGGCCATAATGGACATGGCTATCGCAGATTTTCGGTGCAACTCTTTCAAAGATTTTCATTCAATTGAGCCATTTACTTGCCTGATTTATAATAATATTTGATCATTGGTTTAAATGCTTCATAGAATATTTCACCAATTAAATCCGAATTTATCATTTCAATTTCAATTTCTTTGTTATAACCATCTATAAGTTTAGGTTGAACACCAGGTTCCAAATCAGAATCATTTATATCGACATAAAATGCAGAAAACTTGACCATGCAATTTTCTGATCGGTCTATTTTAAGTTTAAACCAAAACCCAGATAATCCATATTCAACTTTTAGTTCATCCCTTTCATAAACAGCAATTATACTGTACTTGCTTAGTTCTTCCAGAATGTCAACAAATGTTGGTTTAATTATCCTTTGTAATAGAATATTGTATTTTTCTGTACAATTTTCTTTTGGTCCATTTCTGTACTGTAATTCTTGTGCTAATGATTCTCTCCAGTTCATGTTTATTTTTTGAATTGTTCAGTCTTTTTGTTATTATATTCTTCAACCATCTTCTTGTTCAAAAAAGCCACATCGCAGAAATGCTTGGTAATCTTAAACATATCTCCGTTGTTCTCGTTGTAATTGCGTACCAAACACATAGCACAATAATCCTTAGCCTCACATTCAATGCATTCTGGGAACGAAGCATTAGTTATTTTTCTTAGCACCTTTATTTGATCCGAGTTTTCCCAAATATCCTTTAGGCTTTGTTTGTATGCATTGCCTAAAATCATTCCTTGCCAACCGGCACAAGGATAATAATCGCCATTGGCTGTGAGGCAGATATTATCAACACCCACACCACAAACAGGCATTTTCTTGAATTTTTCTATATTCCTACTTTTAGGTTCTTGTTCTAATGTTGTTTCCAAATAATCATTATCAAATTCTAACATATCTGAAAGCAGTTCAGCTGTTTCATCTATACTAATACGTTGAGCTAAATTATTTGTATTACCATCAGCCTGAGCCATCATGATAAAATCTGTTTGTGCTTTTATTCTCAATTTATTTGCATACTGCAACACATCTTTATATGACATGCGATTAAGCTTCATTACAGGACAACTTATTTGTACTGGAATATCAGCATCCACCAGCCTCTCAATATTTTTCTTTGTTTTTTCCAAAGAACCTTTTACAAGCGTTATTGCATCGTGTTCTTCTGCTATCATACTATAAAGTGAAGCTTGCACCAATGAAGGATTAATTTCTTTCAATAATTCAATATGTTTATCAGTCAGTAACACTAGATTGCTTAAAACACTAATAAAAAAATCGTTTTTCCGCGCATGCCTCAAAATGAGTTCAATTTCTTTATGTAAAAACAATTCGCCACCTGATAAGGTAACTTGTAAGGTTCCCATTTCTTTAGCTTCATCGAGAACCCGAAGAATCAATTCAAGAGGTATATCCAGTCCTGTGTCTTTCTTATTATTCGGAATATAGCAATGAATACAACGTTCATTACAACGTGATGAAATTTCAATTTGCAACCCTAAAATTCTCGGATTCTTATGAAACTCTTCGTAAAAGAATTCCGAACTATCTGTTAATACATCTTTTTTGTCAGGATTTGTAAAATCATAAAGAGTTGTTTTCGGATTTTCCATTTTATAACTGAAAGAAGGCTCTTTTGAATTCAACTCTTCGGCTGTGTTGCCACTAATAATAAACCCTTGTTTTTCTAAATCCTCAATAAATTCTATGAAATCAGTTTTTAGTGCAGCAAATGAAATATCCTGAAATAATGGAAGTATTTCATTTACAATTGCATCAATATCCTTTGGTTTACGAGTAATCTGATCTAAGAAATCAGCTCCCGTTTCATTAAAATTCAGATCGTGCTTAGTCAGTTGATTTGTGATATAACCAATATTGGCAAATCTGCGAATAAAGGTGTCTTTGGTTTGGCGTATCAGCATTGTTAATAAACTAAATCGTAAACTTCACTAATAATTGTACTTTCCGCTTCATTTTTAACTAATATTCCCTGTTTGATTAGGGTTTTAATTTTATCATATGACAGATTATCTAGAATTTCCCTTGCTTTTTGATTACTGATTGAGTTAATCTTTATTTCAAATTGAGGTATCGTTAGGGTATCCTTATTTACTATCTTGACTTGGACTTTCTCTTTCATGAATCTCTTTTATTAATCTATTCTTGTTTGTTTATCTTATGATATAAAACTTTCCATTTTTCATTTCTACTCTGGTATTTAAATTTCAAGTAGGATCGCCATTTATTTCACTAATCTCATTTGAATTAATGCTTATAACTGTGTCTGAAGTTGGTTGGCCAACAATTCCACCGCTAATGTTACATCTATCATTTTGCCATTTAATTTGAATTTAAGAGTAAAATTAACACCCCCATTTCTGAAGGTGTTTGAAAAAATCATTTGGATCTTTCGCAAAACTGACAAGATTTAACAGGTTGGTGATCTGCTGGGCATCCAGCAGCATAAGAACCTTGTGGGTTGTTTTTAGCCACAACCTGAGCTTTTACGTACTTTTTCATTTTTGAAAAATTTAAGTTAAACAATTAATTGATTGAAATTTACATGATTAATAGAATGTATTTTTGTTATGTAAATTTCCTTTCAAATATAATGACTTTATGGTGGTGTAAAATTCGTCCTGTAAGAATCATTTGGTTTTGCTGTTGTTTATATCAATTCAAAATAATTTAATCTCTATGAGTTAATTTCGCACCGCATTTGGTTAAAAAAAATCATCATAAGACCTCGTCTATTTACAGCAGGGAGATTCCATATAATATGATTTTCAAAAAACAGCAATGACCGGATAAATGTTCAAATCAATAAACACCCATCCGGTCACTCTAAATTGTGGCTTTTATGAATTGCCACATGGCTTTAGCCTGTGGACAGCTTTAAAAAAATGCAAATGGGCTTCAGCCAAAATATTGAATCACAAAGAAAATCTGTTAATTGATGTTATGTTGGGCTAAAGCCAGTTTAAAATTAAACTCATCATCACTACAGCTAAAGCAAGAGGCAATTCAAAGCACATCAGGCCAACCATTTCCGTTTAATTTAAATGTAAAATACCCAGTAAAGACTAAAAATTAAAAGTGATATTAAATACTGTATTATTTAATTAAATTTGCATCAACATGCTTACCCCGCTTCCCGTAAGATCAGCGCGCTTAGGGTAAGCGTTTTATTTTTAACCTATGCGTAAAGTAGCTTATACAAAAGATGCGCTAACTTACAAACAGCAGCTTCAGCAATTAAAAGATTTGTTGACAAAATACCCAAATATCAACCCGTTTGCCATGGGATTTCCGAATGGATGGAACAACGAACCATTGTGGGATAAGTAAATTTTAAAATCACTTAATAAGTCAATATTCCCTTGAATTGTACGCTTTTAATTCAATGTTTTGCAGAAAACAGAAGTGACCGGGCAAGTGTTCAAATCAGGAAGTCTTACCCGGTCACTGGAAATTCAAGCAAACCGCTTAAAACGGCTTTTAACAGGTTGCCACTACTTCCGGAAATTTCACAAAATTGATGAATCTTCTTTATATTTGTAAAAAACAAGGGCCATGACAAGATTACAAATGTCGGAATTGCACAAATTATCGGTTAAAGATAAAATCAAGGTTGTACAATCTTTATGGGACGATATTGCCAAAGAGCAATCTATTGATTTACTTCCAAATTCTATATCTTTACAAAAAAACTAGGTATGATAACAAAAGATAAACTTATTCAAGTCATTAATAAAATGCCTGAAAAATTTAACATTGATGACCTTATTGAGGAATTCGTACTGCTCAGCAAAATTGAACACGGGTTGGCTGATGTAGAATCGGGTAGGGTATATTCTGACAAGCAGGTAGCCGAAAAAATGGAAAAATGGTTGAAATAATTTGGTCATATAAAGCTTACGAAGACTATAAAAGTATTGTTGAGTTTATTGCATTAGATTCGGAGCATTATGCCTCTTTAATCGCGAAAAAAATCTGGAAAGAAATAAAAAGGATTAAACACAATCCCAAAGAAGCGAGAAAAATTCCGGAAGCTGGCTATCTTGATGATATTCGCGAATTCATAGTGGGTCATTACCGAATAATTTTTCAACTTAAAGGCAACACTGCCTATTTATTAACCATTCACCATAGTTCAAGAGATCTCAAGAAAAAATCGCTTCTTGAACATTTAAGGTAAACTAATCAAATGATTTGCTCTATTTCAAAATTGCCATGTACGTTGAAAATATACAAATAGCAGAACCCATAGCACTGAATGCCTGGAGCATTGGGAGAACCATTTTTATTGAACTTACCGATGGAAGAAATATCAGTTTTCCGGCTGACAGATTTATAATCCTTGCGAAGGCAAGCGATGAAGAGTTGAAAGAAGTCAAAGTCCGTCTAAACGGATTTGCGCTTCGTTGGGAAAACCTCGATGAAGATATCACTGTTAAGGGAATTATTGCAGGTAATTTTCAATTGCCGTTGCCATCTTAAAATTTTCGGGTTTCGCAAATTGATCAGGAACAGTTAAAGACATTTTCATTTTGTATTTTCTTCGTGGATGTCTGGCCATTCAAAATACTGTCAGGCTTTCTCTTTAAATCAAAACACCCTCCTACCAAAGAAAAAGCGGGCTTTCACCTGCTTTCCCTGTTACTTTAGTGAAGGTCTGAATGTTCAGATCATGAACATTCAGACCTTCACACTGAATCAAAAATTTACATTTCGATCTTTTTAAACTTCGGTACGAGCAGGTGCATCACACTCCATGCAATCAGGTAAGCCACTGCACAGAAAACAAACACGATTGTGTAGGCAGTCGTCATATGTGAGAGCACAATCGGAGTCTGGATTGATTTGAGCAATGCAAATGATGCCGGATCAATCGCCTGAATCTGCTGGGCGACATCAGTCGGAAGTCCTATTAATTCAACATGATTAAGATTCAATACATCCCCACGTTTATTAACCAGGTTCATTGCTGTGATTTTATCAACAAAACCACCAAGATTCGCAGATTTTGCTTCAACCCATGATGAAGCAATACCGGCATACCGGTAACCATCGAAAAGCCAACCGGCACATTTATTGATTAAAACCGCTCCAAGTGCACCGGCCATTCCACCAATACCAATTACACTTCCCACTGCCTTTTTAGGGAACATATCCGAAACTGTTGTAAAGATATTGGCCGACCATGCCTGATGTGCAGCTGTTCCGACACCAATAATGAGAACAGGAAACCAGAAGCTGATGCTTCCCAAATATTGCGCGCTTAAAACCAGTAACGGGAACATCGCGATGGTCAGCATCGCTTTCATGCGAGCAGCATAAGGTTCGTACCCTTTGCGGATATAGAACATCGGAAACCAGCCACCGCCTATGCTGCCAATCGTTGACATTGTATAAAGTACCGCAAGTGGGAAAGCTACGTCCATTCCTGTCATGCCGTATTGTGCTTTTAAATAGGCTGGTAACCAGAATAAAAAGAACCACCAGACACCGTCGGTCATCGCCTTGCCAAAACTAAATGCCCAGGTTTGTTTGTACTTTAAAAGCTCAAACCACGAAACTTTTTCCTCTTTTGAATCAATGGTGCTTACTTCGACATCTTTATCCGAATGAATGTAAGCAAATTCAGCCGGTTTAATTCTTTTACTGCGTGCAGGAATTTCATAAAGCCAAAACCAGAAGACCAACCATAAGAATCCGATTCCCCCGATGATCAGGAAGGCCGCTTCCCATCCGAGATGATCAGCAATCCAGGGAACGGTAATAGGCGCCAAAATTGCACCTATATTCGCACCTGAATTAAAAATCCCTGTGGCTAATGCACGCTCTTTCTTTGGAAACCATTCGGCCACCGTTTTGATAGCTGCCGGGAAGTTTCCCGCCTCTCCAAAACCCAATACACCACGGGCAAACATAAATCCGCCGGTACTCCTGGCAAGCGCATGAATCATCGCTCCAACGGACCAGATCGTCAGTGACAAGGCATATCCTAATTTTGTTCCAAGCCAGTCAATCAACCGTCCTGCAAAGACCATGGAAATTGCATATACAAACTGGAAAACTGAAACGATATTGGCATAATCTGAATCGCTCCAGTTGAATTGAACTTCGAGGCGGTCTTTTAATAGACTGAGCACCTGCCTGTCCAGGTAATTTACTGTTGTGGCAAAAAACAGGAGGCCACAAATCGTCCACCTGTATTTCCCCAATGTCTGGTTTAACTGATTCATTAGTTCTATTTTATTGGTTTGTGATGACTAAACTACGCCCGAAGTTTCCTGATGATAGCGAGCGCTTCGCTGCATTTATCAGTGATCGCCTTGTAATTTCCCGATTCGATGACGTCTTTGGGAAACAATTGTGATCCCATTCCCACACAATGAACGCCGGCTTTGAACCATCCTTTCAAGTTGGCTTCGTCGGGCGAAACGCCACCTGTAGGCATAATGCTCGCCCATGGCATTGGCCCTTTAACGCCCGATACAAAATCGGGCCCACCCACAGATGAACCCGGGAAGATCTTCACAACTTCAGCCCCCAGTTCGTGAGCCCTGTTAATTTCGGTCACAGAACCGCAGCCCGGACTCCATGCTATTTTGCGTCGGTTGCATACCTTGGCCATATCTTCATCGATCAGTGGTGAAACAATAAAGTTGGTTCCGATCTGGATATACAACGAAGCAGTACCCTGATCGATAACAGAACCAACACCCATGATCATTTCGGGACATGCCTTAATAACCCATTTATTGATTTCGTTAAAGACTTCATGGGCAAAATCACCCCTGTTGGTGAATTCAAAAACCCGGATGCCACCATCATAACAGGCTTTTACTACATTTTTGCAAACTTCGGCATCCTTGTGATAGAATACCGGAATCATCCCGGTCTCTTTCATCTTTAATGCAACTTCTATTCTTGTAAATCGTGCCATTATTCAATTATGATTTTTGATTTAGGAATTATGATTTAAGAATTATGATTTAAGAATTATGAGTTATGAGTTATCGTGCAACGCGGCCGGAGGCATCACCACCCATGAGTTTGATCACCTCGTCGACTGTAACCAGATTATAATCACCGTAAATCGTGTGTTTCAGACAGGAAGCGGCAACGGCAAAATTCAATGCTTTCTGATCGTTTTCGGGCCAGGTAATTAAACCGTAAATCAGACCACCCATAAATGAATCGCCACCACCAACCCGGTCAACGATGTGCGTAATCTGGTAGGTCGGTGCATCGAAAAGCGTTTTACCATCCCAAAGTACACCCGTCCAGGTATTGTGACTTGCACTTACCGACCCGCGCAAGGTTGTAATTACCTTTTTGATGCGCGGGAATTTTGCCATCATCTGCTTCGATACGGATTCGTATGCAGCAGCAGATACATGACCGGAAGTCACATCAACTCCTACGGGTTTAATACCCAATACCATTTCGGCATCTTCTTCATTTCCGAGAACAACATCACATCCGGCCACTAATACAGACATGACCTCACCTGCACTCTTGCCGTATTTCCAAAGTTTATTGCGATAGTTAAGGTCGCACGAAACGGTGATTCCTTTGTCATTTGCCAGTTTAATCCCTTCGGCCAATACATCGGCGGCACCCTGTGAGATAGCAGGTGTAATACCCGTCCAGTGAAACCATCCAACTCCTTCAAAAACACGATCCCAGTCTATCATTCCTGGCTGAATATCGCAGATTGCCGAGTGTGCGCGATCGTAAACGACTTTCGAACCACGGCTTACAGCTCCACTCTCAAGATAATAGATCCCGAGACGTTCACCACCCCAAATGATGTTACCAACACCGACACCATATTTGCGAAGATCCATCTGGCAGGCTTCGCCAATGTCATTCTTGGGTAAGCGGGTCACAAAATCCACCTGTAGTCCATAATTGGCGAGCGATATGGCGACATTCGCCTCACCACCACCAAACGTTGCATTGAATTCTGTTGCCTGACTAAAACGCAGGTAACCCGGAGTCGCCAAACGCAACATGATCTCTCCGAATGTAACTATCTTATTATTCATAATCAAATCGTTGAAATGAGACTTAGAAAAAATATATTAGTAATGAAATGATTTAGTGCAATCGATTGCAAAATTACTATTTTTACTCAAACCGTCAACTTAGGTTCGTACCAAAATGCTCGACAAACGACAATATTTAAAAATTAAAATAGTTTTTAGCATTATTGAAACAAATGTTCTCCACCATTTTACCAAGTAATTCCATATCATTCGGAATTTCTCCATTCTCCACATCATTTCCAATGATATTGCAAAGGGTCCGGCGGAAATACTCGTGCCGGACATAGGAAAGAAAACTTCTCGAATCGGTCAACATTCCAACAAAACGACTCAGCAAACCAAGATTAGACAGGGCATTTATCTGTTTTTCCATTCCATCCTTCTGATCCAGGAACCACCAACCGGAACCATATTGTATTTTACCCGGAACACTTCCATCCTGGAAATTACCGATCATGGTCGCGTACAATTCATTATCACGCGGATTGAGGTTGTAAAGAACCGTCTTGCACAATTTATTCTCTGCGTCGAGACGGTTGAGAAATTTCGACAATGGTTCAGCAATCGGCATGTCACCAATTGAATCGAAACCTGTATCCGCTCCCACCTGATTAAACAAACGGGTATTATTATTCCTTAATGCCCCTATATGAAACTGTTGTGCCCATCCACGTGAATGGTCCATCCTTCCAAATTCGTAAAGCATACATGATTTAAACTTCAGTATCTCTTTTAAAGTAAGGCTGAATCCAGTTCTGACCTTTGTGAAAATAGCGTCAATTTCGTCTGCTGTAAAATCCTCTGCAAAAGCGGTATCCAATCCATGATCAGAAAGACGGCAACCATTCATATGAAAAAAGTAGTGTCTTTTATTCAGGGCAATAATGAGGTGGCCAAATGAAGTGATTTCCATTTCAGAAACGCTGGCCAATTGATTGATATAGTTATTGTAAAAAGCAGGATCGTCAACCATCATGGACTTATCAGGACGCCAGGCGGGAAGAACTGCAACTTCAAATCCATCAGCTTTAATTTTCTGATGATATTCGAGCGAATCAATCGGATCGTCAGTGGTACATATGGTATGAACATTTGCCATCCGAATGATATTCCTACAACTGTATTCCGGAGTATGCAGTTTCTCGTTGCACGCATCATAAATCGTCCTTGCATTTTTGGGACTTAGCACCTCATTAATACCGAAGAATTTCTTCAATTCAAGATGTGTCCAATGATATAGCGGGTTGCGCAATGTTTGGGGAACTGTTTCCGCCCACTTTTCAAACTTCTCCCAATCACTTCCATCGCCGGTACAATATTTTTCGTTGATCCCGTTGGTACGCATCGCACGCCATTTGTAATGATCACCAGCCAGCCAGATTTCAGTAATGGTGTTAAACTTCCGATCGTCAGCAATATCTTTCGGATTGATATGACAGTGGTAATCAAAAATCGGCATTTTTGCCGCATGTTCATGATACAATCGTTGAGCGGTTTCTGTTTGAAGCAGAAAATCCTCATCCATGAATGGTTTCATAATTCTTACTGGTTAAAAGTATATTATTAAAATTCGATAAAGCTATTTAGGCTTTGGGCGGAGGGCTGTAGGCTGAAGGGAAAAGTTGTAGTCATTTGAACCAAAACTTATTTAAGCTCCTTTTCTCCTATCCTAAAGTCTAAATACCCTAAATCTTAATACCCTAAAGTCCAAACACCTAAACCCTAAAGCCTAAACACCTAACCCGAAAAGCCTTTTCAGGTGTCGGTCAAAAAGATTTTCCTCTACACAACTTCCAACAAGATCATGGTGCAGATCAAGAAGGTCAGTGTATTTAACGCCATTTTCAGCTGCAATTTTATAACCTACATGGATTAACTGTCTGAAATTGGCATTATAATCAGGATGACCCTGAATATGTCGTAATGTATTGGCATATTTCCCGCTGCTCCACTGATCAACCTCATCTGCTGTTGGTAATTCATTTTGCTTAATATCAATCACATCAGCATAGGGTGCACATAACTCTTCCTGACGATTCAATGCACTTTTATAAATCGATTTTGCCAGTTCCAGCGCTTCACCTCCGGCAAGCGATAATCCGATCACCTCTTCAAGCCAGGTAGTACCCGCGGTTTTTACATGAATACCCTTATCATATTTTTTAATGATCCGACCCATGATGGGGTAAATCGAAAATTTGTCGGATCCGGAATGAACACTAAGTTTCAGGTTGTCGGGCAAACCAAATTCCTTGATTGCATAATCGATGACGAGAACGTCTTCCTCAAACTCACGTTCGAACTGAGCGACATCACCCACATAATCAACTCCTTTATTAAAACGGCCAGTGAATTTGGGTGCAATCGTCTGAACTGGAATACCTTGTTCCGCAATCATTTTCAAAATAAAGAACATTTCAACAGGCGTCTGAGGCGTTTCTACCTCGTCCATTGAAACTTCCGTAACAAAATAATCAGCTCCTTTTTGATCCTTAATATAATTGTAAATCTTCCCTGCCTCGGCAATAGCCGCAAGAAATTTTTTGGTGATCTCATTTAGCAACTGATCCGAGACTTCGAAAGGATGCGCAATACCAGGAATATTCAAAATCCCTGAATAATTTTTACAGGAAGATATAAAAGCAGATATCTGTTCATCGGCGGAAGCTGTGCCAATTTTACTGGCAACATCCAGCGTGAAGAAATCGGATGCAGCAATAAATCCCTGAACGTTCGAGAGATTAATATGGTCTGCATCTACAAAATAGTCACCCGTAAAAGATAAAGCTTTAACCGCAGCATCCGCTTCAAATCTGGTATCTTCCGGTTTTGAATGAATATATGAATGCTCACGATTCGATTTATTCCAAACGGGAACAATTTCAATCCCAGCCTCTGCTGCTTTCATTACTGCCCTAAGTTGAGCTTCACCCTGATGGCCGAAACGATCACCCATCCCTAAACTGTATTTACCAATTTTCATAGTCCAACAATTTGAATTAATTATTATCAAAGAAAAAAACACCCAAACTATTTAATATCAGCTATATAATACGAATCAAATTTCTTCCGTGTTCGTTCACGAAGATATATTCTTTTTATTGATGCCACAATAAATCCGTGCATTTAAATACCATTTATGTTTTTAAACATTTTTTTCCGTGTTCGCACACGATATCTGAAAAAACCATGTAGCTTTGTCTGGAAACTTAAACTATTTCAATCGATATTAGAATGAAGAAGAACATTAGAATAATGGATATTGCTGAAAAAGCAGGAGTTTCGATTGGTACGGTCGATCGGGTGCTTCATGATCGAGGTGAGGTTTCGGAGGAAACAAGGGACAAAATCCTTAAAATAATCCGTGACTTCGATTATCGTCCAAATATTCTGGCAAGTTCGCTGGCTTCTAAAAAGATAACTACTTTTGCTTCATTGACGCCCTTGGCTCCTGACAAAGATTCTTTTTGGTCGAAACCACAAGATGGAATAGAAAAAGCAATCAATCAACTTCGGCAATATGGCATAAGACTTCGGCAATTTTATTTTAAAATGGAAGATTCTGAAACCTTTTCGAAGGAAGCCGAAAAAATTCTTGAACTATCACCCGATGGAATCCTGCTGGCCCCATGGGCAAAACGTGAGTCACTGAGGTTCACACAGGAACTGGATCAACGCTCAATTCCATATGTATTTATCGATTCGAATCTCGAAGAGGCAAATCCGATCAGTTTTATTGTTCAGAACTCGGTACAAAGCGGCTATCTTGCTGCAAAACTTATTGACTACGGCATTCCATTTCAAAGTAACGTTCTAATTATTCATATCACCAAAGACCTTCAGAATTCCGAACATCTGTTAAACCGGGAAAGAGGATTTCGCAATTATTTCGAAACTGTAAAAATCAAATCTCATCACATTATAAATATTGAAGTTTCCAACAACGAAACCGAAATAGCCAATAAACTAAATGCATGCATCTCAGAAATGAAATCTATTAATGCAGTATTTGTCACCAATTCAAAAGTGCATTTGGTGGCCGGTTTTTTTGATCAATTTAACGATCGTCCTAAAATTATAGGTTATGATTTAATTCCTAAAAATATCGATTTGCTTCTTTTTAGTAAAATTGATTTTCTGCTTAATCAGAAACCTGAATCGCAGGGATTTGTAGCAACCCATCTGCTTTTCGACCAGATTGTCAGAAAAGAAAAGGTTAAAAAAGCCAACTATACATCCATTGATATCATTACCAAAGAAAACTTTGAATTTTATTCTTCAATCTAATTTTTCAAACGAAAAAATTTAATAATCAATCAAATACTAATATTATAAAAAATGAAGAAAATATCATTTGACGACCTTAACGGGAAAGTGTGCGTAATCACCGGAGGAGCAGGTGTAATTGGTGTTTCTATTATAAGGGCCCTGGCTTCGGTCGGGACTAAAGTTGCAATTGTCGATATCAATGAAGAGCTTGCTCAATTAGTTGCCGCCGACCTTGCGAAAGAATTTAATGCGGAAATTATTGGTGTAAAAGCCAATGTACTTGATAAAGAGTCACTAGAAATTGCTAAAACCGTAATTAATGAAAAGCTTGGAAAGATTGACATGTTAATCAATGGCGCAGGTGGCAATTCTCCTCAGGCAACTACACAGGTTGAGCAGATTGAAGAGTCTGATTTATCGAATCTTGACAAAACTTTTTACGGACTTCAAATGGAAGGTTTCGATAAAGTATTCGCGCTGAATTTTAAGGGAACTGTTTTGCCAAGTATGGTGTTTACCAAAGATATGCTTGAAAAGCGGTCAGGTGTAGTGCTGAATATTTCATCTATGAATTCTTATCACCCATTGACAAAAATACCAGCCTATTCAGCCGCCAAAGCTTCGGTTAATAACTTTACAGAATGGCTGGCAGTCCATCTTGCAAAAGTTGGAATCAGAGTTAATGCAGTTGCGCCAGGATTTTTCATTACCAGTCAAAATCGTTTTCTTGTTCTCGATGAGAAAACCGGTGGTTATTCAGCCCGAGGTAATAAAATTGTGTCCAACACGCCAATGGGAAAATTCGGTGATCCCGATGATCTTCAGGGTGCTGCATTATATCTGCTCTCCGACCTTTCCTCTTTCGTAACAGGCATCGTGATTCCTGTTGACGGGGGTTTCAATGCCTATAGCGGGGTTTAATTAATTGGGATTATTTTTAGTAATAATTTATTGAATTTCATAAATCATAAATCATAATTCATAAATCATATGAGCCTTCAATTAAAAAAAGATTTTACCTGGTCTTTACTTGTTCCAACAAGTATGGGTGTCAGAATAACACCCGCCAATGGCCAACCAGTGCATAGCAGTGATTTATTTCAGATGTACGCTTCGAGTGCTGAAACCAATGTTGCAAGTATTTCGTCCTATCTTGGACTTCCGGTTAAAGTCTTGACTACATTTGTAAAAGATAGCCCTATAGCTCTGTTTATAAAAAATAACCTGAAAAGTCGCAGTATGACCTTTGAAGGACCAGAAGTACCACAGGGAGATCCATGGGGTTATCGACACCAGTTTAACATTGCCGACAGTGGTTTTGGAACACGTGGTCCGCGTGTCCAGAATGATCGTGCAGGTGAAGTAGGAAGAACATTGAATGTTAAAGACTTCGATCTTGAAAGAATCTTTGGACAAGAAGGGGTTCAGATTGTTCATCTTTCAGGACTAATCGGGGCTTTATCGCCTGAAACCAGTAATTTTTGCCTTCAAATTGCCCGGTTTGCTAAAAAATACGGTACACGTATTGCATTCGATCTCAATTACCGCGCTTCGTTTTGGAAAGGCCGCGAAAAAGAATTGAGCGAAATATTTGCTGAAATAGCTTCCCTATCAGATATATTAATTGGAAACGAAGAAGATTTTCAACTTTGTCTGGGTATTGAAGGGCCTGAAGCTGGTGGCAAAGGAATTGAATCAGAGATTGATGGTTTCAAAGGAATGATTGGCCGCGTAAAGGCCGCCTTCCCAAATGCTTCAGTATTTGCTACGACACTTCGTCAGGTAATAAGCTCGAACGAACATTTATGGGGTGCAATTATGCTCGAAGGAGATAATTGGCAGGTTATTGAACCTCGCAGAATTGCAGTTTTAGATCGTATCGGCGGTGGCGATGGTTTCGTCGGCGGTTTACTGTATGGAATCCTAAAAGGATGGGCACCTGAGAAGTGGCCTCAGTTTGGATGGGCAACAGGCGCCCTTGCCACAACATTTCTTACCGATTATGCCCAGCCTGCCGATGAAGAGATGGTCTGGAGTATCTGGAAAGGCAATGCAAGGGTGAAACGATAAAGCAATCAGTTAGTTTCCATTTGACTAAAAGTATCCTTAAATTATTTACTTTTAGGGCAAACCAGCATAGCTTTTGTTAATACATTAGTTCAGTTTAAACTTAAAAATATGATCTATTTTCAAACAGGTTCACCAAATGCTTCACTTTCGCACGATGATTTGAAGGAGGGATTATATACGGCCTTGACATTGCTGGGAAAAAAGAAAAAAGTACTGGCTATTCCACCCGATTTTACCCGCTTTCCATCTCGTGCAGGTGAATTGACACGCTATGTATGGAATTTCTATGGTGACAAATTGACAGATATTCTACCTGCTTTGGGAACTCATTCTGCAATGACAGAACATCAAATCACCGAAATGTTTGGCGATGTTCCCAAAGAGTTGTTCCGGGTTCATGACTGGCGCAATGATGTTGTCACTTTAGGCGAGGTTCCTGCCGAATATGTTCGCGAAGTATCCGGCGATGCGGTTGACTTTGCATGGCCTGCACAAGTAAACAAACTTCTTGTAGAAGGTGGTTTCGATTTGATCTTATCGATTGGTCAGGTAGTTCCTCACGAAGTTGTCGGGATGGCCAACCACAACAAAAATGTCTTTGTCGGAACAGGTGGCGCCGAAGGGATCAATAAAAGTCATTTTATCGGAGCCGCCTTTGGAATGGAGAAAATGATGGGTCGTCCAAAGACTCCTGTTCGTAAGATTTTTGACTATGCAAGCCATAACTTTGCGAGGCAGCTGCCTATTTTATATATACTTACCGTTGTAGGAATGGACAAGGAAGATGGAACGTTGAAGGTTCGCGGATTGTATGTAGGTGACGATAAAGAAGTTTTTAAAGCCGCTGCAGCACTATCCCTTGAAGTAAACTTTACAATGCTTGACCATCCGATGAAAAAGGTGGTCGTGTATCTCGATCCGACAGAATTCAAATCAACATGGCTCGGAAACAAATCGGTTTACCGTACGCGGATGGCGATTGCCGATGGTGGTGAATTGATTGTCCTCGCTCCTGCCTTAAAAGAGTTTGGCGAAGATTCAGAAATCGACCGGTTGATTCGTAAATATGGTTATTTTGGCACGCCACAAACTCTAAAATCAGTCCGTGAAAATGAGGATTTGAAAAATAACCTCAGCGCTGCGGCTCATCTTATACATGGTTCTTCCGAGGGTCGTTTTTCAATTACTTATTGTCCCGGAATCGAAAAGGAAAATCTCACACAACAAGAAATTGAAAGCGTCGGATTTAAATATGGTAAACTGGATGAGATGACCAGTAAATATGATCCTGCTAAGCTGAAAGATGGATGGAATATGTCTAAAGACGGCGAGGAGTTCTATTACATTTCCAATCCTGCTATTGGGTTGTGGGCTGTTCGTGAACGATTTAAAGATTAGTACAAATGAATATTGAAGAAATAAAATGGGGATTGATCGGCTGTGGAAGTGTCACAGAAGTGAAAAGCGGTCCACCACTCCAATTAACACCTCACTCGAGTCTTGTTGCCGTAATGCGCCGTAATTCAACGCTGGCGGAGGATTATGCCCGGCGACATGGTGTTCCAAAATGGTACAGCGACGCCGATGCATTGATCAATGATCCGGAGGTGAATGCGGTCTATGTAGCCACGCCACCTGGTGCACATGCCAATTATGCGATAAAAGCGATGCGTGCAGGCAAACCTGTTTATGTCGAAAAACCGATGGCCCGGACTTTTGCCGAGTGCCAGGAAATGCTCAAGGTATCTGAAGAAACGGGTATGCCAATTTATGTAGCCTACTACAGGCGGGCACTACCGGGATTCCTGAAAGTGAAAGAATTAGTTGAATCAGATGCGATAGGATCGGTTCGGATGGTAAACGTCCGGTTTTACCGTTCCCTTGGAAAGGAGCTTCAGGAAAATGATGTACCCTGGCGTTTCCAACCGGAAGTATCTGGCGGAGGCCTTCTTTTCGATCTTGCATCGCATACGCTCGATTATCTTGACTATGTATTCGGGGCAATTGGAAAAATAAAAGCCAATGCATTTAACCAGGCTGACCTTTACCCTGCTGAAGATCTTGTGCTTGCCAATTGGCAACACGAATGCGGCGTAGCCGGAACCGGGACCTGGTGTTTCACAACTTCCGATAAAAACATTCTTGATGAGGTTGAAATTATTGGTGATCAGGGGAAAATTATCTTTTCAACATTTGATTTCTCCCCGGTTATCCTCGAAAATAACGATGGACGTCAGGAATTTCCGTTTGAAAGACCCGCACATGTCCAAAGTAACCTGATGGCTAACATTGTTTCTTCATTGCGCGGAGAAGGCGAATCACCATCAACTGGAAAATCTGCAGCCCGAACCAACCGTGTACTCGACGAAATGGTTAAAGGCTACTACAAGAAAGAATAAAAAAAAAAATGAGTTTGATGAAGATCATTATAGACGATAAAATTCCATACATCAAAGGGGCACTTGAACCTTTCGCAGAAGTAATTTATCTCCCGGGAAATAAAACAACTCCTGAGGTTGTTAAAGATGCTGATGCAATTATCACGCGGACCAGAACAATCTGCAATGAAGCTTTATTGGCAGGCTCAAGCATAAAATTCATTGCAACCGCTACGATTGGTTACGATCATATCGATACAGCCTATTGTGAACAATCTGGGATTACCTGGACAAACGCCCCGGGATGCAATTCAAAATCGGTTGAGCAATACATCGCTTCAGCTTTGGTAGCACTTGCAGAAAAAAAAGATTTTTCGCTTACAGAAAAAACTATCGGCATTGTGGGTGTTGGAAACGTTGGTTCTAAAGTAGCCCGGCTTTGCGAAATCCTCGGCATGAAAGTGCTGCTTAATGACCCGCCACGATCGAGAGCCGAAGGAGGAAAAGGTTTTGTTGAATTGGATAATATTCTCGAAAAAGCAGACATCATAACGTTGCATGTCCCATTAAATATGGATGGTATAGATAAAACTTTTCATCTTGCTGATGAATATTTTTTTGCAAAAGCAAAGAAAAAGCCAATCATTATCAACTCATGCCGGGGTGAAGTGACAGATACAACAGCATTAAAAACGGCTCTCATATCGGGTCAGATTTCAGGAGCAGTTATTGATTGCTGGGAAAATGAACCTGAACTCGATCGCGAATTATTGGGGTTGGTTGATTTAGCAACACCACATATAGCAGGTTATTCAAAAGATGGGAAAGCCAACGGAACAAGTATGAGTGTAAGAGCCTTGAGCAAATTTTTCAACCTGGGCATCAACAATTGGAAATGCACCGGTATCGAACTTCCGGAATCGACCGAGATATTCCTTGACGGAACCGGGAAAACGACGCAGCAAGTTCTTGCTGAAGCCATTTTTGCAACTTACGATATCCGAAAAGATGATATGCAACTCCGGTCATCCGTCGAAACGTTTGAAAAACAGCGGGGAGACTATCCAGTGAGACGTGAGTTTCCGATATTTAATATTCTTTGTAAGATCAATAATATTAAAACGATCGATAAGCTTAAGAAACTTGGATTCAAACTCTGATTTAAAACAAGAGGAACATTCAAAACAATAGAAACTAATAGAAACACTTCAAACAACAGAAACAATAGAGACAACAGAAACAATAGAGACAACAGAAACATTACAAATAATAGAACAAATGAAAAAAGCAGACATCGGGCTGATAGGCCTTGCAGTAATGGGCGAAAACCTTGTACTGAATATGGAGAGCAAAGGATTCACAGTTGCAGTTTATAACCGCACAGTCGACAAAGTTGATAAATTCATGGCCGGACGTGGAGCAGGAAAGAATTTCATCGGATGTCATTCCATCGCAGAACTTTGCGCCAACCTCGAACGTCCACGTAAAGTAATGATGCTGGTAAAAGCAGGTTCTCCTGTTGACGATTTTATTGAGCAAATTATCCCTCATCTCGAAGCTGGGGATATCATTATCGATGGTGGAAACTCACACTTCCCCGACACGATCCGTCGTGCCAAATATGTCGAGAGCAAAGGTTTATTGTACATCGGGACAGGTGTTTCAGGTGGTGAAGAAGGTGCTCTTTTAGGGCCATCAATGATGCCAGGTGGATCTCCTGCTGCCTGGCCAGCCGTTAAAGAAATTTTTCAGTCCATTGCTGCCAAAGTCGATGGTGAACCTTGCTGCGATTGGGTAGGCGAAAACGGGGCTGGACATTTTGTGAAGATGGTTCACAATGGCATCGAATATGGCGATATGCAGATTATCTGCGAAGCCTATCAAATGATGAAAGACCTGTTAGGCATGAATGCCGATGAAATGCATGATGCTTTTGCTGAATGGAACAAAGGCGATCTGGACAGTTATCTGATTGAGATCACCCGCGACATCTTAGGTTTCCGAGATGAAAATGGCGAAGCACTTGTTGAAAAGATTTTGGATACAGCGGGACAGAAAGGTACCGGCAAATGGACTGCAGTGTCAGCCCTCGATCTTGGGATTCCATTGACGCTGATTGGCGAATCAGTTTTTGCACGCTGTCTTTCAGCACAAAAAGACCTGCGTGTGAAAGCATCAAAATCACTAAGTGGTCCTGAAAAGCTTTTCACCGGAGACAAAGTTCAATTCCTCAGCGATTTGAAAGATGCCCTCCTGGGTGCAAAGATTATCTCGTATGCCCAGGGTTATGACTTAATGGCAGAAGCAGCAAAAGAATATAAATGGACACTTAATTATGGTGGTATTGCGCTGATGTGGCGAGGAGGTTGCATCATTCGCTCCGTGTTTTTAGGTAAAATCAAGGATGCTTTTGATAAAAATCCAAAATTGGAACATTTGCTACTTGATGAATATTTTAAAACTACAATTGAAAAAGCACAAGCCGGTTGGCGCCGTGTTGTTTCAACCGCTATAAACAATGGTGTTCCGGCACCATGCCTTGCTACGTCATTGACCTACTTCGACGGAATACGCAGCGAAAGATTGCCAGCCAATCTGCTTCAGGCTCAGCGCGACTATTTTGGGGCTCATACCTACGAAAGAGTTGACAAACCACGCGGTGAATTCTTCCATACCAACTGGACAGGCAGAGGTGGCGATACCGCTTCTTCAACTTATACAGTTTAGATATTTACATGTCATATAATGATAAACGCCGCATTCCTATAATTGCGGCGTTTATTTTTTCACTTTATATCTGACAAAATCAGGAGTATTTCGTTCGCTGAACTCTTGTATCTCTACCACAATCTTAATTTCATTACATGTTGATGCCCTTTCCATGGCCTGTTGTATTTTGTCTAAAGGATAGTTACCAGAAATAATCAGGCCGGGACTTACCACTTTTGCTTCAACCAGCTGTATGACCTGCCGGAAGTCAAAAGGATGCTGGTAAATAATAGACGGCACGATATGGATACCTTCGTGTGTAATTTTAAGGAGCTGAAAGGTTGCTTGCTTTTCGGAAAGTCCCAGAAGAACAATTTTCCGATCCACGCGGAGCAGCAGCAGTTGCCAATGAAGCAGTAATGTTAGAGCCCGCACATTCAAAAACTGCGGCTACTCCATTCGAATGCCATAATACCGTCAAATGTTCGGTCTGCAGTTCAAAGGTTGGATGCGGCATCGATGAAACTGCACCCATTTCTACTGCCTTATTAACCTTTCCCATATTTACTTCCGTCGCAAAAACCTTAAAACCCATTCGTAAAGCTAGATGTACGAGCAACAGTCCTATTAAGATTCAGGCTCTATTTACACTTTTTTCAGTCCCGTTGCTAATCACAGGTTTCGCGGTTTTTAGTCTTAAATCGAATAATTTGAAGTGAAAATCCATTTCAACAAAACCATCTCTGTCCCTCCAAAACAAACCTCTTTTAGATCTAAAATATCCCATTTCGCCAAAAGGGGTCCCATTTCGCCAAAAGGGGTCCGATTTCGCTAAAAGGGATTCGATTTCGCCAAAAGGGATTCCTTTTCGCCAAAAGGAGTTCGATTTCGCCAAAAGGGGTTCCTTTTCGCCAAAAGGGATTCGATTTCGCCAAAAGGGGTTCCTTTTAGCCAAAAGGAGTTCCTTTTCGCCAAAAGGGGTCCGATTTCGCCAAAAGGGATTCCTTTTCGCCAAAAGGGGTCCGATTTCGCCAAAAGGGGTTCCTTTTCGCCAAAAGGGGTTCCTTTTCGCCAAATCGCTTTCTTTCCATAATAACAACTTTATTTTCAGACATAAACGATAATTATCAAATAATAGTCGTTCATCAGAAGCAAGCATTAAACCTACCTTAAACCAAAACTATGCCAACAATCTCATCAGCATGCAAATGTATTCCGCAGCGGTTGCCTAAAAAGTAAAAGATCTTCGTTTCATTAAATAAAAAACGCTCCTTTCGGAGCGTTAAACCAAAAAAACAATCTTCGTTAATATTGTTCTACCTTCAAGGTTTAAGTAATGCGAATCAACAGATGGCGAATTATTTATTGCATATAATTATAACAAAAATCCCGCTGGATTTTCGTCCCACCTTCCTCATATCCTCCTCGTATCTTCCTTATACCAGGTCCAAGTCATCAAAGATGGCATATCATTACATAATACCAGATTGGAACTTGGTTTTTAAAGCTTTCGATTCAGCCTACCCAAATACGAAGATTATTTTCAGAATTTAAGTGCTTAGTTTTGAAGTTTTTATAATAATAACTCACCAAACCTATCTTAATTATTTCCCTTTTTTAAACACATTATTATCAATCATCTGTTGAAAGAAATCGATAATTGATTTATCAACCGGTCGATACTTGATCCCTAATTCTTTAATGCTTTTGGAATGATCGACACGCCAATGATAGCCTACGTTTTTGCTGATCATTTTACGCTTAAACCCAGCCAAAGGAGCCATCAGCCAAACGAGAAACTTGGGTAATGTTTTCTTCGGAAATGGATATTGGTTTCCATACTTTTTTTGCAAAATACCGCCTAAAGTCAAAAATGAGGTTTCATTCGCCGAAATAATATGCCGCCCTTTTGCCTGAGGCAGAAATCCGGCTTTATAATGTGCTTCAGCCAGATCGCGCACATCAACAACACCAATGTAGAATTCCGGAGCTCCCATCTTCATATTTCCATCACCCAAATGCCTGATTAGGTTATAACTTTCAGAAGTCGATTTTGGATTAATGCCAGGTCCAATTACAAGCGAAGGATTGATCACAACTAAATCCCAACGTGTTTGTTTCTGATTGATTTCCCATGCAGCCCGTTCTGCCACCGTTTTTGAGTACGAATAGGGCTGATGATCAAGTGTTGAAGTAAGGTTCCATTGCTCTTCGGTTGCAATTCCGTTCGGATAAGCCAAACAATCAATAGAATCGCCAATAATGGCTGCACAACTACTGGTCAACACAACACGCTTAACTGATTCTGTGCGGTTGACAGACCCCAAAACATTCTTCGTTCCGATCAGTGCCGGATCAACAAGATCTTTCTGTGGATCCTTCACAGTATTTATAAAAGGGGAAGCGGTGTGAAAAACAAGTTCACAACCTTTCATTGCTTCATCATACGAACCTTCTATGAGCAAATCAGCCTTAAAATATTTTATTTTCCCTTTTGACTTTGCTGCAAGCGCATCCAGGTATTTCAGCGAATCAGCTTTCTCGGGATTTCGAACAGGAGCATGCACAGTCAACCCTTCGTCCAAAAGCTTTTTTACAATCCATCCTGCAACATATCCTGTTGCACCCGTTACCATAACTGGCTTATTTTTATCAATATTCTTCATCTCTATTAATATAAGTTTCAACTTAAATAACCAAATTCTTGTCCTATTGTTTTGAAAAGTTAAAGCCGTGATATTAGCCGAATCCTTGAACTTTCTAAAGATAAAGAAAAACAGTACATTTCGACGCTAAAATATTAGATATGAAAACAAAATATGCGCCTTCTGAACGGAGTACGGATGAAACCATCATTTCAAATAATTCAAGCCTCGAAAAAATCCCTTACCTGAATGACATCTTTTGCTCGCTCTCCTTTATTTTTTGCATTCTCGACGAAAACAGACAAATCGTTTTTACGAACGATATTTTGATGAAAACGCTTGAAATTGAAAATGTGAATCAAGTATTGGGTAAGAGGTTTGGTGAAGCCATCAACTGTAACTTTGCTAATGATGAGCCCGGTGGCTGCGGTACATCTGAACATTGCCGTTATTGCGGGGCAGTAAATACAATATTGCAGAGCCAAAAAACCCAGCTCAAAACCACCTCTGAATGCAGAGTACGAAGAATGATAGATGGGACAGAAAACTTCCTCGACGTTGAGGTTACTGCAACTCCATTTTTACATGAAGACCTAAACTACACAATATTTTCTTTGGTAGATATTACAGACCGAAAACGAAGGGCAATAATTGAGAAGATATTTTTCCATGATATTATGAATGTAGCTTCAGGATTACAAGGGTTTTTTGAACTTTTCGACTCAATAGATGAAGAGGAGCAACAAAACTTCATTCAAATGGGATCATCGCTTTGTCAACAAATAATCGATGAAATTGGCACACAAAGATTGCTGACCCAGGCTGAAAATCATGAGCTGGTTATAAATCCCAAGTCAATCGATACTTTGTCATTCATACATCGAATTGCCGATGATCTTCAGTTCCTTGAAGTAGCAAAAGGGAAAACAATTGTGATAAGTGAAGACTCAGAAGCTGTTACATTTCAGAGTGACCCGATACTTCTGCGTCGTATCCTGAACAATATGGTAAAAAATGCGCTTGAAGCAAGTAATTCAGGACAAACAGTTACGATCGCAGTAAAGAAAATAGATCAGAAATTAAAATTTTCTGTTCATAATTCCAGGTTTATGCCACGCGACATTGAGATGCAAGTATTTATGCGATCATTCTCTACAAAAGGAAACCAGCGTGGTCTTGGAACATATAGTATGAAAATTCTTGGAGAGCAACACCTTGGGGGGATTGTCAATTTTACTACTTCCGAAGCGGAAGGGACCACCTTCTTTATTATATTGTAAAAGATAGAAACGGTTCATGCAAGGTATCTGCCTTTTTACAATTTCATTTCAATTAATTGATGGTCAAGACATAATGTCGTAGTTTTCTTCTTTGCGTCCATCGGCTCATATCTGATGGATGGGTTCTTTGTGCGATACTATTGACAAAATCGCGCAAAGCCGCTAATAACCCAAAACAAAAGAATAGATAATTTCAAAATCTAAATTCAAGAAGTAAGACATTATATCGTTCATAAAAATTTGTCGTAGCCGTTAAGCCGACTATTGAAAAATATCTAATTGTTCCTGTTCATGCATAAATGGAGGTAAGAAGTGAATCAATATTCGCGTCGATTTTTGTAATATTCAAATTTAGGAATGTAGGAACGTAGGATAACTGTAGGAAACGTATAAACCACAGTAACCGTATGAACCATAGAAACATAGAAACTTTAGGAACAATAGGAAACATATAAATCGTAGGAAAAACGTAGGAAAATTATTGCAACCATATAAACCACAGCAACATCATGAACTACAAGAATATAGCAACATAGAAACAATAGGAACCATATAAACTATAGAAAGCAGGAAAACCACAATAACAACCTAAACCACAGAAACATAGAAACTAAATAAACCTTCGAAACAATAATAAAGTTCCTACGCTTCCTACGGGCCTATTTCCGTTTTTTATTCTGAAGGTTCTGAATAAGCATCATAGCACCAGCCAATAATGAAATAAGCCAATGGCTCTTATGCTACATCTATTTATTCCCATTATTTAAATCCATAGTATCTATTTTTGATATGCTTCAATCACTTTTTTAACTGAACCATGTATCAACAATAGTCTTCGTGCTTCGTCTGTGGAGATACCAATCTCATCAACTATCATTTGAGTTCCGCGTTCAATCAGTTTCTTGTTGGTGAGCTGCATATTTACCATTTTATTCCCCTTCACCCTTCCTAATTTAATCATGATTGAAGTTGTGATCATGTTTAAAATCATTTTCTGAGCAGTTCCGGCCTTAAGCCTGGTGCTGCCGGTTACAAATTCCGGCCCAACAATAGCTTCTATCGGAAATTCAGTAACCTTGGCAATTTCACTATCTGGATTGCAGGTAATACAACCGGTAAGGATTCCATTTTCGCGGGCATGAATGATCCCGCCTATTACATAAGGAGTTGTTCCGGAAGCCGCTATACCAATAACCACATCATTTGTATTAATATTGAAACTTTGGAGTGATGCCCACGCCTTGTTAGAATCGTCTTCTGCTGCTTCTACTGATTTTCGGAGTGCAACATCACCGCCCGCGATCAAACCAATCACCAAACTTTCAGGAACACCAAATGTGGGTGGGATCTCAGAAGCATCCAAAACCCCAAGTCTGCCGCTTGTTCCGGCACCAAGGTAGAAAATGCGTCCCCCTTTTTTCATTCTGACTTCAATTTGTTCAACCAGATTTTTAATTTGCGGAAGCGCTTGTCTGACAGCAATATGAACCTTTGAATCTTCTTCATTAATATTTGTCAGCAACTCTTCAATCGACATCTTATCAAGATTATCGAAAACCGAAGGTGACTCTGTAACACTGGTTTTTTTATAAGTAGTTGATTTCATGCAGGTGTTATATAAGCTATTGAGTTTTTAAAATGATGTTTTGCTGTTGTGATATCTGATAAGCCCTTTCATCGGCGCCTGTTCTATATTACCTAAAATAAGATGCTGTTCTTCTATTGCTTTTCGCAGTTGCACCTCAAAATGAAAGGCGATGCTCCCTGTAAAATGAATTGGCATCTTTTCGATTTCCGGATATTGAAGTAAATTTCGGGTCACAAACTCCCGAAAACTTGAAATAACAATATTCTCTATTTCAGGATATTTGATGTTCTTTGAAAGAAATTTAGTAAAATCAGCCAGGTAACGGCTCGGAAATGGTTTTTTGTAAACATTTTCAAGAATTTCTGCAGGCGTGGTGTGGTAAGTCTCAAAAAAATCATTGATCAGCGACTGAGGCAGTTGTTTTTTCAAAATATCGCCAATCAGTTTTTTTCCCAAAACTGCTCCGCTTCCTTCGTCGCCAAGGATAAATCCAAGCGGCGAAACATTGTCTACAATTTCACTTCCATTATAATAACATGAATTTGAACCTGTTCCCAAAATACATGCAACTCCAGACTGATTCTGACACAATGAATGAGCAGCTGCAAGAAGGTCGGTACCAATAAATATGTGATCTGCTTCAAATACCTGCAATAAGGATTTTCTTACAACCTCCTGTTTTTCCTTATTGATGCATCCTGCACCATAAAAATAGATCGCATCGAATATTTTGGCAGCATAAAACTCTTTTTGCAAGATGGCAGCAATGTTTTCAACTTCCTGATAAAATGGATTTATTCCCGGGGTCACCAAAATTTCAGTGGTCGAATCATCGGTGATTAAACACCATTCGGTTTTGGTCGTGCCACTGTCTGCAATTAGGATCATTTTCTGTGTTATTTTGTGTTTTATAACATGTATGACAAAAGTACAAATTTTTTAAAAATTAGTTCTATTTTTGATGAGTATTTTTAAAAGCTTAATGATGAAGAAATCTAGTCTACTCCATATAGGCATTATTGCAATGATTATTTCGATCATCCCGTTAATTGGTTTTTCACAAACTGCAAAACGATCCCGATTAACCATAAAAGCCGAAAGGAATCTAAAAAAAATAGAAAATCTCATTCCTGGCTGGTCGCATGTCGGAAGCATACGATTTGACTCACTATCGATTCCTTCTGAAAAACACTTAATTCAGGTTTTTTTCACTTCTCCCCTTTCGTATATTCCGGTAAGAGAAAATGAAGTTTCGCTTGTTGAAAACACTGTCAGAAATATTTTAGGACGAAAATTCAGAAATTATCCTGTCGAAATATATACTGATCACCATTTATTAAAAGATTTAGTTCCAAATACTTTCCGCACAACCATTTCAGTTGACCAGAGCAGAATTTCAGGTGACAAATCAAATAGAATTCCTGTTGTACAACAATTAGGGAAAGATAAACCTTTGTCTGGCTTATATAATAACAATATTGCCGTTTGGGCTAGTCATGGATGGTATTACGAATCGAAACTCGATCGTTGGGAATGGCAACGTGCCCGTCTGTTTGGAACGGTTGAAGATATGTCGCCAATGAGTTTTGTTTTGCCCTATCTTGTTCCAATGCTTGAGAACAGCGGGGCAAATGTTTTCCTTCCACGCGAACGTGACTGGCAGCAACAAGAGGTAATCGTTGATAATGATAAATCTACATTTGGTTCCGAACTGAAAATTACTGAAGGACTAACAGTTGACCAATCAAAAAAAGGGTTTCAACTAAAAGATACATTGTATACAGGTGATAATCCATTTCAAATGGGAACCTCTATCCAATTTCAGGGTTCAAAGGATAGTACTAAGTCAATCGATTATATACCCTACTTTAGCGAAAAAGGCAGGTATTCTGTATCAGTTTCCTACCAAAGCGATAATACCTCATCTTCAGAAGTGAAATATTCAGTTTATCATGCTGGTGGAAAAACTGATTTTTTGGTGAATCAAAGGATTGGCGGAGGAACCTGGATCTATCTGGGAACATTCGATTTTAATGTAGGAAAAAATCCTGATGTGGGAATGGTTACCGTAAGCTGCTCTACAGAAAAACCGGGTTTTATTTCAACTGATGCTGTTAAATTTGGCGGTGGAATGGGAAATGTAGCCCGCCGCCCCGCTGAAGAAGCGGTGCTGAACAAAAAGTCTATTTCTGAAAAAAACACAGAAAACGAATCAGTTAAAATTAATCCTCAATTATTTGATTATAAATTAAGTGAGAAGGCTGCTTACCTCGAAGCGGCAAGATATTATCTGCAAAGCGCAGGTTTCCCTGATACATTAACTTATAGTCTGAATAAGGATAAAAATGACTACAATGATGATTATCAGTCACGAGGAGAATGGGTTAATTACCTCATGGGCAAGCCAAATGGTCCCGGAAAACATCGTGATATATCCGGTTTGAGGATTCCAGTCGATCTCGCCTTTGCTTTCCATACCGATGCCGGAGTTACAGCAAATGACTCGATTATTGGAACACTTGGCATTTACAGTACAATGGCCGATCAGGGTCTTTTCCCAAACGGAAAATCAAGAATGGCAAGCCGCGATTTATCAGATTTAATTCAGTCACAAGTGGTTGATGATATCCGGAAAATATATAATCCGAAATGGACAAGGCGCGGTCTTTGGGATAAGCAATACTCAGAAGCATGGCGGCCTAATGTCCCTACCATGTTGCTTGAACTGTTTTCGCATCAGAATATTGCTGATGTGAAATATGGTTTGGATCCGCGATTCCGGTTTGATGTGAGTCGTGCTATTTATAAAGGAATGTTGAAATTTCAATCTTACCAGGAAAATCGTCAGTTTGTTGTTCAGCCATTGCCGGTGAATCATTTTTCAATTATAAAATCGGGTGAAAACACTTACAAATTAAGCTGGAGTGCTGTAAATGATCCGCTTGAGCCAAGTGCTAAACCTGAGAAATTCAAAGTTTACCAACGAATTGATGACAATGGTTTTGACAATGGCGTCGTCGTGGAAGACACTTCACTCGTGCTGAAATTGAATCACTATGACAAAATCTACAGCTTTAAAGTTACGGCATTGAACAAGGGTGGCGAGAGTTTTCCTGGCGAGACCCTTTCGGTAGGACAAAAAAGTAATAGTAAAGGCAATATACTGGTCGTGAATGGATTTTATCGCGTTTGTGCTCCCGCAATTTTTGACAACGGTACCACTGCCGGAGTCGCATGGTGGAAAGATCAAGGTGTCGCCGATCGTCAGGATATCAGCTTTATAGGTTACCAATATGATTTTGATCGCAAATCCAAATGGCTCGATGATGATAGTCCTGGTTGGGGAGCAAGTTATGGCGACATGGAGGGAAAAGTAATTCCTGGTAACAGTTTCGACTATCCTATTATCCATGGAAAAGCAATTATGGCTGCCGGCTATTCGTTTGTTTCAACCAGTGATGATGTTTTTAGCCAATCTAAATTCGATATTTCTCCCTATTTTGCAACAGATCTTATTATGGGAGAACAGCGGTCCACATGTAGTTTAAAAGATTCATCGTTAATCGACTACAAGATTTATACGTCAGCCTTTATGTCGAAGATTTCGGAATTGACTGAAAATGGGAGTAAGCTTTTTATTTCAGGAGCTTATATCGGATCTGAATTTGGAGAAATCAACGACTCCATTACTGCCAAATTTGCCAAAGACGTTTTGCATTTTACATGGAGAACTGGTCATGCCTCAAAGGGTGGTTCATTTTATGCGACCGATTATGCCCGTCAATGGCTGAAAGGGAAATGGAATTTCAATGCTGAATATCATCCGGAAATCTATACAGTTGAAGCACCTGACGGAATTGAACCTGCTGGTAAAAATGCAATTACTGCTTTCCGTTACGGCGAAAATAATGTGAGTGCAGGAGTCGTTTTCAATGGAAAATATAAGGTTGTTGCCATGGGATTACCCTTCGAAGCTATCATGGATACTACCAATCGGCAATCGCTTATGCTACAAATCATCCATTTTTTTGAATCAAAATAAATAAAATAAAAATATTAAAATGAAAAATCGGATCACTTGCTATTTTCCAATTCAGTATGGAACCGAATTTGAATCAACACTCAAAACGTTAAGAGAATCTGGCGTCGTAGAAAAGATTGTTCTGGTAGGAGAGATGGAATGTTCCATTGCCGGAACTGACATCGTACAGATATCATTGGATAATTTTAGTTCTACTAAGACTATAAAAGAGTTTGCAAAAAATGTAACGACTCCATTCACTTTGCTTTACACAAAAACATTACCGCTGGATCTCGGACAAAATGCATTGCATCGCATGATGCAGACGTCTGACAATAGTGGCGCTGGAATGGTTTATTCCGATTATTTTGAACAAAAGGAGGGCACATTAAAACCTCATCCTGTTATTGAATATCAGGAAGGAAGTCTACGCGACGATTTCGACTTCGGGTCTCTATTACTTTTCCGTACTGAAGCATTTATCGAAGCCACCAAACGCATGGATCAGGAGTTTGAGTTTGCAGGGTTGTATGACCTTCGGTTAAAGGTGTCGCAAAACTGCAAATTGGTTCGTTTGCCTGAATTACTATATATAGAACTCGAATTGGATACGCGCAAATCGGGTGAAAAAATGTTCGATTATGTCGATCCCAGTAACCGATTTAAACAGATCGAGATGGAGAAAGCATGCACAGCTCATTTAAAATCGGTTGGTGCATGGCTTGCCCCAAAATTCAAAGAGATAGCATTCTCTGCCGGTAATTTTAAATACGAAGCTTCTGTTATTATCCCGGTCTGGAATCGCGCCAAAACAATAAGTCACGCCATCAAATCAGTATTAAGTCAGGAGTCTGACTTTAAATTCAATCTTATCATTGTCGACAATTACTCCACCGATGGAACAACAGAGATCGTCAAATCTTTTGCAGGTTCTGACGATCGTATTGTGCATGTGATTCCAAAGCGAAAAGATCTTGGAATCGGCGGATGCTGGAATGAAGCCATTAATCATCCTGATTGCGGAAAATTTGCCATTCAGTTAGACAGTGATGATTTATATATTGACAACACAGTTATTCAGCGAGTTGTAGCTTCGTTCTACGATCAGAAATGTGCCATGGTAGTGGGTTCATATAAGATGGTCAACTTCAAATTGGAGGAAATTCCTCCGGGACTCATCGATCACAAAGAGTGGACACCCGAAAACGGAAGAAATAATGCATTAAGAATTAATGGATTGGGAGCACCCCGTGCGTTTTATACGCCCGTGCTTCGCGAAATACAGGTTCCAAATGTGAGCTATGGTGAAGATTACGCGTTAGGATTGGCCATTAGCCGCCATTATCAGATAGGCAGGATTTACGATCCGTTGTACCTTTGCCGTCGATGGGACGAAAACTCTGATTCTTCCCTCGATATAGTCAAAGCAAATACACACAATTTTTACAAGGATAAAATCCGCACCCTTGAATTCTGGGCACGTCAGCAGGTTGTGAAAGAAGGTCAGAATCAGTAACCCTTGAAGCGGTTGCAAACCCTTCAAGCGGTTTTTCGATATAGGGCGTAACCAAGGGTAAACAATGGTCAACAAATTAAAGGCGCATCTGTCATGGCAAATCAACATATTAAAGCTGTATGCGCCGCAAATCAAACACAAATAATGAGATAATCATCTTGATATGAATTATTCAAAAAAAGCAAGGGAATTAATCCACCAACAGATTGGCGAATGGGACCTTGCAGCAAAAAACTATGCCAGTTTAAAGAAGGTCAAGGTAAAAACATTCAATTACGAAGATTACCATATTGATATCCAGTTTAACCCGGAACGAATGATCTCTTCAGCAGCCAAAGTTGATGCCAAATCCATCGAAGCGCGACCCTGCTTTTTGTGTGAGAAAAACCTTCCGCCGCAGCAACGTGGGTTATCCTTTAAGGATGAATACATTGTACTTGTAAATCCGTTTCCTATTTTTCCCGAGCATCTGACCATTCCCAGTATTTCGCATACGGATCAGCGCATCATGGGAAATTTTGGAAGTATGCTTGACCTTGCGGCCAGTTTAGATGATTTTGTCCTTTTTTACAACGGGCCAAAATGCGGGGCATCGGCGCCAGATCATCTTCACTTTCAGGCAGGAATAAAAGGGTTCCTGCCAATCGCAGAAAATTATTCAAATGAAAAATGCCGACAGGAAGTTCGTCGGATAGATAACGTTACCATCTCACATTGGCCGGATTACCAAAGAGGAATTATCACCTTAAACGGAAAAGACAAAGTCAATTTGGTTGAATGTTTTAATCAAATATATAGTAAATTGCAAATATTGCAGCCAAATGAAGTTGAACCGATGCTTAATATTCTGGCTTCATCGGAGCAAGGCGAATGGGTGATTCATATTTTCCCCAGAACATTGCATCGTCCGGCTCAATATTTCGAAACCGGAGAAAAGCAGTTAATTTTGAGCCCTGCCTCGGTCGATATGGGAGGCGTATTGATTATTCCCCGCGAAGAGGATTTTATCAAAATATCAAAAGCAGATGTTAAAGATATTTTTAACAAGGTTTGTATGGACACGCATTCAGTTCTGAAGTTGATTAATGATCTTTAATTAAAAAATTAAAATTTTATAAATTATTATAATTCAAATGGAAACACCACAGATTAAAGTAGGTATCCTGGCTGAAAAGGAAATCTTCTTTACCATCGAGGGAAACTATCATTTAGAAAATTCAATTATCAATATCACAGGAAAGTGTAAGGCTAAAAATGCCGGACCTTGTGTCTACCTCGAATGTGGACAGGATAGCTGGCTCATACCAAATGAACTGAAACTGATCCCGGATGATCCTCAAAAAGGGAAATTCATACTCCATGATGTAACAATCGGAATAAATTTTCACTGGGAAAGAAAAGAGGATCAGAAATTTAAAGGCGAACTTCATTTCATGATTGACAATGAGAAAATACATGCTATCAATGCATTAAGTATTGAGGATTATTTGATTAGCGTAATATCATCCGAAATGAGCGCTACCTCTTCGATGGAGCTCCTAAAAGCACATGCTGTTATCTCAAGAAGTTGGCTTTTGGCACAAGTTCAGAAGAATAAAAATCTACAAACAGAAGCCCAAAAGTATAAGACTGTATTTCGCACTGATGATGAACTGATAAAATGGTACGACCGCGAAGATCATACCTATTTTGACGTTTGCGCTGACGACCATTGTCAGCGTTACCAGGGAATTACACGATCAACTACAGAACTTGTCGAAAAGGCTGTCAAAGAAACCCATGGCGAGGTACTTGCCATTGAGGGAGAAATATGCGATGCGCGTTTTTCTAAATGTTGCGGAGGCGTTACCGAAGTTTTTGAAAATGTATGGGAGCCAGTCAATCATTCTTATTTGCAAAAAATTGTCGATAATAGTTCTATTCCTGAAGGATTTAGTCTTGATCTTGAGAATGAAGATGCAGCAAAAAAATGGATCATGGGTAATCCGGCTGCTTTCTGTAACTCATTTGATAAAAAAGTGCTGAAACAGGTTTTGAATGATTACGATCAGGAAACCAACGATTTTTTTAGATGGATCGTGGTATATTCTCAGGCAGAATTAAGTGAATTGGTTAAAATAAGGTCTGGTATAGATTTCGGAACAATCACAGATCTCATTCCTGTTGAACGCGGAGGTTCCGCCAGATTGATCAAATTAAAAATTGTCGGAACACTTAAAACGATGACTATTGGTAAAGAATTGGAAATCAGAAAGACATTATCCAAATCGCATCTTTACAGTTCTGTATTTATCGTTAAAAAGCAGGAAATTGAAGGGAATACAAATTTCATTCTGTATGGAGCTGGTTGGGGTCATGGTGTTGGCTTGTGCCAGATCGGGGCAGCTGTAATGGGAGACAAAGGATTTTCGTATCACGAGATTTTGTTGCATTATTTCCGGGGTGCAGGTTTAGAATCCAAATATTAATGCCTCTATTATAGAGACAGGTTCAATACCGTTTCTAAGTCAGTTTTATGGATAAATTTGATTTATATAAAAGATAATCAGCATGAAAGACAAGATTTTTTTGGGATTATTGTTTTTATTTTCAGCGCTTTTAACAAATGGATCATCCTGGATTCGGATCAACCAGATGGGCTACCTGCCGCAATCGGTTAAAGTTGCTGTTTTTATTTCGGATGAATCAATAGAATTGCATCAATTTCAAATTATTGATGCGGTATCGAACAATGTGGCATTCGAAAGTCTGCCAGTAAGTTATGATGGTTCTAAATGGGGAATGAAATCTGCCGCTCGACTTAATTTTACCCTGCTCTCGAAACAGGGCCGATATTATGTGAAAGCAGGAAATTCCCGTTCTGCCGAATTTGCGATTGCTCCTGATGTTTATAAAGGTTCTGCAAATTATATATTGAATTACATGCGCCAGCAACGTTGTGGTTACAATCCTTACCTGAAAGATTCGTGCCACACGCACGACGGATTTATAGTCGATCACCCCACTAAATCAGGCCAAATCATCGATGTTAAAGGGGGTTGGCACGATGCAACAGATTACCTGCAATATGTAACAACTTCAGCAAATGCAGTTTATCAAATGCTCTTTGCGTATTCAAAAAATCCGGATATATACGGTGATCAATACAATGCCGCGGGACTTCCGGGTGCCGACGGTATTCCCGATATTCTGAACGAAATTCGCTGGGGACTGGATTGGCTGGTGAAGATGAATCCTGATAGTACAGAGATGTACAATCAGATAGCGGATGATCGGGATCACAAAGGATTTCGGTTACCCAACAAAGATACAGCATCTTACGGAAATGGTTTATACCGTCCGGTTTACTTTGTGACCGGAAAAGTCCAGGGGTTATCTAAATACAAAAACCGTTCGACGGGTGTATCATCAACAGCCGGAAAATTCAGTTCGGCGTTCGCAATGGGCGCACGGATTTTTCTGAAATTCGATCCGAAGTTTAGCAAATCGCTGGCTATTAAAGCTAAGCAGGCATTCGCATTTGGATTGACCGATCTTGGCGTTGCACAAACAGCTTGTGTGGTATCACCCTATTTTTATGAAGAGGACAATTATGTCGACGATCTGGAATTGGCAGCAAATGAACTTTATAATCTAACAGGTCAAATCTATTATCAAAATCAGGCCAATTACTGGGGACAACTAGAACCAATCACACCTTGGATGGAAAAAGGGAGTGCTCGACATTACCAATACTATCCTTTTGTGAATCTGGGTCATGCCAATCAGGCAAATATGGAAATTCCAGTGGCAAAGAACTATTCGGGTTTTATGAACAACGGATTAAAAGCGATTTACGATAGAGGTAAAACCGATCCGTTTCTGAATGGAATCCCTTATATATGGTGTTCGAATAATCTGAATGTTGCTGCGATCACACAAGCTAAACTCTTTTTTGAATCGACTTCCGATTCGACTTATATTGAAATGGAAGCGGCCTTACGTGACTGGCTTTTCGGTTGTAATCCATGGGGATCCAGCATGATCTGCGGATTGCCAGCTAATGGCGATTATCCTCAATTTCCTCATTCCTCATACACTGTGATTAAAGGCGAGCCAACCTATGGTGGATTAGTTGATGGTCCGGTTTATCGCGAAATCTTTAACGGGCATATTGGCGTAGGTTTATTGAAGAAAGATGTTTATGAACCATTTCAAAATGGAGTTGCTGTATATCATGACGATATGGGCGATTATACATCGAACGAGCCAACAATGGACGGAACTGCCAGTTTAAGTTTTTATCTTTCATCACTTGAGAAAGAGGGAATCCGCCAACTCAAAATGAAAAACAGTACCCAGGATGAGACGGGCGCAATCGTAAGATTGGATAACAGTCAGAAAGCTGTCTACCTTATCTTTTCGGCGGATGAATATGGTGAAGGAGCAGATCAAATTCTGAAAACTTTATCTCGCAAGAAAATCAAAGGATCCTTTTTCCTGACAGGAAACTTCCTAAGAAATCCAAAATTTGAAAGTACAGTAAAACGCATGATTACTGATCATCATTACGTTGGACCACATTCTGATCGGCATTTATTATATGCTCCATGGGAAAAGCGGGATTCATTATTGGTTTCGAGGAAACAATTTGATGAGGATATAACCGCTAATTTAGACCAACTTAGTAAATTTGGAATTCGTCCCGAGGTTGTGACTTATTTTCTGCCACCCTATGAATGGAACAATCATCAGATCACCAAATGGAGTGCCGACCGAAAGATGCAGTTGATTAATTTTACCCCCGGAGTTGGTACGAATGCAGATTATACAACGCCGGATTTGAAAAATTACAAGTCATCGAAGGAGTTGATGGAAAGAATGATGAAGTTTGAGATGACGAATCCTGATCATCTCAACGGAGCAATTGTATTGATTCACCTCGGAACACATCCTGACCGGAAAGATAAATTTTATAATTCATTGGATCAGATCATTGAAAAATTATCAAAAAAAGGATATACTTTTAAGGCGTTGCCGTAAGCTGGGAATGCGTGTCTGTGATATTTTGCAACTTGCGGCTGGCGACTAGCTTCTTGCAGCAAGTAGCCAGTCGTAACTGCTCTTAAATGAAATATTAATTGTTTTTAAAATAAACAACTGATGCATACGACCGATAGCAACCAGCAAAAGAATTCCCGCAATCCATGGACATGGATACCAAGTCTTTATTTTTACCAGGGAATTCCTTACAGCATTGTAATGATCACTTCAGGGCTCATTTACAAGACAATGGGAGTTTCGATCGCCACGTTTGCTTTCTGGACAAGTTTACTTTATCTGCCATGGGCCATAAAGCCGTTGTGGAGTCCTTACATCGATGTGGTTTCAACCAAGCGGAACTGGATTCTATGGACACAGTTATTGCTCGGAATCGCATTTATTGCGGTTGGTTTCGCAATGCAGCTTCCGTTCTACTTTCCAGTTACGATTGCAATATTCGCTGTGATCGCCATTTCTTCAGCCAGTCATGATATTGCCGCGGACGGGTTTTATATGCTTTCGCTCGACCAACATAAACAGGCATTCTTTGTTGGCATCCGAAGCACTTTCTACCGTTTTGCCATGCTAACAGCCTTGGGATTACTTCCATTGATTGCGGGTGTTATTCAGGAAAATACGGGACTTGATCCGGTTTCATTTGAAGTGAATGCCGTTCCTGCAAGTCAGTATAAGGCAGCGAATATTGCTGATTTTAAAATTACAAAACAGGAAGGTATTCCTAAAATAATCATTTATCCCGAAAAAGTGCAGATCCCCATTTTTGAAAAAGGGATATCCAAACTCGATTCAGGAGTAATTTTTGTCGCATTATCGGCTCAACCTGCAAAGGATGAAACGATTGTAGTAAACATGGGACGTAAATCGGGAAGTAAGGATATTGATCTTCCTAAAAACCAAACCGGGCGTTTTGAATTTACAGCTGCAAATTGGAATAAACCAGTTACAGCTGTAATTCGGGTCGATCACAACCTGACCAGTCAGGCGAGTTCACAGTTCAGGGCGACTGCCGGTAATATCGCGTTCAGCTGGACAGTATCTTTAGGTGCACTGGGTATCATTTTATTGCTTCTGGCTGTTTATCACCGGATCATACTTCCCCGCCCCAATGAAATAAGAGAGAAAACCGAAGTTGACCTGAAAATCTATGCCGAAGTATTTAAATCTTTTTTCACAAAACCAGGAATCGGTCCTGCTTTGATCTTCTTTTTAATGTACCGTCTTGGTGAAGCTCAACTTGTCAAAGTAGCGACCCCATTTTTGGTCGACGCGCGAAACAGTGGCGGAATAGGTTTAACTTCAGCTCAATATGGAATTGCTTATGGCACTTTGGGAATGATTTGCTTAACAATCGGTGGAATTCTTGGAGGCATTGTTGCTTCAAAATTTGGTTTAAAAAAGATGATCTGGGTGATGGCTTTTGCGATGAATATCCCGGTGAGTGTTTATGTATATCTATCAACATTTCAACCTGTTCCTGGCGATATTTCTATTTATCTTTCCATCGCAGCCGAACAGATGGGCTATGGCTTCGGATTCACGGCATATATGCTTTATATGCTTTCATTTGTGGGAGAAAGTAAATTTAAAACGGCAGAGTTTGCCATCGGAACTTCCCTGATGGCACTGGGAATGATGATTCCCGGAATGATTTCAGGATATATGAAGGAGTTATTGGGTTATCAGCATTTCTTTATTTACGTAATGATTTGCGCGATTCCCGGGACTATCGCGATTAAGTTTTTAAAAATAGATCCTACATTTGGAATTAAGAAGAAAGAGGAAGCCAAGGTTTGAGAGGGAAACGTTGAGAGTGAAAGAAAGAGAGAAAGTATACTTTTTGAGCTTTTTGATCCCTTATGGAGATTAGCCAGTTGCAATTTTCAACCCACCATCTGTATATTATATAAATTGTACCAAAATAGAACATGAAAAATATGAGGAAATTAATCGGATTAATTCTGATAATGCTTTCAACAATCAGTCTATTTGCTGCAAAACATCCCAAGCGCGAAATGAGGGCCGTTTGGATTGCAACAGTTGCTAATATCGACTGGCCTTCGGCATCAAATCTTACGAGCATCCAGCAGAAAAAAGAGTTTATTGAGTTGCTTGATTTATGCAAAGCATACAATATGAATACGGTAGTCTTTCAGATCAGGCCATCCGCGGATGCTTTTTATGCTTCAAAATACGAACCCTGGTCGCAGTGGCTTACAGGAAAACAAGGACAAGAGCCTGATTATGATCCGCTTGCATTTGCCAGTATTGAATGTCGTAAGCGTGGTCTCGATCTCCACGTCTGGATAAATCCATATCGGGCTGTTTCGGATGTGAATAATAATCAGACTGCTCCAAATCATATCTCAAATACGCATCCTGAATGGTTCCTTACCTATGGAAAAACAAAATACTTCGACCCTGCCCTACCTGAAACACGTAATTTCGTAGCAAATATAGTAAGTGATATCGTCCGACGATATGATATTGACGCCGTTCATCTGGACGACTATTTCTATCCATACCGCATTGCAGGAGTTGAATTTCCTGATGACAAATCATTTAAAGCTTACCCAAGAGGTTATAAAACAAGTCAGCGTGACGATTGGCGCCGCAATAATGTGGATTTGATCATCAAACAATTACACGACAGTATAAAATCGATTAAGCCTTGGGTTGAGTTAGGTATTTCGCCGTTTGGAGTTTGGCGCAACAGCACAATAGATCCGGCCGGATCGAAAACCAAAGCAGGACAAACCAATTTTGACGATCTTTTTGCCGACGTTCTGAAATGGCAGAAGGAGCGGTGGATTGATTATATTACGCCTCAGATTTACTGGGAGATCGGTAAAGAAGTTGCCGACTATAAAATTATTGCCGACTGGTGGAGCAAGAATAGTTTTGGAACACAACTGTATATCGGACAGGCTCCTTATCGGATTGATGCGGAATCGAAAGATAAATCGTGGCAAAGTGCCGACGAAATTATTCGACAAATTAAACTCAACCGAAAGTACCCGGAGATCTCAGGAAGTATGTTTTTTAGTGCTAAATTTATGCGCAAAAACCCGCTGGAACTTCATGAGAAATTGCAAAAACGGTATTACCGGTATCCGGCGCTTACTCCATTAAATCAAAGAATTGATCCCGTTGTACCACAGGAGCCAACAGATGCAAAAATAACTGTGGAAAATGGCCAAATTCATTTTTCGTGGGAAAAAGGGGGAAATACAAAATCATTTGTGATTTACCAATATAAAAAGATGCATCGAATAAATATTGAAAAACCGGAATATATTTTTTTGACAACTTCTGACAACTCTGTCACTTATGCACTTGATAAACAAACTGATCCAAGACGTTTTAAATATGTGATAACTGCTGTAAGTAGATCGAATGTCGAAAGCAGTCCGGTTGACTTTTCGTATAAAAAATAAATTCTCATAACTATGAAACCAACACAACGTTACCTTGCGCTCGATGTACTTCGCGGAATCACAATCGCCACGATGATCACAGTAAATAATCCGGGAAGTTGGGCGAGTATTTTTTCGCCTTTGGAACATTCCAAGTGGCATGGATGTACCCCGACTGATCTGGTCTTCCCTTTCTTCCTTTTTGTAGTAGGTGTATCGATGTTTTTCTCTTTTTCGAAATACAATAATTCTCTGAACAAAGAATCGCTTATAAAAATTGGGAAGAGAACGCTGCTGATCTTTGCCATCGGTTTATTTCTGAACTCTTTCCCCCAATGGATGACCGATTATTCAAAATTGAGGATTATGGGTGTTCTCCAACGGATTGCAATTGCCTATGGAGTTGGCTCACTGATTGTTTTGGCTGTTCAACGTAAATATCTTCCTTATGTAGGCGCTGCTATCCTTTTAGTTTACTGGGGAATACTATACTATTTTGGTGGTGCCGATCCTTATTCGCTTGCAGACAATGCGGCAGTTCCTTTTGACAAGTCTATTTTGGGCGAAAGCCATTTATACAAAGGATTTGGGATTCCATTCGATCCTGAAGGGCTGCTAAGTACAATTCCTTCAATTGTAACGGTGATTCTGGGTTACCTGACTGGTGCTGTCATCAAACAAACAGAGAAGATCAAAGTACCTCAAACCTTAGCTATTTATGGTATTGCAGGTGTTATTTCAGGATTCTTATGGAGCTTCCTGTTTCCGCTCAATAAACCACTTTGGACAAGTTCCTACGTTCTTTATGCTGCTGGTTGGGCATTACTGGTTTTGGCACTTCTTATCTGGGTGATCGACCTTAAAGGCTATACAAAATGGACTTCCTTCTTCGTCGTATTTGGGATGAATCCATTGTTTATCTTTGCATTATCGGGGCTTTATGCCAAATCTATCGCACGATTTATTCACGTAACCGAGGCAGACGGAACTGTAGTAAATGGTTCAACATGGCTTTACCAACATATTTTTGTTCCACTTAGTTCCGATCCTAAAATATCATCCCTACTTTTTGCCCTTGCACATATTGTGATGCTATGGCTGATCGGGTTGGTGCTTTATAAAAAGAAAATATTCATTAAAGTTTAATATTTGACGATCGATTTGATTCAAAATTAGGTATTTAAAAACATTTACGATAGCGAGATATAGATTCAATTAATAAATAGTAAATTTGTGTTAAACGAATAAATTTAAAATCATGATATCTAAGGCCATACAAGTTAAAGCGATTGGCCGATATTCAATTTGGTTAAGATTCGAAGATAACAAAGAGGGGATGGTTGATTTATCTCATTTTCATGATAAACAATTGTTTCAAAATAGGAAGAATTCTGATTTCTTCGGCAAAGGTTATATTGATTCAGAAACCGGGGCTATTGCCTTGGTCTAAATATGTATTTAAATATTAAAGGATTAACGCTTATATAATAGTCAATTTTCTTATGCAACAAATAAGTAGATTCTATGGAATTATCATATCTATGTTTTATGATGAACCTAAGTCGCCACATTTTCATGCTACCTATTGTGAATTCAGTGCAGAAATTTCAATAAATGAATTAATTATTTCGGCTGGTAATTTGCCTTCCAGAGCATTAGGACTCGTTATTGAGTGGGCTTCTCTGCATCAACCAGAACTTTATGAAAATTGGAATCGTATTGAAAACGGGGAGTTAATTAAAAAAATATCACCACTGGACTAATTTCTTGTTCGGGAATTAACACATGAATAAATGAATAAGAAAGTACTCTTATTGTTAGCGTTTTCAATCCATTTTGTCGCATTTTCACAGGATCTGGATTATGCAAGGCAAATTGTCAAAAAATTAGCATCGCCTGAATTTAAAGGCCGTGGATATATAGAAAACGGAGACAAGATCGGTGCGGAATATATTTCGAATGAATTTAGCAATTTCGGATTGTTGCCAATAAACAGAAAAACCTATTTCCAAAAATTCAATATTTCAGTTAATACATTACCAAATAACCTAATCGTCAGGATTGACGATATAGAATTGAAAGCAGCAGTTGACTATCTGGTTGAATCTTCCTGTCCATCTGTTCATGGTAAATTTCAGATCATTAAAATAGATAGAAGTCGGATAGACACAGAAGCAAAATTGATTTCATTAATTAATAAAGCGGACGATTCATTTATTTTCATTGATAACAGGGATAAAAAAAATGAAAAACCAGATGTTAGTAAACGGATTGATGACTACCTCCAACTTTTAAAAAGCAGTCCTGAAATAAGCATCAAAGGTATTATCATTTACACGAATGATAAACTGACATGGGAAAGTTCAACCACTCAAAATATAAGACCAGTTGTCATTATCAACAAGGAATTGGATATCTACAACCTAAATTCAATTGAAATAAACATCGATGCCAAATTCATTCCGAAATACGAAACTCAAAACATAATTGGGTCAATAAAAGGGTCTTCTAATTCAGATTCGATGATTGTCGTCATTGCTCACTATGATCATTTAGGTAAAATGGGGAAGGATACCTATTTCCCCGGAGCGAATGATAATGCAAGTGGTATAGCAATGATCTTAAACCTGGCAAAACACTACTCCAAAATTAAACCAAAATACACGATGGTTTTTATTGCCCTTTCAGGAGAAGAATTAGGTCTTCTTGGTGCTAAAAAATTTACTGAGAATCCGTTAATTGACCTGACTAAAATAAAATTTCTGGTTAACTTTGATCTTGCAGGAACAGGAGAAGAGGGAATAAGAATCGTGAACGGGACCATTTTCAATGAAAAATTTAACCTGATTTCAAAGATAAACCAGCAACAACATTTGCTCCCAAAGGTTGATATTCGCGGTGCTGCCTGTAATAGCGATCATTGTTACTTTTATGAGAAAGGTGTCCCATGTTTCTACATTTATACGCAAGGAGGAATCCGGGCATATCATGACATCTATGACAAATATGAAACGCTGCCCTTTACTGAATTTGTAGATTATTGTAACCTAATGATAGTGTTCTTTGATTCAATTTGATTATAAACGTAATGTATCCACCTATAAATATGACTACTAAAATATTCAATAACAAGCTTGCAGGATTGCTGATTTTATTAACGCTGATCTTACATTTGACATCTAAATCGCAGATCAAGCTTGACAAGTATCTCAATCATCCCTGGGTCGATTCTGTCTTTAACGCTCTTACACCTGATGAACGGATTGCACAACTGATCTGGATTGATGCAAGTGGCGATGAAAACCTGCAAAAGCAATTTCAGGTTGCAGAATATATCCGAAAGAATAATTTCGGCGGATTGGTATTCTTCGAAGGAACGGCAGTTAAACAATCGCAATTGATTAACTATTACCAGTCGCTGGCCAAAACACCACTCATGATTGCCATGGATGCAGAATGGGGCCCCGGAATGCGCCTTGACGAGGTAATGTCATTCCCTTACAATATGACAATGGGTGCCTCTTCGGATGATGAACTGATCAGGAAGTGCGCAACAGCCATGGCCGGACAATTAAAACGACTTGGAGTTCAAGTCAGTTTTGGACCTGTTGCAGACATCAATACAGAGCCACTAAACCCTATTATTGGTATGAGGTCGTTTGGTGAATCGCGCGACAGGGTTACACATAAAAGTTTAGCCTACATGAAAGGTCTTCAGGAAAATGGAATTATTGCTGTTGCCAAGCACTTTCCCGGTCACGGCGACACCAAAGTTGATTCACATTTATCTTTACCGCTTCTCCCCTACCCCCGTCAACGACTTGACAGTATGGAACTTTACCCTTTCAAAAAATTGGCAGCAGAAGGAATCGGCGGAATTATGACTGCTCATATGCGTGTTCCTGCCCTCGATCCCAATGGCGAAGGCCCTTCAAGTCTTTCAAATAGCGCCGTCGAAGGTGTGATCCGAAAGGAATGGAATTATAAGGGACTTATTATCACCGACGCAATGAATATGGGAGGTGCGTCTATCACAAAAAAGGCAGGCAGCATTGATGTTCAGGCAATAAAAGCTGGAAATGATGTGATCGAATTTCCTCTTGATGGTGAAGCGACAATTAAAGCGGTGAAGGAGGCTATTCAGAATAAGGAGCTCACCTGGGATGAAATCAATTTAAAATGCCGTAGGATACTGGCGGCTAAGTATTATGCAGGACTTAACCACTTTCATCCGATAAAACTTGCAGGACTGGTTGAAGATCTAAATTCAGCCAATTCAAAGTTTGCCAACAGACAACTTATCGAATCTTCGTTAACACTACTCGAAAATAAAAACAATTTGATTCCGATTCAAGGGTTAGATACCCTTCGTATTGCAGCTCTTTCCATTGGGTCTACTAATACTACACCTTTTCAAAAGATGCTGAACAATTATACGAAAGTGGATAATTTCAACCTTGGTGATAATTTTACGGAGGAAGAGCTGAATGAAACCCTTAAGAAAATAGCTGGTTATAATTTGGTAATAACTGGTGTTCACTCACTTTATGAAAGTAAAGTACGTCGTACTGTAAAAGTGGGTAACCTGGTTCATGTAGCGCCGGAACGTCCCTATGGAGTAACCCAAAACCTTGAAAAGTTGCTTAGCCAATTATCATCTTTAAAGAATTCAGTGGTTGTTTTCTTTTCGAACCCATACGCCATCAATGAGTTAAAAGACTTTGGACATCCCAATGGAATGGTGATCGCCTATCAAAACACTACAATCGCACAGGAATTAGCTGCCCAAATGGTATTTGGTGGAATCGGAGCAGGTGGAAAATTACCAGTTTCAATTGGTAATCGCTACCGGGCTGGCGATGGACTTACAATCAGTCAGCCAATCCGTTTAAAATACACTCTTCCTGAAGAAGTCGGATTAAATTCGGCAAACCTGAATGGACGTGTCGATTCAATTGTAAACAATGCACTGACTCAAAAGGCATTTCCAGGTTGTAATATTCTTATTGCCAAGGATGGGAAGGTGATATTTCAAAAAGCTTACGGTTACCACACTTACGATAATAGGATTCCCGAGTCTTTGGATGATATTTATGATTTAGCATCCGTAACAAAAGTTTCCGGAGCGCTACCCGCCATTATGAAATTAAATGAAGAAGGTAAATACCTGCTGGATGCTCCATTTTCAAACTACTGGACAGATTGGCGAAAAGGATTTCTGCACCCTTCGAACAAAAGCGATATCACATTGAGGGAATTACTCGCGCATCAATCAGGACTGGTTCCTTTTATACAATTCTACCGAAAGTCAATGATTGGTAATAATTTATCGAAAAAATGGTACAGCGCCATACCCAGTGATCAGTTTAACCTGGAAGTTGCGCCGGGACTCTATCTCAATTCAAAATTTAAAAACAAAGTCAATAAGGCGATCAGAAAATCACCACTAAAAACACGTGGAAAATATGTGTACAGCGATCTGTCGGTTATATTGACATCAGAGGTAGTCACAAAGATAGCAGGAATGAAATTTACGGATTACCTTGACCAAAACTTCTACGGACCACTGGGTGCAACAACAGTTACCTATCAGCCAACAAAGAAATTTTCTGAAGATCAGATCATACCTACCGAATATGATGCGATCTATCGCAAAAGATTGATTCATGGCAGTGTACACGATGAATCAGCCGCCGTATTTGGAGGAATTGCCGGAAATGCCGGTTTATTCGCTTCTGCCAATGATTTAGCAAAACTGGTTCAGATGTACGTTCAATATGGAACATATGGCGGCAAACAATACCTTAAAAAATCAACCATCGAAGAGTTTAACCGGGTACAATATCCTCAGAATGATAACCGGCGCGGACTGGGATTTGACAAACCGTTGATTGATAATCAAAAATTTGATAAAGACAAAGCCTATCCTTGCCCGGGCGCATCACCTCAAAGTTTTGGGCACTCGGGTTACACGGGAACCTTTTTCTGGGCAGATCCGACGAATGGTTTGATATATATCTTTCTCTCGAACAGGGTTTATCCTACCCGCGAAAACAATAAAATCAGCGATCTGAATGTAAGGACAGATATATTGCAGGAGATGTATGATGAATTGAAAACATCGGAATGAATTGCCACGGCTTTTAAGCCGTGGTTGTGAATGATGATTTAACTAAAGGGCTTTAGCCCAAACATTCTACTTTCCTTAGAGGAATCATTTTAAAATTTTAGTGATTATCGTGAAGCGAAAATACGAACCTGATTTTGACCAGCTATTAAAGGTGCTCCGTCGCGAAAAGCCCGATCGGCCAGTATTATTCGAATATTTCACGAATGGACCATTAAACGAATACCTTGCAGGTCGTAAAAATAAGGATCAGGATAATCTTGAAGAAACTATTAAAATCACGATTGAAGCCTTTACTAATGCAGGTTATGATTATGCGACAATACCTACAAGGTTTTATTGTGGATTAAAGTTCATAACTGCATTTCAGGTTCAAAAGGCAACAGTTTCTCAAAATGAAGGATCAATAATTACGAATCGTGCCTCTTACGAATCATATAACTGGCCTGATCCTGAAAAGGGTGATTTTGACACTTTCAATCGGATGGCGCCTCTGCTCAGCAAAAAGATGAAGTTTATTGCTCCCGGTCCAGGTGGCGTACTTGAAAATGTGATCGACCTGGTTGGTTTCGAGCGATTGTGTTACCTGTTATTCGAAGATGAACAACTTGTTCAGGATATTTTTGACGCCGTTGGATCAAGACTCTTAAGATTTTACGAGATCATTTCAAATATAGAAAGTGTTGGAGCATTGATTGTAAATGATGACTGGGGTTTTAAAACCCAGACGATGCTTGATCCTGATTCAATGCACCGATATCTGTTCCCGTGGCATAAAAAAATCGTCGAAGCCATTCATTTAAACGCGAAACCGGCAATTCTTCACTCTTGCGGCAATCTTGAATCAGTGATGGATGATCTGATTGACGACTTAAAATACGATGCCAAACATTCATGGGAAGATAGCATTTGTCCTGTTGAAGAAGGATGGAAACGATGGGGTGACCGGATTGCCATCCTGGGTGGTATCGATATGGATTTTCTTGTTCGGCGAACGCCCGATGAAATATTCCGACGGGCTGCTGAAATACTCAAGTTAACGGGGTCAAAAGGATATGCGCTTGGATCAGGAAATAGCATTCCAGCCTTTGTACCAATCGAGAATTTCCTCGCCATGATTAGTGTAATATAGATCTTTTTATAGGGGTTCTCCTTCCATCACAATCCTGATAATGTTAGGTATTTCTGATTCATCCGGTACGCCCATGTTTGTAACGTAATAATATTCAAGAACAAAATCTCCTAATTCGTTGCACTTTTTTATTCCTGTATCAATGATCGTTGCAATAGCTATATCTAAAGGCATTAGTATTGTAAGCCCTATATAATCGGCAGAATAGTGAAGCGTTTCTAAAACAGAATTTAAGCCACGGCATACAATCGTAAACTCATCTCTTATTATACCTTGATGGAGAGTTGAAAAAGATTTTCCAATTAAAGGTAGAAGAAGAAAATAGTATCTCAATCTATCGCCAACGCCTCCCATACCACTAATAATTAACCCTTTATCACTACCTAATGAATATTCAAGTAACATTCTGCACTCCCTAAGTGCCAGGTGTGTCCATTTTAGTAGTTCCAGGTCTGGACTTTTGCTGTATTGCTCAATTTGTCTAAAGGCGACCACAGTTCCAATATGGGCCAACATGGACAAAGCTCTTTTTTTTCCTTCAACTGGTATTTTACTGCATAACAAATTACCCAACTTAATTGTCTCTTGTTCTGTCAACTCACCCTCACCGAAAGAGTGCGAAAGCTCTATATATTCTTCCTGTGTTTGAATATCAATGCCTTCATCCATTATAGCAAACTTTTCAGGCATAGCTTCTAAAATCCTCCTTATTTCTTCGTCTTTCATAATAATCGGTATTTACGATTAACTTTTGTAGGAATAAAATGTGCGTTTCAATTTCCTTTTACCTTATTCATGACTTCTTCGAATTTCAAGTAAGTTTTGTATAACCATGCTGTAATGTTTCTGTAATATTTGTTACAGATACATTACACAAAGATTACAGAAACCTTACACAAAGCATGAAGTTGTTAATATGATTTTATATTTGAAGCAATCTGTGATCAGATACAAGGTGTAAATTTAGTGACAATTTATTGCAATTTACAGATCGATTTTGTGTAAGACAATGTGATATATATTTATTCTTATTTTTTATTTCTTCATCCAAAAGTACCAGGATATTAATAAAGAAAGTATTTCTTTGCTTTCGCTCTGAATTCGGCAATATCCGTTTCCCATAACTGACGTATCGATTCAACACGGAAGGTTTTTGAGAATTCAATCCGGATCTTGTCAGTTCCACAGACTTTGTCGAACATATCGAGTCGTGATTTTTCACACATTTCGAAAACATTTTTGCCTGGCCAGAGCTCATGACATTCCTGTAGTACATAGAATTGAACCAATGAAAGTTCCGCTTTTTCGTAATTGGTGACGTATACCTGAACACCATGAACGACTTTATCTTTAGCTACACTATAATAAGGCGTGAAATGAATCGGGCGAAATTGCAGACCGGGTAGATTTAATGCATTCATATTTCGGGCAAGACTATCAGCATTGATCCATTCGGCCGCAAAAAGTTGGAATGGTAACGTATAACCTACGCCGATATTCATCACATAAAGTTCACCCAAAATGCCAGAAATCGGGTAAAAGACAGGTGAATAAGTATGTGGAATATGCGGTGAAGAAGGAATCCAAGGAAGACCTGTTTTCTCAAAAGTCATCTTTCTTTTCCATCCTTTCATTGGAACCACTGTAAGTTTGCACTTGATCTTGTTTGCAAGCAGACCCTCTTCGTTCAGGTAGATAGCCAGTTCACCAACGGTAAGTCCATGTATATAAGGAATAGGGAACTGACTCACAAACGAAGTGAAGGCAGGTTCAGTAAGACAACCCTCCATTTTAAGTCCTCCCAATGGATTTGGCCGGTCCAAAACAACAAATTCGATGTTATTTTCGGCAGCAGCCTCCATAGCCAGACCCAATGAACTAATGTAAGTGTATGACCTTGAACCAATATCCTGAATGTCATAAACGAGAACATCAATATCTTTCAACATTTCTGGAGTTGGTTTACATGTTTGTCCATAAATGCTGTAAACAGGTAATCCTGTTTCAGGGTCTTTGATATTCGAAACAGATGTTCCTGCAGAATAATCGCCGCGAACGCCATGCTCGGGACCATAGAGCGCGACCAGTTTTACTTCTTTTGCATGAAAGAAGAGGTCAACAGTCGATTGAAGATTTCGGTCAACACCAGTTGGATTGGTAATTAACCCAACCCTCTTACCTTTGATAGAAACGAAATTTTGCTCTTTCAATATTTCTAATCCTGTTTTTACTCGCCGCGCAGAGAGCGACATTGTGAAAAGGCTGAAAACCAAAATAACAAGGAGATGTTTACTAATTATTACTTTCATTGCAGGCAAAAAAATTTGTAGTTTGAAATTAATACAAAATGTGTACTTTTAAATTTGTATTACAACAATCGTAAAAGTAAATAAAGCGTTTATAATATGAAGCGTATTACAACCTTCTTCTTCCTGATTATTTTTGTCGCGATAGTTGGTTGCCGCAATAAGGTACCGGTAACTCATTCGATCACTGATATAGACACTGCCATTCAGAATGGTCAACTCAAGCTTGCTAATCAATGGGCAGATTCTATTTTGAACCACGGGAACCCGGATTCATTAACGAGGACAAAGCTATTATCAGTTATAGATATGAATGTTCGGATCAATGCCGATTTTACTTTGACAGAGCCTGAAATTGAAGTCCGTCTAAAGAAGGAATTTGGTGAGTATTCACAAAATGAAAGAGTTATATGGGAGAAGAATAACTGGCTTGAATTCAGGAAAATCGATGGAGAAAAGCGTTATTTCAAGCGAGCCATTTCCAACCTGAAATTAATCCTGCAAAGTCAGCAATCCAAACGAATGGAATCGCAGGGATTTGTTACTGATCAACTTTCATTATTTTGTCTGGAGCATTCGCGAAAAGTGATCGAAGAAAGCAAACCGGATGGAAAACCAGTAGTCCCTGTTAAAATGACTGTTAATTATCGAATTACAGTTGACGCAGATGCAATTCCTGACGGAAAAATAGTAAGGTGTTGGTTACCATGGCCCCGCGAAATACATGATCGTCAACGCAATGTTACTTTAATAGAAACGGTTCCAGAAGTCCATATTATTGCTCCCGACACTGTTGCACAACGTTCTGTTTATATCGAACAGCCTGCATCAAAAGGAAAACCTGTTGTGTTCGAAATTAAGTTTTCATATCAATCCTTTGCTCAGTATTTTGATCTGAACAAATTTAAGATCCTTCCTTATGATACAACTTCTGTTGTTTTTAAAAAATATACGGTGGAACAATATCCGCAAATCGTGTTCGCAAACGAGATTAAAAAATTGTCGGACAGCATAGTAGGTGGAATCACAAATCCTGCAGAAAAAGTGAGAAAGCTCTATTATTGGATCAACGACCACGTAATTTGGACAGGCGCTTTGGAGTATTCAATCATGCCATTTATCCCCGGATATGTTTTATCCAACCGGCGGGGTGATTGCGGTATGCAGACTTTACTATTTATGACGATGGCAAGGTATCAGAAGATTCCTGTCAAATGGCAGAGCGGTTGGATGATGCATCCGAATGAGGTAAACCTGCACGATTGGTGCGAAGTTTTTTACAACGGTGTTGGCTGGGTTCCGCTCGATATGTCGTTTAATCTTCAGAATTCTGCCGATTTACACGAGAAAGATTTTTATATTAGCGGAATCGATGCATACCGTTTGATTGTAAACGACGCAATTGGCAGCAAATTTTTTCCTTCGAAGAAATTTCCACGAAGTGAACCTTATGATTTCCAGAGAGGTGAAGTTGAATGGGAAGGAGGTAATCTCTATTTTAACCAGTGGAATTACAACATGAGTGTTGAATATTAATACATGGTTTTAAAACATTTATTGAAATTTAAACTGCGATTGAATTAATACTACATTTGCATTTTATAAGATGTCATACAAGATACAATTTTCTGATTTATGAAGTTAGTTATATCCCTTTCAGTCGCCCTTTTAACACTTTTAATCAGTTGCCATCCAAAGTCGGTTGAACTTTTACAAACTGAGATAAATGGTATAGCCAAAAGATGGGTTCCCGATAAACGAGTAGGCATTTGTGACCTTACACTCGTGGATGGAAGAACCAATGAAATGGTATTAAAAGGTGAATCAATGTTTCCGGATGCCAAGGCTGAAGTGTTGCAACTATTAAAAAGTAAAGAAATTTCAGTTATTGATAGTGTTGCAGTACTTCCTGATACCATTCAACTTGAAAGAAACTGGGGCGTTATTTCATTGAGTGTCGCCAATCTAAGAACAAAACCAGCCCATTCGGCAGAACTGGCATCGCAGGCAATCATGGGAACACCGGTACGAATTTTAAAGGAAGCTGATGGATGGCTTTTAATTCAAACACCCGATCAATACATTTCCTGGACGAACGAGACATCCGTACAACGAATGAACCGTTCGGAGATCCAGAACTGGCGAAATGCTGACCGGATCATTTATACAGACACTTATGGCACCATTTCCGGAGACGACAAACTAACCACTGTGATGAGTGACCTCGTTTCAGGCGCCATTGTTGTTAAGAAATCAGAAAATAAGAATATAATAGAAGTGATTCTTCCGGATGGAAGACCGGGTTTCGTTTCAAATCAGAATTGGCTGAATCTAAAACAATGGAAAGATACAGTGAATTTGATTCCTGATAAAATGATATCAACAGGTAAGCATTTTTTGGGATTTCCATATTTATGGGGAGGGACCTCTTCGAAAGGAATTGATTGCAGCGGTTTTATAAAAACAGTCTGCTTTCTGAACGGTGTTATACTCGAACGCGATGCCTCACAACAAGCTAAACATGGCAAGAATATTGATATTACTACTGGTTGGAATAATCTGCAAAAAGGTGATTTGCTCTATTTCGGGTCGAAAGATCCTTATCGGGTTACTCATACCGGAATGTACATTGGAGACAGCGAAGTGATTCATTCGTCAGGAAGTGTGCGGATCAATAGTCTTGATTCGACCCGGAGCAACTACAGTAAGCATCTAAGTTCTATTCTTGTTGGCGCAAAAAGGATTATTGGAGAACCAACTGAAAAAGGTATTTTGCCCATAAAGCTGAATAACTGGTATTAATAAAACCTTAAAATTGAGAGATGAGTAACAGACGCAATTTTTTAAAATATAGTGGATTAGCGGCCAGTTCATTAATCTTGCCAATATCAGTTTCCGGCAGTGAAAAAGAACCAACAATCAAGAAAAAAACCGGGAAAGCTGGTATATTGAAATTGCGTTTCCGGCCATACGATCTTCAGCTAAAACATGTTTTTACAATTGCGAATAACTCACGAACTACAACTCCTGTAATGCTTACAGAAGTTGAATACGATGGACTGATAGGTTATGGTGAGGCAAGCATGCCTCCCTACCTGGGCGAAAGTCACAAAACAGCTACAGAATTTCTCTCGAAAGTTGATTTGTCATCTTTCCACGATCCTTTTGAATTGGAAGACATCATTGAGTATATCGATAGTCTTGCAGTTGGAAATCATGCCGCAAAAGCCGCTGTTGATATTGCTTTACACGATCTTGTTGGAAAAATAGTTCAACAACCATGGCATAAACTATGGGGATTGAATCGTTCAAAAACACCAAACACAAGTTTTACTATCGGGATTGATACTCCGGAAGTTGTGAAAGAGAAAGTTCACGAAGCCGATGTTTATAAAATACTGAAAGTTAAGCTTGGCCGCGAAAACGACAAAGAGATGATCAAAACCATCCGGTCGGTTACGAATAAGCCAATCTGCGTTGATGTTAATCAGGGCTGGAAAGATAAGCAGATGGCACTCGATATGATTCAATGGCTCGCAACCCAAGGAGTAGTTTTTGTGGAGCAGCCTATGAGCAAGCTTGCCGTCGATGATATTGCATGGCTCACACAAAATAGTCCACTACCAATTATTGCCGATGAGGCAGTACAAACCGCGCAAGATGTAGCTGCTGCAAACAAAGTCTATTCAGGAATCAATATCAAATTGATGAAATGCGGTGGTATGCGTAATGCCTGGAAAATGGCCAATATGGCTAAAATCCTGGGGATGAAAGTGATGATTGGTTGCATGACAGAAACATCTTGTGCCATATCGGCAGCTGCTCAATTATCTCCTTTGGCCGACTGGGCAGACCTCGATGGGAACCTTTTAATCAGTAACGATTTATATGAAGGAGCTAAGGTTGTGGATGGAAAGATCATTTTGTCTGATTTACCTGGAATAGGTATACGGTTAAAATAGATTTTACCATTATCTTCCATTTCCCATTATTTTAAAGAAGATTGATCAAGGTGTATACTTTGCATCCCTTTAGTGCTCTCGTTATGCCGAAATGGCAACTATGAATGACTAAAGGGTGACAGGAAAAGACTTTATGGAACGGTTGCAGTGCAAGATATTCAACAAATATAAAGCATTCAATAAAAAATCAATTCAACTTAAGGTTCATTCCAATTGGTGAAGTAACTTGCCATATTCTAAATAATTTCGCTTTTGCAAAAGCAGAATTGGAAATTTCCCAAAACAATCCTCAATTGTACATGATATACTAATGCCTGACTAAGCATATACCGAACATGATATAAGGAAGGTATGAGGAAGGCAGGGAGCAGATCCAGATATGATGGATTCCATTATATTCAATAAAGAATACAACATAGATATATTCGTATTGCTTTAAGTGTCAAATAATACTGAAAAGGCAACAATCCAGTGCTATAAGAATTTAATTGTAAGTGTTGATTGAGCTAAAATGAAAAATGAGTATCTTTGTTATGTAAATTTATGAAACATATATCTGATGGACGAATTATTCGGTAAAATACATATAAGTCAAACGCTTAGTCAAAAAATTGAACGTAAAATTGAAGAAGCAATACGGCAAAAAAAATTAGTACCGGGAGCAAAACTTCCATCAGAGAAAGAATTATGCGAGAGCTTTGCCGTTAGCCGTACAGCTTTACGTGAAGCATTACGGCGATTGAGCGCCAGAGGTTTGATTGTTATCCGAAAAGGGAGCGGAATGATCGTTTCAGAAATAAAAATTGAAGACGCTATCAATTCTCTCAATCTATATTATGACCTTAAATTTGATTCAAATCTGATTGCCCAGATTATTGAAGTAAGGAGATTGTTCGAACCAGAAATTGCAAGATTAGCCTCACGTAATCGCACCGATGATGATCTTAAACTACTTAAAGAGAATCTTGCAGAACTGACCAAGTGTAACCCTGATAATACCCAACTTGAAGTGGATCTGATTAACCGTTTTCATATGAACCTCTCCAAGGCTACGGGTAATCCGATTATCATTATTAGCATGGAGCCTATCTATTCACTACTTCCACGAATGCGGAATTTGATCTATGCCAATGTGGAGGGTGAAAAAGAGTATACATTAAGACTCCAACGTTGCATTTTGGATGCTGTTGAAGCTCATGACGACCAGAAAGCCTACAAGTTTTCAGTCGAACTTCTTGAACGCAATATGGAGGTCTATGTGAAGAATTTCGCAAGCTTTTTATGACTTATATTAAACTAAATTGTCTCCCTACCCTCTCTTATTTTCTTTTCTCTTTTTCACACTAATTTTGCGGAGTGGGATGTTTTGGAGGAAATGTTAGCTTCTTAAGGTATTCAGGATTGTTCTGAAAACATTTTGATGCCGCATCATGAACCACTTTCATTAGTTCAAAAAGCTCATTCAAATTATTTTGATAGACCTTGGACCTGAGATCTTTATTTCGGACATATTCGAGGTATGCATCATGTTTTTCGCTAATCTGCCTCGACAAATCAACTATTTCATTCAGCGTGGGATTTGGGCAATTTGCAGCCCGCAATTCAGCTCTTTTGTCATCAATAATTTTTACTGATCCTTCAAGACAAATTCGCAATTCAGAATAATCATGCATCACCTTTTGTATTTCGCAATACTGGTATGCTTCCCACAAATTAGAATCGTAAGGAAAGGCTTTCTGCATATAGAACCGGAATATTGGGAACAAACTATTCACCTGATTTGCCAGATCATCCAAGGCAAATTTAAATTCCTTGATGACTGGATCGTGTTCGGGTTCTAAGGGACGAGCCTGCACTTCATAAAAAAGCGCTTTGAACTTAAAAATAAACTTCTGATCCAGATCAGGACAGAATTTTTTTATTGAATCGAAATGATCTTTTAAGTTTTTTTTGAAATCAGAAGCAATTTCAAGTAACTCGGTTTCGGAGTATGGAGAATTCTTCATAATACACTGGAATTGAATTCATGATAAAATGCAGCGTAAAATTTAAAACAACCCTGTGAATGATTACAGATGGATAATAACCTAAAATTCAATTACCCAACTATTATCTTATTTTTAAGTCTTCAATTATACCGGAATTCACTACCGGAAACTTTTTCTAAAGATAGTATAAAATTCAAGGTTATGATATCGCAATAGTTAATTTTTTTTACCCCTGTACAATAATTGTCTTTATAAGCAAAAAGAATTAATTCTAAACTAATACCAAAACTAAAACAAATTTCTTTTAAGTGTTGAAAATTAAATGATGCCGCAAATGAAAAAGTTGAATTGGAAAAATACTAAAACAATTCCCAAAAATACATTATGCATAGCTACATGAATAAGAATCTCCCGAACATGGTATAAGGAAGATATAGAGTCGTCAAATTGATCAGGGATATATTTAGTCAAGAATACGACATCTATCTATTCACAATCCGTAACTACAACATATCTGATAATTATAATGCCCTGCTTTATTCTATTGGAGTATAAAGTGGTAGGTAATCGTCCCTTTTTGGAAGGCCGCAGCATTTTGGTCAGTATTAAAACTGGCAGATAAAGCTGCTTTTTTTGCAGCTTCGAGGAGATCTGCATTAACCGTATTTGAACCTTGGATTCCCGGTAGAGCTTTGGTTACCTTGCCAAATTTATCAACTGTGACTTCCACTACAACTATTCCAGATTCATTTCCCGGGAATGTAGGTTTGGGTAGCGATTTAGCATTACGACCCGACAGATTATATGAAATACCCTTGCCTGCTCCTACCCCGCCACCAAGACCATATTGCTTTGTTCCAGGAGTGCCATCAGGACTTCCCTGGTTTCCGGGGCCATAAGTGTTCCCCTGACCTGTACTTTGGGAACCATTATCGGTTTTACCTCCACCAAAAGCGTTTTTTGCACGTGAATTTATAGCACCTATCTTAGCTGATTTTTCCTGTGCAATGCGCCTTTCTTCAGCTTCCTGACGTTGTACTTCGAGTGCCTCTGCCCTTTGCTGTTGCTCTTCCCGAACTTTTATCCTTTGATCTTCATCAAATTTGGCTTTTTTCTCATCAATTATTTTTTTCTTTGCCCGGGCATTAATAGCTACAGTTTTTTCATATTCCTGTGTAACCAGATCTTCATCCCCCTGATCCTGAACTTTTGATGCATTATGAGGCTTGGTAACAGGTTTAGCTGCCGAAGCAATCCTTTTTTCAGCAGCGACAGCTTCAGGAGCCATTGCAGCTGAAGGTTCTTCAAGTCCAAGACCGGTCTCGGAGTTCCCGAAATCAACCTGAAATCCCTCTTCCTGTTGGGGAAGATTAGGTACCACAAATCCCATATAAAGCAAAAACATGATTAAGGCTGCATGAAATAATACAGTTCCAATTAATCCTGTTCTCTGGCTATTTGTCAACGTCATCGTGGAAAATTCTCGTTATATTTTTTAATCAGTCGTAAAATTATCAGCTTCATAAACACTTAGTTCTTGCATCAGTTTTTTTAAACTGAAACATGAATTATCGGTTGCCCCATATGCATCCGGAAAAAATATGAGACACGACATGGTGTAAAAAGTTGACATATTTTACAAACCAAGATTGATAACTACTCTGGCAAAAATAGGCATTCCGAATGAATATCCCACCAGTTTTTGTTTACTGAACCAAATGCCCCTTCAAAGTGTCAGCCTTAATAATTTCTTTATCCTGTATTTTTTTAGGACGATAATGCCTAAAAAGATCTCTTAAGGTATTGAATTCCTCAGTAAACGAAAGGCCAATACCTTGCTTATAAAGTGAAGTATCGTAAATCAGGTCATCATTTGCCCGATTATAAGCCTTAAGTTGTAATTTACCAGATTTATTGAGCTTCACAAATACCTCAACCTCACCAACTACCGGATTATTGATATTTGACTGCAAATTGCTATTGTTTCCAATATTACCGTTGATTTTTACGCGATCGTTGAGAATCTGTGTACTTAATGCCAATTCCATTTGATTTGCATTTACAAGGTCCCCTGGCCGATAATTAAAGCCAATATCCCATTCGTTGCTAATCTGGGATAGCCAATTCGAAAGTTGATTGGAAAGAATATCTGAAGTTGTAGATCCCACTAAATTTCCGTTACCCGACTGGAAATCCTGTCTTCCCCTTAAATATTCAGGGGTAAAGAATTGTCCCATTACCAATAACGATACCATTTGCCTGTTGATATCATCTTGCGTGCTGAAAAACTGCTGAAGTTCATCTTTCGTCCTTTCGTCTGCAGTAGGTAACGCAATATCAAATTTTACAGCCGGATTAAGCAATTTTTTTGAAAGATTGATTCGGCATTCGACTGGAATCCTGCGCGTTTTATCAGTTTGGGTAGAATTAATTAACAGATTATTAACGGGCGCTTTTAATGTATATATTGCATCAAGATCCACAATTGCACCATAAGGGTCTCCATTCCACGAAATCAACCCTCCAGGTTGGATATGAAACTTACGCGCCAGCACATTTTGAAGTGTAAACATGTAATCACCTTTTTCAATCTTATAATCACCATAAATGAAAAAATTACCATCCGTGTCATAGTTAAAGCGAAGATCCCCGGAACCAAAACCATTGATTGCATCACCCACTGTAGAATTAAAAATCATTTGAACTTTTGCATCGGGAGTTGTGGTTAAATCAAGGTTCATCTCAAATCCACCCGAATTACTAATCGGGGTGACTGATTTATTCGTCTGAACAAGTGTATCCGGATTTATAAACCTGATAAAATCGTATTGATTTACAGATTCAGGATTTTCAAGGGGTACATTAATCTGAGTTCCAGGTTTTGTAGTCAGCGACATATCAAGCCTCACGTCGGCGACCTTTCCTGATATCTTTATCATTCCTGAGGCATGTGCTGTTCCATAAAATAATGGATTATCTGATCTTGTTGTATTTAAAGCCATAATATTGCTTGTACTTGCAAACAAATTATAGGTCATATGATTGAATAAGTTATGAGTAATTACACCATTAAATATGGCTTTATTGTTATTGACATCAGAAACTGAAATGTTTTTAAAAATGATAGAGTCGCCTGAAAATCGCACCGTATCGCTCAATGAATAAACCACTTTAGTATAATCAATTCCAACTTTTGCATTGGTAACAGCCACGTTGCCGTTGAATTTGGGTTCTGATAATTTGCCGGTGATACTAACATCGCCGTTTCCAAGACCTTCCACTTTATTTGAAAAACTACGCAATATTGGCAGTAAAGATTCAAGGGGATAATCCTTAAAACTGGCATGATAATCGATGGTGTCACTTTTGGGTTTGTAATGACCTTTTATTTCCAAACCAGCCTTCGAATCTTTTATCAACATCAACGATGAGTTTAACTGTTCCTTTCCCTGATCCCAGGAATTATCGAGCATGATATCCCCAAAATTCTTTTCAAGATAGGTAAAATCGGATACTTTGAGCTGACTGGTGAGGAAAAATGAATTGTAAGGATCAGCAACAGTAACTGTTCCATTTAATTCACCAAATATTCCAATCTCCTCGCCAAGCAATAAATCGATATTACTTAACTTTACCTGATTGAATTCAACATTTATTTTATCAGAAGTGTTATCGGTCACTTTCCCAAAGACCCGGAACCTTTCCTTGTTATGATGGATATTGAAATTATCTACAGCGATTGATGTAGTATCGATATGAAGGTGGCTTTTTTCAAGTTGCCATAAAGAATCGGCAACCCAAATCTTCGATGGCCGCAGATAAAAATCGGCAAGACCCTTACCCTCCATATTCTTTGAAAAAACACCCATAAAATCAACTTTACCACTGGAGGTAGGAATACTATTATTATTCCAGGTAATAGCTGTATTCAGGCTATCATGAACAAGTGTGTTATTGATGGAAAAATTTTCGAATATCATATTTCCTCCCAAATCAGCATCTTTGGTTCCAATTCTGATTAACCATTTGTTATCGATATTTCTTGAGTTGATAGTCAATCCACTAACCTGATATTGATTAAAAAGCAGCTCATCAGCCGATCCGTCCAGGGATAGTGTTTTCTTTTCTGAATCGATGCTACCTACCAAATTGACAGGTGATTTAATAAGCAGTTCAGGTAAAATAAAACTACCAAGCTCTTCGGTTTTCTTAATGCGAATATCGAACTGGAAAGCATTTTTTCCGGTTGAGGGCCGATCAGAAAACGGTATTTTGGCCGAAGGCAGAAAATATTGCAGGTAATCTCTGAAAGTAAGATCCAGCTCTCCAAAAAGGTATTTTCCATCAATCGTTACATCGGCAACATCAGATCTGATTGTAATATTATTTTTTTCAGTATTGTTTGACGTTTTCAGTGTAAGATTTTGAATCTCAAGCAATTTTTCATCCCTGGCAAATCTAAAATCATTAAGATCAATATGCCCGTTAACATTATCAATATTGTTACCAGTAAAATTTGCACTTACTTTAAAAGTGAGATCAGCAATTTTTCGTTCCTTTTCGAAACCAAGAACCACAAGATTGGCTCTTTCGACAGTTGAAGTAAAATTAAACTCAGGTATTATTCCTGTAAAATCAGCTTTTCCTGCAAAATTCATTTTCAGGTTTTTGTCCTCAACCTTTAATTCGCCTTCAAAACTATGATCACGCGCCTTTCCATTCACATAAATTGAATCAACCCGGTTATTGTTGAAGTAAAGGCTATCAATATTTCCAGCAATCAGGGCGTTGAATTTGTTATTCTCTGATCTTGACCCATTCAAATTGATCTTGAGCGATACTGCACCAAGTGGTGAATAATCAAGCAGTTTACCGGCCTGAAAAGAAACAGCTTTGATGTTCCCATTAAAATCAATCTCACCCGTTTTTTTTGGACGAATTGCGATGTCTGTTGATAATTTTCCCAAACTACCATCCAAGGTTCCGTAAGCAACAAAATCGGATGGTAATCCAGTAAAATTCCCTTGATAAGTTAGCCTGACATCGTTAAGTAATTCTTTAGGGATATTAAGATACCTCAAAGGAGCGCTATCTGGCATACGAACAGTAGCCAGATCGTTAAAATTAAATGTATTGTTATATAATTTAAAAAAAATAAACGTGTTTTTCCAATTTGGTAAGCCCTTTAATTCAAGGTCCGCATTTAGCTGTGTCTCTCTTCCGATTTTGACATTGATCCGCTTAAATTTCAAATTACTAAGTGACCCTTTTATTCCACCAGAAAATAATACCGGCTCATTCATCCCCCATATTTCAGGAATGACATATGACAAATCTGTTAATGAAAGCATTGACTCTTTAAAATCGCTATCAATAACGAACCGATTTGTTAAAGTCTGGCTTTTTTCATAGTAAAGTGAATCGACGCCAAAAAGTTTATTTGGGGATATTTTAATCCTATTCGCCTCAATATGTGAATGATTAGAAACAAGAGTCAAATCAGAGAGTTCCAATCCGGTTGAATCAATGCGGCCAGCAAACCTTAAATCGCCAATAGCAAATCCCGATTTTTCGTAGATTGAAGCATTATCAAGAAAGAAGGTTGTAACCGAATCGGTCTTATGCACATTTACAACAGACAGATTAAGTTTGGTGATTTCCAAATCATCGAAATTCATGCCATTTACCAAAGTATCTTTTGCATTGATGTCTTTGTAGCTTATTCTCGAATTCAGGAAGTAAAAATTGGTAAATGTGATATGCCAGGGACGAAGTGTATCAGGTTCGGATGTTGATGATCCAGCTAAAAATTGAAAATTATAACCTGTTGTATCTTTCAAAATGTTGATTTTCGAATCCATGAATCTGAGGTCACCAAAGTGAACCCTCCTTTCGAGAAGCGCCAAACTATCGATTTGAAGTTTAACGCTGCCAATGTAGAACATGGTGTCCTGATTCTGATCCTCAATCATTACCTTTTCGAGAACGATACTTTTAAATAAAGAAATATCAACTCCACCAACACTTATTCTGGCCTTGTAAGTATGAGACAATTGCACCATTATCCACTGTGCTACAAATGTTTGCACTTTAGGAGATCGAAAGGTGAGGTATGCCGCGCCTAATAAGGAGGAGATCGTGAGTATTAAGACAACTAATATTTTAAACCTTTTTTTGATACTTTTGACTTTTATTTTTGAACAACCGGATAACCGGATAGAATACTTGTTTTCACTTTTGCAAGGTAACACTTTTTGAAGTCTGGCAAAAGTGGAATTTCCGCATATTGAAATAATATAAGATAAATCAGCAGAATGAGTAACAACAAAGATATTATAATACTTGGAATTGAATCTTCCTGCGATGATACATCGGCTGCAATAATTCGTAACAATTTGATTTTAAGCAATGAAGTCTCAGGACAAACAGTTCATATTGCTTATGGAGGTGTAGTTCCTGAACTTGCTTCAAGGGCTCATCAACAGAATATAATTCCTGTGGTTGATCTTGCCATTAAAAAATCAGGCATATCAATTGATGAAATTTCGGCGGTCGCTTTTACACGTGGTCCAGGTTTACTGGGGTCTTTGCTTGTAGGAACTTCATTTGCCAAAGGTTTTGCTCTGGCAAAAAGAATTCCGCTTATTGAGGTAAACCACCTTCAGGGTCATGTATTGGCTCATTTTGTCAAAGAGCCATACATTGACAAAAAGATGCCAGGTTTTCCCTTCTTATGTCTGTTGGTATCAGGCGGAAACTCACAAATCATCATCGTCCGGGATCATCTTGATATGGAGGTAATCGGGCAAACGATTGATGATGCCGCCGGAGAGGCTTTTGATAAATGTGCAAAGGTGATTGGATTACCCTATCCGGGTGGACCAATGGTTGATAAACTGGCCAAAGAAGGCGATGCAATGGCATTTAAATTTGCCAAACCAAGAATTCCAGGATTAGATTACAGTTTTAGTGGCCTAAAAACATCGTTTCTATATTTTATACGCGACAAAATGGCCGAAAATCCGAATTTTATTGTTGAGAATAAAGCCGATATCTGTGCTTCATTGCAATATACCATTATCGAAGTGTTAATGACCAAGTTGAAACAGGCAGCTAAAGATACTGGTATACAGACAATAGCCGTCGCAGGTGGTGTTTCAGCTAATTCCGGATTAAGACAGGCATTAATTGAGGCAGCAGCCAAATACAACTGGGAGATGCATATCCCGGCTTTTAAATTTACAACCGATAATGCTGCAATGATTGCCATCACTGGATATTACAAATATTTGAAAGGTGAATTTGCGGCGCAGGATGCAGTGCCCTATTCGAGGGTTTCGTTGAAATAAGAAGGTGAATATGATGGAATAATAAGAGAAGAAATTAATGATAATAAAAACGGGACCGAAATTTCGGTCCCGCATATTTATAAAGAATTTTCAAATGATTACCACGCAAACATTGGGAAACCTTCCATCATTTTATTGACCCTGCCACGTACATCATTGATCACATTTACATTATCGACATCCTGTAAAACTTCGTCAATCAAATCAACAATAATCGACATATCTTTTTCTTTCATTCCACGAGTCGTAATTGCAGGAGTTCCGACACGTAAACCGGAGGTAAGAAATGGCGAACGTGAATCGAAAGGAACCATGTTTTTATTGATCGTGATATCTGCCAGTACCAAAGCATTTTCTGCCTTTTTTCCAGTTAAATCAGGGAATTTGGTGCGCAAATCAATCAGCATTGAATGATTATCAGTTCCACCCGAAATTACCTTGTAACCTTTATCTATAAATGCTTTGGCCATCACTTTTGCATTCTTCTGCACAAGTGTTTGGTATTCGATATATTCGGGAGCGAGTGCTTCATTGAAGGCAACTGCCTTGGCTGCTATCACATGTTCAAGCGGACCACCCTGTGTACCTGGGAAGATGGCAGAATCAAGAAGTGATGACATCATTTTTAATTCGCCTTTCTTCGTGGTTAAACCCCAAGGGTTCTCGAAATCTTTTCCCAAAAGAATAATGCCGCCACGCGGACCACGTAATGTTTTGTGCGTTGTTGAAGTAACGATGTGCGCATATTTAAGCGGATTATCAAGCAATCCGGCAGCAATCAATCCTGCAGGATGTGCCATATCCACCATAAAAATTGCACCTATTTTATCGGCAAGATTGCGCATCCGCTGGTAATCCCATTCGCGCGAATATGCAGAAGCACCAGCAATAATCAGTTTCGGAAGTTCTTTAAGTGCCACTTCTTCCATCATGTCGTAATCGACAAGTCCGGTATCCTCTTTCACCGAATAAGCTACCGGCCGATAAAACAAGCCAGATGAATTAACAGGTGAACCATGTGAAAGGTGACCTCCATGCGACAAATCAAGTCCCATAAAAGTATCACCTGGTTTTAGACAAGTCATCAGCACTGCCATATTTGCCTGAGCTCCCGAATGAGGTTGAACATTAGCGTATTCAGCACCAAAAAGCAATTTCAAGCGATCGATAGCAAGTTGTTCTGATTCGTCAACAAATTGACAACCTCCATAGTAACGATGGCCAGGATAGCCTTCGGCATATTTATTGGTCAGGCATGATCCCATTGCCTGCATTACTTGTTCCGAAACAAAATTTTCAGATGCAATCAATTCAATACCATGCAGCTGACGTTGTCTTTCTTTTTCAATAATCTCAAAAATCTGGGTATCCCTTTTCATGTGTAAATAATTTGTTTTTAAAGGTAACATGGAACCCTCATAGATATTCATCCTCTTTGACGATCCTTTGCTCATGAGGGTTTCATTGTAAAATCTTTTGGATAAATTTTATATTCTGTTTTGTTCGCTATTTACTTATTCAATTCTATTTAAATAATAAAATGATCTGCCATCAACTTTTATCAAAATGCAAATTTACAGTTTCTAAATTAAACCTTTACCTACTATCATCTTCCTTTATTAGTAAAAGTTTCAACGATTGTTAATACGCAATTGCTGGTTAGTTATTTACTCTTCCGAAAAACGAACCAATTCAGCACGATAAGCATTAAAGATGGTTGATTTCGAAATCAAACCAATATATTTCCGGTTGCTAACCACGGGAAGGTTCCACGCTCCACTATCGTTGAATTTCTTCATTACACTATCCATCTTTTCATCTATCGCAATAATTGCGGGGGGCATAATCATCAAGTCTTTAACCAATGTCTTATTATACTTGTCCTTATTAAACATGAATTGCCTGACATCATCGAGCAGGACAACACCACAAAAGTTTCCTTCGCGATCAATTACGGGAAATATGTTCCTTTTTGACCTGGATATGATTCTTACCAACTCGCCAAGATTACTGTCAACCTTTACGGTTAAAAGATCGGTCTCGATCACTGTTTTCAGTTTGAGCAAAGTGAGCACCGCCTTATCTTTGTTGTGGGTGATGAGTTCGCCGCGCTGAGCAAGCCGTATATGATAAATCGAATGTGGTTCAAGTGGTGTAATTGTGAGATATGCAGTAGCCGCTGTAATCATCAAAGGGATCAGTAATCCGAAACCTCCCGTTATCTCTGCAATCAGAAAGATCGCCGTCATGGGTGAATGCATTACGCCTGCCATCATTCCAGCCATTCCTGCAAGTGCGAAATTACGGGCTGGCACCAAATTCCCGTCTATATTGAGGATTGATGAAACGAAAAAACCAGCCATTCCACCTAAAAATAAAGTTGGAGCAAAAATCCCACCGCTTCCACCTGCACCCGTTGTGGCGGCTGTCGCAATAATTTTGACAAGCATGATCACAAGAATCATCCCAATTAATATGAATTTGTCATTTTTAAACCCTACAAACAAGGAGTTGTTGAGAATATTAGATCCTACATCAGAAAGTATTTGGTCAATCGATAAATACCCCTCGCCCCAAAGTGATGGAAAAAGAAAAATGAAAATACCCAGCATCGTTCCACCAATCAATACTTTTAAATAAGGATTGCTGATTTTTCGAAACCGGCCTTCCACAAAAATATTACCCTTTGTAAATAAATATGAAAATAGTCCGCAAAAAATTCCTAAAACAATGTACCATGGAATATTTGCTACGTTGAATGCTTTATCAATTTGAAAGTCAAAATGGTGCGCACTTCCCATCAAAAAATAGGCTAATGAGGCTGCTGTTGAAGCTGAAATCATCAGAGGAAGAAGCGATGCCATAGTCATGTCGAGCATGAGTACTTCGACGGCAAATAACATCCCTGCCAACGGCGCTTTGAAAATACCTGCAATTGCGCCGGCGGCCCCACAACCGATCAGAACGGTCATCGTCCGATAACTAAGATTAAATGAACGCGCAATATTTGAGCCAATCGATGAACCAGTTAATACGACAGGGGCTTCCGCTCCCACCGATCCGCCAAAACCAATCGTGATTGTACTCGAAATAATGGAAGTGAACATGTTGTGAACCCGCATTACCCCTTTTTTGTTGGCGATCGACTCCAGTACCTTGGTAATTCCGTGCCCGATATCATCCTTAACAAAAAAACGAACATACAACACTGTAATCAAAATACCAATACCTGGATAAGCCAGATACAGGTAATTTTCCGAATAAGAAGTAAAATTTTGTGTTAAAAATTTTCCAAGATAATGAATCAGATTTTTCAGGATAATCGCAGCAAAACCACTAAGCAACCCTACGACAAAGCTAAGAATCAGCAGTACCTCATGTTCATTAAGGTGCTTCAGACGCCAATCTCTCATCTTCTCTACTAATCGGGTCGTTTTTTCCATTGCCATGCAAAATTAGTTTTATTTCATGTTATAAAACAGTTTTTCTTGATTTTACTGATTAAATTAGTTAATCAGAATTGGTCTATTGGGAACGAATGATATTAAACAGGTCAGGGTTAATATGAAAAATTACTATTCAATCATCAAAATCAGAGTGATCTATCATGATATAAAACCAGGGTATTCAAAAATAGAACTTATATTATCAGCCCAATCAGATAGTTGAAAAGCCCTGATTTATAAAAGCCCCTGCTTTATCCTAATTTCTATCTTTCCGCGATAACCAAGCCAAGGCCTTATTAGACAATATTTTACCTTTAATGTATAGTACCATTAGGATATATGCTCTTACATTTGTGGTAAAGAAAAATCAAAAAAAATAATTAATAATGCCTTAAATTTGAAAAAAATGAAAAAATTATTGTATATTTAGTCCATCGATAGCCTATTTCAAAATTGTCCTACTAAATATAGGGAGGTTCTACAATTTAATTATATGATATTCAGATATTTATTGTTATATTTGGCACATTGAATTCGGTATTATAAATTCTATGAGCAATATATATAA
>Ga0118677_10000251_pt1 | contig 115038 bp, 84 predicted proteins | sample AliMusrvi5mmetaG_FD_86154 | JGI IMG/M metagenome (GOLD analysis project Ga0118677, IMG submission 86154)
CCTCAAGAATTGGTGTAAAAATATGATATGAATCCGCTCAACTAATATGCGCATCATTGATGGTAGGTGGTAAACTCGTTCCAGGGGTAAGGCCCCCGGTAATCATATGGACCCTAATCGTCTGACCGAACAATCCCAGGACGCGCTTCGCGCCGCGCAAGCGCTGGCCGCCCGGCTCAGCCATCAGCAGATCGACAACGAACACCTGCTTACGGCCCTGCTGGAGCAGGAGAACGGCGTTGTGCCGGATGTCCTGCTGCGGGCGGGCGTCAAGTTGCCGAACCTGCACCAGCGACTGCTGGCCGAGTTGGAGAAGCTGCCGAAGGTGGCCGTCTCGCCGGGCGCGGGGGGCGGCATGTACGTCACTCAGCGGCTGGAGCGCACGTTTGCGGAGGCCGAGATTGAGGCTAAGAAGCGCCGCGACGATTTCGTGAGCGTCGAGCACCTTTTACTGGCGCTGTTCCGACAGGACGGAAAAGCCACGGAACTGCTGCGCGAATCAGGGGCGACGCAGGAGAAGCTCGACCAGGCGGTCAAAGATATCCGGGGCAGCCAGCGCGTGACCACGCAGAATCCGGAGGCCACCTACCAGGCCCTGGAGAAATATGGCCGCGACCTGACGGCCATGGCCGCCGAGGGCAAACTCGATCCGGTGATCGGGCGCGACGAGGAGATTCGCCGCATCATCCAGGTGCTCTCGCGCCGCACCAAGAACAACCCCGTGCTGATCGGCGAACCGGGCGTCGGCAAGACGGCCATCGCCGAGGGGCTGGCGCAGCGCATCGTGCGCGGCGACGTTCCGGAGGGGCTGAAAGAAAAGAAGGTGGTCTCGCTCGACATGGGCGCCCTGATCGCAGGCGCCAAGTTCCGCGGCGAGTTCGAGGAGCGGCTGAAGGCGGTGCTCAAGGAAGTTGCGTCGAGCGAAGGGCAGATTATTCTGTTCATCGACGAGTTGCACACGGTGGTCGGCGCAGGCAAGGCCGAGGGCGCAATGGATGCCGGCAACCTGCTGAAGCCCATGCTCGCCCGGGGCGAGTTGCACTGCATCGGCGCCACCACGCTGGACGAATACCGTAAATACATCGAGAAAGACGCCGCGCTGGAGCGGCGCTTCCAGCCGGTGGTGGTCGATCAACCCTCGGTGGAAGACACGATCTCAATTCTGCGCGGGCTGAAAGAGCGCTATGAAGTCCACCATGGCGTGCGGATCAAAGACACCGCCCTGGTGGCCGCCGCCGTGTTGTCGAACCGCTACATTACCGACCGCTTCCTGCCCGACAAAGCCATCGATCTGGTCGACGAGTCGGCCGCTCGGCTGCGCACCGAAATCGACTCCATGCCCGCGGCCCTCGACGAGGCGATGAGGCGCATCCTGCAACTCGAGATCGAGCGCGAGGCGCTGAAGAAAGAGAAGGACGACGCCTCGAAGGAACGGCTCACGAAGATCGAAGAGGAGTTGTTCACACTCCACAAGGAGACCGACTCGCTGAAGAGCCGCTGGCAGGGCGAGAAGGACAGCGTGCAGCGGCTGCGTTCGCTGCGCGAGCAGATCGAGACAGTGAAGCGCGATATCGAACTCGCCGAACGCGCCTACGATCTGAACAAAGCCGCCGAACTGAAGTGGGGCACTCTGATCGGTCTCGAAAAAGCGCTGAAAGAGGAAGAAGCGCGGCTGGCCGCCGAGAACAAGCAGAACCGCCTCTTGAAAGAAGAGGTGGACGAAGAAGACATCGCGCAGATCGTCGCGCGCTGGACCGGCATCCCGGTGTCACGCATGCTCGAAGGCGAGTTGCACAAGCTGCTGCACCTGGAGACGCAACTGCACCGCCGGGTGATCGGGCAGGACGAAGCCGTGGAGGTGGTCTCCGAAGCGGTCCGCCGCTCGCGTGCGGGCCTCAGCGACCCCAAGCGCCCCATCGGCAGTTTCCTGTTTCTTGGCCCCACGGGTGTCGGCAAGACCGAACTGGCGCGTGCCTTGGCCGAGACGCTGTTCGACGACGAGCGGGCACTGATCCGGCTCGACATGAGCGAATACCAGGAGAAGCATACGGTCGCCCGTCTGATCGGCGCGCCTCCCGGCTACGTCGGTTTCGAAGAAGGCGGCCAACTGACGGAAGCGATCCGCCGCCGGCCCTACGCGGTGATCCTGTTCGACGAGATCGAAAAGGCACATCCCGACGTTTTCAACGTCCTGCTGCAGGTGCTCGACGACGGGCGGTTGACCGATGGCCAGGGCCGCACTGTGGACTTCCGCAACACGATCCTGATCATGACCTCCAACCTCGGCAGCGACCGCATCCGCAGTTTCACGGGCGAGACCAGCGGCGCGCAGTACGAACTGATGAAGCTGGCCGTGATGGAGGAACTGCGCAAGGCGTTCCGCCCCGAGTTCCTGAATCGCGTGGACGAGACGGTCGTCTTCCACGTGCTAAAGAGCGACCAGCTCCGCCGCATCGTCGATATCCAACTCGAGATCCTGCGACGTCGCCTGGACGCCCGCCACATCACGCTGGAACTGGAGCCGGAACTGATCGAGCATATTGCCCGCATCGGCTACGAGCCCGACTACGGCGCACGCCCGTTGAAGCGGGCCATTCAGAAAGAACTGGAAACGCCGCTCGCGAAGGCGCTGCTCGAGGGCAGCGTCCGAGACGGTCAGCACATCGTCGCCAGCCTTGGGCCGAAAGGCGCCGTTTTCGGTCACGGCCGGGTGAACAGTCCGGTCGGGGCGGCCTAAACGCCGCATTGTTTACCGCCCTGATGAGCCGTAGCTTAAGCGCGCTTCATCAAATAGGCATAGAGATCGAACGGCATAAGAGTTAGAAAGAAGACACGAGGAGTTTCGATGCCAGAACAGCCACAAGCACCCCGCGCATTGCCAGTACTTCCGCTGAAGAACGTCGTCCTGTTCCCGAAGCTTGTCCTGCCGCTGTCGGTGGGTAGGGAGGCCTCCCGCGCCGCTGTCGACGCGGCTATCAAGGACCACGAAGGCGAGATGATTCTGGTCGCGCAGAAGGACCCGGGTACGGAAAACCCGGCGCCCGGCGATCTGCACACCATCGCGACCCGGGCCAAGATCCGCAAGATCCTGCGCACTGCGCCGAACGCGATGGAACTGATCGTCTCGGGTCTGGAGCGCGTCACGATCGAGGGGTTTGAGAGCGGCACATTCCTGACCGCGAGTTTCTCGCCGCGCGATCTGATCCCGGAGCATACCGACGAGGAACGTGCGCTGCGTACCGCATTGTTCGAGCTCGCCGCACAAGCCGTCGAGAAGATCAACCCGCAGTCGGCCGAACAGGTGAGCGACCTGCTAGCCAACGCCGACGACCCCGAGCAGATCATGTACCTGCTCGCCACCGCTTTCAATCTAGACGTCGAGAAGCTGCAAAGCCTGCTTGAGGCGCCGACGCTGGTCGAGGGTTTGCGGCTCGCCGTCAAGCACATCTCGCACGAGATCCAGATCCTGGAAATGCGTCACAAGATCGTGCGCGAGGCGCAGGAAGAGATCAGCAAGGAACAGCGCGAGTATGTGCTGCGCCGGCAGATGAAGGCCATCCAGAACGAACTCGGCGAGGACGATCCCGAGAAGGCCGAAGCCGCCGAATTGCGCGCGCGCTTTGCCAAAGCCGACCTGCCGGACGATGTCCGCAAAGAGGCCGAGCGCGAACTGAACCGCTTCGAACGACTGCCAGGACAGTCCCCGGAGCGCCAGGTTCTGCGCACCTGGGTCGAATTGGTCATCGAACTGCCGTGGCGCGTTCGCACCGAAGACAATCTGGAAATCGCGCGGGCTCGCAAGATCCTCAACGACGACCACTACGGGTTGGACGACGTAAAGGAGCGCATCCTCGAACACCTCGGCGTGCTCCACCGCAACCCGAGCGCGAAGGCGCCGATCCTGTGCTTCGTCGGACCTCCCGGCGTCGGCAAAACTTCGCTGGGCCAATCCATCGCCCGCTCGCTCGGCCGCAAGTTCGAGCGTATGAGCGTCGGCGGCCTGCATGACGAAGCCGAGTTGCGCGGCCACCGCCGGACTTACATCGGCGCGATGGCCGGCCGCCTGATCCAAGCTATGCGGCGCGCCGGGGCCAACAACCCGGTGCTGATGCTGGACGAGATCGACAAACTCGGGCGCGACTTCCGCGGCGATCCGGCCGCCGCGCTGCTCGAAGTGCTCGACCCCGAGCAGAACAGCACGTTCCGAGACAACTACCTGGACATGCCTTTCGACCTTTCAAAGGTACTGTTCATCACCACCGCCAACACGCTCGACTCGCTGCCGCAGCCGCTGCTCGACCGTATGGAAGTGATCCGGCTGGCGGGCTACAGCGAGGAGGAGAAGGTCGTCATCGCGAACCGCTTCCTGATCCCGCGTCAACTCAAGGAGACGGGCCTTTCGCTCGACCTGGTCAGTTTCCCCGACGACGGGTTATTGAAGATCATCTCCGGCTACACGCGGGAGGCGGGACTGCGCAACCTGGAACGCGCCATCGGCCGGCTGCTGCGCAAGTCCGCGCTGAAATTCGCCGAGGGGCGGACCGAGCCGATCTCGCTAACGCCCGACTCCATCGTCGACCAACTAGGACCCGAGTACTTCCTGCCTGAGGCGGCGCGCAAGCAACTGCCTCCCGGGGTCGCGACGGGTCTGGCCTGGACTCCGACCGGCGGCGACGTGCTGTACATCGAAGCCACGCTATTGCCGAAGGGCAAGGGCCTCACGCTCACCGGGCAACTGGGCGAGGTGATGCAGGAATCGGCCAAAGCCGCGCAGAGCTATCTGTGGGCGCACGCCGAGGCCTACGGCATCGACCCGCAACTTTTCACCGAGTGCGGCGTTCACATCCACGTGCCCGCGGGCGGCATCCCCAAGGATGGACCGTCGGCCGGCATCACGGCCGCCGTCTCGTTGGCGTCGCTTTACACCAAGCAACCCGTACGCAGCGATACCGCGATGACTGGCGAGATCACGCTGACCGGGCGTGTGCTGCCCATCGGCGGTTTGAAAGAGAAGGTGCTGGCCGCGCGGCGGGCCGGCATCACCCGGATCGTCATGCCCAAAGCCAACGCCAAGGACCTGCGCGACCTGCCCGAGCACGTGCGCAAGGAGATGCAGTTCTTTTACGCAGAGCGAATCGACGAAGTGTTCCGCGAGACGATTCCCGCGCTGGCGGAGCGTCTCCTGGAAGAGGCAGTAGTCGCCTGACCCTTGAGTCTGAAAGTGACCGAATCGAGAGCCGTGCTCATGGGCGAGCGCGGCTCTTCTTTTTGTGTGGATGCTTCTTTAGCTGGCCAAATGGGATTTCCCGCGCATGCTTGGGAGTCCATGGTTCCGCAGGGCCGGATTGACCGCTACCGTGTGCGAAACTCAATGGGTATGGGATTCAATCAGTTCGTTGAAGAAGTTCAAGTCCTGGGCCATGACCTGGTCAGCAAGGTGCGTGAGCTGATTCACGAAGGTAACGTCCAGCGCATCGTCGTCAAAGACGAGCACGGAAATACGTTCGTCGAGATTCCGGTTACGGTTGCCGCCGTAGGCGCCATTCTCGCACCGCTGCTGGCCGCGATTGGCGCAATCTCCGCGATGGTCGCGAAGTTCACCATCGTGGTCATCCGCAGCGAGCCGAAACCGCCGCAAGACCCGCCACCGGCACCCTGAAGCATCGCATCCGCTAAAGGGTTGATTCGCGGGAAGCCGCTCCCTTCAACGGGCCGTCCAGCCGCCATCGATCACCAGCGTGTGCCCGGTGATCAGCGAGGCCGCCGGGGAGGCCAGGAACACGACCGAACCTGCCACGTCCATAGGCTGTCCTATGCGGTGCAAGGCCGCGATGCGCTCGACCACATCGGCGCGGAACTCGGGATCGGCGAGGCATTCCTCCGTACCCGGAGTTTCAATGAAGGTGGGCGCAACGGCGTTCACGTTGATGCCGTACTTGCCCCATTCGACGGCCAGGCACTTGGTGAGATGGACAATGGCGGCCTTGGTCGCGCAGTAAATGGATTCGGTCGGCAAAGCGGCGAAGCCAGCCTGTGAGCTGACGTTAACGATCCGGCCGCTCTTCTGGCCGAGCATGACCCGGCCCGCAGCCTGACTGGCAAAGAACGTCCCTTTGAGATTGACCGCCATGGTGAGGTCGTAATCTTCTTCGCGTACGTTTTCGGCGAGGTTGCCCGGCGCGATGCCTGCGTTGTTGACCAGGATATCGAGCCGGCCAAACCGGGCCACCGTGTCGTCAACGGCGCGGAAGATCTGGTCCAGGCTGGTCACGTCCATTTGCAGTGCAAGCGCGCGGCGGCCCAGTGCTTCGATTTCGGCAGGGAGACCGCCGTGTGCGTTGCGGTCTCGCAAACCGAGGGCGACGTCAGCGCCGGCGTGGGCCAGGGCCAGCGCAATGGCGCGGCCGAGTCCCCGCCCGGATGCGGTCACCAGAGCGACTTTGCCCGACAAATCGAATTCAGGGTATGAGTTCACAGCGACCAGTTTAGTGCACCCCGGGAGGCGGGCTACGGCGTGCCGCGGATCTTGCTCAGTACCTCAGCCATCCTCCGGACCCGCTCGGGCTCCAGTGCCGCCACATTCTTCGTTTCCGCGATATCGTTCGACAGATTGTAGAGCTGCGGCTCCCGGTCGTTGCCGAGTTCGGTCGCGGTGGACTCGTTGTATTTCCCGCCGTTGCTGGGCGCAATGTACTTCCAATTGCCGTCCCGCAGCGCCAGCGAACCCGCCTGTTCCACCAGCAGCGTGCGGCCCTGGGACGACTCGCCGAGCAGCGAGGGCAGCACGTTCTCGCTATCCGGTCCGGCCCCCGGCGGCACGTCGCCGCCCGTCAGCGCGGCGAACGAACGCAGCAAGTCCACTTGTGACACCAGCGCGTCCGAGACGCCCGGCTGCACGCGTGCCGGCCAGTGGGTAACGAACGGAATCCGCGTACCACCCTCGAAGTTGGAGTACTTGCCGCCCCGGAACGGCCCGTTAGGCCGGTGCGAGCCCAACTTCTGGACAGCCCCATCCTGGTAGCCGTCGTCCACCACCGCACCGTTGTCACTTGAGAAGACGATCAGAGTGTTCTTCAGGAGGTTGCGTTTCTCCAATGCGCCGGTGATCTCCCCGATGCACCAATCCAACTCGGCGATAGAGTTGCCGCGCGGGCCCATCACACTGGAGTCGCTGAAGCGCTTGTGCGGCATGCGAGGCACGTGGATGTCGTGCGTCGCGAAGTACAGGAAGAACGGATGACTGGCGTTGCGGTCGATGAACGACACTGCGCGGCCGGTTAGCGTGTCCGCCATGGTCTCGTCGTTCCACAGCGCGGACTTGCCCCCGCTCATATAACCGATCCGGCTGATGCCATTGACGATGGTCATGTCGTGACCATGGCTCGGCTTCATCCGGAGCAACTCCGGATGGGTCCTGCCGGTGGGCTGATCGTCCAGCGGACCGCGATAGTCCACCTTGAGCGGGTCGCGCGGATCGAGGTTCGCCACGCGATGATTCTCGACATAGACGCACGGGACGCGATCGCCCGTGGCCGGCAGGATGAAGCACTCATCGAACCCCACTTCGAGCGGACCCGGACGGATCTCCGCGTTCCAATCCAGGTGGCCGTCGCCAAGGCCCAGGTGCCATTTCCCGACCGCGCAGGTACGGTAACCCCGTTGCCGCAGCGTCGAGGGAAGTGTCTCGCGCCCAGGCTGAATCAGCGCCGGAGCGTCTCCTGGCAGTACCTGCGCGCCCTCATTGCGGAAGGCGTAGGCACCCGTCAATAACGAATAGCGCGAGGGAGTGCAGGTCGCCGCGGTACAGTGCGCGTCCGTAAAGCGGACGCCGCCCCGCGCCAGGCGGTCGATGTTGGGGGTGCTCACCCGCCGCGCACCGTAGCAGCTGATATCGCCGTAGCCGAGATCGTCGGCGTACAGCAGTACGATGTTCGGCAGCCCGACGGCCGAGGCAGTTGGCGAGCGCATTGCCAGAGCCGCCGCAGGCAGTGCGAGTTGAAGGAAGTCTCTGCGTTTCAAATTGCTACTCGAGCAGCGGCCGCGTCGAAGCGGCAGCATATTCTCTAACCTACCTTGTTCCGGGCGGTACCGCTGTCGATCACTCGAACGATTCGCGGCTCACTTCCGCACTGCCGGAGTGCGCCCAGGCAGCTGGCAAATGAGCCACGTCCGATTAGCCGGACAATCCTGGTTGCGCCTCCTTCCGCGCGGCCATCGGTCCGGCGGACGGATGCTAGAGTGTATGGGAAACGTCCGCGGACGGAGGTGCGAATCTTGCTGGTAGACTGCCACTCCCATCTCTGGTCCTATCCGGGCCACCTCTCCGACGAGTTTGTGGCCGAGGCCAATGCCAGATCGCGCGGACACGCTTTGGATCTGGACATCCCACCGGAAAAACACTGGCAGGCCATGCAGGGTGTCGACAAGGTGATTGTGTTCGGTCTGCGGGCGTTCCATTCCGGGCTGTACGTGCCCAACGAGTTCATCGCCGGTTATGTGGCCGCACACCCCGGCAAGGTGATCGGGTTTGGCGCGGTCGATCCCACCACCGACCCTATCGACGAAACGCTCGAAGACATCGTCCGCCTGGGCCTGCGCGGCGTGAAGTTGGGGCCGATTTACCAGAACATCCATCCCACCGACCCGCGCATGCTGCGGGTCTACGCCTTCTGCCAGTCGCACAAACTGCCCATCATGATCCACCAGGGCACGACGTTCGTGCGAACGGGACCGCTGAAATACGCGCTCCCGATTCTATTGGAGGATGTGGCCGTGGAGTTCCCCGAGTTGCGCATGGTGATCGCGCACCTCGGCCACCCCTGGATCGCGGAAACGCTGGTTTTGATCCGCAAACACCCGCACCTGTACTCCGACATCTCGGCGCTGCACTACCGGCCCTGGCAGTTCTACAACGCCCTGATCACGGCCAAAGAATACGGCGTGCTCGACAAGATCCTGTTCGGTTCGGACTTTCCGTTCACGACGCCCGAGGCGTCCATCGACGGCCTGCGCAACATCAACCACATTGCCGAAGGGACGAATCTGCCGCGCCTGACATCCGACGAAATCGAGCGACTGATCTACAGCCCGACGCTGGCCTGCCTGGGGTTGGAGGACGCATGAAGATCACCGACGTCGAGGTGATCGTGCTCGAATCGCCGGGCAGCTACGATACGCCGAAGGGCAGCGAAGAGGCTTACGGCATCAAATACCTCGGCATCGTCAAAGTGACCACCGACGCGGGTCTCACGGGCTACTCGGACCTGGAGACGCAGCCGCACGTCGCGCGCGCGATCGTCAACGCCCCATCGGAAGGTTCGGTCAGCGGGTTCCACGGTTTGCGCAGCGTGCTGCTGGGCGAGGACCCGTTCGAAGTGGAGCGACTGTGGCACAAGATGTACATGGCGTCGGTGTACTATGGCCGGCGCGGCGCGGCGATTCAGGTGATCTCCGGGATCGACATCGCGCTGTGGGACATCATCGGCAAAAGCGTGGGGCAGCCGGTCTACAAGTTGCTGGGCGCCGGTTATAGAGATACTGTCCGCGCGTACGCCAGCACCTTGTTCCGGCCCACACCGTCCGGGATGGAAGACGCCTGCCACGGCTACCTGGAGCAGGGTTTCGCCGCGGTGAAATTCGGCTGGGGCGTCTTCGGCCAGGATCGCGAGCTGGACGTTGAATTGGTCGCAGCCGCGCGGCGCGCTCTCGGCGGCAAGGTCGAGCTGCTGGTCGATACCGGCTGGTACGTGCACCGGACCGCGAAAGAGGCCATCCAGATGGTACGGAGCATCGAGCCGTTCCGTCCGTTCTTCGTCGAAGAGCCGCTCTCGCCGGAGGACTACGATGGCTACGCGCAGCTCGCGGGCGCGGTGGACACGCTGATCGCCTGCGGCGAACAGGAAGCCACCGAGTGGGGCTTTCAGACGTTGATCGAGCGCGGCAAAGTGGATGTGGTCCAGCCTGATCTCTCGCGCTGCGGCGGCTTCACGGTGGCGCGCAAGATCGTCCACATGGCGGAGCGGCACAACCGGCTGTGCATCCCGCACGCCTGGCTTTCCGACCTGCTCACCGCGGCGTCCCTGCACCTGAACGCCTTCATGCGGCGGTCGGTGTTCCAGGAGTTCAATGTGACCAGCGGCCCCCTGAGCCGCGAGTTGTGCAAGAACCCGATCCAGCTGGAAGACGGGTTTCTGCGAGTCCCGCAAGGCCCGGGGCTGGGCGTGGAAGTGGACGAGGCGGCGATCGAGAAGTACAGGGTGGAGTAAGACGTGGACAGAGTCAAAGGCAAGGTCGCGATTGTGACGGGCGCCGCCAACGGTATCGGCAAGGCGATCGCCGAGTTGCTCGCCGAGGAAGGCGCGTGGGTGCTGGCCGCCGATATCGAGGACGCGCCGGGAGAGGCAACCGTGGCCGCGATTCGGGCGCAGGGCGGACAAGCCGAATACTGCCACGCCGACGTTTCGAAACAGGACGACGTGCAGCACGCCGTTGCCCTCGCCGCAGCGCACAATGGGCGCATCGACATCCTGGTCAACAATGCGGCCTATCTCGACCCCGACTTCCACGGCGTGCTGGAATCGACGGACCGGGAGTGGCGCGGGTGCATCGACGTCGCGCTGCTGGGCACGCACTACTTCACGAAAGCCGCGCTGCCATACATGATCGCGCAGCGGCACGGATCGATCGTGAACGTGGTCTCCATTCAGGGCATGGAGGGCATGATGACCTCGGTCGCCTACACGGCCACGAAGAGCGCCCTGCTGGGGTACACGATGAGCGTGTCCTACGATTACGGCCTGCACAACGTCCGCATCAACTCGCTGTGTCCGGGGCCGATTCAGACGCGCCAGGGCGCGGACCCGGCAGACCCGCACTACCAGTGGCAATGCGACCAGACGACTTTGGGACGCGTCGGAGAGGCGCGCGAAGTCGCCTGGGCGGCGCTCTTTCTCGCATCGGACGAGGCGTCGTATGTCAACGGCGTCACGCTGCCGGTGGACGGCGGCTGGACCTCGAGTTCGGCTCGCAAACGAGGTTGACGAGGCGCCGACGTCAAAATCAAAACCGTAACGATTTACGGTTTTTTGTCTGTAAGTCGTTGATTGCAGGTGAAAAACCGTAAGGAGGTTACGGTTTTTGTTTTTCACCCAAACTCCATCGAGGCTGAGTCACGGAAGGGGCAGATGCAATGAAACCGTTCTACTTGTTACTGGCCGCGCTCAGTTGCGGGGGCCTGAATCCGGCGCCCGCGCAACCTCGCGAGGCCACGCTGAAGCTCTCGTTCGCGAGCAATCTGGGCCCGCTGAATATCGACCACATCGCGCTTGGGCAAGGCGGCCTGTCGGAGTACCCGATGTGGGACGACCGCGTGGCCGAGATTCGCGCACTGCATCCCCGCCTGATCCGCCTGTTCGTGCAGGAGTATTTCGATCTGCTGCCCAAGCCCGGCGTCTATCATTTCGACACGCTCGACCAGTCCGTGGATCTGATTACAAAGGCGGGCGCCAAGCCGCTGTTGAGCATCGCCTTCAAGCCGAGGCTGCTGTTCCCCGTGGTCGATCAGGACATGGTCGAGCCGCAGGATTACGCGCAGTGGGAGGCACTGATCTCCGCCCTGGTGACACACTACAAACAGCGCGGCTTGAAGGGCATTTATTGGGAGGTGGCGAACGAGCCGGACATCGGCGAAGACGGTGGCTGCCCGTACCGCTTCAAAGCCGAGAACTACCCCCGCTACTACCAGCACACGGTCGCGGCAATCTTGCGGGCGGACCCCACCGCCAAGGTCGGAGGCCCTGCGCTGGCGGGCTGGAAGTCGCCCATTCTGCCCGCGCTGCTCGCCTTCTGCGCGCGGCAGAAAGTCCCACTGCACTTCGTCTCCTGGCACATCTACGACAGCAATCCGGCGGACATTGAAGCCACGATTCAAGGGGTGAAAGCCCTGCTCGCGTCTTATCCAACGCTCAAGCCGGAGACCATTCTCGACGAGTGGAACATGGCCCTGACCGTGCCGCCCAAAAACCCTCAGATCCAGCCCTGTTTCGTCGCCGAAACCGCCTGGCGCATGAAGGCCAGCGGACTCGATTACTCGTGCTATTACCATATCCGCGAGTACCACGTGGACCGCGACCGCTTCGCCAAGTTCTTCTCGCTCAAAGGAGCATCGTTCATGGCGGCGTGGTGGAACCGGATGCCGCAATACGACGGCCTGTTCGACTACCAGAACGTCATGCGGCCGGCGTACTTTACCTTCCAATTGATGTCGCGGCTGACCGGCGACCGGCTCGCCGCGGAGTCGAGCGACACGGCGGTGCACGCCTTCCTCACCTACGACAAGTCGTACGACATCCACAGCCTGCTGGTGTGGAACTTCTCCGCCGACCCGGTCAGCCTGGAAGTAGACCCGCGCGACGTGCCAGCGCCCCTGGTCGCCAAGCGGCGGACGCTGGATGCGGCCTCGCCATCAAGCGACGAGAACGCGCGACTGCGCCCGCTGGATGACCTGACGCTCAAGCCGGGGACGGGCCCGGTGAAGATCCAACTGGAACCCTACGGCGTGGAGTTCTGGTCGCTGGAGAAGAGCCGGTAACTCGTCGCTGGTTTGAACAACCTCAGGACACCCATCGGTTGCCTGGTGGTGCACGACGGACCCGGCTCTGCTGATCCGCGGTCCTGCGCAAGCGGGGATGCGGGTTTAATTACGTCCCGGTGAAAGGTTTTGACATCGGATTTCCCCGTGCTGCGTCTATAGGTTAGAGGGCGGATCGCTGGACACCGCCTGTTATACTGCACATCAGGAGTAGTCCCGGCTCCCCAAAGTCAATCTGGGCGAGGAGCCGTGTATCCATGAACCGACCATTCAAGTACATCGTCGTGAGCGTTTCCACCATGCTGGTGGCCCTGATTTTAGGCGGCTCTCTGGTGGGCCAAAGTCGCAGCACGACAGCGGAAACGGGAACGCCATACCATCACCTGAGTGTCTACGCCGAGGTACTCGGAAAGATCAAGTCAGACTACGTGGAAGAGCCGGACATGAAGAATGTCACGCTGGGTGCCATCAATGGTCTGCTGGTTTCCATCGACCCTTTCGCCAGCTATCTGAACGCTGAGCAGTACAAGCAGTACGTCAAGGACAAGGAACTGAAGCGCGCCGGTGTGGGCTTGGTGCTGAGCAGGAAATACGGCTATGAGATCAACATCGTAGACGCAATTCCGGGTACGCCTGCCGACAAGGCCGGGCTCTCGACGGGCGACATTCTGGAGTCGCTGAATGGCATCCAGACCCGCGACATGCCGCTGGCCTTCGCCGAACTGCTGCTGGAGGGCGATCCAGGCACGACCGTCGATGTGACGGTGCTCCGCCTGCGCAAGCCGGAGCCGACCACCATCAAACTCACTCGCGCTGAGATCAAGCCGGCACCGGTCACCTCGAAGATGCTGGATGCGCAAACGGGGCTGATTCAGGTCCACAATCTGAATGAGGGCAAGGCGGCAGAAGTTGCCGCAGCCGTCCGGAGCTTGACGAACCAGGGAGCGAAACGTCTGGTGCTCGACCTCAGGCACGACGCCGTCAGTTCGGTGGAAGAAGGCGTTGCCGTCGCGAACCTGTTCCTTGACAAAGGAACGATCGCCACCGTGCAGGGCCAGAAGGTCCCCAAGAAGAGTTTTGAAGCGGACCCCTCCAAGGCGATCTACGCCGGACCTCTGGTGGTTTTGACCAATCGCGGGACGCTGGGCGCGGCGGAAGTCGTCGCCGCCGCGTTGACGGACAACAAGCGGGCCCAGGTGGTTGGCGAGCGGACCTTTGGGGACGCGGCCGTTCGACGGGCCGTGCCGACGGAAGACGGCGGCGCAGTGTTGCTGGCAGTCGCGAAATACTACTCACCGGCAGGCAAGGCTATTCAGGATAACCCGGTGGTCCCGGCGTTCATGGTGAACGACATTGACGGTGAATCGATTGATGATGATGCGGAGGAAACCCCGGCTGAAACTCCGGCCGAGCCCGCGGCCAAGAAGCCCGGTGAAGACCCCGTACTGAAGAAGGGTCTCGAAGTTTTGAACGGGACCGCCGTTCCGGACGCGGTCAGAGATGCGGCCAGGAATGCGCCGATCCCGGTTGCGCCGAAAACGGACTCGACGGCGCCGACGGTGCCAGTGACTCCGCCGCATCAAAAGTAGCGCCAACTCGCTCGCGCAAAGTCGAATCTCTCGCCGGTCCGCAGTCACTGCGGGCCGGTTTCAGTTCGCAACAAATGGGCCTGGAGCCCAGGCGCAGATCCGCTGGGCATCCGGGAGGCCCATAATGGAATTAGGGTCTGATTCAGGCAAGGAAAGTTAACGATGCCTCTTTACGAGTACAAATGCAGTAAATGCGACCGGGTCTTCGAAGTTCTACAGAGGTTCTCCGACGCGCCGATCAAGCTTCACGAGGGTTGCGGCGGCAAGGTGGACCGCCTGCTCACAGCGCCAAATTTCAAATTCAAGGGCACTGGTTTCTACATCACCGACTACCCGAATAAGGCCGAGGCCAATTCGTCGCACGATTCCAAAGCTCCGAACGACTCCAAGGCCTCAAACGGTTCCGAAGGATCCAACGGGAAAGATACGTCCGGGAAAGAGGCGTCCAAGCCCGCCACGCCCGCTCCGGCGAGCGCGTCAACGACACCCAGCAAGCCCGCTCCGGCCTCGTCTTCGACCGACAAGTAAGGCAATCAAACCGCTCAAGTCGCCTTCTTCACGTTAGGCCGCGGGCCTCGCAAACGGCGGCGCACCGGTTCCAGGATTTCCTCGATCAGGAATGGCTTCATGATCAAGGGGAAGTTATTGAGCCGGCAGGTTTCTTCTTCCTTGGCACCCACATTCAAGCCGGTCATGATGAGAATCTCGATGTTCGGCAGTTTCGACTTTAGCAGCAGCCCCAGGTCCAAGCCGGTCTGATCGGGCAACATATAGTCGAGCAGCGCCACGTCGACGGGCGTGTCCCGCGTCTTCTGCAACGCCTCAAAAGACGACTCGGCGGTGATGATCTCCCAGCCTGAGCCAGCCATGATCGTCGCCAGGAAATTGAGCAGGTCCCGGTTGTCATCCACGATCAGCACGTGGGGGTTGGTGGAAGGCTCGGCCGGTGCCGCTCCCGCCGTGATGGCCATGCCGAGTTTCGCTCCGCTCCCATCCACCCCGACCGCGACGCGACTGCCAGGCTGGATGCGGTTCTGGGCCACCAATGTGGCCAGCGGCTGGGTCAATTCCCTATAGACCGTCCGCTTCAATTCCCGCGCGCCGTACTCCTCGCTGGTACCCTGCTTAAGCAAAAAGGCGGCGGCTTCCGGTTGCACTGCAACATCGAAGCTGCGCGGCCCCAGTTTGGTCCTCACGTGCGACCGTAACTCCTCGATTTGTAGGTCCAGGATCTTCGCCAGCGAGTCGGCGCCCAGCGGCTGATAGGTGACTATCGAATCGATGCGGTTGATGAACTCCGGCGAAAACCGCTTCCGGACCGCACCCATGGCGATGCTCTCCAGTTTCCCCGCCAGTTCGGTCTCCGGTCCGCGCGCGCCCTTGTCGAAGCCAAAAGTGGGATGCATCTCGCGCTGCATCTCCCGCGCTCCCAGGTTGCTCGTCAGGAAGATGAGGCAGCGTTCGAAATCGACCGCGGTGTTGTCGCCCATCTGCAGCGTAGCTTTGTCCAGTACGCCCAGCAGAAGGCGTGTCAGCGATGGCGCGGCCTTCTCGATTTCGTCGAACAGCACCAGCGAGACGTCGCACTTGGGGGTGGTCGCGGCCCGCAACGCCTCCTGGGACAAAACAGGCTTGGTCTCCCGGTGCCCGAGGTATCCGGGAGGCGCCCCAATCAGGCGCGCCACTTCATGATCCAGTTGGAACTCGCCGCAATCCACGCGTAAGTACTTCTTGCGGCTCCCGTGCAGCACTTCGGCGAGCGCTTCCACGGTATGGGTTTTGCCGGTACCCGTCGGGCCCAGCAGCAGGAACACGCCGATCGGACGGCCCTCTGGCGCGAGGCCAGCCCGATACATCTCCAGGAAAGGCACGATATGACGAAACGCCGACGCCTGGCCAATCACCTTCGAATTGAGGATTCTAACCAGTTCCGCGCCGCGCAACGGATCTTCGTCGCTCATGAATCCCCCATTGTGGGCACAGAAGGCACCCGGTGAATCAGGTTGGCATAGACCTACCGGTCTAAACTCTACTATCTTGTCTTATCATGCTTTCGCCTGATTGCGGCTGCAAGTATGGAGTGCTCCGTTTCACCCGGCCGGCCGTGACCTGAACCGGCGCTATGAGCCGGATTCGGCGTTCGCGCGGTCGAGCAACGCGCGCATGTAGGCAAAGCCGTACGCTGTCTGCGCGTAGCCCCCGCCCACCATGGACGGACTGTGGTCGAGGATCGTGATGCCGTCGAACTTCACGTCGTGCAGCGCCTTCATGATCTTGTACATGTCGTAGTAGCCGTTATCCATAAAGGTCTCCACGAAGTGCGGCAGCGGGGCATCGACGTTGCGGAAGTGAATCTTCCAGATCCTGCTGGCGCCGAAGTACCGGATCATTTCCTCGGGGTCTTTTCCAGTCAGCTTGCGTCCGCCCTCCAGCCACGTACCGCAGCACAGGCACAGGCCCACATTCGGGCTATTGGCGATCTCGAGCGCGCGTTTGTAGCCTTCGAAGTTCGAGAAGATGCAGCGCGGCACACCCGCCAGGACGGGCACGGGCGGGTCGTCGGGGTGAATCCCGATCTTCACTCCCACTTGTTCGGCGACGGGCGCGACCTGCCGGATGAAGTAGGTGAAATTTTCCCAGATCTCGTCTTTTGAGTACTCACGTCCGTGCGAGAGCGGCTCGCGCCATTTCTGGTCACCCCATTGCCCGTACTTGTCGGGGCTCGCCATATCGAATTCGCGTGCCGAGGCTCCGCGCACCGTCGTGCGCCCGCTGGACCAGATTCCATTGCCCATGTGGGCATAGGTGGTGTACGAAATGCCAGCTGCGCCCAAGTTGCGCAAATACTGTTTATACTCGTCGATCTTGGCGTCGCGCCCCGGCAGGTTCAGCGTCACCTCAGGCATATTGTGGACGCTCATGTTCCCGATGTTCCACACCGTGATGCCTGCGCTAGCATAGCGCTGCTTGATGCTCTTGAAACCGTCGGCGGTACGCAGATCGGGCGTGGAGCCGACGCTCACGTACTTGGCTCCCAACTGCTGCAGGAACAGCAACTCCTCTTCGGTTGGCTTCGCCGCGGCCTGCGCGCAGAGCTTGATGCCCGCTGGGGTGGTCGATGCATTCGCCCCCGCGGCAGCCCGCGTGGAGGCCAACAGCGCGGCTCCTCCAAAGACCCCGCCCAGTGCGAGTTTGCCGAATTCCCGGCGACCGCTTCCGGCTACCTGCTTCGAATTCGAATTGACTGCTTTCGACTTCATGACGTTCTCCATGTCCCACTCCCGCGCTGGCTGTTGCCGCTGCTCCAAACCGGCGTTATCGAGCCTACATCCAGACGGCCGTCGATGCAAAGCGCGACCCGGCCCCGGGCGACTATGCTGAGAGCAGATCGTCATGCCCGGCAAGCCTGGACCGCCCATCATTACGCTGCTCACTGACTTCGGGGGGAAGGACCACTTCGCCGGGGTGATGAAGGGCGTCATCGCTTCCATCGCGCCCGCCGCGCGCGTCATCGACATCACGCACGAAGTGGCGCCTTACGCCATCGCCCAGGCGCGCTTCCTGCTATCGCAAAGCTGGCCCTATTTTCCGAAGAAGACCATTCATGTCGCCATCGTCGATCCGGGCGTGGGCAGTTCACGCCGCCCAATTTTGGTGCAGGCCCACGGGCAACTGTTCGTTGGCCCGGATAACGGACTGTTCAGCGACCTGCTGGGAACACCGCGCGCGAAAGCTCGTCTGATCTCCAATCGTAAGCTGATGCTGGCGGAAGTCAGCGGCACGTTCCACGGCCGCGACGTATTCGCGCCGGTTGCGGCCTGGCTGGCCCTCGGAGTGGCCGCGTCGCACGTCGGCCCCCCGATCCAGGACGCGATAGCGACTCCCGGCCAGTGGGTCCGTTCGTCCGCCGGCCGTTGGATTGGCGAGGTCGTGCATGTCGATCGCTTCGGGAACCTGATCACGAATATCCCCGTGGAATTCGCCCTGGAATGTGGCGGCTTCATTGTGGGGATCGCTTCCCGCGAATTCCGCGGAATGGCCGCAAGCTACTCCGCGCTGGCGCCGCACACGCCGGCGGTCGTGGCCGGGTCGAGCGGATTTCTTGAGATCGCCGTCAACCAGGATTCGGCTGCGCGGCTGCTGGACCTGGGCGTCGGCGCCCGGGTTGAGCTGAGCAAGGAGTGAGCGGGGTGGGGCGGCGCCGTGGTGGGGCAGCTCTCCAGGGCCGCCCCCCACGGAGAGCCGCCTCATCACGCACCGGGGTACGCTGAAGGTATGGTGATTGCTGGCCGGAAAAAGTCGATCGCGTTCTTCATCGCGCTCGGCGCCGGCCTGATCCTGGTCATCCTGACGCTTTACATCGGCTGGGTGCTGCTCGACTGGCGCAAAGGGATCCTGCTTTTCCTGGGAATCCTGATGGTCATGTTCATCGTGGCCGGAGTCGTGCTCAATACCATCTTCCTGGTCCGCGAAATCCGCCGAAACGCGCAACACGACGCCTTCATCAACGCCGTCACGCACGAACTCAAGACGCCCGTCGCCTCCATCCGGCTGTACCTCCAGACGCTGCAGACGCATGTCGTCGATGAGGCCAAACGCAACGAGTTTTACGCCATCATGCTGCAGGACAGCGACCGCCTGTTGAACACCATCGAACAGGTGCTGCGGACCGGCCGCATGGGGCTCTCCGGCGCGAAACCGAACCGGACGCGCCTCGACCTGAATGCGCTGATCGAGGAGTGCTTGCTCAGTTCCGCACAATTGCACCAGTTGCCGGCGGACGCTCTGCACTTCACGCCAGGTCCGGCGTACACCATTTTCGGCGACCGCGAGGAAATCGGTGCGGCCATCTCGAATCTGATCGACAACGCCGTGAAATACTCGGGCAAGACGCCCAGGATTTCGGTCCATACGCAACTAGCCGACGAACGCAACGTATGCGTGCGTGTGCGCGACCAGGGGCCAGGCATCGAGAAAACGGAATTGACCCGCATCTTCGGACGCTTCTACCGCGTGCCCGGTCAACTGGCCTCGCGCGTAAAGGGCACCGGTCTCGGGCTGTTCATCGTCCGGTCGGTGGCCAAGCGGCATGGCGGCCGCGCGTGGGCGGAGAGTGAAGGAGCGGGGCGCGGAAGCACGTTTGTGCTGCAGCTCCCCATTGCGAAATGAGCCGGGTTCTGGTTGTAGAGGACGAACACCACCTGGCCGAAGGGTTGCGCTTCAACCTGGAGGCCGAGGGGTATCAGGTCGAAGTCGCCGAGACTGGCGAAGGCGCGCTCGCTATGCTGTCGGCCGATGCCCCGGGATTCGACGTCGTGGTGCTGGATGTTATGCTGCCCGGTATCGACGGGTTCAGCGTGATCGCCCAAATGCGGCAGGGCGGGCAGTTCACGCCGACTCTTATGCTCACCGCGCGCAGTCATCCAGACGACGTCCTGCGTGGATTTGAAGCAGGCGCCGACGACTATCTCACAAAACCCTTCGAACTACCAATCTTAATCGCGCGCATCCGCAGTTTGCTCCGCCGCACCGATTGGCTGCGGGCCCAGACGAAGGCCGCTAAGCCGGCTACCCAGGCGGCGGACCGCTTCGAGTTCGGCGAGAAATCGGTCGAGTTCGATCTCCTGGAACTGCGCGTGCGGGGCGCTGCGTTCCCGCTCACTTTGATGGAGGCCAACCTGCTCCGGTACCTGATCCAGCACGAGGGCAAGCCGGTTTCCCGGAAGGCCATGCTGGAAGACGTTTGGGGGCTGCACGAGGACACCGACACGCGCGCCATCGACAACTTCATCGTGCGGCTGCGCCGTTACATCGAAGACAACCCGACCAAGCCCTGCCACCTGCTAACCGTGCGCGGAGTTGGCTACAAGTTCGTGGCAGCGCCCAATTGACGCCCGTGTACGATGTCATCATCCTCGGTGCCGGTGCTGCCGGACTGTTCTGCGCCGGTCTGGCCGGACAGCGCGGCCGGCGCGCGCTGGTGTTGGAGTCGGCCGCACAACCGGGCAAGAAGCTTCTGATCTCGGGGGGAGGCCGCTGCAACTTCACCAACCGCAGCGTGTCAGCGGCGGATTTCCTCTCAGCCAATCCACATTTCGCGAAATCGGCGTTGGCTCGGTTTACGCCTCGCGACTTCATCGCACTGGTGGAAAAGTACCGTATCCCCTATCACGAGAAGACGCTCGGGCAATTGTTCTGCGACGGTCAGGCCAAGGCGATTTTGAACGTGCTGGAAGAGGAGTGCAAGGCCGGAAAGGTGGACCTTCAGTTCGGGTGCAGCATAGAGCAGGTGACCAAAGACACCTGTTTTCGCGTCAGGACAGGCCAGGCGACCTACGAATCGGCAGCTCTGGTGGTCGCCACGGGCGGCCTATCGATCCCCAAAATGGGTGCTACGGGCCTGGGGTATCGCCTTGCCGGGGAGTTCGGGCTGAGGGTCGAACCGCCGTACCCAGCCCTGGTCCCGCTCACTTTTGACGAGCAGGATCGCCGCCGCTGGTGCGACCTGGCGGGCGTCTCCGCCGAGGTCGTCGCGACGTTCGGGAAACGCTCCTTCCGTGAGCAGGCACTGGTGACCCACCGTGGACTGAGCGGCCCGGCAATCCTGCAACTGTCTTCGTATTGGGCGCGCCCCGTCACCGGTAAAGCGGCATTGCGGGAGATTCGTCTCGACCTGCTGCCGGATCTCGACTTCTCGCAGTTGGTGGAGCAGCGCCGGGCGGCGGGCGATCGCTCCGCGGTGAAGACCATCCTGGCGGAGCGGGTGATGCGGCGTCTGGCCGAGCGCTGGCTGGAAGTGGAGGGGTTCACCCAATCGAACCCGTCCCTGCGCCGACTGGAGCAGCGCTTGCACGGCTGGGCGTTGACCCCGACGGGAACCGAAGGCTTCGACAAAGCCGAAGTGACCGGCGGAGGCGTCTCGACGGCGGAACTCGATTCGCGCACAATGGAAGCGCGCAACGTACCTGGCTTATTCTTCGTCGGAGAAGTAGTAGACGTCACAGGCCACCTGGGCGGCTACAATTTCCAATGGGCGTGGTCGTCGGCCTACGCGGCGGCGATGGCTTTGTGAAATGCGCGTGCAGGTATATGCAGGCCCCCAAGGAGTGCTGACTATGCGAAAGTGCTGGATTCTGGTGGCTGCGGTGCTGGTGCTCGTGCCGCTAGCCAGCGCTGGCAAGAAAGACAAGGTCGAGAAGGCAGGCCCGACGGAACGGCTGGTGGCAGTAGGCGACGCCTCCGATGAAAAGGTGGGCATCTCGGCCAAGGCCTTTCTGGATCGTGACTCCATGAAGCAAGTAGTCGGCCTGGACCCGGGTCCCGGCTACATTGTGGTGGAGGTCACCGTAACACAAAAAGGCGACGAGAAAGTCACCCTCGACCTCGACGATTTCCTGCTGCGCAGTGACAAGGACGGGCAACACTCCCGCCCGCTGAGCCCTTCCCAGGTGGCGGGTAACTCCGTGATGGTCGTCAAGTCGGTCGGCGGCTCGCAGGGGCGCGGGATGGGCCAGGAGAACCGCGGGCCGTACGGCTACCCTGGAGGCGGCTACCCCGGTGGGGGCTATCCCGGCGGCGGGTATCCAGGCGGTGGATACCCCGGTGGGTATCCCAATTCAGGCGCCCCGACGGCCGGATCGGCTACGGCCGACACGTCCGGCGCTTCGGCGAGCATAGAAGAAAAGGGCAAAGGCAAGCCCAACCCGCTGCTCGACGCTCTGAAAGCCAAGGTGCTAAAGGACGGCGAGTTCGAACATTCGGCCACGGGGCTGCTGTATTTCCAGATTGACGGCAAAGTGAAACCGAAGCAACTGGAACTGGTGTACCGCAAAGCGCCGCCCCGGATCAGCCTGCGATTCATCGATCCCAACGCGAAAAAGAAGTGACACATCTCAATAGCCTCGACACACCCGCTCTCGTCATCGACGTCGATGCGATGGAGCGCAATCTGCAGCGCGCGGCGCGCTACGCGCACGAGCACGGTCTGCGGTTGCGTCCGCACACTAAGACCCACAAAATTCCGGCGCTAGGCCGGCGCCAGATCGAACTCGGCGCAGCGGGTTTATCCGTAGCCAAGACAACCGAAGCGGAAGTGATGCTGGCATCCGGCACACCCGATCTGCTGATCGCCTACCCGGTCCTGGGCGAGGCCAAACTCGCACGCCTGGTCCGGCTCGCGAGCCAGGCTCCGGTGACCGTCGCGCTGGACGATGCCGGCGTGGCCGAGGCCATCAGCGCTGCCGCCACGGCGGCAGGCGTCGAAATCGGGATTCTGGCTGAGGTGGACCTTGGACTGCACCGTATGGGCGTGGGGCCAGGGCCGCAACTGCTGGCCTTGATCGAGGCGGTGCGCGCCCTGCCGGGCCTCCGTTGGCGCGGCGTGACGTTTTATCCGGGCCATATCAAGGACCACGCCGTCGAAAGTCAACCGGCGCTGGAGCGACTGCGCGGGCAGGTTCCCGAGATGGTCGCCGCACTCGCCCGGGCGGGTGCCGAGCCCGAAATCGTCAGCGGCGGGTCCACGCCCTTGCTGTGGGACTCGCACACCATTCCGGGCGTGAACGAGATCCGGCCCGGTACCTACATCTTCAACGACCGCAATACTCTGTTGGGCGGCGCCTGCGGGCGGGCGGATTGCGCGGCGACCATGCTGTGTACCGTAGTCTCGGTGCAGGGCGGCCGCATGATGATCGACGGCGGGTCGAAGACGTTTTCCTCAGACCGTTCGAGCGCCACTGAGGATGCCCTCTACGGCGAGATCGAGGGCGACACCGGCGCCCGTTTCCACAAGATGAACGAAGAGCACGGCTACGTGGACCTGTCGCAGGCCGCGCGGACGTACCGGACGGGCGACCGCGTCAGAGTGCTGATGAATCACGTCTGCACCGCCGTAAACCTGCATGAGCGGGTTTGGGCCGTACGCGGCGACGAAGTGCTCGAAGCCTGGACCGTCGCAGGACGCGGCAAATTGCAGTAACGGAGCACGATGAAGCACACCATTTGCGGCATGTCCGGACATCTTTTGTGGCGCACGCTGAAGCGTGCGCCACGAAGCCCGACAGGCCCGGCTTTCCTGGCAGCCTGGCTGATCGCGTTGCTGTCAATTTCGACTGAGGGCCGGGCGCAGGAGCCGACCTTTCGCACCAGCGCGCCGGTCGTGCTGGTGCCGGTGACCGTAACGGACCGCAAGGGCAAGTTCGTCGAAGGTCTTGCGCCGGAGGACTTCGCGCTGACTTCTGACGGGGCGCTGAAGCAGTTTCACATGGACGCGGCAGAAAGCGTCTCGGCACCCCTGGCGATCGTGATCGCCGTCCAAACCAACGATCTTTCCCTGGCCACGAATCAGAAAGTGCGCAAGGTCGGCAGCCTGATCCAGCCGCTGATCACCGGTGACCGCGGCCGCGCCGCCGTGGTGGGCTACGGTGAATCGCCCGTGCTTTTGGCCGATTTCACCCGTGATCCGACGGTGATCCAAGCGGCGTTCGAGCAGACGGCGGCCTCCCAGGGGGGCAACCTGGCGCGCCAGATCGACGCCGTGGCTTACGCCGCGCAACTTCTCGCCGCCCGGCCCCAGGGGGAACGCAAGATCTTGATTCTGCTGGGTGAAAGCAAGGACCGGGGGAGCCGTATGCGGCTCGGTGACGCGTTGAAGATCATCCAGAGGGAAGCCATCACCGTCTTCGCGGCCACCTGGTCGCCCTATCAGACCGCGTTCACCACGAAGGGGGACGACCAGCCGAATTCGGCCGGTGCAAACGGCCCCCCTTCCCTCCCGAGCCCGCCAAATCCGCTCAATCCCGCCGGTGCCTCCACCGTCGGCGGACCGTCCAGTGCCGGTGGAAACGTCGATCTGCGCGGGGGAATTGGGGAGATCGCCCGGCTGGCGAAGATCGATTCTGTCAAGGAATTCGTCCACGAGACGGGCGGGGAGAAGCTCGGCTTCGCCACGCTGAAGGGTCTGGAGAATGACCTCACCCGGCTGGGTGAGGAACTCCATGGCCAGTATCTATTGAGCTTCCCCGCTCAGGATGCAACTCCTGGGTACCACGAGTTGGCGGTGCAGGTGAAGGGGCGGAGCGGATTGAAAGTGCGTGCACGGCTCGGCTTCTGGGTGGGCGAAAAAACAGATAGCCGGCCGTGAGCGCAAGTTGCAACCCCCAGCGCAGCTTCAAGCGCCCGTCGGCCGATGGAGGCTCCGTTGGAGTGATCGCCGGTTTCGAGCAGGCGCTTGAGGCTGGCGAAGAGCATCGCCACGCGGTTGCAATGGACTCGGTGCAGTTCGATTCCGGCACGCACGGTTCAGTGGTGGATGTGGTGCATGATCGCGCAACTGATATGCCCGAGAACGAACCAGAAAACCGCTTCAAGCACCCGCTTCATGGTCGGAGACATGAGGCAAGGATAGCTCAGTGTTTGGCTACATTAACAGCCTCGGCTAGTGCGACTGACGGAGCGCGCAATCCACAGCGGAAGATCGTGCAACCGGCTCCCCGAGCAGACCTTCGAGGCAGATCAGCGGACGCCGACCGGCGCCGGTTGCGGGCAATCGTCAAAATCGAAGGATTTGCAGGAGTCTGAGAGGCAACACGGGGGGCAATCCCAGCGCCGGTCAGAGTGCCGGGATTGCCTGCGGAAACGAAACCGGGCGATTGATGCGCCGACCTTACATCGGGTAAAAGAACTCTTCGTACACGATTTTGCCTTCGGCAACTTTGTAGACGGCGACTTCCTCCATGACGAACCGCTTGCTTTGCGGCTTAAAGGTCACGTCGAACTTGAAAGCAACAGAGAAAAAGGCTCCTGCTACGAGCGGTCCTTGGACGACGGCGGAGTGGACTTCGTGGTTGGCTACCCACCACTGGCCCTTGGCCAAACAGGCTTCAACGCCCTTCGTCTCGCGCGACTGCCCGGGAGGCGCGCCTGCCTCCATGCTCACGATATCCGGCGAATAGAGGGTCTTCACGGCCTCTTCAAGTTGGCCCGTGGAGCAAAGTCCGACGAGCTTGTCCGCAACTTCCTGGGTTGTCATGTGCGATCTCCTTGGTGCAGCTTTACAGACTCTCACTACATTAACATTGCGAAATCGTCATGATTCGGTTTTTTCAATGCGTGAATGGCGGCCCAGCGGCCTGACTGGCGGTTCAAACCCAGCCCACGCTCCCACTCCGCGGTTGGGCATTGGCGGAGCAGTTCCGGCCGACAAGTAAGGAAGGGAGACGATCTGGACGACGCTTCGCCGGCGTAGGTATAAGCAAAGCCTTCGCCGCCGCGCGATCAGACTTCCGTGAGCCGTTTGATCGAGCGGGCGCGGCCAGTCTCCTCATCGACGTCGATCACCACGGCGCGCAGTTCGACCCAGCCTTTGGCAGCCTCGAAGCGCACCGGCAGTTGTGTCAGGAAGCGGTGCAGAACGGCCTGGCGCTCCACGCCGATCACGCTCTCGTACGGGCCGGTCATGCCGCAGTCGGTCTGGTAAGCCGTGCCGCCGCTGAGCACCCGCGAGTCGGCGGTCGGGATGTGGGTGTGCGTGCCGACGAGGGCGGAGACGCGCCCGTCCAGGTACCAGCCCAAAGCGACCTTCTCGCTGGTCGCTTCGGCATGGAAATCCACAAAGCGCACCTTGACCTCGTCTGGGATCTGTTTCAGCAGTTCGTCGGCCTTCTTGAAAGGGTCGTCGATCGAGGACATGTGGACCCGCCCTTGAAGGTTCAGGACGGCACACTGCACGCCATTGCGGGCTTTGCCGACCCACAACCCGGTCCCGGGCAGCGGGTCGGGGTAGTTGGCTGGCCGCAGCAAACGGGGCTCGCGTGGGAGAAAATCGTAGACCTCGCGTTTGTCCCAGACGTGATTGCCGGTGGTCAATACCTCCAACCCCATGCCGAAAAGTTCCTGGGCCACGCTGGGGGTGATGCCGAACCCGCCGGCCGAGTTCTCGGCGTTGGCGATGGCGAGGCTGATCTTCTCGTCGCTGATAATGCGCTGCAGATGGTGCTCGACGATGCGGCGGCCGGGCGAGGCGAAGATGTCGCCAATAAAAAGTATGTTCATTGTGATTGGGAGCGCCCAGTCCTCACGGACGAGCGGCTGAAACGCGGAGCGCACCACATGCGCCGTAACGACCTCGTATTCGACCCCAATGGAATATGGGGGGATCCCGCCGAGCGCCTTTAGGCTTCTCCCCTCGCCTTGCGGCGAGACAAGCATGCACACCAGCGCGTTCTTACGAGTCGGGACCCTGCACTAAGTGCATCGGATCGATTATGGAGGCCGCATACCTGCTTAGCAGGAACGCTCCTTACTTTTCAGGGTAGACGGGATCCCTCCGGCGCGCTACTCCGGCCGCCGATCCCTCCGCCGCCCCCCCCGCAACAAATCGCTCACCATCGCCTTCAATGGGCCGATAAGCAGGACAGAGCCTCAGTCGCGGGGCAGACGCACACACCTCAGGAGACTCGAATAGGATCACGTATGGCATTCATCGATTGGACCCCCAGATTCAGCGTTGGCTCCCCGGTTCTGGATCAACAGCACAAGACTCTGATTGCGATCATCAACAAGCTGCACACCGCAATGCAGAAGGGCGGGGTAAAAGACGACATGCAGCGAATCTTCACCGAGCTCATCTCGTACACGGAATCGCATTTCAACGCCGAAGAGGCGATGCTGCGGAAGATCGGTTATGCGCGACTGGGGTCGCACCACTTGCAGCACGTGGAGTTCGTGCAGAAAGCACGGGATCTCCAAGCTCAATTAATGGCCGGAAAGTTCACGGTCTCCATCGACCTGCTGCGCTTCCTGAGGACCTGGCTGAGCGACCATATCATGGGAACCGACCAGCAATACGCTCCTTTCCTGGCCGAACAGAACAGTCCAATCGCCAGCCGGGCCTGAGAGAATCCGTGGGACCCGTGGGCTGACAACCGGCTTCGACTCCGCTGTCGAAAGGCGCCACTTGGCCCGGAGAGCAGTGTGGTGCAGCTATGGCATTCATCAATTGGACATCCGCATTCAGCGTTGGAACTCCCGTTCTGGATGATCAGCACAAGCTTCTGATCGCGCTGATCAACGAACTTCACGCGACCATGCTGCAAAAGAGCACGGAAGAGGAGTTACATCGGATCTTCCAGGAGCTGATGCTCTACACTGAATCCCATTTCAAATGTGAAGAGGGACTGCTGCGCCAAGCCTGCTACCCGCGCCTGATAGCGCATCACCTGCAGCATATGGAGTTTGTGGACCAAGGCCGACGGCTGTACGACGAACAGATAGCGGGCAAGCGCACCGTATCGATGGATTTGTTAGTCGCGCTTAAGAAGTGGTGGAGCGAACACATTCTGGGAACGGATCAGCAGTATGTAGCCTACTTGAGCGCAATGAGTTGCGAGGCACCCGGAGGGCATGACTCGCCGGCGCTTTCGCTCGGGGGGTGAAAGCAGGATCCGGCGAGACTCGGACCATAACGCCGTTCAGCCGGCTGAGAGGGGTTCCATCACGTCGCTCGGCGCACTGGTTGCGGGAGAAGCGAGAGGCTCAGCCGCGCTGCCAGGGTTTGGGCTGGCGGCCCGAATCCCGTGCGGTGATGCGGTCGTAGAGGTGTTTTTCGTTTGTCGTGCCGAGCCCTTCGTTGTAAAGGCTGGTCAATCCGAGAGACTCGCGCAAATCCTCGGTGAAATCGTGGAGCCCGCGCAGGTGCTCGGCGACCGCCGGAACTTGTTTTCCGCTGGCCGTGAGGAAGATCTTCTGGAATCCAAGATCAGTCAATTCCGCGACCTCTCCCTGTAATTCCAGGCCGCTGGCCTGAATGGCCGCTATTCCGTTCTCGTCCGTCTTGAGTAGCGCGGCATAGCGATTCCGCACGACCAGGGCCATGCCGCGAGACGCGTCCGAAACGGTGAACCCTGCGGCTCGCAGCTGATCGAGTTGGCCGGAGTAGACGACGACGACTGGCTTTTCGCGCTTGAAGAACATAGGAATTCAAGGGTCCGAGACTTCAGTATAAAGGATCATTCGGACCTGAGCGTTGCCCGGAGGGGCCAGCCCGCGCGGCGCACCGATTCTGCTTGACTTCCAATCCTGGCGGATCTAAACCGGAAGGGTCGGGAGGTTCTCATGCCCAACTCGCGCGACTCCCGTTTTTCCGCCGCTTTGCAGATGTCCATCTGCGACGGCGCCATCGAAGGTTTTGGCTCCCTCAGCACAGCGCCGCCAGGCTTCAGCCTGGACAGTTCAGGCCGGCTCTGGAAGACCGGTACCCACCGCGATGAACCCCTAGGCTTTAGGATCACAGAGGATGGCGAGATCGTTGAAGACGAGGTTGCCGCTGAGAGTGCCCGTTTAAGCCGCCACTTTGGTCCACCCCCCGGAGAGGGGCTCGTATGAGGAGGAGCACAGAAGGGTCGCCGCGGCAGATTCCGCCATCCTTTACGCCGCGGCGCCCTTCCGGATCCCCCTCGAATGCACCGACTACCCCTCAGTCGAGGGCGGCGTCGAGCGCGAACGGGCCGCCCGTGATGGGCCCGCGTCCGGCGCGAAGTATGCCACCCGTGCGCGGAGTCGCTCCGGCGCGGCATGTGACCTTGGTACGCCGGATTCTGCCACGCTGACACTAGGCGGCGAAGGCGTTAGTGCAGCCCGTTGCGGGCGTAGAATCCGACCCGGGATAGGGCCAGAGCTTGCGTGCGTTGCCGGGTGATTGGAATGGGCTACGCGATCTCGCTGCCCCGGAAGAACCAGGCCAATTCGATGGCCGCATTCTCGTCCGAGTCGGAACCGTGCGAGGCGTTCCTGCCGATATTCGTGCCGTAGAGTTTACGAACGGTACCATCGGCCGCCTTCTCGGGGTTGGTCGCGCCCATCAGGTCGCGCCAGGCTTGGACCGCATTCTCCTTCTCCAACGCCAGCAGCACGACCGGCGCTTCGGTCATGAAGGCGACCAGTTCGTCGAAGAACCCTTTGCCTTTGTGCACGGCATAGAAGCCCTCGGCCTCTTTCAGCGTCAGGTGCTGCAGGCGCAGTCCCTTCACCTTGAAGCCGTTCTGCTCGATCAGCGAGAGAATGGCGCCGGCGTTGCCCGCCGCCACGGCGTCGGGCTTGATGATTGCGAATGTTTTGTTTCCGATAGACATAACTTAAAATCCTCGCGTGATAACAGGCGACGGCCGCGGATTAACACGCCCGTTCAACGGGTCACAGCCTAAAGCTTCAGGGCAGCCTTGATCTTGACGCCCATCTCGGCGGGCGAAGCGCACACGATGATGCCCGCAGCTTCCATGGCCGCCATCTTGTCCGAGGCTTTGCCGGAGCCTCCCGAGATGATGGCCCCCGCATGGCCCATGCGGCGTCCGGGTGGAGCGGTCTGCCCGGCGATGAATCCGACCACCGGTTTCCGCACGAACTCCTTGACGTAGGCGGCTGCCAGTTCTTCGTTGTTGCCGCCAATTTCGCCGATCATCACGATCGCTTCGGTCGCCGGATCCTCATTGAACAGCCGGACGGCGTCGATGTGGGTGGTGCCGATAATGGGATCGCCGCCGATACCGATGCAACTGGTCTGGCCGATACCGAGCGCGGTCAATTGGCCCACCGCTTCGTAGGTCAACGTTCCAGAGCGGGAAACGACGCCGACGGGCCCGCGCATGTGGATGTGGCCCGGCATAATGCCGATCTTGCACTCGCCGGGCGTGATGATGCCAGGACAGTTCGGACCGATCAGGCGCGTTGCCGGGTGGGCCTGCAAATAGCTCCAGACCTTTACCATGTCGATCGCCGGGATGCCTTCCGTGATGCACACCACCAGCGGGAGCCCCGCGTCGGCGGCTTCCATGATGGCTTCCGCCGCAAAGGCGGGCGGGACGAACACCACGCTGGCGTTGGCTCCGGTCGCCTTCACCGCTTCGGCCACGGTGTTGAAAACCGGCCGGTCGAGGTGCGTTTGACCGCCCCTGCCGGGTACGACTCCTCCCACCACGTTGGTGCCGTAGGCGATAGACTGCTGCGAGTGGAACGTGGCTTCCTTGCCGGTGAAACCCTGCACCAGCAGGCGCGTTTCTTTATTCACCAGAATGCTCATGGTTGATTCCTGCTTCCCTTAGCGCGCAAGCGCGACGACCTTTTCGGCCGCGTCCTTCATGTCTTCCGCCACGGTGAAGTTCAGGCCGGAGTCCTTCAGAATCCGGCGGCCTTCCTCGACGTTGGTGCCCTCCATGCGAATCACGATGGGTACCTTCACGTTGAGTTCGAGCGTGGCGTCCACCACGCCCGCCGCCAGCATGTCGCAGCGCAGGATGCCGCCAAAGATGTTGATCAGGACGGCCTTGACGGACGGGTCGGCGAGCAGAATTCCGAAAGCGCTTTTGATCTGCTCTTTGCTGGCGCCGCCGCCAACGTCCAGAAAGTTGGCCGGGTTGCCGCCGGCGTATTTGATGATGTCCATGGTGGCCATGGCCAACCCGGCGCCGTTCACCATGCAAGCCACGTTTCCGTCGAGCTTGATGTAGTTCAATCCGTACTTCGAGGCTTCCACTTCGAGCGGGTCCTCTTCACTGATGTCGCGCAGTTCGACGATGTCCTTGTTGCGGAATAGCGCGTTGTCATCGAAGTTGATCTTGGCGTCGAGCGCGACGATGTGGCCGTCGGTGGTGAGAATCAGGGGGTTGATCTCGGCCAGAGTCATGTCGTTTTTGACATAGGCCCGGGCGAGCGCCTGCATTGCGCGTACAGCCTCGGTGACGGCCGTACCTTCCAGGCCGAGCCCGAAGGCAAGTTTGCGTCCCTGGAACCCGAGCAATCCTGCGTTGGGGTCGAAGGCTTCCTTGAGGATCAACTCCGGCGTCTTGGAGGCGACTTCTTCAATGTCCATACCGCCGGCGGCCGAGGCCATCACCACCGGCTTGCCCTGAGTCCGGTCGAGCACGATACCGAGATAGAGTTCCCGCGCGATGGGCAGCGTCTCTTCGATCAGCAACCGCTGGACCAATTTGCCTTCGGGGCCGGTCTGGTGCGTGACCAGCGTCATACCCAGGATCTTGGACGCGGTCTCGCGCACTTCAGCGGGTCCTTCGGCGAGCTTGACGCCGCCGCCTTTGCCGCGTCCGCCGGCGTGGATCTGCGCCTTAACGACCACCCGTCCGCCCAATTCAGCGGCGATCTGCACCGCCTCTTCGACGGTGGTCGCCATCCGGCCCCTGGGCACGGGGACGCCGTACTTGGCCAGGATGGTCTTGGCCTGATACTCGTGGATTTTCATAGGAATTCCAATCGATCGGGGAGCCTGTGTTAGGCTTCGAGTTAAACCAGATTCAGGATAGCATGCCCTTTCTCGACCCCCTGCACAAGGTGATGAATCGCGACAACTTGTCCGCTGCGGAAGCGCAAGCGGCGATGGAAGAAGTGTTTCGCGGCGAGGCCACCACGCCGCAGCTTGCCGCGTTCCTGGCTGCGCTGCGCGTGAAGGGCGAAACGGCTGAGGAACTCGAAGGCTTCGCGCGTGCCATGCGCGAGGGCTGCGTGTTCATCGACCACGGGATTACTGACGAACCGGTACTCGATACCTGCGGCACAGGTGGCGACGCGCTCGGTACCATCAACATCTCCACCGTCTCGGCGTTTGTCGTGGCGGCGGCGGGCGTACGAGTGGCCAAGCACGGCAACCGGGCGTTCTCGTCAAGGTCCGGCTCGGCCGACGTGCTGGAAGCCCTGGGCGTGCGGATCGATGTGGATGCGGAACGGGTGGCCGCAGCCATCCGTGAGATCGGGATCGGATTCCTGTTCGCTCCAGCGCTGCATCCGGCCATGAAGCACGCGACGGCCGCCCGCCGGGAGTTGAAGACCCGGACCGTCTTCAACTTGTTGGGTCCACTGGCGAATCCCGCACGTGCCACGGTCCAGGTGATTGGCGCTCCGTCTGCCCAGTACGCCCGCCGGCTGGCGGAAGCGCTGGCGCGCCTGGGACTGGTCTACGGCTTTGTGGTTCACGGCGAAGACGGCTTGGACGAGGTGACCATCACCACCTCGACGGTAGCCTTTGAGGTGGCCGCCGGCACGGTGACGGGGCACGTGTTCCAGCCGGAGGACTTTGGGGTTGAACGGTGCAGCCTCGACGCCCTGCGCGGGGGAGATCCCATGCATAACGCGGAGCGGGCGCACGCGATTTTAAAGGGTGAGCGCGGACCGCAGCGGGACGTCGTCGTGGCGAACTCAGCGTTGGCGATCTACGCGGCACATCCCACGGGGGCCGGCGCTCAGGGCAGGTCTTTGGCTGAACGTCTACGGGAGTGTGCCAGCATAGCCCGCGAGTGCATCGATAGCGGTGCCGCCGCGGCTAAGCTGGCGATGTTCGCCGCGTTTAACGCCCGGTAAGTTGAGTTACGCTGGTTGAAAGTCACTAGGTCTTGCGTCGGCGCGAGTACCAGCCCGGCTGGCCCGCCTCTTCTCCCAATCGTCGCCAGACTCCCGCAGCAACGGAATCCGGCCCAGACTGGGACCCACGTGCAGTTCCATTTGGCTTTCCCGCCCGTCCCAACATTCCCAAATAGGCCCGGCAAATCGCCTTGATTGCCCCAATACTTGACGGCAACTTATGAACCACCTACCACCCCATGTCCGCCCCGCCCTCCGCGACGAGCCAGAGTATCGGCAGCGGGATCACTTATTTTCAATCAAGGAGTCACTGGCTTGAGCCGCTTGCGATCGGAGAACTCCCACCAACAATATCGGTGGCTGCTCAACGGAACAATGACCCGGCACCACTCCCCTTCAGTTAACTATATTGCGAAACTACCAAGAACCATTACAACCGCACAGATTAAATTCCGATAACCCCTACAAGTTTACCCCACTTTGGGTAATCTTTTCAGCAATTTGAGCTATTGTCTTCAGTTGATCATAGCTCTCGCAGAATCGGTGCGAGTGAGTTCAGAAAGCCCGGCGTTCTTACTGAAGCGCCCGTAGGATGCATGAACGACTGAAGGTCGCAAGGGAGATTAATTGCCTTAAACGAGTATTTATCAGTAAAGAATTAAAGCTCGATCAATCCCCAGGAACAGTTTCTCCACGAGGGCGGGCGCACGCTCTTATGCGAGGGCGCGCATCAAACGCGTGAAGCGACAGGGAGGAGAGAACTGCGGATTGGACGGGACTGCCGACGCCGAAGGGTGCATGGCAGAAATGCCCCTTCGAGATTCGGCGGTTTTCAAATTCAACTACAAGCTGGCAGGCCAGGGCGACCGTACCTAAACAGCGCTGCCGTGCGCCCCGCCGGCGGTCTTCGTCCCGGATGTCTCCCACCAGGGCGGAAGCAGTTTCACCAGCGCCCAGAGAATGAAGAACGGGAGAATCATCAGCACGATCGAAGTCAGCAGGCCTTCCCTCGTCGTCAGAGCCATCTTGTAGGTTGTGTAGCCGAGGAAGCTCTTCGAGAATAGCTGCCCTCCGATCACGACGTTCCAGCGCATTGCAAAGATGCCGATCAACGTCAGTCCGCCTGAGGAGGCATAGATAGCGCGCCGCACAGCGTCGCGTAGCGGCAGTACCTGGGTGGCGGCCAGCATCAGCAGCGGCACCACCGTGCCGATCACGATCTGCAGCACCACGTGCGACATCCACAGGCGGGTGTGGACCATGAAATCGAGGCTTTGGAAGGACTCGTCGGATTGGTAGATGCGGTGGATCAAATCCAGCATTTCCAAGGAGAAGTCGATCACGAAGGTGTAGAACATGTAGCGGGCGATCGTATCCAGGCAGCGCATGTCGATGGTACGCTTCCGCAGCCACGTCGTCGCCATGTACATCAGCATCACAAGCGCAATGCCGCTGACCATCGCCGAGAACAGAAACACCACGGGCATGAGCGGCGTTGACCACCACGGATTTGCCTTGATCGAACCGAAAATGAAGCCCACGTAACCGTGCAGCAGGAATGCGGACGGGATACCGATGATGGTGATGATCCAACCCGTCTTGTCGTCGATGGCGAGCGCACGCTCACTGATGTTCATCGAACCCAGCGTCATCAACCGGTAGACGAATCCCAACAGTCCCCTGGTTGTCCGCGCGGCCATCACGATGTCCCGCCGGAACTCCAACCAGATCTCGACCACCAGCACGACCATCAGGTACCACATGTAGACGAATCCGAACATGGCCATGGCCGAGGTTTTGTGGGGTGTCAGGAACATCTCGAAAGAGCGCTCGGGGTGTCCCAGGTGCAACTGCAACGGCATGGGCGCGACGATCAGGAATGCCAGCGCGGTCAACAGCGCCAACCGGTAAGTCGGCTTCACCTCTTCGACATTGAAGACGCGCTCGAGCGACGCGAGAATGAACGCGCCCGCGACCAAGCCCGTGATGAACGGGTACAGCACGATCAGCACGCTCCACTGCAACTCGACTTCATCGGGGTACATGAACCCCTGTACGCTTTGGACCAGTTCATTCATCGCAGCTTTTCTCCTAGCGCACCGACTCGTCCAGTCCCTTGTAGTACAGCTTCGCGCCTGTGGCCATGTGCGGCTTCAGCACCTGAACACTGTTGGTTCTCAAGAACTCGTGAATCGGGTCGTTCGGGTTCTTCAGATCGGCGAGCGTCCTGGCGCTGGTCGGGCATGTCTCGCAGCAGGCCGTAGTCAGCCCCTTGCTGATGCGGTGGTAGCACAGAGTGCATTTGTCCACCACCTGCTTGTCCGGGTCGATATATCGGCAACCATACGGGCACGCCTGGACACAATAGCGGCAGCCCAGGCAATAGGTCTTGTCCACAAGCACCAAACCGTCCGGCGATTCGAATGTTGCACCGACCGGGCACACCTGGACGCAAGGGCTATGTGCGCAGTGGTTGCACAATTTGGGCACAAAGAAACTCTTGGCTCCGGCTTTCTCTTTTGGCGGAAACCCATGCTTGCCGCCGTCGGGTGAATCGACGTCGGGATGCTCGTCGGGCCACGCCGGCACTACATAGCGTTCCACCCAGGTCCGGAAGTAGCCGTCCGGTACACTGTTTTCCGTTGCGCAGGCGCGCACGCAATTGCCGCAACCGATGCACTTTCCAATGTCGATGGTCATCGCCCAGTAGTGGTCGGCCATCTTGTACTTCGGCTCCATCTCGGCCGTCTCGCCCTTCAAACAAGCAAGAAATGCAGCGGCAGCAGGCGTCAGTACAAGCAGTTTGCTGGCATTCGTGACCAGGTCTCTTCGTGTGATGCTCATGACTGCGCTCCTCTACAACTTCGGCGAATGCGGGTTATGGCAACTCTTGCAAGGCTCGCCGCCCGAATGCTCGGCTGTGGCCACCTGCGGGAACCCGCGCGGCTTGGCATTGTTTTTCTCGTGGCAGCGCGCACACAGCACCTTCGTGTCCGGCAGGACCGGCTTGCCGGTGGACGGGTCGTCGAGTTGGGCATGCTTGGCCTGCGCTTCGTGGCAAGCTTCACACCCGACGCCCGCGTGCTTGCCGGCGTGGAGTTCTTTCACCCTGTCGTCGTGGCATATGGCGCACTGTTCCCTGCCCGCAAACGACACCTTCCGCGCCCGGATGTCATCCAGCGCCCCGGCGCGGAAATGCCCGTATTTTCCGAATCCTGCCGGAACAAGCGCCTGCCTGATGAGTAGGAAGGCGATGAACCCGGCGGCGAATACCGCCGCCAGACGAATCAAGTGCGCCGCGTCTTTCATGGGTCTCCTGACGAGTGCCATTTACTGCACTTTAGAGTCCAAAACTCGTAAACCCGCTCGGATAAGCACGCCTTATGGCGTGAACCTGACGGGAAAGCCGGCCTACGGAGTACGCCGCACCGGAGAACGCGGAGGAGTGTATGAACCCGTGTGACCGAGCCGCGCGGGGAGCGGATCGGTCAGACTAAGCCGCTTCGGCGCCACGATCAGGTTGGCGTCACGCATTCGCTTCACCAACTCGTATTTCGGACGGTCCGTGACGTCGATCAAGCCGAAGGCGTAGTCTTCGCCGTAAACATCGAGCGAGCCGAAGCCGGGGCCGCGCCCGGTGAGCGGTTCGTCGCGGTATTCAAACCACAATGTCCCGATCAGGTGCGGTTCGGTGGCGGCACCGAGGATGAACTTCGCATACGCGTCACCCGCGGAGGCGTCATCCACGGCATTGGCCGAGTTATAGACGGCGAAGCCACGCTCCAGATTGTAATGCGGCGGGAATGCGAACTCCCCGATCAGGGCAGGCTTGTCCAGATCGTTCAGCAGGGCCAGCAGGTCGGGCGTCAGGAGCGAGAAAGCATAGCGGTCGAAACCCAGCACATCGCAATTAGCCGCCGCAATCTGCCAGTCTTCGGGATCGGCCCACCAGCCGGGAACGATCCAATAGCTAAAATACAGATGGTTCTTATCGATCTGCTTGAAGGTCTGATAGATCATGTGGTGCAGCGCATTCTCGTAGTAGCGCCGCAGCGGTTCCAACTCGCTCGCTGCGGGCTGTTTGCCCGAGGAAATGCCCGCAAGATCGGAGGCACTGCCGATGGTCGTGCCCCAGGAGGCGTTGAACTCAGCGAGTTTCCCGGCGTGGATGGTGTTCAACGAATACTGCAGCAGCGCGAGTCGTGCGGGAGCATTTACCAGGGTCAGTATCTGCTTGAGTTCGTCGAGCAGGACGATGCCTTGGATCTCGTTCTGAAAACTCCAGCCGAGGATGCTGGGGTCGGTCAGCCGGCCCCTGATCTGACTGGAGATGTCGTTTGCGAATTGCGACTGCGTGTTGGCGTTGAACGGATCCATGTGGCCCGCCAGAGTCGGGGCGCTTGTGCCGAGCACTGGCAGAATCGGCAGAGGTGCGACCGGACTGCTCCACTTGCCCAGCCCCGTGAAGCCCCAGCTTTGCACCCTCTGGGCCGTGCGCTCGGTCTCGAGTTGGGCCCAGGCGGTACCGTACTTGCGCTGCAGATTCGCGGTCGGATGGCTGTAGTAGGACGGGTTTCCGGACTCGCCCCAAGGGCTGCCACCCCACAGCACGGAGGTCGATCCGGAGTTTGCTTCCAGGCCTTCGAATAAACCGGGCCGAGAGGTAACCGGCGTGCTGTCTCCGCCCAGGTTTGGCGCGGTACACACGCCGGTGTAAAACAGCGGGTTTCCATCGGGGGAGATCAGCCACCAATACCCGTTGCGCTGCGTCGTCGTGTAGAAGCCAGTCCCGGTCAAACTCCATCCCGCGTCGCGCACGCCGCCCCACGCGTCCAGTCCCGTAGGCGGCGGATGGGCAGCCAGCCACGCTTGTTCGTTGATGTCGTCGGACTTCAGATTGGTGTCGCTGGCGACTTTGCCGATCCACGGAGATTGGATGCTCTGACCGTACTTGTCGATCAGCGCGACGGACGAGGTCGCGAGCGATTTCAAGGTGAACGACGTCTCGAACACCATCACGCCCGCCGTGCTGGCGTGGAATGAGGCGGCGGAACCAACGGGGTGACCGGCCAGGCGTAACACTTCCACCGGCAGGCCGGTACCAGGGATTGGGATGGTCACACTGCCGTCGGGATTCGTGGCCGCCAAGTCGCCTTGTACCGCCATGAAGTCGGAGGGCGAGGCGGCCCACGAGGGCACTACACCAGCGCTGAGCGGCGTGTCGAATGGCATGAACCCACCGGAGGGGTAAGCGAGCGAAATCGACTGGCCGTCAACCATGAGTTCGACGTGCGACGGCGTGGTGCCCGCCGGCACGAAGGTGAGTTTCACGTGGTAGAGGTGGCCGTATTGCCAGGCGGGCTGATAGGGCGAATAGCGCCAGGAACTACCGTCAGCAACGCTGGTGAACATCTTCAGCGCATCCAAATGGCAATGTCCATCGGCTGCGGTTGTCGCTTCCAGGTCCAGATAAAACCCGCGGTTGTTGCCCCAATCCGACTGGTCGGCCAGTATCAGACGGCAATCGGCGAGTGCCGCCGCGTGGGCCATTCCAGCGAGCATGACGATCTTGGCCAATTGCCTGACTCTGCCCATTTTGGCCCCAATTATGTCATGAATCAGGCCCGAAACTGGAGGTTCTCAGATGACAGGGAGAGCGGCTCCCTGGAGGGACGCTCGATCGAAAACACAAAGCGCGGCGCGAGTCTACTTCCACGCCGCGCTTGCCGCGAGATTGAGTCCTGGATTACTTCCCGACTACCAACACGACAAAGGAACCCGGCTTCATGGTGCGCTTGGGGCGTCCGCCCGGCTCGGCCGGAGGCACGACATCGAATTCCGCTGCAGGCAGGAAGAGCTTCTGCGTCTTAGGATCGAGCGCCAGGGTCTTGGCGCTCTGCTGCGTTTTGATCGCCCCGGCATCTTCGTATTCGTCCGCCGATTTCTGGTGGAACACGCCGATCGAGCCCTCTCCGTTGGAGGTGAACACCAACTGCGACTGCGAGTCGAATGCGGCCGCGTCCACGCCCTTCCCGATCGGGAAACGCGCGAGCACCTTTCCGTTTGCGGCATCCATCACGACCATCATCGGTTCCTCGCGGCAGCCGATGAACAGGCGATTGTACTTTGCATCGAACGCCAGCCCGGTCGGCGTCTTGGCCACACCGATGGGGAAGCGCTGCTTGACGGTGAGCGTCTTGGGGTCGAACGCCACGACCTCTGCTTTGTCTTCCAGATTGACGTACAGTATGCCGTCGCGTCCGGTCACCATCTGTTCGCCGGCGCCTTCCACCTTGAGCGTACCGACGACTTCCAATGTTTCTGCATCGATCGCAGTGATGTCGTCCGAGCCGTGGTTGTTGGTGAACACGCGCTTCGAGGCGGCGTCGTAGTAGATGCCGTCAGGACCCTTGCCGACATCTATTTTCTTGATCAGGTGCAGGTCGGAAGGATCGAACACCGAGACCTTGTTCTCTTTCCCGTTGCTGGTGAAACCGTGCTTAAAGGCTGATGCGATGGCAATTCCGTGCACGCCGGGAGTATCTGCAATCGTGCCGATAAGCTGCCCGGTATCGGCGTTCAGAACTTCCACCTGAGTGGCATGTGACACGTAAAGGCGGCGGGCTGAATCGTCGATCGTTATGTAATCCCAACCGCCGGTTCCGGGGACCGGATAGCGCGACTGAATCTTGTAGTCCGTCGCGCCCTGCGCCAGGAGCGCCGCGGCGAATAGACCCACAAGGGCCGTTCTGATGTGGTTCATGTCTGTATTCTCCTGCTTATGATTGTTGACTGCCTGCGACTATGCTCTGGGCGCCTGGTTGACGTAGGTTGAAGACTTGCCGCTCTTGCGCAATTCGAAGCGATCGACGACGACCCCGTCGGCGTCTTGCGCAAGGTACTTGATCACATCCGGTGCTACTTCAATCACCTGGAAGCATTGCGTCTGATCGACCACCTGGGCCATGAGCTTACGATTCGGTTCGTCCACCTTGTACATCTTGGGGCCGCTCACAGAGATCGCGTAGATGATACCTGCCGCGGCGGGGTCTACAACCCGGCCCTGCGCAACCTTGTGGCTGCGGCTGTAAAGATGATCGTGCCCGAGCAGGACCATGTCCACGCCGTGTTTTTCGTACAACGGCCCGAGCACGGCACGCATATCCTGGTAGTCCCGCCCTTTGGCCATGGCGTACAGAGGCTGGTGCTGCAGCACGATGGTCCACTGATTCGGGTTATTGGAGAGGACCTTGTTCAGCCAGACGATCTGAGCATCCCAAACGCGTTGTTTCGCCGCCGGGTCGAATTCCTCGTTGGCGTAGACGTTCACGTCCACGACGACAAAGCGTGCGCCCTGGTAGTCCATGAAGTAGCTTTGGCCCTTCATCTCGGCAGCATCCGGTCCATTGTCCGGCAAGTCAAACAGCCTATGCCATAACGGCGAAACGCTGAGCACGTTCTTGGCATCCGCCGTGCCCGGTGGACGGTGCAGGTCGTGATTGCCGACCACGGGCAAGCTGGGGACCGTGGCGCTGATGAATCCGAGGCCGTCGCGCCATTCGTTCCACAGCCTGACGTCATGACCCTCCGCGACCAGGTCGCCGGCGCTGGCGATGAAGCGGGCGTCGGGAGCCGCGGCGTACGCTGCGCGGATGGTCCGGGACCAGAGCGACTTGATGCTGTTCTGCGCGTCGCCGACATACAGGAACCGGAACGGCGCGGGGCCAGCGTCAGCGGTGCGAAACGCCGTCCACTCGCTCCAAGCTTTGCCGTCGCCCACGCGGCACAAGTAGCGCGTGCCGGGTTCGAGTGCGGTGAAAGTGACCAGGTAGCTGCCTGGCTGGCCCGCATCAGTGGCGTTCACCTTCCCTTGCACTGTCGTGGCGGAGGCCTCGAAGTTAGGATGTGCCGATATCTTGGCCACTTGTCCTTGTGGAGAGGTCAGCGCGGCGGCGGTCTCCCAAGTCATCGATTGAGTGGTGGCAGGGTTGCCTGGCATGGTGAGCACCATGCGCTCGGGAGCGTGGCCAGCCGGTGCGGGAATCGCGGGCGCACCGAGGAGGTTGGCTGCGGGGGATGCGCCGAAAGCGGCCAGGCCAAGCGCAACCCGGCGTGTAAGAAGTGGGGGAGTCATAGTTTTTGTGTGGTTCCAGGCTCGAAGGGTGAGGTTAAAGCGGCAAAGTGCCGTCTCCTAACCCAAATGCGAGCCGCCGGCCCACGACGCGACGGGCGTGCCGTGGGCCGGCGGGTTCTCCTTAGAAATCCGTCCTCAACATGAACTCGACGCGCCGGGGAGCGCCCGAGCCCGTTGCACCGTCGTTGACGATGCTCGTGATGCGCCCAAAGCTGGACGAAGACGAGTTGCCGGAGGGGTTGGAGAAGATCGGGTGATTGGCCAGATTGTACGCGGTGGCGCGCAAGTTGAATGCGATCTTCTCGGTGATTTGGAACTTACGTTGGAGGGTCGTATCAAACTCCAGAGCACCCGGTCCGTTGCCCATGTAGCGTCCCAGGTTGCCCCAGGTATATTTCGCGGGTGTCGAGAAGGCTGCCGGGTTGAACCAGTTATCGATTGTCTGGTTGGCGGCGTAGAGGCTCTGTCCCAGGACGTAATTGGGGCGCTGGCCGGAGGTGTTGCCGTCGGGCATCACAGCCGCTTTGCGCGAAACGGTGATGTTGACTGGCAGTCCAGTGCGGGCGCTGGCGATCCCTGAGACTGCCCATCCGCCGAGCAGGGCGGCGGCTGCGCCGCTGCGGGCGAAGGACTTGCCCTTGCCGAAGGGCAGATCCCACACGGCGTTGGCGGTGTAGTAGTGCCGCACGTCGATGTTGGTGCTGCTGCGGTCGCAAGCGCGGCAGGACATGTTCTGGAAGCCTACGGACTCGCCGGCGCCGATGGATGCGTCCGCGATCCCGTGCGAATACATGTAGTTGCTTTGCAGCAGGAAGCCGTTCTTGAAGCGGCGCTGAATTTGCGCCTGCAATGCGTTGAAGTTGTTGTTGCCCTGGTTGCCCTTCAATCCGAAGGAACTGAACTGCGACAGCGGACGAAGGCGGGTGACGGGGTCCAGCAGATTGACCGTGTACTTGCTGAACAGGTGGTGCCCTTCCGAGCCCAGGTAGCCGATTTGCGCTACGAAGCCGCTGGGCAATTCGTGCTGGAGCATGAAGTCGTAGTTGTTGTAGGAGCCGTCCTTGCGGTGGCGGTCAACGGCCTTGGGCGAAAACAGCGCGTTCTTGGGATTCACGAACTGATCGAGCGGGAAGCTGAGGGCAGGAGTATCGGAACTGGTCCACGAGTAGCGCGGCACGAAGCTCTCGGCCGGGTCGCTGAAGTCGTCGTTCTGGTTCTGGCCGTAATAGATGCCAAAGCCGGTGCGAACAGTCGTCCTGCCATGCAGGAACGCAGGCGCCCAGGCGAGGCCCACGCGCGGTCCGAAGTCCGTCGTGTTGGGAGAGTAGTAGGGAGTGCCGGGCGGGCAATAACCGCCGCAACCGGCGATATCGACGACTGCCGAGTGGTTGTTGATTTCGTGCACCACCGAGTAGAACTCGTAGCGCAAGCCGAGGTTCAGGGTTAGGTTTGGAGTCAGCTTCAACTCGTCCTGGGCATAGCCCATATACATGTTGTGGCGACTCTGCGCGATGCCTTCACCCTTCAGATAGCTGGCGGAGGAGGCTACGTTATTGATGAAATCCTCGTCGCTGGCGTAGTTGATCGATTGGCTGGTGATCGTGTTGCCGGAGTTGTCGAGCATGACCCGGCGCACATCGACACCGGCCTTGAAAGTGTGGCGTCCGACGATCTTGGTGATGTTGTCGATGAAGGAAAGCGTTGTGCCGACTTCGGTGTCCAACGTGTTGCCGCTCAAGCCGTCAAAGCTCGCCGGGCCGACATTCACGGGCGCAGTGCCATAAGTCCAGTTGTGGTAATCAACGTGATTCCAGCCAAACTTGACTTCGTTGATGAGCGTGGGCGAAACCAGCTTCTGGTATTGCACGGCAAGATTCTGCGGAATAACGGGCACGACATTGCGCGTGCCTAGCGCATCCTGCGGCGTGTCGGCGTAGGCGTTATCGATGTTGTAGCGCACGTACATCGAGTCCTTGTCCGTGAAGCGGTAATCGAAGCGGATCAGCCCGGAGTCTTCCCGAATCTGATCATTCTTGACCAGAGTGATTTGATCGGACACAGCGTCCACCGGAACCTGGCCGGCCGGATAAGGACTGACCAGCGGCGCCATCGCGGGCGACTTGGCGAGAACGCTGGCCCGCAACGCCGCGTTGGGAACGAAGTTGATGAAACTGTGACCCAGGTGCTGGTCCAGCGCTTCGAAGTTCGCGAAGAAGAAAGCCTTGTTCTTCACCACCGGACCACCAAGGCTGGCGCCGTACTGATTGAGCGTGAACGGCGGGAGAGTGTCTCCATCGAAGGGCGAACGGGCATCCAGCGCATCGTTGCGCAAGGCGTAGAACGCACTGCCGTGCATACTGTTGGTCCCGGTCTTGGAAACGATGTTCACCTGTGCTCCGGCCGCCGAGCCGCTTTCAGCGGTGTAAACGCCCGTGGTGACGCGGAACTCCGAGATCGCGTCGATGGCTACCGCCAGGCGCGTATCGGACTTCATTGTCTGTTCCTGCACGCCCGTCGCATCGATGCCGTCGAGGGTGACGTTGCCGTCATCCAGCGAGTGCCCATTGAAGCGGATACTGCGCTGCGACCCGTCTCCGTAGTTGATGGCGCCGTTGGCCAGCAACGAGAGTTCAGCCCAGTTCCTGCCGTTGATCGGCAACTCCCGCATCTGATCGGCATCAATCACCGAACTGACCTCGGCGTTGGCGCGGTTCAAGCCTTCCAGAGAAGCGACCACTTCGACTTTCTCCGAAGCGGAGCCGACGGCCAATTGTGCATCGACGGTTCGAATTTCGGCGAACTGCAAGGTGATGTCGGTCACCGTCACCTGGTGAAAGCCTTCCTTGCTGATGACCACCTGGTAGTTACCCACCGGCAACGAAGCGAATTCGTAGATGCCCGTCGCACCGCTGATCGTCTCGCGGTGCAATCCCGTGGTAGGAGAATTCAGTTCCACATGCGAGCCCGTCACGACCGCGTCGGTCGCATCGGTGATAGTGCCACGAATGGTGGCGCGGTCCTGAGCGTATGACAAGGATGCCAATAACATCGCCGCCAAGAAGAATGAGAAACGTAGAAGCGTTGATTTCATATAGACCCCTGAAGAAGATACCTTCCACCGAATAGCAGACCGCAGGTGTTCGGTTTTACGCCCCTGCGGTTGCCGCAAGTTTCCACGGCTATAGACTCGGCCGCGTTTAGAGCATGCGTTTTGAATTTGAGGACGAACCTCTGCGTCCTGACGCCGAGTTGCGGAATTAAGGTCTCCATCGACTAGAGAACCGCCTCGCCGATAGGTTCTGGGGGCACCGATCGGCGTGCATCAGTGACTGCACGGGACTGAAGCATGCGGTCGATTGACCCCGCAAGCGTCGAACAGAGGATGAAGAGAATAAGCACGTTTTTCAACCGAAGACGAGGATTCCGCGACTACCCTCACTTGTCATGATTGATGGTTGAGATCAATAGGGGATTAAGGTCTGAATACAGACTGATGAATCGCACCGGACGATACCGACGGCCTTCCGGCTCAGCTATTGAAAGGAAAGGAATTCAATGCGCGGACTGAGCCAGATTGTATTGCCGTGATTGCGCGGGGTGGCTCTTCGTGCACCATCGTCCGAGGTTCCAGGGGACGAGTTGAGAGGGGGGATCGGACTACTGAATGGAGATGGTCACGCCAGCCTGACTCGCCACACCTCCGACCGAGATCGTGAACGGGACCGCCGCACCCGATGGCGCGGAGGCGGGTACGGTGGCCGTGACTTGGGTCAACCCCGCTATCACGCCCGAGATGGCGGATGCGGCAACTGAATCGGCGGCGACGCCCCCGAACTGCACCTGGATGGCCTGCAGGGGAGCCCAGAGCGGCGCTTTGGCGATTCGACCGTCGATGATGGACTGGTTCTCCGCCCCCGAGCCGGTCAGATACAGTGTGACCGCAGAGCCTTTTGCTGCCGGATGGTGTGGCGAGTTCAGGCGGCCGTCAGCGTTGACGGCTACCACGGAGCCGGAGCCGTTGGGTCCCGCAAAAACGCCGGGGGCGGCAGCGGCAACGGGCACGGAGATTGGCAGCGACAACCGGGTAATCGACAATCCCGTGCCGGACTGGGGACTGGAAAAGTCGCCGGCCCGCAGGGAATCGATCCAGTCGTAAACCTGAATCGCCACGCTATCGTGTCCGGCAACCCCGTGCGGCACCGTAACAATCGACTCTCCCGCCGTCGTCCCGAACATGGGAGAGGGTTGGCCGTCGAACAGAACCTGCATTGAGCTCAACGTGGTGCCGGTGATCCCATTGGAGTCAGCCGCATTCACTCGCGACGGCGAGATCGCTGGCAGGCTCGTGGTGAGCGTGATCATCTCGCCCGGAGCGATGGCTCCGCCCTGCTGGCTGGCGATGTTTACGACGTTCGAGGCTTGCCGGTCGCTGCCCGCAATCCCGGACTTCGGCCCATAGCCGTACTGGATGCCACGGCAGCCGAGACCCGCGTAGACCAGGTCCTGCGTCCGCATGTCGGCGGCCAGCGAGGTGATTGTGCCGAACTGATTCATCCTGGGTTCGCTCACGCGAATCCAGCTTTGACCAAGATCCTCGGACTTGTAGATGGCGTCGTCGCTATCGCCGTTCGCACGCCCATGAATGTAGACAAATGGCGTCGCGTCCGAATTGCCTTTGCCGAACGCCACGAAATTGCATTGGTCCACGGCGGAGACGGCGGTGAACGTCTTCCCGAAATCTATCGAACGAACCAGCTTGAAAGGTGTGGACTGGTTGCCGTTCGGTTTGAAGCTCATCCAGACGTCGCCGGCCTGTGCCGGGTTGGGCACGATGCTCGACTTCAAGGCCCACGGCGTCAGTGTCGAATTGGTGAGCGTCCAGGTGGCGCCTCTGTCGGTGCTGACGTAGAAACTGCCGTTGTCGAAGTAATAGTAGGTGCCGCCGTTCTTAGAGTCGGACGCCAGCACCTCAGAGGCCCAGTAGGGTGACACACTGAGCTGCCATGACCCCGTCATCGGCTTGCCGGAAATCGTGCATTTCTGCCAGGTGTTGCCGCCATCAAGGGTGTATTGCGGACCTGCCCCGGTGGGGCTCCAGACCATGTTATTGGGATCAGTGGCGGACATGGCGATGCTGCCAGCCACGCCGGGGCTGGTGTTGGGGAGATGCTTCCAGGTCAGGCCATTGTCCGAACTGATGCCCGACATGGGCTTGCTGGAGTCGGTCTCGTCCCAGCCCACGAAGGCCACGTACTGCGGCTGGGTAGCGCAGTAGGCGATGCCGTCTCCCTGCGCCACCCACGGAAACTGGTCGATGGTCGAAGTCGGTACGCCGTCACGGCTGGCATGGCGGAAGCCCACCATATCCATCGACGTGCTGAACAGGTCGGCCGCAGGAGCCCCAGTCGTGGCGACGTAGGGCGGCACTTTCACAGCCTGCACGCACAACTCTTCCAGGTTGTTCATGCGCCACGCCCAGACCGGCGATTGCGCCGTCACGTCGTCGGATGCGATCACACCGTAGCCGTTGGTTTCCCAGACGCGCCGCGGGTCCTGCGGATCGATGGCAAGCGCAGCACCCCAATTCAGCGGCCCCTGGGCGTAGTAGGCAGGCTGGTTCGCCAGCGTGGGATTGGCCGCCAACACCTGCTTCCAGGTCGCACCGCGGTCGTTGGAGCGAAAGGTAGCGCCGCTCGTGGCCGTGGTCACCGCAATTACACCGGTCGTCGTGGGATCGACGCTGATGCCCGCGTATCCGGGATGCCAGCGGTCTAAGTTCTGCGGATTGGTAGGCGAGACGTCTTTCCACGTTCCGGCCTGATAGCGTCCGACATTGCCGTAGGAGGAACCCTCGCCGCCCCCAAAAGTCACGTACAACGTACCGTCCGAATCAACGGCAGCGCGCAGTGGCTGGTCGCCATAGCTGTTCACTGTGCCGTTGCTTTTGGTGTCGTTCCAGGTCGCGCCGCCGTCCGTGCTCACCATGACGCCGGTGCCGTACAGACCCAGGTAGAGCGTCTCCTTGTTGAACCACTGTCCGCCGGGGCTCTTGTCGAAAACCAGGAAGGTCATGCCGACGCTGGTGCTCTGATACTGCGCGACGGTGGGAGGCAGCCCACCACCGACCTTGGTCCATTGGGCGGTGGCCGGGTTGGTCAGCGAGCCGCGCCAGAGGCCGTCCTTCCGAGAGGCGAAGTAGACGGTCGACGGCTGCAACGGATCGACAGCCAGTCGTTCTCCGGTGGTGCCGCGATAAGGGTCGTTGGCCCCCATGTAGACGTTCTGAGCGGCGAGTCCGAGTGGAGACCAGCTTAAACCGCGATTGTGCGATACAAGTACCTCTCCGGATACTGTCGCGCTATTGACGGCCGGTCCATAGTTCGCGGCCAGATAGACGGTGTTTGGATCGGTGGGATCGACGGCTATGCTCTCGACGCCGTTGACCTCGCTCTGCAGCGAGCCGAACCGGTCGAGCAACGGCAGCCAGCGGCCTGCATCTCGGTCATAGCGATAGGCGCCTCCGACGTCGGTGCGGATGTATACGTCATGGGGCGCCAGCGGGTGAATCACCAGTCCCGTTACATAGCCCATGCCCTGGACGTTGACGTTCTTCCAGGCGAATGGGGCCGGCGGCGCTCCTGCGGCGGGCAGGCAGACGGAGATCGAAAGGAGCAGGGAGTACCGCCAATACCCGGGCACGCTCCATATGGATGACACTCCAAGCATCTTCTTACGTTATCGGAATGGCTCCGCGGAAGCGAAGCGGCTGGAGAGACGTGGGGGAATCCCGTAGCCACGACAAGACTCAGGGGGAGAGGCCCGGTGGCTGCACCCAGCTACGCGTGCGCCAGGGCATCTTGCGTCTTCCTCGCCGTGGCTTCCGCCCGCGCGGTCAAAATATCCTTTAGCGACCGGCGTAATCCGCGCTCCATCGCGACATGCCGCCGGACTATTGCAGCCTTCTTGATTCAACAGCGCCTTTGCTGTCCTTCTTGGGGCGCGAAGCGTCCATACCACAGTGCCACTAGAGGTAGTGAGGCACCATCTCGCGCCAGTAGCGGGCACGATGGGCCTCTCCAGGCCATACTGCGAAGCGGTGTGGGACGTCTTTGTCCGCGAGGGCCTGGCTCAGGACGCGGTTACTCTCGTGAAAGGGATCCTGTTCGCCGACCGCAAGCGTGATCTCCATCCGCCGAATAGGCTCGACGAAGTTGGGATCGTTGAGGTTGGGCACGAAGTGGTTAGGCGTTATGAAGTAAACGTCTTGGTCGTAGTGGCCGCCGAAAAGGTCCTGGAACGGGCCGAAATTGCGGGTCAGATCGTAACGTCCGCTAAGCGCCACCACTTTGCAGAAAAGCCATGGATGCCTGAGCGCCAGGTTCATGGCGTGGTAGGCTCCAATGCTGCAGCCGTGCACCACAAGCGACGGTACACCATTTTCCGCGCGCATGAACGGGATCAACTCTTCAAGAATGTAGCGCTCGTACTGACGGTGGCGCTCGACGCGGGCAATGGGTGGAACGGAGCGGCAGTAGAGGCTTTCGGAGTCCACGCCATCGACACAGAAGAGACGGATGTAGCCACCGTCGATAGATTGGCGGAGTGCATTCACCAGTCCCCAGTTCTCGTAGTCGTAGAAGCGTCCTTCCCGCGTTGGGAATACCAGAACCTTGGCGCCCGCGTGCCCAAAGACGAGGATTTCCATGTCGCGGCTGAGACTCGGGCTATGCCACCTGTGATACTGGCGTTTCACCTTCTTACAGGGTAGGAGCCAAGTATTCCGGAATAACAATCACTCAGTGAAGATTTGATGTCGATGCGGTTCCAGGAAGCGACTCCAGAGTCGATAGCCCGCCCGGCTCAGGTGCAAGCCGTCCTCTAGGAAGAGTTCGGCGTGCGGGAAGCCCGATTCATTCAGCATGGCCGGGAATATGTCGATGAAATAGCCCGACGGGCGGGTTTCGATTTCATCCCGGACGAGATCATTCAGGCGGCGGATTCTGTCAATGATCGGATAGCGCGCCGGGCTCGGTTTGATAGAGACGAAACCGAACGGGATCGCGCCGAGAGATGCCTCGACTTTGTCCGCCAGCGCAAGGAACCAACGGAGCACTTCTTCGACGCTGCGTCCGTCTCCGAGGTCGTTGTCGCCGGCGTATACCAGCAGCGAGCGCGGATGCAGGGGGAGCACGAGGCGAGCAAAGAAGTGATCGCAAGCTTCCAGCGTGGATCCCCCGAATCCGAGATTCAGCACGCGAGGATCAAAATCTTCGGCGAGCGTCTCCCACAAACGCAAGGAGGAACTACCGTAAAACACCGGCGGGCGACTACCGTTGACGCTGCCGACGCAGGATCGCTCCAGAGCGCGCACTTCCGACTCGTACCATTCCATTCTTCAAGCGTACCGGAAGGCCGGTGCGACTCGCCGCAGGTCAAAGATAGGGATCCTACTCGCCGTGCGCTGCGTGAGTAGCATCTCGCTCGCCACAGCATATTCCATCGACACATCGCGCGGAAGAGTCATGACACTGAAACATGAAGACGGGACACTCTCACTATGGGCGCGATGCGGGAAGCGCGGGCAGGACGCCCTCGTGATCCAAGGCCCGCTCTGCGAACTAGTGAGAACTCAACGCGCCCGAATTTTCGCAGTCACGTGGCTCGCCTATGCGGCGTTCTATCTGTGCCGTAAGAATCTGAGTGTGGCAATTCCAGCGCTAGAGGCTAGCGGTGTCTTCACGCGCTACCAGTTGGCGGACATTCTTTTTGCCTACAGTCTGGCGTACACCGCGGGGCAACTCTTCGGCGGTTCGCTCAGCGACCGTTTCAGTCCCCGACGGCTGGTTACCACCGGCATGCTGCTCTCCGCAGCTGCCACTTTTGCGATGGGATTCTCCGGCTTGTATTCGCCCTTCATCGCGCTCGCAGTCATCAACGGCGCCGGCCAATCGATGGGCTGGCCGGGACTCGTCAAGAACATGGCCTCGTGGTTCGACGCGACGCGGCGAGGCACGGTGATGGCCTGGTGGTCGACCAACTATGTCCTGGGTGGATTCCTCGCGACAGTTTTCGCCACTTGGGTGATCGTGCATCCGACGCTGTTGTCAGTCTGGAAATGGCAGCGTGCATTCTGGCTGCCCAGCACCCTACTGAGCGCTATCGCGCTGATATTCTTTGCCTTTGACCGGGACGGCCCGAAGGAGGAACAGGCTCAGGCAGAGCAGGAGGCACGGCAACTCACCGCGTCCGATCGGCGCGGCAACTACATCCGGCTGCTGAAGCGCCCCATCGTGTGGGTCTTTGCGCTGACGGCCGCACTGCTGAAGATCGTGCGCTACTCCTTCCTTTTCTGGCTGCCGCTCTACATGACCGACCAACTGCGTTACCGAATGAGCGATGCAGGCTATCTTTCCTCTCTGTACGAGTTGGTCGGGTTCGGCGGAGCCCTTGCCGCCGGCTATCTTTCCGATCGCGCCGCACATGGCAAGCGACTGCCTGTCGCATGTCTGATGCAAGCCGGTCTCGCGTGTGTGTGCTTCTTATACACGGGCATGGCTGCAGCAGGAGGGTGGTGGAATGCGCTCGGCGTTGCGCTTGCCGGCATATTCACTTACGGCCCCGATACTTTGATGCAAGGCGCGGCCGCTCAAGACGTTGGCGAACGGGAACTGGCGGCCACGGCTTCCGGGTTCATCAGCGGGAGCGCCTCGGTCGGTCAATTGCTCTCGCCTTATCTAGTCGCGGGACTGACTAAGGCGGCTGGCTGGAATCGGCTGTTTCTCATATTTGTCTTCATCGCCATGTTCAGCGCCTCCGTGAACGCCTGGGCTTGGTGGCGAGGCTACGAAGGACGTGCCGACGCGGGGACGACAACTGCATAATGGTGAAGTCAATGCACAATCTGCTATTCACACCGGGTCCCTTGACGACGAGCGAAAGTGTCAAACTCGCGATGCTGCGAGATGCCGGTTCGCGCGATAGCGAGTTCATTTCAATCGTGAGGCGAATTCGCGAGAAACTGCTCTTGGTCGCCGGGGCCGGTTCGGAAGCGTATGAAGCGATTCCTCTGCAGGGCAGCGGCACCTTTGGCATTGAAGCCGTACTCTCGTCGTGCGTCCCCGAAGCTGGCCGGCTGCTGGTCGCGGTGAACGGCGCTTACGGACGACGCATGGTAGACATCGCCCAGCGCCTGCGCATCCCGGTCACGCAATTGGACGGGCCGGAACATCTGCCGATCGATGTCGCCGAATTCGAACGCGCCCTGGCTGCGGAACGTGGGATCACTCACGTGGGACTAATCCACTGCGAAACGAGCACTGGAATTATTAACCCCGTTGAGGCTCTCGGCGCGGCGGCGCAACGCGTTGGCGCAACGAGTATTGTCGATGCGATGAGCAGTTTCGGCGCGATCGACCTCGACTTGCTGAAGGCGAACGCTGCATTTCTCGTCTCGTCGGCGAACAAATGCCTGGAGGGCGTGCCAGGCTTCAGCTTCGTGCTCGCGCGCCGTGCTGATCTGCTTTCCTCGGAAGGCATCGCCCGCAGTGTCGTACTCGACCTACCGTCGCAATGGCGTGGGCTTGAGCGAGATGGTCAGTTTCGCTTCACACCGCCGACGCATGCGCTGCTCGCGTTTCATCAGGCCTTGCAGGAGTTTGACGCGGAGGGCGGCATCACCGGCCGTGCGGCTCGCTACGCGGCCAATCGAGCGACACTGCGGCGCGGCATGAACGAGCTTGGGTTCCAGGAGTACCTCGCACCCGAGCACCAAAGCTATATCATCACCTCATATCGCTATCCCGATGCCCGCCCGTTCGACTTCGAGGCGTTCTATTCCGCGCTCGGCGTGCGAGGCTTCACAATCTATCCGGGTAAAGTCAGCGGCGCAAACTGTTTCCGTATCGGCACGATCGGCCGGCTGTTTCCGCAGGACTTCAAAGCGTTGACGGTTGCCGCGCGCGAAGTACTCGCGGAGTTGGGTTTCAAGCCAGGAACACTAATGCGGGGGGAGATCCAATGAGCCGCTATAAGGGACCGGTTCGGGCGGTGATTTTTGATTGGGCCGGCACAGTTGTCGACTTTGGCAGCCGTGCTCCGGCACGCGGTTTTGTCGAGTTGCTGCGGCGTCACGGCGTCGGGCTTACCGAAGCCCAGGCGCGCGGGCCGATGGGATTGCACAAGCGCAATCACATCGCCGAGCTGTTGCGCATACCTGACGTCATCGAGCAGTGGCGTGTCCGGACAGGTTCAGACCCCGGAGAAGTTGACATCGACCGGCTCTATGCGGAGTTCGTACCGCTGCAATCTTCCATTCTCGCCGAGCACGCTGACATCATCCCCGGATGTCTGAAGACCGTCGGGCACCTGCGTTCTGAGAACATCCTGATCGGGAGCACCACGGGCTACTCCCGAGCGATGATGGACGTGTTGGAACCTGTGGCGCAAATTGCGGGTTTCCGCCCGGACGCGGTTGTTACGGCGGACGAAGTGCCGCAGGGGCGTCCAGCGCCTTGGATGGCACTCCTCGCGGCGATGCGGTTGGGTGTGTATCCAGCCGAGGCATGCGTCAAAGTTGGGGATACTATCGCTGATATAGGGGAGGGATTGAATGCAGGCATGTGGACTATCGGGGTGACTGAAACAGGCAATGAATTCGGGTACTCCGAGGCCGAGTTGGAAGCCCTTTCGGCGACGCGGCGGGAAGCACTGGGAAGCCATGCCCAAGAGCGGCTGAAGCAAGCTGGCGCGCACTTTGGGATCACAGGAGTGGATGCGCTGATGCCGGTAATCCATGAGATAAACCGGCGCCTCGCGAGAGGGGAGCGGCCTTGACCCAGGGCGGTGCCGCAGAGCCCTCCGAAGGCGACGTTAATCTGTCCCCACATAGGCGCAAGTGGAGCGAATCGCAGATTGACTCGGCCACTCGCGAGTTGCTCACTGATGATGCCCGATATTTCCTGCATCAGTCGCTGTCGACGCCCTGCCTGAATGTTCTGACCGGCGCTAAAGGCGCCACGCTGACCGACCTGGAAAGCAGGACTTTCCTTGACTTTCACGGCAACAACGTGCATCATGCGGGCTTTGGACATCCAAAGATCGTGGCTGCGGTGCGTGAACAAATGGAGCGTCTGCCGTTCTGCCCGCGGCGGTACACGAACGAGCCTGCGATACGACTCGCCCGGCGTTTGGTGGAGCTTGCGCCGGGCGATCTTAACCGTGTGCTGTTCGCCCCGGGTGGCACCAGCGCAATTGGCATCGCGTTGAAGCTGGCTCGTGCGGCGACAGGTAGGTACAAGACCATTTCATTGTGGGACTCCTTCCACGGGGCTTCGCTCGACGCCATTTCGATCGGCGGCGAGGCGCTATTCCGGCAGGGCATGGAGCCGTTGCTGCCAGGCTCCCTGCATGTCCCGCCACCCGATCCATCCACTTGTCCGTTCCATTGCGGGGCGGAGTGCTCGCTGAAATGCGCGAACTTCCTGGAATACACGCTGGCGAAAGAGGGCGACGTCGGCGCCGTGATCGCCGAGACAGTTCGATCTACGGGCATCTTCCCACCACCCGAATACTGGCGGCGTGTCCGGGCAGCTTGCGACCGGCACGGCGCCTTGCTGATCCTGGACGAAATCCCCCACGGTCTGGGCCGCACGGGCAAGATGTTTACATTCGAACATTTCGGAATCGTCCCGGACATCGTAGTCATTGGCAAGGCGCTCGGTGGTGGCATCTTCCCGCTGGCTGCGGTAATTGCCAAAGAGAGGCTAAATGTTTTCGGCGATAAGTCGCTCGGCCACTTTACGCACGAGAAGAACCCGGTCGCCTGCGCCGCCGGGTTGGCACTGCTCGACGTCATCGAAGAAGAGCGACTGCTTGAACGGGCGAGTGTTTCTGGTGCCTACGCACTGGAGCGCCTGCGCTCGATGCATGAGAGGCACCCTCTGATCGGTGAAGTGCGTGGGCTCGGATTGCTTCTCAGCGTAGAACTGGTGCGCGACCGCCGGAGCCGCGAGAAAGCGACTGATGAGGCCGAACGAATTCTGTACCTCGCCCTCGAGCAAGGCCTAAGCTTCAAAGTCACGATGAGCAACATCTTGACGCTCACGCCGCCATTGAACATAACCGACGCGGAGTTAGATCGCGCTTTGCGAATTATTGAGCTTTGCATTGAGCAGGCTGGGCAAGCATGAATTAATTGCGATCATACGGCCGTCAAGAGTTTAGGCGCGAACAACAAATACAGAGAGCGGATCCGCTTCACTTGCGGAGCCGCTCCTACACCCGCCTAATCGCGCACTGTTAGAAACTCAGCCGCAGCCCCATTTGAATTGTCCTCGGGCCACCTTGCTCAACAGCCTGAGTGGAGGTGATCTGACCGAAATTGGCGCTATTCAACTGCATGTTCGGTGTAGCGTAGTTCTCAATGTTAAACAAGTTGGCGAACTGCGCTTCGTAACGTAGGCCGAACCGTTCGGTGAGGGCGAAGTTCTTCCCGACGGACATCGAGAATGTCGCCTCTTTAGGCCCTTGGAGGATGCCTGTCCCAGCATTGCCAAAGCGGCCGGTATTGTTGCCGGGAATACTGAAGGCAGCCCGGTTAAACCACTGGGTAGCCGTCTGGCTGGATGGTTGCGGGCTAATGACGGCGACAACATCGGGCCTCTGCTGGGACACGCTGCGGCCCTGCGGATTGGTCCCCGAGGGATCACCGCCGGTGAAGTAAGGTGTGACGTACGGACCCGTCTGGAGCAGAGTGATACCAGTCAGTCGCCATCCGCCGGCCAGCAGATTGGCTGCACGACTGATGCTGCCCGCGAACTTCTGGCCCCGACCGAACGGCAGTTCGTAGGTGAGCGTATTGACAAAGCGCTGCCGCCGCGTGTAAGGCGCATTGCCGTAATCTGCTGCAATGTTGTACCAGTTGTTGACGTTCGCGCCGTTGTCGCCCTGACCACCCTGTCCGATGTTGGAGTTGGGTGCAACTCCCAATGCGTTGGTCAGGTTTTTGGCCCAGGTATAGCTATTGGTGAACGTAAGGCCTTTGGCGAAGCGGCGGTTGAACTCGACCGTCAATGCATCATATCGCGCGCTCGGGCCGTTGGCCCTGGTGAGCACCTCGTTGAAGGCGGGATAAAGCAAATTCTGAGCCCGCAGTTCTGGGGTCGCCGTCAGGGCTGCCCAACCCGAGGTGTTCGGCGCGACCTGATTGATGTTAGGACTGTAGATCAGGTTGTAGGCATGCGACCCAGTGTAGGACAAACGCACGAGATTCCCGCGGCCAATTTCACGATCGATCGTCGCTGTCCACTGAATGACGCACGGGTCCTTCAGATCGAAAGGATTGGCGCGACGATAGCCGGGGTAGCCGGGGTTCGTAGACTGAGAAGAAAAGAGGTTCGGAAATGTGAGCGGCGACGTAGCTGTGGATTCGTACCCCGCGAAGTTGCTCGTATCGACCCCGAGTAGTGAGTAGTTCACTGCTCCCAGCACCGGAACGGAATAGATGCCAGTGGCCGCCCGGAAAGTTGTCTTTTCGTCAACATTCCAGGAGAACCCCAGTCGAGGCTGGAGGTTACCGTGATAAGTATTGCGCAAAGTGATCGGCAAGCCCACTTGCGAATTCGTAACGAAGGGAACATTGAAGGTCTGCTCTACCTGGGCACGCCACGCCGGACTGACCAGCGACATACCTTTTGCACCCTGTACGACCAGTCGGCCGCCGGGGTAACTGGTGTCGAAGTTTCCGAGTTGTTTGGTTTGATCGTCAAACGGTGTGTTGACCTCGTAGCGGAGACCCACAGTAAGCGCGACATTCCGCCGGAGGCGCCATTCGTCCTGGACGAAACCGCCCGAGTGGTAGCCAAAGGGCTTTCCATCCGGGCCATTTTGCGCCTGGTTGGCAAAATCCACGATGCCAAGGAGCATTCCTCCGAGAGCATTCGCATCGCTTGAACCGCCGGTAAACGCTCCGGTGAAGTAGTAGTCCCCGTATTCATCACCATTGAGGAAAGTGATGTTGTCCTGGTAGTTCAACTTTCGGAACTCGCCGCCAGCCTTAATCGTGTGCTTGCCCACGATCCAGGTGAGGTTGTCGTTGAGTTCGAGCACCCCGTTCTTAATGACCCGCGGGTGACCGTTGGGGTTGGAACTGCCTCCGAAGAATGTAGGGAAATTGAAGACCGGCACGCCCCCTAGACCGTTCTTCGGGGAACCGGGCAGGCCGGTGATGCCGAGGGCCGTGAGGATGGAGTCGCCCTGCTTTGCTTGCGGATAGATTTGGGAGTAATCCGCTTGCGTGTACCCCCCGCGCAATTCATTGATAAGGTTCGGACCAATGATCCAGTTGTAGGAACCTGTATAGTTCTCGAGATTGGTTGGTTGGGTGTAGGTTCCAAGCACAGGATCGTAGCTCGAGTTGCCGCCCGCACCGGCATTCGTAATCTGCTTGTTCGTCACACGGAAAAAAACCTTATGATTCGGCCCGAAACTGTGGTCGAGTCGCCCGTCGTAACCGTCGCTCGAATAAGTGCCGGGAAAGGTCCGAGTAAAGTTCGGCCCACTCAGGGACGGTATGTCCGCAGAGGGATTGGGGAAGAAAGTAGCCAGAATTCTCTGCGAGACCGGGTTGAGATACGGCGTCGGAATCACATTGTTCGGAAATGGCGCAAATCCCCCGAGCGGGTTGCGAATAGTCTGTCCGGAACCGGAGAAGTCGCCGCTACGCCATTCCATTGGCGGCGTGGTGGTTACGATGGCGGTGTTCTGGTCGAGTCGCACCCCCTCATAGGTAAAGAGAAAGAACGTGTGGTTCTTCCAGATTGGACCACTTGTGGTGGCTCCATACGAATCGGTGTCGCCGTTAGCAACAACTTTGCTCAGAACATCAGGTGAGTTCCAGTCTTTCCGTTGCAAGTACCAGAAGCCAGCACCGTGGTAGTCATTGCTGCCGCTCTTGCTCACTACGGTAATGTCCGTCGGTTGGGAGTACTCCGCGCTATTGCCGGCCGTGTTAACACGGAATTCTGCGATCGATTCCACTGAGGGAAACATGTCCTTATTCGGGCCGCCAAAACGCACTTCGACGGTTGAGATGCCGTCCATGGTAAACGAAGTGGCGGTGGGCAATTGGCCCGCAATTGAGATGTTTCCATTGGAGTCTGGCTGGACATTCGGAGCCAGGTTGGCCACTACGATCGGACTGGGCGTATTCGTGGCCCGGAAATTGAGCGCAAGCGAGCTGATTTCACCGCCGGACTTGGAATCTGATTCCGTGAGCGAATCGCTCACCGCGACAGTTGCGATGACATCAACGGTAGTCGCTGCGCCGGCTGCGAGGACGAGTTGAACATCGATGCGTACTGTCTCCCGAGCGGGCACCGGAACGGACTTGTGCTCGGCTATATTGAATCCTGGCGCCTTCACTGTGACCGTATATTCGCCCGGGTCCAGGTTGACTATACGGTAGACGCCACCCGCATCCGTCACCATGCTACGTACACCATTCGTGCTCAGATTAAGCGCCTCGACGACTGCGCCCCTGACTATGGCATTAGATGGGTCAGTCACTGTCCCGGTCAGTGAGCCGAAAGTTGATTGGCCGAACACGCAAGCGGATCCGAGTACAACCCAGCCCGCGAATCGCAGGATGAAACTCCTGCTTCGTCCTGAATTCCTCTTCATTCCCTGCATCTCCTTGATCATCTTTCTAGCTACGTGAGCACGGAAGCTCTTTCGCGGAGGATCAACGCGGGGCTTTGGCTGCCATCCTGGCTTGCCGCCTCTTTGACCATCTGGATGAGACCGCGTAATGCCCGCGGGGTCATCAAGCTTCTCAATGCCATGACAATGACGGCAATTTGATTTTGGCCGTCCCCACGGCCAACTTCCACTGTCAACGCGCCTCCCCGCTTTGACGCCACCTGCGCGAGTCACTGCTTGATAGCCGGATTCCAGCGGATACCCATTGCAATGGTCGGTTGATAGTACTCGCGCTGGACGACATATTGAGGACTTCCATTGTAGAAACCGAAGACCTCGTTGTTCAGATTAAGACCGTAGGCTACCAGCGACAAGCCATGCGCGAGACGCACCGTACCCTGGGCGTCCACCTGGAAGTGCGAGTAAAGATAGATGTCGCCGCCCGGGCCCCTGGGTCCGCCGGCTGTCAGGTCGCCGGGCGCCATTGCGGTACCATCGCTGTTCAGGTTCTGATACTGATACGCGTAAATATTGGCGCCGTTGTAACTCATGCCTACACGGATCGAAACACGGCCCCGGTCATAGGTGGGGCTAATATTCCATGTATTGGGCGCCTGCCGCAGCAGCGCCGGGCTGTCGGTGCGGCCGGGCAATCCGCGCGCCTGCGACGTTGTGTAGCTGTAGTTGGCAGACAAACCAAAACCGGAGAGGCTGTGCGGCAGGAAACCCCATTGCTGCTGGTAAGCAATCTCGAATCCTTGCAGCCGGGCACTGCCAGCGTTGCCGGGCTGAGAGACCAGGAAGCCGGCCCAAGGTCCGCCCGTCGGGCGCGCCTCGGTAGCGATGATTGGATCGCTTAGATCCTTGTAAAAGTAACCCGCCTGGATTAGACCAAGCGGTTTCAGATACTGCTCAAAGAGAATGTCGTAGTTGTTTGCGTGTTCGGCCTTCAAGCTTGGGTTGCCGAGGCTGACCGTCGCCGGAGTCTGAGTGCTGTCGATAGGGCCCACCGCCTGGGCGAGGTCCTGCGGATTGGGTCGCGAGAGCGCGCGGCTGTAGACCAACCGGATGCTGGTGTTGTTGGTCGTCGAGAAACGCAGTGAGGCGCTCGGCAGGACGTCAAGATAATCGCCGCCGGCGTGGTAGTCAAGCAGGTTGTCGTTATTGTTGAAGCTCAGCGTATCGACGTGAGTCGCCTCGAAACGTACTCCTGTCACCAGGCGTATGCGAGGAGCCAAATCGATGCTGTTCATCAGATACCCCGCCGTTACCCGCTCGATGAGGTCGAAGTTGTTCGAGTTCGGTCCCGGACCGCCGCTCATCGTGAACAGGCTTGGGTTGCCCAGAACAAACGCTCGAACCTTCGTGTAGTCCACATTCGATGACGGAAACTTATAGCTCTTGTCGTAATAGTTGGAATCAGTGAACGACCCCGCAAACTGTGCCACGGGGACGCTCGCGTTGGGCGTGTAGCTTGTCGTGTAGGAATCGTCAAACTTGTGGCCGTTGCGCGCCTTGAATCCGAATTCGAACGCCCCCCAACGTGGACCGGCGTGGTAGATCTTGGCGTAGGACGCCGAGGCCTGCAGGTTGAGCTGTACTGACTGACCAACCGAAGCCGGCGACCAACTCTTCAGTTTGTAGTTCGAGATGTCTACGGTATTGCCGGCCCCGGGCGCGTAGCACGAGGCCGAAAACTGTGGCCGGTAAGCGGTGGTGGTCGCGCTCGTATCGTCGTAGCAATTCGTTGCTCCACCGTTCCATTTGAAGCTGGCGCCGCCGTTGCCGCCCGACTGCAACATGCGGGAGCGTGACACCGACGTATCCCACGTGAACCAGCTCATGCCCATCGTATGATGGCCGCCGGCGACCAGGCTGCCGACGGCATAGTCGGGTCGCCGCCAGTCGATGCTCGCTTTGGGTGTGTCGTTGTCGTTTAGCGTGTACACCCATTTCTGGCCCCAGTTTCGGAAGGTCGAGAACAAGCCGCGCACATAGATGCTCGAGCCGTCGTTGACCTTATAGCCGACGCTTCCGGACATGCCCCAGCGCGTTCTGTAGTACTGGTAGTCGCGCAGGTCGATGCTGTCATAGTGCGGGCTCAGACTGGTGACTGTGGGTGAGGGTTCAATGTCGTTGATGCCACGACCGTTGTAGTCGTATGTGCCGCCAATCAGCACGCCCAGCCGCTTCTCCTTGCCGAAGCGCTCCCCCAGCGTCCCGCCAAACTGATAGGCCTCGCGCCCGTTCATGATGGGCGTGTAGCCGCCCAATCCGTAGAGCATCACCGTGGGCTGTTCGCCGGCCGTCTTGGTGCGTAGGTTGACCGATCCGCCAATGCCGTCGCCGTCCATGTTGGCCTGCAGCGTCTTGTTGATCTCTACCGACTCAACCAGATCGGAGGCGAGCACATCCAGTTTCACCTGGCGCACGCCGCCTTCCGGGGACGGTACGTTAACCCCATCAATGGTCAGATTGCTCAGGCGCGGCTCGGTACCGCGGATCTGGACGTACTTGCCTTCGCCTTCGTCGCGCTCCAATGTGACGCTCGGAAGACGCCCGAGGGCGTCCGCGATGTTGGCGTTGGGCAGACTGGTGATGACTTCAGCCGGAAGCACTTGGAGGATGTTATCCGCTGAGCGCTCGCGGTTGATCGCTTCAGCTTCGCCGCGAGGGCGTTCAGCAGTAACCAGGATCTGAGAACTCTGCGATGCCACTTCCAGCTGCGCATCGACTCGGGCGGACTGGCCCGCGGTCAATTTCAACCCCTTGTCGAATACATTGAAACCCACGTAGCTGACGCTGACGGAGTAATCCCCTGGCGCGAGCCCGGTGATCAAGTACTCGCCCTGGCTATCGGTCGAGGTACTGCCGCCCGGCTTCAGCGTGATTACGGCACCTTGCAGCATGCCACCAGCCGAGTCAGTGACTCGTCCGCTGACCGTGCCTTTGCCACTCTGTGCGAGGCCTGTGCGGCTGAGCGCGAGTGTGATGATAAATGCGCCGCAAATGGCTGCGCGGAAGGGTTTAACCATGGGATGGGGCTCCTGGAGCTTCTTGGGCGTCGAATTGAAACAACTCGCGTCAGAATTGCATCCCCTGATGTCCGGGAGATTAACGGTCAGGTACATTACGGTTACGATTGGGCACGGAGCGAAGTGATCTGCCGCGCCTCGGATTCTGAAAGCACCGCTCACGTCCGGGATCGGACTCGAGGTTAGACCCGATGCTGCGCTCGCCTCCGTGGCGGGATTGCTCAGTGCCCTGAATTTCAGCGGAATCGGTTAATAGATTATTGAGTCGTGAAGCTCACTGCTTCGCAAAGGGCTGACTTAAGCATTTCGCGGCGTCTACCACGAGAGGCAGGCCGCGGTGGCAACACACGGGCAGTTGCATTCGGGCGTAGAGCGCATGAGGCGATCGCGCGACTGGCGTGCCGGCTTGCGGCAAACGTCAGGGCCCTGTCTGCAAGGCACCCGACGGTTGTCCCAATATGGACGGCAATCCGATGCACCCGCGAGCCAGCGGGGGTGCCATGATCGTGCCCTCTTACAGTCCGCGTTTGCGAAGGTGCAATAATCACGTGGAATAATGGCGTCCTGGATGAGACTTCAAACGGTAAGCAGAATGAAACAGAACTTAATTGCCCCGGCGCTCCTCGCAGCGTCCTTGTTGAGCGGAACTGCGAGCGCACAAGTCGCCGAACGCCCGAAATTGGTACTCGTGATCGTCGTCGACCAGTTCCGCTACGACTACACGACGAGGTTCCGCGCCGACTATCACGGCGGGCTCGCACGCATGCTCGACCAAGGTGCGGTCTTCACCGACGCGCGCTACGTCCATTTCCCCACAGTGACAGCCGTGGGCCACTCGACCGTGATGAGCGGCGCCACGCCGTCAGTCAGCGGAATCATCGGCAACGACTGGTACGATCGCGTCGCCGCAAAGAGCGTCACCAGCGTCTCCGATGACGAGGCTAAACTCGTAGGCGGGGTGCCCGGAGTGACCGGGTCCAGTCCCAGGAAACTGCTGGTTAGCACGTTCGCCGATGAGCTCAAAATGGCCGGGCGCGCCGCCAAAGTCGTCGGTATTTCGATCAAGGACCGCAGTGCGATTCTGCCCGTCGGGCACACGGCCAATGGGGCCTACTGGTTCGACAACGACTCGGGTCACTGGGTGACCAGCAGCTACTACACAAGCGATCTGCCGCAGTGGGTCCAGCAGCTCAACGCGGGTCACCCGACGGGCAAGTACCTTGGGGCAGATTGGCTGCCACTCAGGGCGAAAGAGGGTGCGAAGCCCTATTGCTCGTTGGTTGCCGGCAAAGAAGACGTGCCTTACTGCGGGTCGATCGAAGCGACGCCTTTCGGCAACGAGTTGATCGAGGAAATGGCAGAGCAGGCGCTGGTGAACGAACAGCTAGGCAAACACTCTGGCACGGACGTATTAGCGGTGAGCTTCTCTTCCAATGACTACGCTGGCCACGCGCTTGGGCCAGACCATCCCGCCATCCGCGACATCTCGATTCGCACCGACATCCTGCTGGGCAAGTTGATGGACGCCATTGACGCGCAGGTGGGCGCGGGTAACACGTTGGCCGTCCTGACGGCGGATCACGGCGTGGCGCCCACGCCTGAGGACCAGGCCGCCCGCAACATGCCGGGCGGGCGCATCGATCCAAGTGCGTTCGCAAAGTCGATCACCAATGCCCTGAATGCCAAGTTCGGCGACGGCAAGTGGATCGTGTCCGACGCAAATAACGTGATCTATCTCGACTACAAAACAGTGGCCGATAAGAAGGCCGATCCAGCAGTTGTGCGATTGGCTGCCGCAGACGCCGCGCGGGTCTTTCCACACATCGCCCGAGTCTACACACGCGATGCTCTACTGGAAGGCGATGCGCCCGTGGATGCCGTGGGCCGAGCGGTGAAGTTGGGTTTCTACGGTCCGCGCTCCGGCGATGTGACGCCGGTGCCGGAGCCCTACTGGTTCTTCTCGACGGGCTCTACCGGCACCACACATTCCACTCCGTACGGCTACGACAATCACGTGCCCATGCTGTGGCTGGGTAGTGGAATCAAGCCAGGTGTTTACAACCAGTCAGCCACGGTGAACGACATCGCGCCGACTTTGGCTGCCATTTTCGCCGTGGAGACGCCCAGCGGATCGTCGGGCCGGATTCTGCGCGAAATCCTGAAGTAGCCCCGCGCCGAAGGCCCCTGAAATGCTATGCGGGCCGGCATCGAGCCGGCCCATATTGTAAGTCGCTGGATTGCTGACTCAGAACAGCAGCTTCAGCCCGAATTGGATTTGCCGGGACGGGTACGTTGAGCGGATGGTGCCGAAGGCCCCGCTGGTCGTAGTCGTGGTCGGAATGCCGAAGTTGGTGTGGTTGAGCACGTTGAAGAACTCCGATCGGAACTGCAGGGTCTTGTCCTCGAACAGCCGGAAGTTCTTGTTAACCGCGAGATCCAACTGCGTCAGGCCCGGAGCGCGGAAGGCGTCGCGGCCGAGGTTGCCGAAGGGGTTGGTAGCCGCCGGAATTGTGAAAGTGTAGCCGGCAAAGTAGGTGTTGATTCTCTGTGAAGAACTCTGGCTCGCGGCGGTTCCGGTCACGTTCGGGCGGAGTTCCGACACGCCGCGGTAGTCGGCGATCGGACCGGTGACGTCATTGGCTGTAGGCGGTGCATAGATCACGTCGAGTGGAGTGCCTGATTGCGCGGTGACGATCGAGTTCAGATCCCACCCGCCAGCCGCCGCGTCAAATACACGGTTCATGGTTGAGGCGAACTTGCGGCCCTTGCCGAAAGGCAGCCGGTACACGAGGCTGCTCACATTCATCAGATTGACGTCGAAGCTGGTGGGACCGCGCTCCGCCGCCAGGTTGCGGATGTTCTGCGGATTGGCGACGAAGTAACCAGCGTAGGACTCAAGCGCCTGTTCAGAAGTTCCGAGCGCCTTGGACCAGGTGAACGAGTTGAGGAAGTACAGGCCGCCGCCGAAGCGATGCTCGACGCGCGCCGATAGCCCGTTGTAGTTGTTATTGCCGGCCGGATCCACCCAGGTGATAGCCCCATAGCTCTGGTTGGGGCGGCGCAGTTGAACGCCGGTGGGACCGCCAGCAACGTAAGGGTTTGCCTGGTTGTAGTCCGCGATGATCGGCAGCCGAAGCGCGTGATTGCCGTTATAGCCCAACTCAACCACTGTGTTCTTGGTGAGTTCGCGCTGCAAGGAGAAGAACCAGCTCTGAATATATGGCCACTTCGTGTCTGACGGGATGTAGTCGATATTGGACAGGATCGGGTTGAAGTTCTGCGGGCTCGCGATGTTCGTGGTGAAGCTGTTCTGTGTGGTCAGGAAGCCGGCGGGCGGCTTGCCTCCCGCGGGTATCGACTGATTGATGATACCGAACAGTGCGAGCGGCGCGTTGATGCCTTCCTGGGCGCTGCCAGGGCGGTTGAAGAAGGAGAAGCTGATGCCATATCCGGCGCGCACGACGGTCTTGGGCGTGATGGTGTAGGCCAATCCCAGGCGGGGTCCGAAGTCCTTGTTGTCGGGATGAACCAGAGCGCGTTTGAAGATGTCGCCGCCGCTGGCGCGTACCAGCGAGTTGCTCGACGGATCGTAGTTGCTCCACAGGTTGTCGCGCTCCCAGATCGGCGTGGCGAACTCGTAGCGCAAGCCCAGATTCAGGGTCAGCCTCTGATTCACTCTCCAGTCGTCCTGGACATAGAGAGCGTGTACGTGCTGGCGCAGGTTGGTTGCCAGATTGTTCCCCAACCCAATCGAACTCGGCAGACCGAACATGAAGTCGGCGAGATTATAACTGGCCGAATCGCTCTTGATCGCGCAGCCTGAGGCATTGCCAAGAAGGGCGCAGGTCGGCTTGCTGAACTGCCCGCCGTAATTGTCAGCGCCGTACAGCGGGTTGATGTCCAGCACCTCGGTCCGGATCATCAGAAACTCATAGCCCGCCTTGATAGCGTGTGAACCAGCGATGCGGGAGTAATTCAGTTTGGGGTTGAACGATGTCGGGTTCTGGAATTGCGGGTTCGTGGTCTGGCGGCCGAAAAGGGAGAAGCCGCTGACGCTCTGCGAGTTCAGCCCGCCGGCGATATTCGATGTCGTCGGCAGCCCCGGAATGCCGTAGAGGTCCAGCATATTGGAGTTGCCGAGGTAGGCCGGCGTCTTCCCAGCGAGTACGTGGGTGAAGCCCAACCGGCCCTCCAATAGTGACGTCGGAGTCACCGCCCAGGTGTAGCCCGCAGCGGCCTGTTGCTGGATCGCGTGGATGTTGCCGCTCCCATTGCCACCCGAAGGGCCGGGGATATCGGGCTGGTAGTACGGCATGTCCTTGCGCTGGTCGAAACGCAGAAACGCGCTCATCGTCGAACTCACCTGGTAGTCGAGTTTGGTGTCGTATTTGTCGGAGTAGTCCTTGATCAGGAGCAGCGCCTCGTAGTTGTTCGCTCGTCCCGGGCCGTTGGGCGCAGGCAGATTGCCCAGCACCTTGGCTGCGAAGGGGTTGAGTTGCGCAACCGGGATTGTCGAACCGGCCGCGTACACCGTCCCGGTCAGGGGGTTGTAAACCGTGGATGGCAGCACGCCGGAGCGGTCGCTCAAGCTGGGCAGCGAGTCGAAGTTCAAGTACCGCTGCAATTGGCGAAAGCCCTCGTAGTCGGCAAAGAAGAAGAGCTTGTTCTTGATTAAAGGTCCGCCAATGCTCGCGCCGAACTGGTTACGCTGCAATGTGGGCTTCTGAAAGACCGCCGGGCTGAACAGAAAGCCGACCGCGTTGAGATCCGTATTTCGCAGAAACTCGTACGCGGTGCCGTGCAACTGGTTGGTGCCGGATCTCAACGCAGCATTGACCACGCCGCCGCCGACCCGGCCATACTCGGCGCTGAAGTTGCTGGTGATCACTTTGAACTCGGCCACTGCGTCGGGCGAAGGCTGAACCACCTGGCTCGAATAGCCCTGATTGCTGGGCGAGTAAGCGTTGTTGTCCAACCCGTCCAGGATGAAGTTATTGTAAGTGCTGCGCATGCCGTTCACGTTAAAGGCCCCTTCGCGCGGTGTGCCGGTCGCAGAGAACAATACCGACATGGGAGAGCGGTGAACGTTCGTGCTGAGCAGCGCCAGGTCGGCGTAGTTGCGCCCATTGAGGGGCAGTTCCACGATCTGCTGCGTGTTGATCACTTGGCTGTGCTCGCTGGAATCGGTCTGCAGCACGTCCGCGGAAGCCTGCACTTCGACCGCCTGGCTTACATTACTCAACTGCAGGCCGGCATCGACGCGCCGCCGCGCGTTCACGTCCACGGAAATGCCTGTCGAGGTGTACAGCGCGAAGCCGGGCGCCTCAATCGTCAGTTTGTAGTGACCGACCTTGACATTTAGGAAGTCGTAGTTTCCGTTTTCATCCGTGGCCGACTTTACCTGGTTTCCGGTCTCCACATTGGCCAGGGTCACCACCGCTTTGTTCACCACGCCACCGGAACTGTCTCTCACGGTGCCGAGCACTTCGGCGGTTTCGACTTGCGCGTAAAGCGAGTTTGCGCAGACGAGTAGTACGAGTAGAAATAGTCGAGACTTGAGCATTGTTCTCCAGTTATCTGCCAATCAGGTTTACGGACGATGAATCGTCCGCGACAAAACGCTGAATTACGATCTCGCTATCCCGCACCTGTACGGCCAGCAGCATCGAGTCCGGGAGCCACCGTGCCATTTGGCTAGTCCGTCCGATCCCACGCGTTTGGGAATCCCTACGCATTCTTCGATCAAGACTTTGTTTTTGCTTTGAGGCGCTCTTTGAAACACGTTTGAAACCTTTCGAGTGTGAGTCAGAGGGTAAAATGTGAGCACTTAGCGAGGAATAAGATGATACATTCCGAGGCGTTTCGCCCGAGTGGCAGACGGCGCTTCACGGTCCGCTTGATTCTCGCGCTGGCTGCGGCAGCCTGCTTGTTGCTGGTTTCAGTCTCTGCGGTCGGCTGCAAGCGAAGCGCCGCACCTCCTCCGGCCGAATCCAAGGCGACCGCCCCGCTTGGCGGCGTGGAGTTGGTCTTCCCGTTCGGGTCGGAGAAGGAGAAGTGGATCGCCGATGTCACTGACGGCTTCAACCGAAGTGGCCGCAGGACGGCCGGTGGTAAGCCGATCTTCGTTACAGCGCTGCCGATGGGATCGGGCGAAAGCATCGATGAGGTACTTACCGGGCGCCTGAAAGCGCACATCCTAAGCCCCGCATCGGCGGCGTTCATAAAACTGGCCAATGCCCAATCGCGCACCAGCACGGGCAAGGATCTGGTGGCAAGCACGGATAACCTGGTGCTTTCACCGGTCGTAATTGCCATGTGGAAGCCCATGGCGGAGGCGCTCGGCTGGCCAGGCAAGCCCGTGGGCTGGGCAGACATTCTAGCGTTGGCCCGCAGCCAGACCGGTTGGGCCGCTTACAACTTCCCGCAATGGGGCCGCTTTAAGTTCGGCCACACACACCCTGAATACAGTAACAGCGGACTGATCTCCCTGCTCGCGGAAACCTACGCCGCCGTGCGCAAAACGCGGGACCTTTCGCTGGCCGATGTTCAGAAACCGGCGACGGGTGAATTCGTCGGCGCCATTGAGCAATCGGTTGTGCACTACGGCAGTTCCACCGGGTTTTTCGGCCGCAGGATGTTCGCTAACGGCCCCGAGTATCTTTCCGCCGCTGTGCTTTACGAGAGCATGGTAGTGGAGTCCTACGCTGAGAAGAGCCTCGCCTTCCCCGTGGTTGCCATCTACCCGAAGGAGGGTACGTTCTGGAGCGATCATCCAATCGGTATTGTCGAAAGGGACTGGGTAACTCCAGAGCACAGGGAAGCGGCGGCGCTGTATATCCACTATTTGCTCGAAAAGCCGCAACAGGAACGGGCCCTGACATATGGCTTCCGCCCCGCATCCGTCGATGTGAAGGCGGGAGCGCCACTGGATCCGGAGCATGGAATCGACCCGAGCGAACCGAAGACCACGCTTGAAGTTCCCGCGGTCGAGGTTATCGATAGAATCCTCAAGCTCTGGCAAACGAAGAAGAAGACCTCCGAGGTGGTGCTCGTGCTCGATACGTCTGGCAGTATGAATGAGCAGGGCAAACTCGAAAATGCGAAACGCGGCGCGAAGCAATTCATATCGATCATGAGCGACGCCGACACGCTGTCGTTCCTCCCGTTCAATACGGGCTACGCCTGGGCCATTCAAAATACCCCGATGGGGCCGGACGGCAAGCGGAAGGCGAACGCGCAGATCGAGTCCCTCTTCGCAGGCGGCGAAACGAATCTTTACGATTCGATTGAGGAAGCCTACAGGCTGCTGAAGACCAGTCGCCGCGAAGGCAAGAAGATACAGGCTGTTGTGGTGCTCACGGACGGGGAGGATACCAACAGCAAAATTCGGTTCGACAAGCTGTTGGAACTGGTCCGCTTTAACGGGGAGACCAACACGATCCGGGTCTTCACCATTGCCTACGGCCGGGATGCGCGCAAGGACCTGTTGAGGCAGCTTGCTGAAGCAACTCAGGCCAAGTCCTACGAAGGCAATCCGGACACCATTGTCAGCGTATTTCGCGACGTTTCGACCTTCTTTTAGAGGACACAATGGCTGACGGACCAAAGCTCACTCTGCTCGGAAAACTGTTCATTTTTCTGTTCGTCGCAGCCTGCCTGGCCGGTGCGTTCTACCGCTTTGGCAAGACTGCCGGCATCCGTTGGCCCTTCGGCGGGAGCGGTGCCGGAACCGCGGGCGTGGCCGTGAACCCCTCAGGCGCCGCCGTGCAAATCGGAATCGCATATGGGACGGAGAAGAAGCGCTGGCTGGAGTGGGCCGTCGGCGAGTTCGCGAACACTTCACAGGGGCGCGATATCGGGATCAATCTGATTCCAATGGGCTCGCTGGACGGAGCACGTGCCGTGCTCGCCGGGGATCAGCGCATCAACGTGTGGTCGCCCGCAAGTTCGCTTTACAAGGAGAGCTTCGTCACGGACTGGCAGCTGAAGTACAACACTAACCCGATCGTGCGGGAAGAGCCGTTGGCCCTGACCCCGATGGTGTTCGTCATGTGGGAGGAGCGCTATGTGGAGTTTGTGAAGAAGTACCAGAAGCTTTCCTTTGCCACGATCGCCGAAGCTCAGCAGCAGAAGGGCGGATGGGAGGCGATTGCGGCCAAGCCTGAGTGGGGGTTCTTCAAATTTGGCCATACGCAGCCCAATCAATCGAACTCGGGCGTGATGACTCTGGTTCTGGCGGCGTACTCGTATTCAGGAAAGGCGCGTGACCTGACACTGAAGGACATCGTCAACGTCCAATTCCAGGAATGGCTGGAGAAACTGGAACGCGGCGTCGCGGGCACTTCCGACAGCACGGGTAACATGATGCGCGAGATGGTGCTGAAGGGGCCGTCATCCTATGACACCCTGTTGGTCTACGAAAGCGTCGCTATGGACTACCTGCGGAACGCCGAGGGGCGCTGGGGACAGTTGCGGGTAGTTTACCCTGAATACAACGCCTGGAACGACACGCCCTACTACATCCTCAACGCCACGTGGAGCAGTCCGGAGCAGCGTAAGGCCGCACAGGCGTTCCTGGACTTTCTGCTCAGCGAGCGCGTGCAGAAGGAATCGTTGATCCACGGCTTCCGGCCCGGCAACCCGAGTGTTCCGGTAAAGTTCCCGGGAAGTCCGTTCGTGCAATTCGCCAAGTACGGTGTGCAGATTGACGTGGGCAGGATCTGCGAGCCGCCCCGGGCCGAGGTCGTGAACAATCTGCTGACCAGTTGGCAGCGGACGCAGGCGGGCAGATGATGGGTGTTGTGAGTGGAGCGCGGGAGTTTTGACTGTATGTTCAACCGAATCGCGAATTTGTTCCGTGGCTTCCTGAGCCTTTTCATTTCAGGCCTTGAAAAGCAGAATCCGGAAGCACTCCTTGAAGTGGAAACTGAGAACCTGCGCAAGCAGATTGCACAGTACAACCAGGGTCTGGTATCACACGCAGGCTTGTGCGAGCGGCTAATGACGCAGGTGCGGAAACAGGAGAGCGAGCAGCGGGATCTGCGCGCCAAGGCCGGCGCCAATCTGCGGGCCGGCAATCGCGATGCCGCGGGGCAGTATGCCCTGCGACTGCAGACAGTCGAGCGCGAACTCGAAGAGAACCGGCGGCAATTGGAGCAGGCCGAGACGACCTACAAAGAGCTGATCCGTTCCCGGGACGTGGCCGTGTCTACGGCCAAAGCAAAGATTGAGACCCTCCGAGCCGGCATCAGCGACCTGAAGATGAAGCGTGCCATGGCCGAGTTGACCGAGATGGCTTCCGGCATGGTGTCGCAGATCGGAGGCGCGGGCGACACCCTGGACCGCTTGTCGGGGATGGTCGAATCGGAGCGTGAAAAGGCCGCTGGCCGCGTCCGCGTGGCGCGCGACTCAATGGACATGTCGCAGGTCGAGGTGAAGGAAGCCGAGACGCACGCACTCCAGGATCAGGCTCTGGCCGACTTCGCAGCAAAGGAAGGCATCACGCTCGAATCCCCCACTCCGGGCAACCCGGTCGCCGACCCATCCACCCGTTCAATGGGCCCGGCCAAGACCCGGGAACCGGGCCTCCCGGAACAGAACTGAAGGCGTCGAGAGCCTGTTGACGGACTGCCTTCATTGACGTGTTGCGTTATATCAAAGCCGCGTTCTTCTTAAGAGTGCCGGTGCCGGCTCTGGGGCAGGTACCTGTGAACTTATTGGGCGTCGTCGGCTTGGGAATCCTGGGATTCGCCGAGCCCACGTTCTGGCTGCTGGGGGTAGGCCTGGAAACCGCCCTGCTCTTCCTGCTTGCGACCAATCCGCGCTTTCAGAAGTTGGTCGAAGCGGCTGACGTGCGACTCGACGAAAACGATGCCGAGCAGAAACGCCGACTGCTGATCACGACTCTCCCGGCAGAGTCGCAGCAACGACTCCTTCGACTCTCCGCGAAGTGCCGCCAGGTGTCCGAGATCTTTCGCAACCAGCAGGCCGACGAGTTTGTGCTCGAGGCGAATAGAGACGCCTTATGGCGGCTGGAATGGGTCTATCTCAAACTTCTGGTCGCGGAGCACAATCTACTCTCGACCAAGAGCGCCGAAACCGAAGTGGACCTTCAGAAACGCATTGAGCTGCTAACTGCGGGGAACAAGGACGCAAGCGATTCGGACTCGCTGCGGCAGTCTCGGACAGCGACCATCAACATCCTGCGCGAGCGCCTCGCCAACATAGCGCGCCGCGCACAATCGACCGAGGAGGTCGAGAGCGACCTCACTCGAATCGAAGCGCAACTGGACCTGATGATCGAGAACGCGATTATCCAAGGCAAGCCCCAGACGATCGCCACCGACATCGAGTTGGCTACCAACCTCGCGGGCGCCTCGATCTTCGGTGAATCCCAGTCGGCGGTTTCGGACCTCGATCACGCCTTCGGAGCGCCGCTTGCCAAGACGACCGGAACCACGGAGGCACAGTAGTGGCCGCGAGCGAGACCAAAGTCGCGCCGCTCCTGCCGGCCTGGGCGGTCGAACTCATCGAGCTTTACGAAAGCAACGCTTCCAACCAATTCATCGTCCATGGCGACGTTCAGGATCGCATCTTGATTCCAGCGGCGCTCGAGCCGCGCATCGGGGACCTCAAGAGCTTCCTGCTGGATGTTCTACTTCCGCGCTTCGACGTCGTGCTCTCCTACGATCTGGGCAGCGGGATCAGGATCGACAAAGGCGGCCAGACGTTTTCCAACTGGCCAAACATGAAGGACGCGCCGGCCTTGCCCCGAGCGCCCCGGGCGGCCGTCGATCTGCTGACGCACTACTTCCGGTATTGCGCCAACCTGGCACGCCTCAACCAAGCGCGGCTGCAAGTTGCCTGCATCGTATTTGGCGCGGATCTTGTGATGCCGGCAACGCCGGCATCGACGGACTATGAATTAGGCGCCATGGTCACGCTCATCCGCGACTGGGCCAACGAAGACCTGTTGACGGGGCACACGCTGGCGACATTCCTGGTTTGCGAGAACCTGCACGACCTGCATCCGCTGGTGGCCAACAACTTGCGCACCTCTCGAATCCGGGTGCCGCTTCCGATAACGGAACACCTCGGCAGCGCGTTGGAATTGCTGGCGGCGCAGCATCCTGGCGTCGTCGATGAGGGGGCCATCCCCGCGGTTGCGGCACAGCTCACCGGCGCGACGCTCGGGGCGGTGGAGCGGACGATCCTGGCCAAGGCGCATGTCAGAAGGAAGCTCGATTCGGGCGATGTCGTGAGTCTCAAGAAGTCGATCGTCGAGAATGACTGTAACGGGCTGATTGAATTCATCGAGCCTCAGCGCACGCTTGACGACCTCTATGGGCTGGAGAAGGTGAAGGCGTGGCTACGCCAGGACCTCACGCTGTGGGCGCAGAGCGACCTGAATGCGCTTCCAAAGGGCTACTTGATCTGCGGTCCGGTCGGCACGGGCAAAACTTTCCTGGTCGAATGTCTGGCCGGAGAAGCCAGAGTGCCCATCGTCAAGATGAAGAACTTCCGCGACAAGTGGGTAGGCTCCACGGAAGGCAATCTCGAGAAGATCTTCCGTTTGCTTCACGCCCTTGGGCGCTGCTACGTGTTCGTGGACGAGGCCGACCAGGCGCTGGGCCGGCGCGACTCAGCAACCAGCGATTCTGGCGTTTCGGGGCGCGTCTACTCGATGCTCGCTGAGGAGATGGGGCGCAGCGGCAACCGCGGCAAGATCATCTGGGTTCTCGCCTCAAGCCGCCCCGACCTGATCGAGGTCGATCTGAAGCGCCCCGGACGTATCGACGTAAAGATCCCGCTGTTCCCCACGACCACGGCGAGAGAGGGCTTCGATCTGATCCAGGCACTTTGCCGTGCGCGCGGCATGGAGATCGGAGACAGCAGTTTCGCTGCCATCGAAACCGTGGTGCCTGCGCTGCTGACGCCTGGCGCTGCGGAGGCTTTAGCGGTCAAGATTTACCGCATCTCACGGACCACCAGCCTGGATCCGTTTGCCGCCATAGCTGAAGCCCTTCGGGACTATCGCAATCCTGTGCCCCGCGACATCCTCGAATCGCAGATCCGGCTGGCTGTGCGGGAGGCAAGCGACATTTCGTTCGTTCCGGCCTGTTTTCTTGAAACGTAGCGGCAGCACGGTGGCGCTACGCCTCACGTCTATCATGGTGATGGATTCATCCCTCTGACCTTGCCGCTCAGGACACGGAACGGGCTCCCGCGTGAAGGGCGGTCTCCAAATCGCACGCTACTTTGGGACGTTTCAGATCGAGTGAAGCCCGGGTCGCTGAAAGCTCCCCCGCTCTACAAGCGGCCTCGAGGCCGTAGGATTGATACATGCGACTGAATCTCCTTGCCCGAATTGCCTGCACGATACCCCTCGGAATTCTCCTATGCTCCGGCGTCGCCATGGCAGGCGACTGGGTCAGCATCCTCCCGGATGAAAGCCTGAAAGGCTGGATCCGCATTCCGATCCCACCGGTGGATGGGCTGAAACCCAAACTGCAGTGGCGCGTTGACGCAGCTGAGCAGACGTTGATCTGCACCGGTGAGGGTGGCCACGAATGGCTCCGCTACGACAAGGAACTCGGCGATTTCGTGCTTCAGGTGGAATGGCGCTTCACTCCAAGAGCCGAAGAGCCCAAGAAATACAACAGTGGCATCGGAGTGCGGCTGTCGAGATTCGGAGAGCTATGGGTGCAGGCACAAACTGGTCCCACAGGAGGCTATCTGTTTGGAACCAACCTCACAGCTGGAGCCATCGGGTCATTTAACTTGATCAAGCAGATGAAAGAAAACCGGGTAAAACCGGCCGGCGAATGGAATCTCTACGAAGTGGGCGTACAGGGCGACAAGATCACGCTCTCGGTCAACGGCATGCTAGTGAACGAGATAGAGGGAATCGCCCTGCGCAGAGGATACCTCGGCCTGGAAGCGGAAGGCTACGAGATCACCTTCCGAAACATAAAGCTGAAACTACTGGATTAAGCGAGCCCGCGCCAAGTCCGTTGGTGACTCTCTCAGTTACTCTGGCAGCTTTTCGCAGCGCACTGTGCAGCGCGGCTGACGTCCCGCACCCAGATCGCAATGAAGCCGGACTTGGAGGCTATTGGGCGTCGGCGAGCCCCCGCTTCACGCTGTGGGTCAGAACCCCAACCGCAAAGCAAATTGAATCTGGCGGGGTGTGCTGGTTCCTGTGGGTCCGGTGTTGACCAGTGTTGTTATTCGACCGAAGGTTGATGGTGCGGAAATGTCCGCGAGAGGAGAGCCATATTGCGGGTGATTGAATAGATTGAACACTTCAGCGCGGACCTGCAAACTGGCCGTCTCCGTAACCGGGATCCTCCGGCTGAGGTTTAGATCCACTTGCCAAGCCGGCGGTGCACGCACCAGATTGCGGCCTGCGTTGCCCCAGGCGCCATTTGCGGGCACTGCGAAGGCCAGCGGGTTGATCCAAAGGCCCGGTGACGATCCGTCCGCCGGCGTCAGTGCAACACCTGGTAATATGTTCGGGCGTTGATTCGTATTGTACCCGTCAATCAGGTCGCTCGAACCGCGATCCACGGTTACGTTGACCGGCAACCCGCTGCGCGCCGAGGCGATGGTCGCGAGTTGCCAACCGCCCAGCAACACTCGCCCGATGCTACGGGCACCCAGGTAACGCCTACCCTGTCCGAAGGGCAGTGAATAAACGGAATTGGTCGTGAACACGTGCCTTACGTCCTGGTCGCTCGATGCGCGTTCGCACGCCCGGCAATTCAGGAACTGCGGGAAGACGGCTTCGCCTCCGCCAATCGAACCGTCGTTGATCGAGTGCGACCACATGTAGTTCGCACCGAGCGAGAGCCCCCGCTGGAAGTACCGCTGTGCGGAGAGTTGGAGCGCGTTGTAGTCGCTGTTACTCGTGTTGCCCCGGTATTCGACGATCCCGAAGTTTGGATATGGTCGTGCACCGGTCGCCGGGTTGATGGCATTTACATCGCTGGTCGTCAACAAGTCTGTGCCTTTGCTGCCCGCATACGAAAGCGTGCCCATCAAGCTATGGCTGAGATCCTGTTGCAGGGATACCCCCCACTGGCTTACGTACATGTCCTTGCGCTTGCGATCGAGCAACCGCGGCGTCACCACACCCGTTGCTTGCTGAAGATACGAATCGATCGGATAGGATAACGAGGGAAAACTGACCCGCGTCAGGCTGTACCTGTGCACGTCGTTAGCGATCGGCAGGTTCTGGTCGTCGAGTTGCCCGTCCCCGTGGTAGATGCCTGCTCCCGCTCGAACCACCGTTCTTCCTTTGAGTACTTTTGGAGACCAAGCCAGCGCAACGCGCGGGTCGAGGTCATGGAGATTCGGAAATGTGAAGTCACTGCCTCGAGCACAGTAGCCTGGCGGCCCGCATGTCGCAAAGTCAAATGGAATTGCACGATTTTCGGTCTCGTGGAACACGTTGTAAAACTCGTAACGCAATCCCATGTTGAGAGTGAGGTTAGGCGTGAGTTTGTATTCGTCCTGCACGTAGGCGAAAACCTGCGTCTTGCGCTGATGCTTCATCGGCAGTAATGCGGTTTGGGTACCCTTGTCAAGCTTGTTCGCCGCTAGATTTGCCAGCGTGGAGTACGTTATCGTGCCGCTGAATGAATTCCCCTGGCCCATCTCCACATAGCGCAACTCGACGCCGGCTTTCAGCACGTGACGGCCGCGCACCAGACTCAGGTTGTCGATTCCGGATAGTGTCGCGCCTCGTTCATCCTTAGTAGACCCGGCCGTAATGGGACTGAACCCAGGAGCTGAAATCGTGTATGCCAGCGGCGAGCGATTCACTGTGTGCGTGATCTCCTGATTGAACCCGAATTTGTATTCATTTGTCATTCGCGGCGATAACGTATGGAGAATTTCGGCAACGCCGTTTTGCGGCTGCGTGTCGATGTTCTGCCGGAGCCCGATGTTGCCTATAGGTACATGCGACAAAGCCTCGTCCACGTTGTATCGCACGAATCCGGTTAGGCTACCTCGAAAGCTGTGATCCACACGCGCCATGCCTGTGTTCTCATCGACGTTTTGCGATCCTTGGAATCGGTAAGTCGCTATATTTGGGTCAACCAGGGGCCCGTTTCCCGCCGGGTAGGTTGTGAGAATGGGGGCAACAGAATCGACGGCCGATCTGCGGAAAGCGTCGCTTGGCACGAAGCCTGTCAGCGTTTGCCCCAATCGCTGATGATAGCCCTCGTAATCGACGAAAAAGAATGTTCGGTCATGCGCGATCGGCCCACCTAAACTGCCGCCGTACTGGTTCAAGCGGAAAGGCGGGCGCTCGGCCGGGTCGAAGGGTGTGCGAGCGTTGAGGACGTCGTTGCGAAAGTATTCGAACAGGCTGCCATGAAACTGGTTCGTGCCGGAAGGCGAGGCGATGGACACCTGCCCTCCCGCGGCTCCGCCCAGCTCCGACGCGTAGAGCATCGACTCGACGCGGAATTCCGAAATCGATTCGGTTGGAATCGTCAATCGTCCTTGCCCGCGCTGGGCCTGGTTGAGAACGCCGGTCGCGTCTACACCATCCAACGTGAAGTTGTTGTCGTCGAGCGCACGGCCAGCGAAGCGGATGGATTTCATGTTGCTGCCGCCGGAGTCTATCGCTCCCGGGACCAATGCCGTCATGCCCGACCAATTGCGTCCATTCAAGGGCAACCCTGCGACCTGCTGCCGCTCGATACGACCGCCCAGCGAAGCGGTCGTCTGGTCAAGTTGCACGAGGGACGCCACAACGGCCACTTGGTCCCCCTTACCGGCGACTGTAAGCGTCGCGTCAAGCGTTCGAGTCAGCCCAATCGGCTGATCCACCTCCTCGAAACTGAGCGGAGCAAACCCGGCTTTGGCGATTGTGATCCGGTAACGGCCAACGGGCATCCCTCCGATCTGGTAGTTGCCCTCATTGTTGGTGACTGTCTCTCGCACTAGTCCAGTAGCCGGCTGTACGGCCCGCACCACCGCCGACGGAATGAACCCGCCGCTTTGATCACGAACCGTGCCGGTAAGCGCTGAGCGGCCGGACTGGGCATCCATTTGTGCCGCCAGAACAAGAATGGCGCAGACGAACGGGAACAGACGCACACCGACCTCCGGGGACATCAGATAAGCGTTCAGTCTGCCAAAGCGAAGTTAATCCTGGATCACAAATAGAGCACAATCAGCAGGTACAGCACTATCAATCATCCAACCTCAACCCCTCCAGTCGGGCACGTAGCGTCTGCCCATAGCGCTGGCCATGAAGCGACCGTAAGCGTGCGCTAACCTGGGCGATCGCTGAGAACCAGTGGTCGAGGCTCTTCGCGCCCACCACGGAAGTACCTCTTCGATTACTCGTCAAGCAATCGGCGGATCGGATGCGATCACGATGTTAAGCGTATATACACAGTAGTAACCGATCCCTAATCTCAGATTCATGTCACCACGCTATCGTCTACACGGCGTGCTGCGGGTCAGCACGCGCGGCGCGAGCTTCAGAGAAAGCAACCGCGGACCGCCTGAAAGGACAAACCGGATGAATCAAAGCAAAGCGAGTAATCTCAGCTTCCGTCCCCTGCGCGGGGTAGTTTCCATTCTTCTGGCCGCCGCACTGGTTGTGCCGGTTGGATACGCGCAGAGTCCGGTAATCGATGTGACGAACTGGGGGGCAATCACCGCACCCGTATACGGCACCTCTGAAAAGGGAGTCTTCTCGGCGGCGGAACTCTTCGCTGGGCCGAGCAAATTCGGCAGCTACTACAATGGCGTTCTGCCCAACGGCCGCATCATCAAGCCGGCGGGCACGGTGGCGCAAGTCGGCATGAATCCTCTCGGACTTGCCTTAACGCCGGATGGTCGATACCTGGTGACGACTAACGACGACGAACGCGAGGGCGGGTTCGCTTCGCTCCAGAGTACGGCCAATTCGGGCTTCTACTCGCTCTCGGTCGTGGACACTTCGAGCATGGCCGTCGTCTCCTCCATTGCTACCGGGGCATACTTCATCGGCCTGCAGGCCACCGGCGCGGGCCCTTACACAGTATGGGCTTCGGGTGGGCCCGACAACGACGTCAAGATCTACACGATTTCCTCGACTGGCACGATCTCCGCCGCTACTCCAGCGCATGTCGTGATCACCCCGATCACGCCGAACAACGCGGGGTTTGTGAGCAACCATGCGCCCTCCGCGGCGTTCACGACCAAGGATGCCAACGGCAACCTGCCACCCGTTCCTTCAGGAATGTCCCGCTCTGGCGATCACATCAGCTTCCCCGCCGGTTCGGCACTCAGTCCAGATGGTAGGTTCTTGTATGTCGCCTGCAACGGAGACAACAGTGTAGCCGTGATTGATACGGCCGCGATGTCGGTGGTAAAACAGATCCCGGTTGGCTACTTCCCTTACTCCGTCTCAGTCAGCAAGGCCGGCGACCGGGTTATGGTATCCAATTGGGGAGTCACCGCATACAAGTTCGCGAACCCGCAGTACGACTCGAACGGCAATCTCGTAGCGCTCTCTCCAACGGGCGGAGGCGCGTTGGATGGCTTCTTTGACGGCGGAGTGAATCAGCCCGGTGGCTTCTATGTCCCTGTGACCGATACCAGCGGTCCGGCACCCAAGACCTCTTCCGTATCCATCCTCGCCGCACCGGGCGGCAATGGGGCCTTGCTGGAACCGCTGGGCTCGATCTACCACGGCACCGACATCGACGCCGAGAGCCAGGTCGGCGGAACTCACCCCTCGGCGACCGCGATTGTGCGCAAGGGCGACATCGAGGTACTCTTCGTTGCCAAGTCCAACGACGACAGCCTAGGCATGATGCTGGTTCACAATGCCAGGAAGCTGCCCGACTTCGACCTATCACCACTCACCTTTCAGAACCAATCCTCCCGCTCGAAGATCCACGGGACGTATCCGAATGCGCTGAGCGTGTCTCCGGACAACACCCGCCTGTACGTTGCCGAAGCCGGTCTGAATTCTGTAGCCGTGCTCGACGTGACGAATCCGCTCAAGCCCGCCATACTTGGCCGCATTCCTACCGCGTGGTTTCCCTCGGCGCTGGCCGTCAGCCAGGATGGCAGCGCGCTCTACATTGCCTCGGCCAAGGGCATCGCGGAGGACATCAATCCCGCTACCGATACGACCCAGGCTGCCGCAACGACGGGAGTTGCGTCATTCAGCGGAGTCGACAGCAACTACATGTTTGGCACAGTTCAGAAGGTCAACCTGAAATCCACGATTGTGGATAACACGACCGTACTGGCGAACAACTTCGCCCTGAACTCGCCCTCGGACACTTCAGTAGTTCCGGCCGGCGGCGGTGCTTCCCAGAAGATCAAGCACGTCTTCTTCATCCTCCATGAGAACAAGACGTTCGATTCCATGCTGGGCAATCAAGCCGGCCATTTCGGAGTGTTTGCCAGCACGACCTTCAACGACAAGACCGGCAAACCCTATACAAACAAGCAATACACTGGCGTATCGCTGAATTACCAGTGGCTGGCGACGAACTTCGCCACCGCCGCAAACTTCTACTCCGACTCGGAAGAAAGTGATGCTGGCCACCAGTTCTGCGCTTCCGGCACCGCCACGGATTACACCGAAAAGACGCTACTGGTGAAGAGCGGGCGGGGCCTGTTGGTCAACAAGAACTTCGAGCCCGAGGACTACCCGGAGAGTGGATACATCTTCAACAATGCGGCGCGCAATGGCGTCAGTTTCAAAGACTACGGTGCATTGATCCGCATCGAGGGAACGGATACTGGGTCGAGCGCGCCGACAACGCTGAATGACCAACCCAGCGGGAAGCTCGGCTATCCTGCCCTGCAGGCCGATAATGCGAGCTTGGTTGTGCCGCTGCAGAATGTCGGCGATGTCGATTCGCCTACGCTCGGGCTGGGCCAGTCGTACTTCCTCTCCCTGCCGGTTCTGGCGATTCTCGGAGGCCGTAATTCCAATGGCGAGCCTCGCCTGGACCGCAACTACCCTGGTTACAACTTCAACATTTCTGACCAGCGCCGGGCGCAGGAGTTCATTCAGGACTTCGACAACATGCTCGCTGCCGATACCCTGCCGCAGTTGCTTTACATCTATGTGCCCAACGACCACACGGGCGGTGTTCAGGCGCCTAACAAGTCAGTGGTCACCGCAGGACCGATGCAACAGGTGGCTGACGGCGATGTCGGCATGGGCATGATCGTCCAGCACATAATGCAAAGCCCCGTATACTACGACGCGGCAACCAATACCGGCAGCGCGATCTTCATCACTTACGACGACTCTCAGTCTTCGCTCGACCACATCCACCCGCACCGCAACTCCCTTGTTGTGGTGAGCCCCTTCGCCAAACCCGGCTACATCGGGCTGCGCCATTACTCCACGGCCTCCATCGTCAAGACGGAGGAGTTGCTGCTGGGGCTGCCTCCAAACAATATTCATGACCTGATCGCCACGGACTTGCGTGACCTGTTCCAGGGCTCTTACAACAAGATCCCCGCGGCGAGTTTCACGCCAACGCGGACGGTGACATACCGTTCCCACCCCGAGGGCGGGAAGATCTGGAGACTCTCCTCACGCCTCGACACTTCCTCTCCCGATCGCGACAGCCTTCGTCTCGGAATGCTGGCACGGCTCTCAATCCAGGCTGACGAACTGCACGCCACCGCGGCACAGCAGCACCGATTGAATGCTCGCAGTTACAAGCAGGCGCAGAAGCGGCTCTACTTGGAGGCAATGTCTGTCGTCAATACGGGCGCTCCCAAACGCGACAGCGACGATTGATTCCCGCCAGCAATAGGGAGGTTTGAGCCTCTTCAATCTCGATAGTCGGGGATACGGGGCCGCGAACGCGGCCCCGATCTTCTGGAACCATGCCAACAAGCTGAAAACGGCAAAGTGGGAGCCAGTTCCTGGCCTGCAAGTCTCCTCACCCCCCCAAATTGTATGCGCTCCTGCCGGGCTCCCACGTGGTTGAGCCTTTCTACCTGGTTCCTGCGCATTTCCTCTGGATTGGAGCATTTCGAACCGGTCGTCAATCGCAGGTCCATCCTCAGTTAAGTGGGGGTTGCCGATCGCGTAATTGGAGATGGGGCAGGTGCACCCTCTGACCGAAGGGCGGTACTGATTGCGCTCGTCGAATCTCGGCACGCCATCCGTCAACGCTCGTACGCCTGTTGAACGATCAGATGTTCCGCTTCAGCAGGGCAATGCTCGCACACAACGGCACCATCAGGAAGGATATCCAGTGGCAACTGCGGCATGCCTCGCCTGCTATGATTCTTGGCGCCTACACCCAGGTGGCCGGTGAGGGCCAGCGTCGAGCAGTTGAGCACGTGGAGGGCCGCACTCCCGCCGCCGGCGCGAATTCGAAGCACTGGGGTCGGAAACGAAAAGTGGGCAAGCGAACGGCGCGGTCCGCGGCCAACAGCACACTCGGATCAACGCGTTCGGCGCCTCAAGGTGCGTTACCAGCTTTGGTTTACCTACGGATGGGGCGAACGCATCCTGGCCACAGCAACGCGCGACCGATCCGTGCGCCGCGTCAACTCCGATCCGAACATGCAATAGCCATTTGCGACGCATGAATGAGTCGGATTGCACCACCTCGCTCAGGGCGGTGGTTGGCCGGGAAATCCAAATCTTTCGTATGCGTGGCTTCCTTCTGGAGTACGGCCTTCTGGAGTTCGAAAGGTTCGACCACTTCGGAAGCCCCCACCACATCCCCGAGGAAGAACCGGGTAGTGCAATCCATGTCGCCGTGTGCGAACTGGGGCCGTCCCGCATACCGCCCAAGCCCGTCATCCTGTGAGGGGTTGCAGGTCCGAGACTGGTTTATGGAGCCGGCGACAGGAATTGAACCTGCGACCCTCTGATTACAAATCAGATGCTCTACCTACTGAGCTACGCCGGCGACCTTTTGTTGCAACCAATGACAGACCATCCCAGCAGCTGAACTCTCGTGCCGCGCTGGATTCGCACTGGACAAGCCTGGAACCTGCCCATGCAATCGCATGGTAATTGGAACTCAGAACCTGCCGGTCCAAGCTCTGCTGCCCGTCGCCCCTTCATGTTAACATCGGCAACGCATTCCTGGCCAAACAGCTCCCTCGCCTCCTAAGGGACCTCGACCTTTCCGGCAGTCAACGACGACGGGCGCAGATTCAGCATGCAGACAGCATCAACAACGAGTCCCCGGTTCTTCAACTCGGCCATGTCTCAAACGAGACTTTCGGTCCAGATTGCACCGAATTGCCGGCTGGCTTGGCCGGGCGTGTCCTCCCACAGCCGTTTCGGCTGGTGCCCGAAGTGATACTCGCGATCGCATTCTGAGCGGGATAGGCTCTGTCAAGCTCGCTGACACATGCTCCGCTCCTCTTGGCGCATGCAGCCGCCTGGAGCGGAGGCTAACCCCGCCGAGGCCAATCCGCTTCAAGTCCCACGGTTCAAAGCAGCGGCTTGGCGCTCTAGTCGAGTTCCGGCGCTGAACCGTCAAGCATCTTCACCTTGTTGTGGGCGAAGTACTCCTTAGTGAGCGCCTTCACCATCGCGCCGCGCTGGTCGTACAACCGGCGCAGCTTGCGGGCCGGGCGGCGTGAGAGCGCGTAGTAAGTCAGTAGCGGCATCGCGATGGTCGTGTCGGTGTAGCAGACCACCGCGTCGGGCAGACGGTCGGGATCCACCTTGCCCCAACTTACTGCCTCGCTCGGCGTGGCGCCGCTCAGGCCGCCCGTGTCGGGCCGCGCGTCAGTCACCTGCAGGAAGTAATCCTGGCCAAATTCCTTAATGCGCAGCACTTCCTGGATCTGCGGCTCGGTCTGGAGCATGAAATTCTTCGGACTGCCGCCGCCCCAGAGAACCACGGCGCTCTTGCCACCGGAACGCTTCGCCGCCAGCACGATGGCCGTCGATTCGTTGACGTCGATCGAGGGATTCAGGCGCAGTTTGTTACCGCGCAACTCCACGCCGGCGACGTTCATTCCGATGGTGGAATCGCCGGGTGACGAAGTGAAGCAAGGCACGCCGGCGCGGTAAGCCGCCGCCAGCACGGAGACGTCCTTTAGTCCCGCTTTACGTTCCCACTCAGCGCAGTACTTGCCCAGCAGATAATGCAATTCAGGCGTGCCCATTTCCTTCTGGAATTCGGGCTGAATCAGCATTTCTCGCAGGATCTCGTCCGTCGCCATCAGGCAATCGCTGTAGCCGATCAGCACGTCGTAAACGCGCACGATGTCGTTGTTGCGCAACTCCGTGTCGTCCATCTTGTGGTCGCCTACCATCACCGGATAGTTCAACGCGAAGTGCATGTCGTGATACAGAATCGCTCCCGTGGAAACGATCCAATCGACGAACCCCGCCTTGATCAAGGGCACGATGGAGGAGCAGCCCAGACCGGCCGGCGTCAATGCACCGGAAAGACTCATGCCAATCGTCACATCGGGCTCCAGCATCTTCTGCGTGAAGAGCTGACAGCCTTCCTTCAGGCGCGCCGAATTGTATGCCAGGAAAGTGCTGTCGATCAGATCGGCGAGCTTCTCCTTGCCCTTGATGTTCTTGGGGAGAATGCGCGGACCGGACATGAATTTGTCGCGGTTCGGGCACTTCTTCTTCTTCATCCAGTCGGGCATCTCGGTCATGTCTTCGCGGTAGCGTTTTGCGGGGGTGGTGGTCTTCTTGGCCATGGTTGAGTTCCGATGCTGCACTTATCAGTTTAAGCGATAGACGCGCGCTCGCACCTCGAACTATCCTCAACATTGATGTCCCGTTTGAACAACACAATCGAGCCAACCCCCGCGGCGCTCGGCTACCGCATGCCGGCCGAGTGGGAGAAGCATGCCGCGACCTGGCTCGGTTGGCCGCATAACCCGACCGATTGGCCCGACAAGCTCGACACAATCCGCTGGGTCTACGGCGAAATGGTCAGGAAGATATCGGCGGGCGAGCTGGTGCGAATGCTGGTGGGTTCGAAATCCGAAGCGAAACTGGCCAGCCGCTACCTCACGCGCGCCGGCGCAGACCTCTCGCGCGTCGAGTTCATCGTGCACCCCACCAATCGAGGCTGGATGCGAGATAGCGGACCGGTCTTCGTGAAGCGCTCGAAGGGCAGGCGCGAGACGGCCATCGTGCATTTTCATTTCAACGCGTGGGCAAAGTACGAGGACTGGCAAAAAGACCGCCGCGTCCCCGTAATGGCCGCCAAACACTTGGGCAAGCAATTGTTCGATTCGCGATCCGGTGAGCGCAAGTTCGTGCTGGAGGGAGGAGGCATCGACGTCAACGGGCGCGGCTCACTGCTCACCACCGAGGAATGCTATCTCGACCCGCAAACACAGGTGCGCAATCCCGGCCTCTCGAAGAGCGAATTCGAGGGCACGCTGCGCAAGTACCTGGGCGTGACCAACGTCCTCTGGCTCGGCGGCGGCGTCGTCGGAGACGACACCCACGGGCACGTGGACGACATCTGCCGGTTTGTGAACGCGAACACTCTGGTCCTCATCCGCGAAGACAACCGCAAGGACATCAACTACAAACCGCTCGCGGAAAACTGGGAGCGGGTGCGGGACTTCCGGCTGGAAGATGGATCGAAACCCGAAGTGGTCGCGCTCCCGATGCCGAAGCCGATCACCTTTGATGGCGACCGCCTGCCCGCCAGCTACGCCAACTTTTACATCTCGAACGCCGCCGTGATCGTCCCGACCTTCAACGATCCGAACGACCGGGTCGCGCTGGGGATTCTCGGCGAGCTCTTCAAGGATCGCGAAGTGGTCGGTATCCACGCCGTCGATCTAGTGCTCGGCTACGGCACACTGCACTGCCTGAGCCAGCAACAGCCCGTGGGCTGATATCCTAATCAGGGGCAATCCCCAGGTCGGTCTCCCGCGGCACTCCTGGATCGAATTTCCGGCTCGTGCGTCTCTTAGCGGCTGGCTCGCAGGCGCGCGGAAGTCTTCTCAGCGGTGCCCATCACGCGCAGCAGGTTTCCGCCGTAGATCTTGCGGATTTCAGCGGCGGAATACCCCTTTTCGAGCAGTTTTCTGGTCAGATTCGGCCATTTTGAAACGTCGTCCAGACCGACGGGAGTGCAGCCAACGCCGTCGAAATCGCTCCCTAAGCCGACCGCATCCACACCGGCTATTTGCTTGATGTGATCGATGTTCGCGACCACGTCGTCGATCGTGGCGCGCACCGTTTTGGAACTCAGATCCTCGCGGATCTTCTCCATGGCGGCATGGCGTTCTTTGGGATCTTTGATCTCTTTCAATTGCGCCTGAATCTTCGCCATCGCGGCCGGGTTGCCCATCGGTGAAGAGTCCGCCGCCTTCTGGCTCAGGAATTCACAGCCGAAGTTGATCTGCACGAGGCCGCCTTTTTTCGTCAGGGCCTGGATCATCTCATCGGTCATGTTGCGCGGGATATTCGAGATCGCGCGGCACGAGGAGTGGGAGGCGAACGGCGGTGCCTCGCTGGCCGCCAGCACGTCCCAAAACGTCGCGTCGGAGACGTGCGAGATGTCCACCATTACGCCCAGCCGGTTCATCTCGTGTACCACTTGCTTGCCGAGCTCCGTCAGGCCCTTAGGCTCGCCTTCGGGACGCGCCTTGTCGCCGGAAGACGTCGCCCACGTGTTGTTGTTGGTGTGCGTCAGAGTCATGTAGCGGATCCCAAGCGCGTAGTAGTCGCGCAGCAGACGCACGTCGTCTTCAATCGCGTGCCCGCCCTCGATGCCCATCAGCGCGGCGATCTTGCCGTGCTTGCGGGCGGCCAGAACCTCAGCCACCGAGCCGGCGAATGCGAAGTCGTTCGGATGGCCATCGATGATGTCGTGCCGCACGGTGTCGATCATCTGCAGGGTTCGGTGCGCCGAGCGGTTCCCCTCGACGTTGTCTGCGCCCACATACACGGCGAAGAAAATGCCGCCCTGCCCGCCTTGTTTCATGCGCACTACGTCCGTGTGGCCGTCCTTGGCCAGCGGGCCGATATCGAACCCGTCCACGGTCTTGCTGGTGACGTCGTTGTGCGTGTCGATCAGCAACGCGGAGCGATGAACCTTCATCACTTCGGCGTCGGTCCACGTCTTCTTTTGAGCGGAGGCTGGAAGCAGCGCGGTGAGCGCAACGGCCGTGAGTCCAAGCGTGCGTAGATACATTCCATCCATGGTAGTGCAGACTCCTGGGCGTTATGCTTCAGAGGCTGGCCAGGGCTGAGCCGTTGGATGGACCGCTGGCGGACAGCACCGCCGTCAGCGGCGGATTTCGTAGCGCTTGATCTTCTCGTACAGCGTCGAACGGTCGATGCCCAATCCGACGGCCGCCTCTTTGACGTTGCCGCCCTTGCGGTCGAGCGCCGCCTCGATCATCAACTTCTCCATCTCCTCCAGGCTGACGTCGGGAGGCGTCCAGGTGTGCCCGTTGCCCGCGCGGGCCAGGAACGCAAAATCGTCCTCCGTCAGCACGTGGCCCCGGCAGGTGACCATGGCCCGTTCCACCGAGTTCTCCAGTTCGCGCACGTTGCCCGGCCAGGCGTAGTCCATCAGCAGCCGCAGGGCGCCTTCCGAGATGTCCGAGATTTCTTTTCGCAGCTCGGGCGCCAGCCGCTCCAGGAAGTGGTGCGCCAGCAAGGGAATATCTTCGCGCCGGCTGCGCAGGGGCGGCACGTGGATTTCAATCACGTTCAGCCGGTAGTACAGGTCGTCGCGGAAACGCCCCTGCTGCACTGCTTCCCGCAGGTCCACTTTGCTGGCGGCGATGACACGCGCGTCCACCCGCACTTCGCTGGAGCCGCCCACGCGATAGAACGCGCGCTCCTGCAGCACGCGCAGCAAGTCCACTTGCAGCTTCGGAGAGATGTCCCCGATCTCGTCGAGAAACAGAGTCCCGCCGTCGGCCATTTCGAACTTGCCCTTGCGCTGCTCGCTGGCTCCCGTGAACGACCCTTTCTCGTGGCCGAACAGTTCGCTTTCGAGCAGCGATTCGGCGAGCGCGGCGCAGGAGACCGCGACGAACGGCTTGGCGGCCCGGTCCCCGGAGAAGTGGATGGCTCGCGCGATCAGTTCCTTGCCCGTTCCGCTCTCGCCCTGCACCAGCACCGTGCTGCGCAGGCTGGCCACGTCGCTCGCCAGCGAGAAGATCTCCTGCATTTGCGCGTTCTTGCTGATAATGTCCCCGAAGCGGTATTGGCGGGTCAGCTTCTTGCGCAAAATCGTGTTCTCGCGCTGCAGGTTTTTCACTTTGATGATGCGGTTCACCAGCAGCGAAATCTCTTCCGGGTTGCAGGGCTTGACGATGTACTCCTGCGCGCCTTCCTTCATCGCCGTGATAGCCGTATCCACCGTCGCGTAGGCCGTGATGATGATGATCGAGGCGTCGGGGTGCAGCCGCCGGATCTCCATCATCGTTTCGATCCCGTCGATGCCGCCCGGCATCTTCAGGTCGATGAAGTACATGGCGTAGTCTTTGCGCCGCGCAGCGTCAATCGCGGCCCGGCCGGAGGCGGCGGTCTCGACCGTGTAGCCGTCCTCGCCGAGCCAGGCGCCGAGCGAGTCGCGCATCACCTCTTCGTCGTCCACTACCAGAATTTGCCACTGTGTCTTCATCGTTTGTCTCCCCGCTTGCCGGCCCCCGCCGCATTGCGTCCCTCACTCGCCAGCGCCGCGCAACTCGCGCACAACGACGGCTGCTTTCGGTCCAACTGTCGGACGCCCGTCGACAGCGCCATGGCGCAACTCGGGTCCGGACAATGAACCAGGCCGAACAGATGCCCAACCTCGTGCAGGGCCTCTTTGCGCGCCCTGACCTCCAGCAATTCCCCGTCCGGCGCCAGGCTGTAGAACTCAGGTTTCAGTCGCGCCACGGAAACCACCGCCACCCGTCCTCCGAGCTGCGCCTGCCCGTAGACGAAACTCAGCATCGGGATATACAGATCCACGCCCGTCACGGCCAGCACCTTTGCGGAATCGACGGCGGAATCGACCGCGGGCAAGTCCAGCAGATAACGCAGGATCAATGGCGCGTTGTACTGCCCGCGCTCGCCGTCCCACGCAAACCCGGGTTCGCCAAGATTCTTTCCTGGCTCCACCTCAATGCCAAAACCCTGCCGCAGCGATTCCCGGATAGCCGCCAGCAGCGGCTCGTCGAGACGCTCCAGCGGAGTCACCCGCAACCCGCTCATGCCCGCAGCGGCTCCACCGGGGGCTGTTCGCCAGGCGACTTCGACGGCGGCGGCTGCAGGGGTAGTGTCAGCGTGAACACGGTTCCCTCGCCGGGCTCGCTCCGGGCCTCGATCTCGCCGCTGTGCGCCTGCACGATTCCGTAGGAGACCGCGAGTCCCAACCCCACGCCCTTCCCGTCCGGCTTGGTGGTGAAAAACGGGTCGAAGATGCGCGGCAGCACCTCGGGCGGAATGCCCTCGCCCGTGTCCGCGACGCTGAGCTTCACGGAATTGCCTTCTTCGCCCGCCCAGGTCTTCACCGTAACTGTTCCCGACCCGTGCGAGTGCATCGACTCGGAGGCGTTCAGCACCAGGTTCAGTACCACCTGTTGAATCTGGCCGCCGTCGCAGTGCACGCTCGGCAGGTTCTCGGCCAGTTGCAAATCGAGCGCGATGTTGGCCAGCTTCAGCTTGTGATCCACCAGCGACACCGTCGTCCGCACTAACCGGCTCAGGTCGGCCGCGCTGCGTTGCGGCTTGCCCCGCCGGCTGAACGAAAGCAGATCGCTCACGATATGGCCGACGCGCGAGGTCTCGTGGGTCACCTGGGCCAGATAGCGGCGGAACTCTGCCACGCGTCCCGCCGGTATCCCGTCGTCCTTCAAAATGCGCTGCATCAACATGCTGAGGTTCAGCACGCCGGCAATCGGGTTGTTGATCTCGTGCGCCACGCTCGCCGCCAGCGTCCCGAGCGAGGCCAGCCGGTCGTTGTACTGCAGCTTCTGCTGAGCGGCCTGCAGTTGCCTGCTGCGCTCCTCCACCTTGTCTTCGAGCGTCTGGGTGAACCGCAGGATCTCCTCGTGCGCCGACTTCAGGCTCTCGCGCATCACCTCGAAGGCGCGCGCCAGATGCGATATTTCGTCGCTGCCGTCCGTGACCTGGACAGGCCGGTCCAGGTTCATCTGGCTGATGGCTTGCGCACTGCTGACCAGTTCCATCAGTGGACGCGCAACGAAGTGCCGCGTGAACAGGACGATGAACAGGCTGATCAACCCGATCTCCACCAGCACGCGCACCAGCACGCGCAGCTTCATGGTGGCCAGTTCGGCATCGACGTTGTGCAGGCTGAGCCGCACGTCGACCAGGCCCAGGACCTTTAACGAAGCCGGGTGGGCGTGGCAGTCGGCCTGACTGCAGGAGGGCTCGTTGAAGATCGGAGTCACCATGTCCAGACTCCTCTGGCCGTCCGGCTTCTTCAGGATCTGCGTGCGCCACGACAGGTCCATCTGCTGCAGCGGCAGGGCGCTGACGTGGCAGCCCGAGCAGGTTTCCAGGCTGCGGTCCTTCTGGTGGCTGATCTCTTCGGGCTTTGTGGAGAAGGTCAGCAGTCCGTTCCGGTTGAACATCCGGATGTGATCGATGCCCTGCTTCTGGGCAATCGTGTGCATCACCTGGTATGCGTCTTCGCGGCGGTCGGCGAGCATGGCATGCCACGTCGCGCTCGTGATGCTGCGCGATAGCTGGTCGGCCCCTTCGCTCATCATCCGCAGCATCTGACGCTCTTCGCCGGCGACGGTGTAGAGCCCTGAAAAAGCCGCTACGGCTACCACGATGATGGTCAGAGGAACCACCAGACGCTGTGCCAGGTGGTGGAGCATTTCGGACCTCCAGACCCATTATTACGCTGAAAGTCCAGATACCACTAGGCTGGAAACTGGCATTGCGAGGAATTAATCGTCGCCGTCAGGCCGAGTGTCCGTCGCCCGCTGAGGAACGGCTATTCGATCACGCTGAACGGGTAATTGGCCGTTTCCAGCGCGCCGTAGATCTCGTTGCAATGCTCGCGGCCGCGCGTCTCCAGCGTCACGTCGATGGCCGTTTCGCCCAGGCTGACGCCGTAATGGGCCCGGTTGTGCAACGTCTCGACGATGTTCGCATTGCATTTGGCGATGGTCGAGGCCAGCCGCTCCAGTTCGCCGGGATAGTCCTGCAGGCGGATGCGCAGACGCAGCCGCCGGCCGTCCCTGACCAGTCCGCGTTCGATGATGCGCGCGAGCAGGTTCACGTCCAGGTTGCCCCCCGAAATCACCACGCAAATGCGCTTGCCGCGATGACCGGTCTTGTGGTGCAGGACGGCTGCCAGCGCCGCGGCCCCGGCTCCCTCGGCCAGGCTCTTCTCGCGTTCGAGCAGGGTCAGAATCGCCGTCGCCAATTCTTCCTCGTCTACGCTCACCATCCGGTCCACATACTCGCGCACCAGCGGCAGGGTCAGGCTGCCCGCCCGGCGCACGGCGATGCCGTCGGCGAGCGTGGCCTCGGCCGGCAGGGTCACCGGCTCGTTGCGCTCCAGCGCCGCCTGCATCGAGGGCAGCTTGGCGGTTTGCACGCCGATCACCTCAACCTCCGGACGGGTCTGTTTCACCGCGCAGGCCAGCCCGCCGATCAGTCCACCGCCGCCGACCGGGACGACAATCGCGTCGAGCGCAGGCTGTTGGCGCAGGATCTCCAGACCGAGCGTGCCCTGCCCCGCAATGACTTCCTCGTCGTCGAACGCGTGCAGAAACGTGGCGCCGCTTTCCTTGCTGCGCCGCAGCGCGCCCTCGCACGCCTCGTCGTAGTTCTGGCCCGCCAGTACCACCTCCGCGCCGTAGCCGCGCGTGGCCGAGGTCTTGATCAGCGGAGTGTGGCGCGGCATCCAGATCTCGGCGGGAATGCCGCGCCGCACCGCGTGATAGGCCACGGCCTGCGCGTGGTTGCCGGCCGAGGCCGCAATCACGCCCCGGCGCCGTTCGGATTCCGTCAGCGTCAGGATGCGGTTCAACGCGCCGCGCTCCTTGAACGAACCCGTCATCTGCTGGTTCTCTAGCTTCAGGTAGATGGCATTGCCGGTGATGCCGGACAGGTGCTCGGAGAAGACCAGCGGCGACTCGTAGACTCCGCCCGCGATGCGCTCCGCGGCAGCCTGAATGCTCTTGCGGCTTACCACGCCTGCTCCTGGGCAAGCTGAGCGTCCGCCGCAACCGGAGCCATCACCGGCAGCGCCGCTTGCCGGCGCACGGGCGAGGCGGACGCGGCCACGTCGCGCGGATTGCCGGTCACATCCACGGCCAGGAACACGTTGACCAGCCGGTTCATCTCATTCACCACGCGCTGGTGCAGCCGTGGTTCCAGGTCGGAGACGATGGTGATCCGCGAGACGCCCTCCTCCCACGGGTCGGGGGCGACCGTGAGCGAATGGATGTTGGCGCCCTTGGCCGAGATGATGCCGGCCACCCGCAGCAGCGCGCCGTGCTTATCTTCAACCCAAACTCGGATCGTCTGTCGCATACTCTCCTCGTCTTCCTCGCCCTTGCAACGCCGATTTCCAGATCGGCTCCGGCTCATGGACTGTGGACCAAAAAAAAGAGCCCCGGTGCGGAGTTCGATCCGCCCGGGGCCCTTTAGAAACTCGAGTTAGAATCTCCCGAATACAGGCCGTCTCAGGCGGAGCCGACGATAATAATCGCCGCCGCCAGGGTAATGAGAAGGCTCTGAACCGGTACGTTCATAAAATCGTTGAGACGCTGTTCGTCCCCTTGTTGAGTAGCATAGTCAATCTTGCGCCCGCATACAAGCGGAGATTGGCGGGAGCCCAGCCGCGCTGCCGGCTGTCGCGCGGCGCACGGGCGCGGGTCTAGCCCCAGCGTCCCGCCAGATCGGCCGCCGGATCGGCAATCGACTGGAAGCGAACCAACCGGATGGAGTCCTGCCCTCGCAGCCAGATCAGCGGCATGTAGCCCTCGCCAAGCGCCCACTCCGCGTCGGGCGGAGTCAGCGCCAGTTCCACGCACGGCCTCAGCTTGGACTCGCCTGCCTCTTCGTAAACGTGCAGCGGCATATCGCCATACGCCCTCGCCGTGACTGGCCGCATCTGCCAGCCGTCCTCGCTGAACGCCTCGCCCAGCAGAGTCGCGCACACCAGCGCCGGGTTGCCCCACAGGTAGTCCCCGTGCGCCGGCGCCCCCGGAATCTCTTCAAACCGGATGCTCTCCACCTCGTCCGTCTTCCGGCCGTAGGGCAGTCGCAGCAGGTAGCGCGGCAATGCCAGCCCCAGATGGGAAGCCTCCGCCGACCGCCGCAGCGCGCCCCAGGGTCCGTCGTCCCCAGCCGCCTCTGGCCCTCCTCCCAGGTCGCCCTCGGCCAGGAACACCGCCCCTGCCGCGCGAGCCAGCCGCCCCAGACTTCGCAGCAGTCCCGTGTCCCGTCCGGATTGATCGAAACCGTAATGCCCCGCGAACACCGCCCATCCGCCGTGGTCCGGATCCCTGGCCACCTCGTCCACCAGCAACCGGTGCAGCGCCGTCGCTTCCAGCGCTCCGGACTGCAGGTCCTCCACCAATTCCGCTCGCGTCAGATCCAGCGCGTACACCTTCAGCAGCGAGCCCGTCTCCAGACGCCGGATCATCTGGAACAAAGCCCGCCACCGTGCCTCCAGCGCCTGAAACTCCTGCCCGTGCAGGATGGCCCGCAGCAGCGTTCCCGCCGCCTCGTCCAACCGGGCGAGCAACTCGGGCACCTGCGGATCTTCCCGCGGAGCCAGGTGCGGCGCCAGCGCGTTTTGGATGAACGCTTGCAGCGGGTCGCGCGGCAGCTCCTCCCGCGACGGAGCCTCCGGCTCGCTGGCGTCCAGAATGTCGTCGAGCAGGCTTCCGCCGGCCAACCCGGGCGAGTACGTTGCCTCTGTCCTGCTCTCTGGCGCAGGCGACGGCTCGGCCTGCTGGGTCGCTTTCCCGCCGCCCAAGCCCGCCCAGGCCCGCACCTCGGCGATGGCCTGCGAGCCCGAGGTTGCGTCTTCCAACGCTTCCCGCATCGCCCGCAACTCACGGAAAATGTCCAGACTTTGGTAGATCCGGTCCGGATGAAAATCATCCAGCTCCCGGAAGCGCAGTGTCGCCCCCGCGTCGCCCTCCCGGCCCAGGCGCAACTGCACGCCCATCGCCGCCAGCACCTCGTCGAAATTGTCCCGGTCGATCAGCACCGGCTTCAGCCGCCCACGGTCCGGCGCACTCGCGCGGGCCCCTCTACCGCTGAAGTCACCGGCCACCAGAATCCGGAACGGCGTCTCGTCCGTCGGTTCGGCCACCACTGGCAGCGCTCCCGCGCTGACATCCAGCATTACCTCAGCGAATTCGTCGGACCTCGGCATGGATATCCTCCCCGGCGTTTGCGACAAACCTTGCGTTGCGCTTCCCGCAAGCGGAAATCAGATGAGCTGACCAGATGAAAGGATACACCTTTCAGCCAACGCTGCCATGCCTGATGTTGGGCCTGATGTCCGGCCACGCCATCCCTGCCCGGCAGGCATCAAGGCACGCACCCCACAACCGGCCGCAAGCCCAAAGGCGAGCCAAACGCCGCGATTTCGGTGCACCCTCCTTTGACACCGCCGGCCGAATCTGACTAGGATCGACAATTCGACTTCAACGTCGCGCACACCAGGAGGTTCTCAATGTCGAAATCACAGACACATCCATCCCCCAGCAGGCGGGGCTTGTTGCTGGGCGGCGCCCTGCTGGCTGGCGAGAGCCTGCTGCACGCCTCGCACGACGGCGCGCGGAACGCAACCGTGGCGGGCGGGAACGCCACTCCCTCCGCGAACGTTTATGCGTCGATCGGGGTTCGCCCGCTGATCAACTGCAAAGGTACGTACACCATCATCAGCGGCTCCCAAAGCCTCGCGGAAGTCAAGACCGCCATGGAAGCGGCATCGCACCACTACGTCCACCTGGACGAGTTGATGGGCGCCGTCAGCAAGCGACTGGCGGAACTGACGCAAGCGGAATGGGGCATCGTGACGGCCGGCTGCGCGGCGGCCCTGACGCACGCCACCGCGGCTTGCATCGCGGGCTCGAACCCCGAGCGGATGCAGCGGCTGCCCGATCTCACCGGCATGAAGAGCGAAGTCATCATGCCCCGGTACTCCCGCAACGAGTACGACCATGCCGTCCGGATGCTGGGCGTGAAGATGATTGAGGTCGAAACCGCGGAGCAATTGCAGAACGCTTTCAACGCCAAAACCGCGATGGTGCTCGTGCTATCGTGTCCCGCCGCCGAAAGCGGGCCGCTCTCTATCCCGGAGGTCGCCAGGGCCGCGCGGCAGCACGGCGTGCCGATGATCGTGGACGCCGCCGCGGAGAACCTGACCATCCCGAACATTCACCTCGCGCACGGCGCGACGATGGTGGCTTACAGCGGAGGCAAGATTCTGCGAGGTCCGCAGTGCGCCGGCCTGCTGCTCGGGCCTAAGGACCTGCTGCAGGCCGCCTGGATCAACAGCGCGCCGCACCACGCTTTCGGCCGCTCGCTCAAAGTGGGCAAGGAAGAGATCATCGGCATGCTCACCGCGGTGGAATGCTGGGTGAAACGCGATCACGAAGCGGAGTGGAAGGCGTGGCAATCCTACCTTGACGCGATCGGTTCGCAAGTGACCAAGGTCGCCAGTGTCACCACCTCCGTCCGCCAGCCCGAAGACCTTTCCAATCACGCGCCGGAACTCGTGATCCGTTGGGACGGCAAGACCGTGGGAATCACCGGGGAGGAGGCGCAGAAGATCCTGCTCGATGGCGAGCCCCGCATTATCGTCGGAGACGCAACCGGCAACCGGCGGGACAACACTCCCAGTTCGCTCACCATCATGCCCTACATGATGATGCCCGGAGACAGCGAAGTCGTCGCCCGCAAGCTCCACGCGCTGCTCTCCAACCCGCCGGCCATTCCGGCACTCCCGGCGGCCCTCGCCCCGGCGGTGGATGTCAGCGGTGTCTGGGACGTGAAACTCACGTTCCTGTACGGCACCTCCGCCCACCAGATCGAGTTTGAACAGAAGGGCCCGCAACTCAGCGGCATTCACCGCGGCGAAATTCTCAAGGGCGATCTGACGGGCGTCGTGGAAGGCAGCGCCGTGCGCTTCCACAGCGCACACCACATCGAGGGGACCAATCTGCACTACAGCTTCGCGGGAACGGTGGATGGCCCGGCGATGTCGGGAGAAGTTGGTTTGGGCGAATACGGCTCCGCCAGGTGGACGGCCACGCGGCACGCCTATCGCACCTGATTAGGCTGACCAGCGCGGCGCACGCTCCAGCGCTGCAGCGTGCGCCACGCTCGATCACTGAGCCGGACTAGGCGTAAATGCCGCGCAGCCGGATGGCGAAGGCCACTCGGTCCAAAGCCACCATATAGGCCGCTGTGCGGTTGTTGACCTTGTGCGAGTCGGCGAAAGCCACGACGTCGTTGAAGGAGTTCACCATGATCTCCTCCAGCCGTTCGTTGACCAGCGCCTCGTTCCAGAAGTAGCCCTGCCGGTCCTGGACCCACTCGAAGTAGCTGACCGTGACGCCGCCGGCGTTGGCCAGAATGTCCGGGATCACGAAGACGCCCTTGTCCTCGAGGATCTTGTCCGCCTGTGCCGTGGTCGGGCCGTTGGCGCCTTCGCACAGGATCTTCGCCTGGATCTTGCCCGCATTCTGCGAGTGAATCACGTTCTCGCGCGCGGCCGGCACCAGCACGTCGCAGGGCAGGAACAGCGCCTCCTGCGGGTCCATGTCCTCGCCTCCGGCGAAGTGCGTGATGGAGCCGGTCGCCTGGCGGTGCTTCTCCAGTTCGAACGGGTTGATGCCCCGGGGGTTGTACACCGCTCCGTCGTATTCGATGATCGCGATGATTTTGAGCCCCGACTCGTGCATCAGGCGCGCAGCCATGCCGCCGACGTTGCCGAAGCCCTGAATCACCACTTCGGTGTCTGCCGGAGTGAGGCCGAAGCGCTTCAGCGCCTCCAGCGTCACGATGCGGCAACCGCGGCCGGTCGCGGCCGGGCGTCCTCGCGAACCGCCCAGGTTGAGCGGTTTGCCGGTCACCACGGCGGTCACCGTATGGCGCTTGTGCATGGAGTAGGTGTCCATGATCCAGGCCATGGTCTGCTCGTTCGTGTTCATGTCGGGCGCGGGCACGTCCCGCTCGGGGCCCAGAATGTCCATCAGTTCGGCCGTGTAGCGGCGCGTGATGCGCTCCAACTCTCCTGGCGAGAGGATCTTCGGGTCGCAGATGACCCCGCCCTTGCCCCCGCCGAACGGGATGTTGACCACCGCGCATTTCCAAGTCATCCAGGATGACAGCGCGCGCACTTCGTCGAGCGTGACATCGGGAGCAAAACGAATGCCGCCCTTGGCCGGGCCGCGCGCCAGCGAGTGTTGCACCCGGTATCCGGTGAACACCTCCAACCGCCCGTCGTCGAGGCCGACCGGGATATGTACGGTCACCTCCATCGCCGGGCTCCGCAAGACCTTGGTCAGGCCATCATCCAGGCCCAACCTCAGTGCGGCTTCATTGAACCGCGTCTCAGCAGCGAGCCATGGGTTAAACTCGCGCTCGAGCGCAGCTTCCTGATTGTTAACGTCCTCGAGGATCATCGTGGACCTCCGCCTCCATTATGCTCAGAGGCCCGGTGGTCGGCAACCGGACAAAGCGGTCTCCTGGTTGCCGGGCCCCGAATGCTCGCGAGCGGTTGTCTCAGCGGGTCCGAAGCTGGCGGCTTCCCACGGAGTTGACCTGAATCGATGGACGCAGACCCGCTGGCCGGGGTTCTGGTATCCTTGCACTGCGTGGACTAGCACTGCCCGTTTGGAGGCCAGTTATGTGTTGCTTCGTGGCGCTCGGCATTCTGGTGTTTCCGCGCCTGGCCCTGGCGTTGATGTGGTTCTTCTCGTCCTACCTGCAGCGCGCCTACCACGGCAGTATGCTGGTGCCGCTGCTCGGCTTCTTCTTCCTGCCTCTCACCACCATCGTTTACGCCTGGGAAATGAACAGTCACCTGCCGCTGGCGGGGATCAATCTGCTGTGGCTGCTGATCGCGGTGATCATCGATCTGGGCGGTTTGGGCGGCAGCGCGCGCGGCAGATCGCGCAACTGAGCAACACGGTAAGCGCCGCTCCGGAGTCGAAGCTACGCTCTCACAACTCCGATAACGGCCGGTCTGCGAGCGCCGAGTTCGCATAAGAGAGCCACTGCGGCCAGCCCGGCGGCGGTATAAAACGCGGCTTGATAGTTGTGATAACGGTCGTAGAGCACGCCGCCGATGCGCGGCCCGATGATGCCCGCCACGCCCCAAGCCGTGAAGAGGATTCCGTAGTTGACGCCCGCATTCTTCGTGCCCCAGAAGTCCGCCGCCGCCACGCCATTTACCGAAAGCTGCGTTCCGTAGCACCAGTAAACGACGAACACGGCCGCGTACAGCAGCGCTACCGTGCTCCCGGCCGCATATAACGCAGGCATCGCAAAGATGCAGATCCCGATCATCGTGCGCAAGACATTGATGCGCCCCAGCCGGTCGGACATCCAGCCCGACAGGATGCGTCCCGAGGCGTTTCCAAACGCGCCCACCACCAGCGTCATAGTCGAGAGCGCCGCCGCGGCGATACCCACGCTCTTGGCGAAGGGAACCAGTTGGCTGATCACCATCAAGCCCGCCGAGCAGCCCAGCGCGTAGCCCACCCACATCAGGTAAAAAGTGCGCGTGCGCAGCATCTCGCCGGGTGAGAATTCGCGTGCGGCCGCGGCGCTCTTGACCTGCGCCGGGGACCATCCCGCGGGCTTGTATCCTGCCGGCGGGTTGCGCAGCAGCAACGCTCCCACCAGCGTCATCACGAAGAAGATCGCGCCCAGAATTTGAAACGTCGCGGGCAATCCATAAGCCGGGATCAACTTCAGCTGCGATAGCGGTCCGAAGATCGCCGACCCCGCGCCGTAGCCGCCCACCGCCAGCCCCACGGCCAGGCCGCGCTTATCGGGGAACCACTTGGCCATCACCGGGATCGGCGTAGCGTAACCGAAGCCGTTGCCCAGCCCGGCGATCACTCCGAAACAAATGTAAAGGTAGGTCAGGCTGGTGGTGTACGAGCACAGGAAGAATCCCAGACTGACCAGGATGCCCCCCGCCAGCGAGCACGGCAGCGGCCCGAATTTATCCTGAATCCGGCCCGCCAGCACGAAGCTCAACGCGAACACGATCACGGCGATGGTGAACACCATCGAGGTTTGCGCCCGCTTCCAGCCGAAGCGCGCTTCGAGCGGAGCGACGAACACGCTCCAACCGTAGAGCGTCCCCAACGCCAGATTCATCGACAGTCCACCGACGACCCGCCACCAGCGGTTGATTGTGCTTTGCCCGTTGGGTTGCATCCAAGGTATGTTAAACGATTTCGAGCGTCGATGGACGATCTAATGAGGTTTGCGCACTCCGGTTACGACCAATTCAGTCCGTGGCGCAGGATGGCGTCGTGCTTCAGGTTGTGGGGCAGGGTGGACCCGTGTTTCCGGCGATCACTGAGATCGCAGGTCGTGCCGCAAACAGCTGAACCATACTTTGCCCAGGCTGACCATGCGGCGCAGGCGGAGGCGGTCCGCCGATCCCTCCAGCGTGTCCCGCAGATGCTTGAATTCCGCAACGGCGACGCGCAGGTTCCGGTCCGCAAGTTCGAGACGCTGCTGCACGCTAGTAACGGGAGGCGGCCCTTTCTGGCGTTCGGCTGTCACCGGAGCTTGCTCCGCCGGGACGGCCGCGGGTTCGACGCGCGCGGCCTGCCGCAGTTCCTCGATAGCCGCCGCCAGGCGCGGACCGTTCTCCGCATCGATCGGAATCTCCTCGCCGGCGTGCAGCAGGGCATTCCCGCGCACGGCCAGTTTCAGCCGCCGGTACTCGGCCGGATTGACGTGCGTCAACTGGGCCAGCTTAAAGAACTCGGGGCCGAACTCCTCCAACTGCCGGACGATCTGATCCGCCGTCGCGCGGGAGATGCCCAGCCGTTCCCCGCAGAATTGTTCCCAGGTCATCTGCAGCGTGCGGTAACGCTTCTGCTTGCGGATGTCGCGAATGCACTCGGCATCGGCCGCTGAGCAGCGTCCCGCCATCAACGCGAAGGCCTGCCTGCGCCCGAGCCACATGCCCAGATCGATGGCCTCGCCCGTCTGCTGTTGTTGCGCCGACGCAAGTTCCTGCGTCGGTTCGATGATCAATTCCTGCATCTTTCTTCCTCCATTTTGGTGTGCCTGGCGAGCTTCTGAATTCGGGTCGAAAAAGGCAAACCGGCAGAATTAGCGGTTTGTAAAAATCGACTGTTTAGATTCAGCAGCTTGAAAAGGAAAACCGCACAAACTAGCGGTTTGTCCTTTCGCACCCGGAGTGTAATCCCGTCGCGCGCGTCGAATTGTGCAACGCGCCTCCGCGTCGCTGCTAACCGATTGAGAGGATTCGATCAGATATATTTCGTTGGCTTGTGACCGCCGGACGAGGCCTGCCCACGATCAGAGCGACATGAACGCGCCGGCGTCCCACGCGGCGTCGCTGCGGACTTCGACGCCCGGCCCGTAAAGCTGGCGCACGTCCGCTGCGGGAACGGCCTGGCCGCGCGCGTTGACGGCCCCGGCAAGGACGAGATGGGTCCGCGCGAGGCGTGCGATGAAGGGCAGATCCGTCTTGGTGAGCACGCCGGGCAGGAAACTCGAGAACGGCTCGGAGTAGTTGTCGTCGTCGAGCAGGCTGGACCAGGAGACGAGTCCGTGCGCCAGATAGGTCGTGTGGCCGGACGGGTCGAGCGCGGTCGCGCACAGCGCGGGAACCGTCATGGGCCCGTTCGCGCAGAGGATCACCCGGCGGCCCTCGCCGCGCCAGTCCCGAACGGCTTGCCTTATGGCCAGGATGTCCTCCACGCGCTGCCCCAACAGGGAGTGCCCGAGGAGCATGGACGACCACGCATAGGCTTCTTCGAGCGCGTGCGGACTGGCATAGCCCGGGTTGCCGCGCCCGACCTCAGGCGCCAGATCGCCGATACCGCGCACGTCGAAAGCGCACACGACAAAGCCCGCTCCAGCGAGCCGGTGGTAGAGTCCGCCCTCGCGCCAATTGCGGGTGCGGCCACCTGCCTCGAGCATCAGCAACAACGGCTTCTTGGGCGCACCAGCGAGCGGGACGAACGCGTAGGCAGGCAGGAACACGCCGGGTGCGGACTCCACCTCGAAGGTCTCCACGCTGCAGCCTTCGGCCTGATCCCGCATCAGCGGAATCGAGCCAGCGGGTCGCGAGGCTGGCCCGATTCGCAACAGGGATTGGAGCGTTACGGCGTCGATCGGGCCGGGCGTGGGCCGGGCCATTTCTATGCGCGTGACGTGGACGCCCGCGAGCAACTGCTCGTCCTGTTCGGGCTGCACGTCCGGTTCGGCCACCGGGGCCTTCGCTCCGTGCAGCCAGCGCTCCAGAAACTCGTAGGAGTACAGCCGCATCTGGTGCGTCAGCGCGTGCGGCAGACCCGTGGTTTTCCATTCGATGCGATCCGCCGCGCCCAACACTTCGTACATGCGGCGCAGCTTGTCGAACTCCTCTTCGCCGCTTTGCAGGTACGACGGCGAGTAAGTGCCGAACGAATCGCGCTCGCTCACCGTGATTAGCAGCGGCTTGGGCGCCATGGGGTATAGCAGGTCCCAACGGTCGAACGCCAGCGGGCCGGAGCCCACCAGATCCTGCTCCGCGTCGTCGGTGGAACCAGGTGAATTGAAACCGGCGCAGGCGAAGTTTTCGGTGTTGCCGGAGGAGACCACGGCGCAGGCGAGGCGGTCGTCCACGGCGGCCAGCAGCATGGTCAAAGTGGCTCCGCCCGACTGCCCCATGCTGGCGAGGCGTTTGGGATCGACCATCGGCAGACCCGCGAGAACGTCGAGACTGCGCACCGCGTCCCACAACTGCAGGCGCGTGGCCGAATCGCCCACCAGCAGCATCTGGCGGCCTATGCGCGAGTGCTCTTCGTCGGCGTCGCCAACGTGCAGGTAAGTGCGTTCGCCTTGCCCCATCGGGTCGAAGGCGAGCACGACGTAGCCCAGCCGCGCCAGACCCTGGCAGCACTTCTGGTAAGTGTCGGCGGCCTTCCCGTTCAGGCTGTGGCCCATCTGGAACAGCACGCCGGGGAAGGGGCCGTGCGACGTGGTCGGGATGTAGAGATTCGCCGGGATGCGCAGCCCGGGACGGCTCTCGTAACTGAGCTTCTCCAGGCGATAGCCGGTGCGCTCGAAGCGGCCCGCCTGCTTCGTCGCCAGCGGCGTGCGTTCGCTCTGGCCTCCGATCAGGTCCCACAGCGTGCGGCGCACCCACTCCTGGCGCGCACGCACGTCCGCCGGGGTCTTGACCAGCGCCAGCGCGGCATTGCGCCGCTCGTAGGCGTCGCGTGCGAGCGCGGCCAGGTAGTCGGGCAGGCAGCGGGCGTAGACGCGAAATCGAGGCGAGCCAAAAGCCGCGCTTCCGAGCAGCAGCGTTGAGAGGGCGGTACGGCGGGTCACTCTTAGCAGCGTATGCTATCGGGGCTTGCGCGCAAGTAAAAGTTGTGGCAGCGTGCGCGCGTTGCTGCGTATGGAGAGACTCAATCAGCGTTGGTCCGGCGATACTCTTCCGGGAGCCTCGCGTTCGCCGCCCCACTTTCGCGCTACGAATTGCCGATCAGAATGCCCGTCACAAAGACCAGGATGCCGCCCAGCACAACCTGCAGCGTGGCGGACACGATGGGCGTGTCCATGTACCGGTGGCGGATCCAGCTGATCAGCGCGAGCTCAACGGCGACGATGCCCACGGCGGCGCCGGTGGCGAGCTTGAAGTCCGGAATCAGGTACGGCAGCGTGTGCCCGATACCGCCCGCGGTGGTCATCGCTCCGCAGACCAGACCGCGCGCCCAGGGGTGGCCGCGCCCGGTGAGCGAGCCGTCGTCGGAGAGTGCCTCGGCGAAACCCATCGAGATGCCCGCGCCGATAGAAGCGGCCAGGCCGACCAGCAAGGCGTCCTTGCTGCTGTGCGTGGCGAAGGCGGCGGCGAAGACCGGGGCCAACGTGGAGACCGAGCCGTCCATCAAGCCGGCCAGACCCGGCTGAACCACCTGCATGACGAACAGCCGGCGGTTGGTGGCGTCCTCCTCGTGGCGGGCGTCGGTGGTCAGATGCTCGTGCTCCAGCGATTCCGCGGTAGCCGAATGCTGGCGTTCTATCTCGGCCAGGTCTCCCAGCAGCTTTCGGATACTCGCGTCGGTGACGTGCTGCATCGCGCGCTCGTAGAAGCGGCGCGTCTCCAACTCCATCAACTCCGTCTGCTTGCGCACCGTGGCGATGCCGAGCGGTCGGATCAGCCATACCGGCTTGCGTTGGACGAAGCCTTTGACATCCTGGCGGCGGATCAGCGGGATGTGCTCGCCGAATTTCGCGCGGTGCAGTTCGATCAGACGGCGGCGGTGGTTGGCTTCCTCGTCGCGCATGGCCTCGAAGACTTGCGCCGTAGCTGGATATGTCTCGTTCAACCCGTTGGCGAAATCCGCGTAGATGCGCTCGTCTTCCTCCTCGAGCGAGATGGCGAGCGCGACGATCTCCTGTTCCGATAGGTCTTTGAAATTGCGTGCCATAGAGTAATGCGATTTTAGCAATCGCGGCGCGTGCAACCAAAGCCACGGTCACGACGGTTGTGCGCGCCCGGCCCGCTTCCTCAGCAACCCCGGCAGCACCATCAGCCCGGCGCCGAACAGCAGCAGCGAGAGCACGAAGATCAGCGAGCGGCCCTCTTGCAGATCCTCCGCCACCAGCTTCACTCCCGCTATCGCCATCAGCGGGTAGGCCAGCAGCAGCAGTTCCCGCCGCTCGTAGCGGCGACCCAGCCAGCCGGCACCCAGAGCGAGCAGGGTGAGCAGCGCGGTGCGAACCGGCGCGACGCCCGTCACGTGCGCCGACAGCCAGCCGGAGGCTAACCCGGCAGCGCCCCAACAGACGAGCGCTGCGGTCACGAACGTCTCCACGGGATCGACCCAGTGGGCGCGGCGTCCCCGGCCCAGCGTGGCGGAGGCGGCGTAGCATAGCAACGCCGCGAGCAGGACCAGGAAATAGCCCAGGGTTGGTTCTGCCGGTTGGCCGGAGCCGGAGTGAATCACGCGCGTGGTGGACTGCTGAATCAGGTGCGACGACTCGATGGCCTGCGCCATGTAGATCAGGCTGTGCACGCGCAGCGTGTCGCGGTCCGCGAGCAGGCCCGCCAGCAGGGCCAGGACCGTGAGCGCCGCCCATGCCCCCGCCAAACCATCGGCGGAGAGCATGATGCGAAAACCGATGGTCGCGAGCAGCAGGGCCAACGTCGAATAGGTGTTGAAGTTGCGGTCGTGCTTGCCCGTGCCCTCCAGGAAAGCGAACGAGACCAGATAGCATGCCGCGCCGCCAGCCAGACAGAACACGCCGACGCCGTGGGCGCTGGCGGAATTCAATCCGGTGAGACTGAGCGCGCCGCCAATCGACACGCAGAATGCCGCTACGGCCTGACCGATTTCAAAGCGCGAAACCTGCAGCCGGCGCAACAGCGTGCGGTCCACGGTGCTGACCAGATAGACGGTCAACAGGCTGAACTGCAGGGTCAGCGTGAGCCACAGGGCCGGCGTCTGCACCACCTGGTCCGTAGCGGGTCCGCGCGAGGCGATCACGGTCAGCATGACGACGGCCAGATCCGCTGCCAGCGCCGCGATCCAGCGCAGTCCCAGCCAGCGATCGCGGCAGGCGCAGACTTCGACGGCGGCGGCAATCGCGAGCACGGTCACCACCCACGCCGGCAGATCGTGCATCTCGCTGAACAGCGCCGTCGCAATGGCCAGCGAGGCCAGGGTGACGATCCAGGCGAGTGCGCCGGACGACTTGCGCCACGCCACGGCGAGCCCGAAGGCAGCGAAGAGGACGACGGCCAGCGAGGCCCCGCGCACGGAGATCAGGTGAAACCGCGTGGTCATCTCATACAGCATCGGAGCCATGATCAGCACGGCCGTCACTCCGTGAACCACGCTGTAGATGGCCTTCTCGGAGGTCTTGCGCGATGCCAGCAGCAGCCACAGCGCCGCGTAGGCCATACCCAGGAATGGTCCCAGCGCGCCGGGCAGCACACCCGCCTCAGTGAGCGCGCGCAGCAGGTAAGCGCCTGCCAATCCGAGCAGGCCGCGTCCCAGCAGCGGCACGAGCTGGCCGGCCTCTTCTTCGAGCGCGGCCACAGACTCGTCCCGCTCCGCGACGGGGGGCGGCGCCGGAACGGCCTCCATGGCGGCAGGCTTTGGCGTCCGCACGGGGGCAGAGCCGAGTTCAAGCGCCGCGACGCGCTGCCTCAACTCCTCGACCGACCGGCTGACTTCCTCCAGCCGTGCAAGGATCTCGTCCCGGGAGCCATCCATGCCCACCTCCAAACAGGTCAACTCGCAAGCAACGCGTCGAACTCTCTGCTTCTACCCGCTCGCTGCTCCGTCACCATCGCACGAGTGCCGAAGGCGATTGAGGCCAGCGTCCTACCGTGACACTCAGCTTAAGCTGTGGGCAGGATGGCATCCTGCGCGCCGTTTGCTTACCGGCGCTGGACGGCCCATTCGCAGGCCCGGCAGGCAGACTGCCAACCCGCCGCAGGTTAACAACCTGCCCCACATGGCAGTGCACGCGCGTCACGGAATTCTGCGAAGCTCCATAAGCTCCGGCCCGCACGGCCAGTTCGAAGTTCAGCTTTCCAATCTAACAACCAGTTCGATAACAACGCCATGAACGAAGCCGGATTCCGGCCCTAAAAGGCCGCCACCGTCGAATTGTCGATCAGATCCCAATCGGGATCGAAGCCGTTGCCCGGCGCCTCGGGCGGATGCGCGTAGCCCTCGTTGTCGATGTGCAAGGGCGTGCGCATTCCGAAGTTCATCGACTCCAGCGGATACAAAAGCTCGAAGAACTCGCAGTTGCGCATAGCGCAGCAGCACTGCAGATTCACGACCTCCAAGGGATGGTAGATGGCCGTGTGGACCTCGCAGTTCAGGCCGAAGGACTCGGCCAGATGGGCCGTCTTCATGACCGCCGTCACGCCGTGCTTCCAGGACACGTCGCTGCGCACGATGTCCACCACGCCGGTAGCGATGCACTCGGCGGTGGCGTAGTTGTTGCCGGCCAGAACTTCCGTCCCGCAGATTGGAATGTCCAGCGCGGCAGCCAGCTTGCGCAGGCCTCCGAAATCCACGTCGAAGAGCGGCTCCTCCAGCCAGTAATAGTCGAGCTTTTCGAGCTGCCGGCCCATGCGCAGCGCCTGGGTGTGGTTGTAGGCGCAGACCGGGTCCGCCATCAGCTGGAAGCCCGGACCGACCGCCTCGCGGCAGGCGCGGTAGATTTCGAGATCGAGGTCGAACTCGCCGGGCGGGTGCACCTTGTAGGCGTGCCAGCCGCGCTGCTGCACCGCCTGTGCCTGGCGGGCGTAGTCCTCCGGTCCCGGGAGCACGAACGAGCTGGCGTAGACCGGCACCTTGCTGCGGTATTCCCCGAGCAGGCGGTAAAGCGGCAGGCCCGCCAGCTTCGCCGCGATGTCCCACAGGCAGATATCGAACGGGCCGTAGCTGTAGACCGGCACGTGGTTCCACCAGCGGTCGTAGGTCCTGAAGTCCTGGTAGTGCCGTTCCCGGGCCAGCGGGTCTTTGCCCAGGAAGAACGGGCGCAGCGCTTCCTTCGCGATCTCGCCCGCCATGCTCGCGCCGCGGCCGGCAAATCCGAACGAGTGGCCCTCGATCCCCTCGTCGGTCGTTATGCTGATCACGAGGAAATCGAAGCTCGATGGGCCGCCTGTGCGCATCCCGGACTCGGTCGTGGCGGGACGCTGGTTGCGGCACACGCGGATGCGGATGTCGCTGATCTTCATAGCAGTGGCCGGCCATTGTAGAAGCGCGCCAGAGTGGCGATGTTGCGGTCGTTGGGCGCCGTCCCGGTTGCGCCCGGGAACCCCTGCGGACCGCGCTTCAAGTACTCCTCCACGCCCAGCGGCAGCGAGTTGGCGCGCGGCTCGGCGAAGCCGTAGAGGTCGATGCCCTGCGTGGTCCTGTCCGAAAGGTAGGTCGCCGCGTCGTGCTGCACCCAGCCCACCAGGCACTGCAACATTCTTGTTTGCGGCCCCACGGCCTGGCGGGCGGCGTTGAAGAAGGCGCGGTCGGGCGATTCGTTCATCACCCAGTCGACATCCTTGAGCCAGTCTGCGCCGTTGACCGTGGGCGCCGTCAGGTTGTTGCAGGAGAGCCAGAGGATGCAGTCCTTGCGCTCGTCCTTAGCGGCCTTGCGTACGGCACGCCAGCAGCGCTCGATGGCCTTGCGCTCGTACTCCAGCAGGTCGCTGGCGGCCGGCCCTGCCGACGGAAACGGCTTCCCGGTGAGCTGCATGTAGAGCTTCTTCTCGGCCTCGATCCAGCCCTGCTTGCGGAGTTCTGGGGCGGGGTTCCAGATCCAGTCGATCATGAAGCCATCCAGGCCGGTGCGCCGCACCGCGTCGGCGATGGAGCGGGAGAGATAGGCCAGGTATTCGTCGGTGAAGGGGATGTGCAGGTTGCCCGGCGTCCCGTAGCTGAGGCTGGGGTGATCCTGGGCGAATTTCGTGTTGGCGCCCGCGCAGAAGTAGCCCGTCACCAGCATGCCGCGCTTGTGGCCCAGGCGGACCATCTCGGGCAGGAAGTCGTACTTCAACCCGGGCTGAGGCGGGACGGCTCCACCTTTGTACCAGGCATAGCCATTGCAGGAGACGGCGAAGGTCTGGATCACATTCGCGCCGAGCGCGTGGTACCACTCCACGTGCTGCTCGGGGTTGGCGTCGGCCCACAGGCCCGGCCGCGCGAAGGCGTTGATCCACGTCTTCGGACCGTCCTCGTGATGCCAGTTGAAGTCGATGCAAAACGCCTTGATGCCGCCCGGGGGAGGCAGCTGCGGCTTGCCCCACAAAGCGGTCGCGCCGAGCGCGGAAGCGGTCATGAGAAATGATCTGCGCGTGTTCATAAAGGGTTCTCCTCAACCATTCGCTGCTTACTTCCCCCGACTGTGGGCGAGACGCACGGTGGTCACCGAGCCCGCCGCATCGATCGACGCCCGGGTCTCCCCGGCCCGCACGCTGGCCCGCGCCGTCCGGCCCTCGCTCAGCAATTCGACCGTATTGACGCCTTGCAGAACGCGGGTGTCCACGACCAGCTCAACCGGCTCGGGCGGAATCGGATCGAGGCTCTGCGGAACCATGGCGCTCTCGGTGTAGGCCCGCGAGCCCGTGGAGCGATTGAACAGGTACAGCAGCAGATCGTTGCCCCGGCGGTTCATCAGCAAGGCATATTGACGCGCGCCCTTTACCTTGACCACCGGCGCACCGATCAGCCGGCCCGTCAGCTCTTCGACAAACGCCGGGCTTTGCGCACAGGAGATCTCGTCGGCGCTCAGGTAGAGCACTGAGCCTTTCCCGAACTCGTTCTCGAGGATCGCGGGCGCGCCCCCGGCCGAGTCCCACTGCGCCAGCACCCTGGCGGTCGTGGGTTTGACCCGCAGCGCACCCGGGTTCACGCGGATCTGCGCCGTCAGTCCCGCCGCCGGATCGAGGCGGAGACGCTTGTAGCCCGGCAACTCTCCGCCGAGGCTGACCCCGAAGACGTCGCTGAGCGCGAACTCGCCGCGCAGTGCGCCCTGCGAGTCGAGGCGGGAAGCGTTTCCAAACGCCAGCAGCTTGCCGCCGGCGCGCACGTACTCGCGTATGCTTCTCGCCGTGGCGTCGTCCACGACGGCGTTTTCGGGCAGCACCAGCATGCGGTACGCCTTCCAGTCTTCCGTACGGCGCGGGAATGCCGTACCCAGCAGCTCGGTGAAGTAACCGGCCTGGCGGATGGCGGCGTCGAGGTCGTCACCGGGCCTGACGCCCCGGGGCGCCGCGTTGCGGTAAGTCAGCGGCCACAGTTCGCTCACGGCCGGAACCTGTTGGAGCTCCGGAGCAACGCCGCCGCGCAGAATGCCGGCGTCGGCGTATTGCACCGCCCCCTCGACCCACTGCCGGTTCTGCCCGAGCCAGCTGCCGACCGCGCCGAGCAGTTTCACGTCCGAGGCCTGATCGAAACGGCCCGCATGGCCCGGCGTCAGCGCGGCGTAGACGTTCGCCCCACGCACGAAGGCCCAGGCGGCCGAGGCGACGGCCTCGTCCACGGTCATGGCGGGCGGCGGAGCCGCATCTTCCATCGGGACGTACCACGAGGAGCTGAGCAAAATCCCGACCTCGCTCGGACGGTCGGCGTTGTGGCCGCCGGCGGCTCCACGGTCGATGCCCGCCCAGGTGTGGCCCTCCATGGAGAACCAGTCCACCAGCTTGTCCACGCGATCGACCAGCGCTGGGGCGGCCATGTCCGGGTTGCCCGAACCGTTGTAGGTGAGGGCGATGCCAGGCTGCACGGCAGTGACAGCATGGCGGATTTCCTGCAGGAATTCGCGGCGGGTTTCGATCTCGAATTCGGTGTGCTCGCGGCGCGTCCCGCGCTCTAAGGGCTTGCCGTAGCGCTGCTCAAACGCCGCGCGCGTGTAGGCGTCGTAAGAGGGTACGGGCTGGGTGTAAAGGTCCAGCCACAAGCCGTCCACCGGCCCGTGCAGCTTCAGGATTTCGACGAGGTGGCCGATGACATATTGCCGGTAGGGCGAATAGAACGACATCCAATCTGTAGGGAAGGCCAGGCCCATGGGGTGGCCCTGAGCATCGCGGCAGTTCCAGGCTCTGAAGCGCGGGTCGGGGTTGGAGTCGAGCCCCACGGAGTAATAGACGACGATCTTGAGCCCTAGCTTGCGCGCGGCTCGTATGGTGGGGCCGACCAGGTCGCGCTCCGTCATGTAGGAGGTGAGTTCGGTGCGATGGCCGACCAGGCCGTCGTGCCACTTGTCGTAGAAGATGATGCCCGTCGCTCCGGCGCGCTTGAACGCCAGAAGCTCCTTGTCGGGGTCGTAGTCTTTGCCGAGTCCCCTGTTCCAATCGGCGACCGCGGCCACTTGTTTCTGTGGCGTCCAGTCGCCCGAGCCGACGAAATCGGTGCCCCATGTTCCGTTGGTCGTGTTGGCGATGAAGCCGGTCATGACGAACAACTGTGGCGGCTGGTAGAACGGCGCTTTGTCGCTCTCCGCGGCCTGCACGCCGCTGGAGAGGACGGCGGCAGCGATGGCAAGATGCCCAACTCCGATTCGCATCGACGTGCCTTTCGGTCCGGCGGGCTGGCGCAATGGTGCACATGCCCGGCGGACATCCCACAACTCATCGCGGATAGTCTACTCCCACGGAATTCAACTGGCATTCAAAAAGCGTGAGAATCTTACGCGTATGATCGGGTGCCCGCGCCACAACGCGAGCCGTCGCGGCGGACCAATAGGTAGTCTTCCGGGCGTTCGACGGGTACGATAGGAGACCAGCGAGGTCCCTGTTCAGCTATGGCCCAAAACGACGCCCGCCTGGCCGTGATCACCGGTGCATCCAGCGGTCTGGGATCCGTCTTTGCCCGCAAACTCGCCGCGCGCGGATACAACCTGCTACTGGCTGCGCGGCGCATGGACCGGCTGGAGCAACTGCAGGCGGACCTGGAGCGGGCCTATCACGTGCGCGTCGAGCCGTTCTGCGCCGACCTGGCCGACGATGTCCAAGTCGAGGATTTCGCCAGGCGTCTGGAATCGGAAGGGCCGATCGACCTGCTGATCAACAACGCCGGCTTCGGCACCAAGGGCTGGTTTCACTCGACCGATTACGCGCGGCAAGTGGAGATGCACAAGCTGCACATCATGGCGACGCTGCGCCTCTCGCGCGCGGTCCTGCCGGCGATGATCGAACGGGGCGAGGGCGCCATCATCAACGTCGCCAGCGTGGCCGGATTCTTCCGCAGCTCGGGCTCCGTTTCTTACTGCGCAACCAAGGGCTGGATGATCGACTTCAGCGAGGGGCTGCGCGTCGAACTCGACAGCATGGGCTCGCCGGTCAACGTGCAGGCGCTATGCCCGGGATTCACCTACACGGAGTTTCACGACGTGCTCGGAAGCGACCGGAATGCGGTCCCCAAACAGCTCTGGATGCCATCGGAGTTCGTGGTGGACGAGTCGCTGAACGCGCTCGCAAGCCGGAAGCTGATCGTGATTCCGGGGTGGCGTTACAAGCTGATAGTGGCCATCGGACGCCGGCTGCCGGTGTGGCTGCGATTGAAGCTGGAGACGCGCTCGCCGCACGCGAAAACGCGCACGTGAGCTTCGACGGCTGATGTCTTCCGCTTATGGCGCACTGCGGCGGCGTGCGCCATAAGCATCGAGCTTCAGCGAGGCTCAGACCACGTACGGCGCGCGGTAGTTGCGCGTCAGCAGTTGGTCCGCGGCGGCATCGTTCACGAAATGCTTCGCCGCGTCGTCCCACTGCAGCGCCCGCCCGGTGCGGTAGCTGATGTTGGCCAGATGGCAGAAGGCGGCCGATGTCGCACCGATCGCGATGTCGGCGTTGAGGTCCTTGACGTTGCGGCTGCGGCAGGCCGAGAGGAAGTTCTTCATGTGCAGAACCGTCCCGTCCTCGCCCCCCTTGTCCTTCTCCTCCAGCGTCTTTTCGCTGGACTCGCCTTTGTAGATCTGGAAGCCGTCGCCCAACCACATCCAGCCGTCGCTGCCGAAGAAGATGTTGCCGACCGTGTTGCCTTTCTGGACCGGCAAGCCCGCCTCCGGCCCCGTCAGCAGGCCGCGCACTTCGAAGTTGATTTCGCGGTCCCCGAAGCCAAGGCTCGCCAGCTGCGTGTTGGGGGTTTCCTGATCGTCGTCATAGACGAATTTTCCGCCCGTCGAGACAGCGGTCTTTGGAAAGCCCACGTCCCCGAGCGCCCAGCGGGCGATGTCCATTTCGTGCACGCCCTGATTGCCGATGTCGCCATTGCCGGTGTCCCAGAACCAGTGCCAGTTGTAGGCAAAGCGGGTCTTGGAATACTCCTTCATCTGGGCGGGACCGAGGAACATGCTCCAGTCCAAGCCGGGCGGCACGGCCTCCAGCGGAGCTTTGCCGATGGACTTGCGGCGCTTGAAACACAGCCCCTTCGCGGCATAGAGTTTGCCGATCGCCCCGCCTTGGATGAGCTGAATCGCGCGGATCTTCAGCGGCGTGCTGCGGCTCTGCATGCCCACCTGCACCATGCGCTGCGTCTTGCGGGCCACTTCCACCATGCGGAAGCCCTCGTGGATATTGTGGCTGGCCGGCTTCTCGACGTACACGTCCTTGCCCGCCTCGCAGGCCCAGATGCAAGCCAGTGCGTGCCAGTGGTTGGGCGTCGCGATCGACACGGCGTCGATGTCGGGGTTGGCGAACATCTCGCGCATGTCGGCGAACTCCTGCGCCTTGGCACCGCCAGCCTTTGTGATGCGCGCCTGCGCCCGCTCCCGCGCGGGCTGATTCACGTCGCAGAGACCCGCCACTTGCGCGTCGGGAATGCGCATGTAGGAGGACTGATGGTCGCCCCCGCGTCCACCCAGTCCGACAATGCCAACCCGAATGCGATCGTTGGCGCCAAACACGCGTGTCGCGGAGAGGGCCGCAGCCGCGCCGACATAGAAAGACCGTCGTGTCATCGAGGACAATTCAAAATCTCCTTTGATGGGCAGTATACCGTTTCATGCGGACCAGCCTGCCGCGGGTCCGATTGCTCAGTGCGCGGGCGCCGTGGCTTTGGCCGGCCTGGACTCCGTAACGGGCTCTTCCGCGGGTCGTGCCGGAGTGCCGTCAGCCTTCACATAGTGGGCGTACCACGCCAGGAATCGCCGGTTCAGGTCCTGGATGTGGGATGGCGTTCTGAACTCGTGATGCTCGTCGGGATAGACCACCAGCAGCGTTTCCCGCCCCAGCGCTTTCAGCGATTGGTACATCTGTTCGCCGCCCAGGATAGGCACGTTCCAGTCGATATTCCCGCCCACGAACAGCGTGGGCGTCGTGATGTCCTTGACCTTCTTCAGGTAGTTCACCCGGTCCCAATTCTCGGGATGCTCCCAGGGCAGCCCGAGTTCGGTGGTGTAGTCGCGCTGGTACATGTCGTGCCCCCACATGCTCTTGTAATCCGCCTCGCCCGCGCCCGCAATGGCGCCCTTGAAGCGGGTGGTCTGGGCGATGATAAAGTCGGTTGAAATCCCGCCGTAGGACCAGCCTCCGACGCCCAGCTTGTCCTCGTCGGCATAGCCCTGAGCGACTGCATAGTTGACCATGGCCATGTCGTCCTGGTAGTCCTTGTTGCCCCAGTCGGCCCAGATCGCTTTACAGAAATCCTGCCCGTATCCGGACGAGCCGCGCGGGTTGGGCAGCAGCACGACATAGCCGTTCGCGGCCAGCAGTTGGGCGAGGTCCTGGAATTCCGCGTAGTACGCCCAGACGGGGCCGCCGTGCGGCCTGAGAATGGCCGGGTACTTCTTCCCTGCAAGGTAATCGACGGGCTTGTAGACGTAGCCGTGGACCGTCGTTCCGTCGTTCGATTTGAACGACACGTATTCCCCGGCAGCCAGCCTGAGCTTCGAGATCCAGGCGTCGTTTTCGTGGGACAGTCGCGTCAGTTTGCCGCCGCTCACGTTGAATACCTCGAAGGGCCGGTCCATCGTGGACAGGCTGGCCGCGACGCTCCCGCCTGCACCGAGCGAGTAGCCATCTACCATCACGCGGCCGCCGGCCAGCGTCGTGACCTGACCATCCGCGACGCCCACCCGCGCCAGGATGATGGCCCCGTCGTCGTCAGCCTGGAAGTAGATCGACTGGCCATCCCTGGCAAAGCGGGGCGAGGAGGTCATGCGGTCGAGCTTCTGCGTCAGGACTCGCGCGGGGCCGCCGGCTGAGGGCGAAACGGCAACGTGTTTGGTGCTGTACTGGAACAGCTTCGGGTCGAGGTTCACCGTGTAGGCGATCCACTTGCCGTCGGGCGACCAATCCGGGCTGCGCGCTTCGCCGGGACCGGTCGTCACCCGTGTGAGCGTCGAGCCTTTGTCCGTGTTGCCTGCGCTGACCACCCAGATGTTCCAGTTGTAGGAGGCGTCGGGATCGGGTTTGGAGCGATTGCTGGCAAAGGCGAGGAGTTTTCCGTCGGGCGACCAGGCGGGTTCCGCGTCGTCAAAATCGCCCGAAGTCACCTGGACCAGCGACTTGGTTGCGACGTCAAAGACATAAAGGTGGTTGCGGCGGCGATCCAGGTACCCCGCAGTATCTTCCTTGAATTGAAGGCGGTCGATGACCCAGGGGCGCTGGGCTTTGGGCTTCTTCGGAGCGGCCTCTTTTGGAGCTCCGTCCTCTTGGGCCCGGGTGGCCGCCGCTTCCAGTTCCTCGACGGAAGCATCGCGCAGGACCAGCACCAGCCGCTTGCCGTCCGGCGACCAGCGGAAGTCGGAGACATCCTGCACCGTTGCGGTGAGCTTTTGGGCCTCGCCGCCAAGCATATTCAGCAGATGGACCTGAGTCTTGCCCTCGTTGCGCTCGGAAAGAAACGCGAGGAATTTGCCATCAGGCGACCAGCGGGGATGTTCGGAGGACACGCCCTCCGCCGTCAGCGGAATGACTTCCCCGCCTGCGGCAGGCAGCATGAAGATGCGCTTCTCCGACTTGTCTTCCCGTAGCGAGGTGGAGGTCACCACGTAGGCAATGAACCGGGCGTCGGGCGAGATCTGCGGATCGCGCGCTTCGCGGACATCGAACAAGTCGTCTACCCCCAGTGCGTGTGGAGCAGCGGCGCTCTGTGCGAGTGCGTGGGGCGCCGCCGCCAGACAGGCGAGCAGGAGAGCGGCAGAGTGGTACTTCATCATGTTCGATTCTACGAGAGAGCCGGCTGGGCCCATGGGACCGTTCGCAGGAATGGTCTGGAGAATGAGAGCGGCGGGAGGGCGCGGGTCAGGCCATTTGGAAAAGCAGGGTCAGTTCCAACAGGTCCAAGTCGGCGCAGCGGGCCTCAATGCTAACAGCGGAGGGGTATTCGAGCCAGCGGTCCGTATCCGGTCGCGGCGCACGCAGAGGGGCTGGAGCAGGCGACGTTTCCGATGAGAAGATCACGATCCGGCGCGGCCGGTCCAGCGACTCGACAAAGTCATCGCAATCGGAATAGCCCACCAATCCGCCGCGTGCAGCGGCGTGGCCAGCCACGAACTCCCGCACGCTTCCAGCCGCAGCGTCCCACACTGAGACGCGCAAGCCCCTGGCCGCGAGGCGCAGCGTGAGAGCCTGCCCGGCAGGGCAGAGCCCCGCTACGCCCACATCAGAACGATGCACGGATGTCGCAATCAAAGAAGGGGGTTCACCCTGTTGCGGTGCGGCGTGGCCCGGCGTAGGGTTCACCACTCGTTGTACGGCGTGCCCTCGAGCGACTTCCGGTCACTCTTGCTGCGGACGTCGAAGATGCCGGGCTCGGTCTGGTTGACGCTGGAAACGGCGTCCTCCATGACCACGGACCAGTCCGCCTGGGCCGTCATCGGATCGACCGGAACCTGTCGCAGGTACCCTTCATTGACAAGATCCGTGAGCGACTGAGGCGCCTTGGCTTTATCGTAAGTGAATTCGTCGATGACGGTCCGCAGGGTGAAGAGGTTCTGGCGTAGCACGCTCTCTTTCGCCCGCACGACGGACTTCTGGTACATGGGTATGGCCATGGCCAGCAGGATCGCAGTGATCGCCATGACGACCATCAGTTCGATCAGCGTGAAGCCAAAGGAGTTCTTACCACTCCGCATAGGGTGTCCCATCCGGCGCTCTCTCCAGAGTTTTTGAGTTCACGTCAAACACGTTCTGCCCGCCCCAGCCCTGCGAGTCGGGATCATCCTGATTGCTGCGCATGTTCCAATCTCTTTGCTTGGTGAAAGGATCCAGCGGGATGCGGCGCAGGAACTTGATCTTCTTGCCGTTCGCATCGTTGGCGATCTTCACGCCTTGCACCAACACCTCCAACGTCTCGGGGTAGCACTCCGAGCCCAGTTTTGGCGTCCCAAGGGTCCCTTTGTCGCAAGCATCCTTGTACTTGTCAATGGCCGTGCGAATCTCGCGCAGCGCAATTCGCAAATCGCGTTCCTTTTCACGGCGCACGCGGTAGCGCGCCAGCGGCAGCGCCATCATGGTGAGCAGCATCAGGATCGTAAAGGCGACGATCAACTCGATCAACGTCAGGCCGCGCGGCCGGCTGCGTGCCCGGCGCACGGTTTTGACCGTACCCGGCTCAAACCCCGTTTGTGACGTCAATTCCATCAAAACGCGCCCACTCTACTTCACGACAACCGAGGTCTGCGGCGGAGTCGCCTGAATCGACTGGAGCTTGGAGTCCCGCAGACTGAAATCAACCACTGATATCGATGCGGTACCGGCGCTCTTTGCCTCAAATTTCAGCGTGAGGAGAGTACCAGAACCATCCACGCCGCCTGCCCCGGCCAGGCGCTGCAGCTGGATTTTAGATTCCCCGCCCTGTCGCGAGCGCACTTCGGAGAAGATGACCTGCTTGCCTAGCTCCCCAAGGAAGCCGCCCGCTTTGACCTCGACCAGCTTCAGCACGGCGGCGTCGTACTTCAAGCGCATGGGCGCGGCGCTGAGGTCTTTCACATTGGTCACGTTCACCTACACTGTGACCGTGGCTCCTGGAGCGATCTCGTCCGCGGAGACC